>Ga0179593_1571578_pt1 | contig 11244 bp, 15 predicted proteins | sample CZODoug2_1_08_16_FD_185931 | JGI IMG/M metagenome (GOLD analysis project Ga0179593, IMG submission 185931) | Vadose zone soil fungal communities from Angelo Coast Range Reserve, California, USA - CZODoug2_1_08_16fungal (PacBio error correction) | ecosystem: Environmental > Terrestrial > Soil >... | reverse complement strand
ACTTTCCCCCCCTTCCCTAAAAGATACCGAAACACAAGCCCCATCTCGATTCCTCCGGACTTCCTAGGAGCCGGCCTCAACATTCGCAATTCCACTTATATATATCACATAATAATAAGTGATTCCATTTTTTTTAACGTTTTACATTTCGTTAGGAGAAGATCAAGCCTCTCTTTCCCCCAACGACGTTCTTGTCGGTCATTTATTTAATCTGTTCCCCCCTGCAGCGAACTTTTTTTTTCAAAAGGATCAAGGAACCTCTTGTCGCTCTTTCTCGTTCTCCTGGTCTTCGACCTATCTTGTGTTGCCGTTCAACTTTCCCTTAGATGCCTTATCAAGATGCCCCGTTGTTGATGAGGTCTCTCCAGTCCTTTTTCTCTGCACTGTTTAGTTTTCCCCCCCGGTTTGATTGCGCAGTGGAGCAGCGGAGACAGTTTTTCCCCGATTACATTTTCACAGTGAGAGTTTTTTTTTCGACTTGGTAGACGCCTACGGGGAAAATGTATTATTTTGCCATACGCAATCTTGCATTTTCTCGGTGATTAGAATCGGGTGGATCCTTTCCTCTCTCGAACCAAGCTTCATTCTTTACTTCTGAATAGTCTACAAATCCCTCCCTTTACGAGCTCCTCATGCGCTGGATTCAGCTCTATCAAACCCCCTTCCTCCCAATTCTCGGGGAGATGAATTTTACCTTCAGTCTCGAAGAGCCAGTCTTGAAGACCACCCCGACTCCCCCCATACTTTCGCCTTTGTAGAAGAAGGGCAATAGAGTCTTATTTCTCCCCCCCACTGAATTTTTCGAGCTTTTCTTACTCGATCTCTTTTTTTCTACGACAATGGCATTACTTGGAGAGAACCTCCAGTGTAATTTTAAATTTTTCTTTAGTACCTTTCAGCCCCTTAAAAACTAGGAAACTTTTTACTAGACAAGTCAGGTCTCAGTAACTTCCGTTGCACCTGGGGAGTTGGTTTTATCAGATTTTTTCCGAGGGGGAAACTGACCGTAGAGGTTCACCCTCTCATCACTTTGTCTGTGTTTGTCTTTTCGCCCCCCATACGCGAGTCACCGCGCTTCTCGGGGCGCGTACGTTCAAATTTTTTTATCAAATTGTTGCCTGCCTGATGCTTTTTTTGTGGGTCCGGCGGAGTACCGTCGACCCCCTTCATGTTGCGTCAGCCTGTTATTGGTCACCCTTAAGAATGAGAATTCAGTTTTTTTTCCCTCTGGCGAAACGTACAGATCTTGAGACCCCCCCTGGCTTTAGGAAGTTTTTTAACCCAGCAAGCATATTAGTGACATTCACTCATGAGCGCTGGCATGTCGCCCTTCAGGTGTATTATCCCCATGCCCATTTTCCCAGCTTTCTCGAAAGACCTGTGCGACTAGTATCCTCTTAGTCGCTATTTTTCTAGCTTTGTCCCCCGCTTAAGGGACCCCTCTTTTTTTAACCTTTTCCCCCTTTTGGGGATTAACCCCAGTTTCAGAGGTCCTGACTCTTTCCCAATCGGCAATACGTAAATGTGGATTGTTGTATTTTCGAGAGCCGGAGAATTTCGTGAAGCATGTTTTCCTTGCCTGATGTCTTCTTTGGATAACATTAGAGTATTATTTTCCTTCCCTGGCCTGCGTCTCGAAGATATGATGGTTGTTCCTCCTGACGCCAGACCCCCCAGCAGGGAATCTTTGAGGTTTGCTTGTGGGTAGCGCTTCCTTACCCCCCTAGATGCGTCTGAGTAGTAAGAATAGTTGAGCTTTATTTGTTTTTTAAGATCTTAGGTCCCAATCCAGAGAGGCCACTCTTTTCCCCACTTGAGGTAATCTTTTTCGCGTTTTCGAGGCCTCCCCTCCATGACCCCACGGTCTCTGGCATATCTTAGCCTTTCTCTTCCTCTTATCGCTTTCGCAAATTCCAATGGTGCCCGATAATCTTTTGCTTCCTCACATCCCTTGTCTTTTTGGTGGCAGGGCTCCGGATTAATTTTCGTTTTCCCCCCATTCCTATTTTTGGATTTGGAATCCTTTTGAACTCATGACCACCACGCATCTCCCTCCCCCCCCGCGGAATGCCCCCAAAGAGGCTGTGCTTCTCTCTTTTCGGTCGTTACGTTTGGCACTCCTTCCCTCGCCCCTTTTTTCCCGAGACTTTTTTCGCCCCATCTGATGGAGATCGACCTCCGAATTAATTGCGTCTAAAGACTCGCCTTCCCCCGTGTTTCCTTCCTCCGGTGTTTCGTTCCCCCTTCTCCCAATCGACCGCGTTTAAATTAGGAGCAGGGTTGTGGTTATTCCTCCCCCCCCGGCATCGGTTGATGGCTTCCCCCCCAATCAATTGGGGTGGAGATTTTTGTCCCCCTAATTGAGAAGGCCTTATTGCAAGTGCCTTTCCCCCTGACCTCCTTATGAGCGAGTGAAAATCCCAAGTGTTTATAAGTGTGGCCCCTTTTCTTGTTTTCCCCTCAATCAGTCGTGCCACGCGCATTGCAATTTTTTGTTTCATTCAGTGCTTTGAAACAGGCGGGCTTTACGATGAGCATCTTCCTGCCCCTCGACTGAACGGTGCGATTTCCCCCGGGATCCGTCCCGAGAGTTATTACCCCTACCCCTTAATCTGCTTTGACTAGCTTCCCATAGGCCGTACATAATCTGGGACTCTCTCTTCACGGATGGACCTCTTATTTGCATGTTAACAGCTCTTTTTTCAAGTTTTCCCCCCCCTTCTTAATAGCCAGGTTGACCTTCTCCCACTCAATGTAGATACTTTGCTCTACGACTCCCTAGTGAGATTGATGCCCTTATAATTCCTTCCTTGGATTTCCCCTTAATGAACGACTTTCGCGGGAGCGTCCTCCCCCCTTATTTTTTTTCGGAAAAAACCTAAGCTCCCGCACGGAGATTCGACCCCTTCTCCTTGCCCCCCCTGAGTATGACCTAATCCCCCCCTCTTCTATATATTTTCCTCCTCACCTTTTTGTGTTTCTCGATAGTATTCAGCATCCCCTTTCCTCCTTAGTTGCTATCAATCTCAGCGTTTGCCGGTGTTTTAGTGGAAGCTTTCCTCTCCTACTTCCGCTCCCCACTTTAAGGTAGGACAACTTCCTTATTAATTGGAAAGCCCGTCTTCCGAAATATTCAATCTATTTTAATTTCTGAATATTCCCACGATCGAATATTTTTTTAACCTCTCTTAATTATTTTCCCCTTACACCCCCCGTCCGATAGATTTCCCACTGCTATAACCTCTCCCCCCCCACTTCCGCCAATCATTTCCCTTTTTTGATGATGTACGGTTACCCGCGTATGAATTATGCCGTCCCCCGCGCCCCCTCAGGATTTTAAATAAGAACAACTTCCGTCGAACTGCTCCTCCGTTGCCTGCATCGCAAGCATGGGACCACCTCCACCAAATTGCGTTTTTTCTTTTCCCCCCTCTTCCCGAAACGACCCTGTGAGTACGACTTCCCTACTGCCACATCCGTCACCCCCCATTTTCTCTCCGAAGTGAAGGAAATTTGAGCATTCCCGCTCCCGTCCCCTTAGGTAATTACGACTTTTACTAATCTAACTTTTACCCCCATTACCCGCGTCATCGTACCGAACTCTGAAGGCGACACCCTTCGATTCACCGCCCGGCGAGTAACACCTTCCCGGGATATCCTTTCTTTTCTCTCCATGCCTTCAGGATCACTTTTCCCCCTGATCGATGTCTCTTCTAAAGGACAATTTGTCCCCATCGCTGCAACTCCCCTTAGACGATTTAACCGGAACCCTCCTCGTCCCCAAAATCCAGCTGCGCGTGCCGGGAGTCTTCCCAGGGTCTTTTGACCCCTTGGCATTTTTCACACAAGTCTTCCCCCAAAAGCCCCACACTGTAATCTCCCCGAGCCTCTTCCCACAGACCCCCCTTAATGGAGATGTGGACAGCACCAGATGATTGTGACCCCCCTTTGCGCGCCCGGTGTGCGGAAGAACTTGTCATATCGCGTCCGATATCTTTGTCTTCGTCAAGACCGCTCGACGTAAGCATTTCTCCCCCAGAATCCCTACTTCCCCCCAATATTCTTTGATCAGGATGATCAACTAATAGTTTCCCCAGGTTGTATTTACTTTCCCCTTTTCCCCGAACCCGCGCTGTGGACCTGATCTTTCTGCTGCTCCTCCCCTCAAACGAAATGAACTGCTTTCGCCTGGTCCCCCCCCCCCCTTTTTTTTCCCCCCAATAAAGTAGGACAGCTCACCATTTCCCCTGCTCCTGCCTGGCTTCGAAAACTCCGCCAGCCCAATGCCCCCACCCTTCTTCACGCGCAGGGCTCCCACCACCGCCGCCAATAAACCCCCACCCCCCCAGCCCCCCTTCCCCCTTTAAACCACCCCTTTTCTTTCTGAATGAAAAAGTTATCTTTTGAAAACGTTGGTTTCAACCCACGTTACCCGACCCTCCAGGTGACCACCTGCGCAGCTCTTTTTTTAGACGAAATCGACATTACTGATGAATTTTCCGGTCGCCACCCTTTTTTCCCCTGCTCGGTTATGCCTTGGTTAGGTCCTTTGACGAAGCACTGTTTTGACCTTCCCCCGACAATAATGAAATACGTCCCTCTCCCGCTGGTGCCCCCCAATTGCCAAGGCACCTGGCTGGTCTTTCAAGATGCTGAAGTTTCTTTCAGCTACGCGTCTCAAAATTCTTTCCATTAGGCGATATGAACATTACTGAACACTTATGCACGCTTTTCTCATCCGCCCTGCCCCCTCCTTTTTATTGCAACATGAGAAACATCCTTTCATGACGTTTGGGCATGCACATTTACACTCCGCCCCTTTGGATTTGGTCTGACCTCGCCCCAACGAACACCCCAATTATTTTCTTCCCTACCCCACCCCCCTTGCTTCCCAGCGGGTAAAATGATACTTCTCCGACATTTCCCCCCCCAATTTCCCTTCTGAGGTGTGGGCCCCCAACCCGGATGTCTCTCAAGACGGAAGTCAGCGGTTCTCTAGAAACATTTCTCCCAGTGCCACTTCTTTCCTTCGTCGAAAAGGATGAATTTTTTTTAGCCCCCCCGCTAACATTTTTTACGCAAGCTAATCCCTATGGTTCCTTCTGAAACCAGCAACCTTATGGAACGGGTTTACAAATCGATCATTGAAGGAATGGTCTTAAGATACTTCTTCCACCCCCCCGCTCTCGACCAGAACCTCCTCACCCCCCTTTCCCTTAGGCTTATTATCCGCTCCGCGCGTCATTCTTGGACTTTCTCTTTGCGACTCAAGGGAGTGAATAAAGGAGATCGAGGCTCGAGTCTTTTACAACCGTGATAATCCCCCCATCGCGTCGATACTCTTGGCGGAATTTGAATCTCCCTTTTCCCCTCGGTTCCTTCCCCATCGAACAAAAACCGCACTTGGCACCACACAATGGCCACACTTTCAACCGGAATTCCTTTCCTTTCTCCATCCCCAATCACGAAAGAATCATCGTCCTAATAAGCGCCCTCCGCCTAACTATTTCTGCGTCCAAGGCCGTCTCGGTTTCTTTAAAGAAACACCCTCCTCGCTAGAAAGCCAGACTACGGCACGCCCGCCCTTTCTTTCCGTCTCCCGGGAATCCCCTACCCAGCGCCCTAAGCAACTCCAAGAAATTAGAACAAAGGACTGGCGGATTCGCTCGGTTCATATCCCCCTATTTCCAACGATATCTCTGTTAATAATAACCTTTTTTTTTTTCTCTCTCGTTGGCCTTTCTTGGTCTGGTGATGAAATAGCTTTTATAAGCTTCTTTTAGTGTGAATTTCTTTATCTGGCGGCCTTGCAGCCTATTAAAAGTGGGATACAGTTCAAAAAGCTGCACTCTCTTTTGGCTGCGAATGAGATATTTGGTTTTTTTTAGTTTCACGAAGCTGTCCATCCCCTTTAAGAGCTAGTTGTTGAATGGAGAGGTCCCTTGATCCCTCCGCACTTATTTCTTTGATGCAAGAACACTACTCTTGTTTTGACAATTAAGCCTTTAGAAGCAGTTCTTTTCCTTCTTTGTGGGCTGTACCCCCCGGCTGCGGTTGTTCCTTGCCCTATGAGGCGCGCTTGCATCCACATGACCGAAATCTTAGAATTATGTTTCTTTTCCCTTCTTTGGGGCCATCAACGCTGTTGGATCGAATGACACGCCGCTTTTCATTCCTGCCCTCTTAGCACAAAAGAGAACAGTCCCTTACTCCCTCTCCGCTACTTCATAGCTTCGAGTGTAATAGCCCCAATAAGACCCACGGGTTTCCTTACTTCTTTCCCCTCTCCGAGTCTGGTTGTCCGTCCGAAGTAGAGGACCCCCCCTGTCCAGCGTAACCAGAATTTGTCTGCCAAAGCTCCATCGAGAGGTTTTGAGTGGTCAGCAGGAATAGAAGGCTACTCCCTATCTGCCTTGAATGCCGTTTGTTCTTCGGTGAGACACCCATCCTTCAGTAGCACTAACCACTAAAGAATTTCAATTAGTTCTCAAAGTTTTTCGATGTGCCCATCTAAAGGATGGAAAGGGCTGAAGCGTAGTTTTCTGTTTTATCCGAACCCTGATTTCCCGGTGTGCGGGTTTTCTTGTGTTCACGTGGTTTTCCCTGACAAGTTTCAGGTTCGTTTCCTCTTCAGCGCCCCCACATTTTTTTCTGTTTCAGCCATTAGGTCATACGACCCCTTCGGGGATTTTTTTAAAGGGAAGCTCCTAAATTGCTTCTAACCTTGCAAATTTTGCCCCTGCTTGATGTGTGCTTTTCTCCGTGCCTTCCAATCCGTTTCCTTCCTTATTGATTTTTTGTAAGATCCGCGAGTCCCCCCATCTCCTTCTCGCGTGTACTTGTCGCATGAATGGCACCGGTCGTGCATTCCCCTGGTGTGTTCCCGGGTTCCACAAGCCATGAGTCGCTTAAAAGTGTTGCATGTATTGAGGCGGACTTTTTCTATTGGTCTTCTCAAAAAAATTGAAGCAGTACAGAGAATAGGAGAGTTTTTTGACCTTTTAAACAGTAATTTTTTTTTAGATTCCAGATAGAGATCCAGTTTTTAGCCGCAGCGGTTCCCATTTAACCAGATTTTTAATTTTACCGTTGTTTTGATTCCCTGACCCCTGCACTTTTATCATGCAGGGGAACCCGCCCTTGAACCTTCTCACCTGACGGTTTGTGCTTTTGAATTCGATGCCTAGAATGAGAGTTCGACATTTTGGTTTTTCGTTCTTTGTCGTATTTTTAGCCAATTAGAGGATGTCTTTTATTCTTTGCGTTTTCCTCCTTTTGATGCCGTTTTTCGGACATACTCTCCAGTCCGAAACAAAGGTTTTTTTCTTGATGATTTCTTTAGCAGAGACTTTTAGCGAGCTCCTTCTCCCTTATTTTTCTTTTTTCATTATGAGACTCGCCGGTTTTCGTGGGAGTAACTTTTTCCCCGGTCCCCCCCCCCCCTCCGAACCGGAGCAAGCCCCCCTTTTAAGACGATATAATTCGCGACCCTTTAGAGCGCGGCCTTCCCTATCAAAAAAGGTATCCTATCTTTCGCCCTCTTCTTCAATGAAGTTTTTCTAGTTGCTGCCTCCCCCCCCATTCAACTTGATTCCCCTCCTATCTTTGTCCTCTTAGGGTGTCTTTGCAGGTTTTTTTCTTTTTTTCCTCCGCTTGCAATTACTTTCTTGTGGTGAAATCCTTGGGACCCCGTCTTTACCCAGCTGGTGGGAATGAAGTGCTGAACAGGGTAAGCCAATTTTCCCGTGATCTCTTCTGTTTAATGGGGGTTTAATCTTCGCTCCCAGTCTCCCCCCCTCTCTTTTTCTCCCTCATGGTCGTAGTAATCTCTTGTGAGGAATGCTATTCCTTCCCCGGCTTACAAGAGTTAATCCAGGTAGAGCGTGCCCAAACTCTCCCGAGTCGGAAAGGATAGTTTTCTGGTGGTTTTGATCCCGCATAGAGGTTTTCTTCGATGAAGCGTCCCTCCATGGGATTTAGTAGTAAAAAGTCGTCATTCCCTATGGCATTCTCTCTTGGACCCTTCCTTTCTTCCTTCTTCGAGGAGGACCATTCCCTGACTTCCTGGCCTCTTTTCACGAGGAGTCCTTGGATTGCTCCTCCTCCTTTTAGGTTCACGCCACTTTTTTTTACAAATTTGAAAGTGATGCTTTCATTTTCTCTTGCTTCCCTTGTCTAATGAAGGGTCTCTACATTGAACGTCCGTTCTCCATCAGGATTCGAGATTTATTCCCCATCCCACCCCCCGTTGATACTCTCATCCTTACGTTACCACCATGTGCCGCTTCTTTGCATAGATTTGAAGCGTTTCCCCCCACTTAGGCTCTGCTGAAAGTTTCCCTATTCCAGAGGCGACCTATCCCAAGCCTCTATTTTCGTGCCGATGGTCAATTACTTCGTTTTATTAATTTCTTCCCTTCGATTTCAAATTACTGACGGTTGGACGCGGATTTTTCGAGGATCGCTGGCCAAGAAAACACCTATCCATCCCTTATTCTCCCCCGCCTACATCGTCTGCAGAAACGAACCCCCCTCCCCCCCTCCTCCGTTTGTGGTACTATTTGTTTTTTTAGACGCATAGGTAAAGCCTTCGGGCGAAAACGAGTTGCTAGCTTTTGCTGCTCTCCCAAGCCGAACTGACGGAAAAGGTACGAGGCCCGTTATTACCTTACAGCTTCCTTCCCATCCATCGAGGTCAAAGACTATATTGTAATTGACTCATTAACACTTAGTGTTCTTGGTGGGGCTTTTTGTTTTTTTGGGGGGTGTGGGGGGGTTTTTGGTTTATGATACTTCATATGGAAATTGAAACCCCCCAAGCTCTCCCTTTGACCGAACCTCGCATATAGTGCAAGCGCCCCCCTTCACAATGCTGGTAAGGCCCTTCTTCGGATCCCTTTCCCGCGATTTATGATGGAATCGAGCGCCGGAACAGCCCCCTGTGAACTGTCTGAGACGAACCTTTCTTTAAGCTACTTATCCAACTTTTTGGTCATTCACTTTAAATTTGCAACAACTGGAGTGACTACTTTTCGCCCTTCTCCCCCGGTTTTCCTTGATGGACAGAAAATAACGCTCTCGTCAACGATGGAAAAAGGAAGTAAAAATGTGTATTAGAGACGCGAAGGCATTTTTTTGTCCCGTAGCGCCGGCCCATAGGTAACCCTGCCCCTACATCAATGAGTGACACAGGCACGAAGAATAGATGAGGCTTACCCCTCCAGACTGCTTTTTTCACGAGCGGCTTGTCAGCCTCGATCCGGAAGACTCAGTGAGAAGACGGCTATTAGGTCCTAGACCCTTTTATCAAAAGACTGTTTTCCAGCTGATTTCTTACCAAATCCCGCAGTTCCCTGATTGACCCAGTCACCCCCTCCCTTACTTCAAATCAGCTTGATCCTCTGGGTTAGGAGACATTTTTCTTTCCCCCCCTTTGACTTATGGTCTTACCCCCAATGGATTCCAAATCCAATTACTTTTGAAACTTCTTCCTCCTGCCTCAAGAAGGACATATTCCCTGCCCCAGTATCTTCGAATCATTGAAGGTGCGAGCTATGAGATCCCAATACACCCTCCCCTTGCGGAATATAATAAGTTTTGGTATCGTCTTCTCTCTCATAGAGCGCAATTCCTCTCGGAAAAAATCTTGAGTTTGTCAATCCTTCTTAACCAGGCGCCTGCTGAATTGCGGATGCTTATATCCGCGATGGATGCAATCTCATTCCACGCTGACCCCCCGCCCAAAACAGACTTAGCTTTCGTGCCGATCCCCCCCCCCCACCAATTCATCACTATAGAGGCTAAGACACCACCCCCACCCTCGCGGAGGCGAATACCGCCCCCTGGCTTTAAACAATCCGGCAAGCGCCCTTTTTCTCTGAGGCGCCAGTCCCCCCACCCTGCATTTACGCTTTCTTGAATGAACATGAAAGTTATCTATACCTTGTGTCCCCCCAACTGTACAAATTAAAAGCGGTGCCCCTACGGGCTTTGGCGGCTCTTGCCTTTTCTCTCTAGAGAACACGACATTCCCATGGATACGTCCTGTCGCCACCTTGCTCTCTGTCTTTCTGGCTTATTTTAGGAATGCGCCGTCCGCCGTTCTATACGCTAATCATGCACTCTCTCAAGAATCCTCCCATTCTCGAAGGACCCCCAAAAATGGCCTTTTTTGGCGTCATGCCTCTACTTCTATCTTGACCGCTTTCCTCTTTCGATTTTTTTCTTGAAAAGAACAGTGGGCCTCCTTTTTTTTCCCCGTGCCCGAAGCGCCCCTGCCACTCTTTTCTGTGTCAAACGGGAGAAACGAAGATTCCTCCCCTCCTATTTCCGCCGCAAGCACTGGTTGCTCGCGTTAGGAACATTAACACCCCCCCCCCAACCTTGACCCCCCCAAAATTGATTTTCTATCTTCCCGTTTTTCCCCCGATTTCGAGTGTACTAGGTTGGCTAGACGCCACACGCCGCACCTTTTTACTCCTGTTCTCTACCCAGAATGTAGCTGAAAGCAAGTGCGCCCGTTCATCATTCGACATCAAAACCTGTAACAGATCCACCTGTTTTTCTTTAGAACTAAGAAGGGTACGTTAGCAGATAACCCTTCCTCGAGAACTTCTGGAATTAATAGACCAATCACCTTTTGCCCCCTTACACACCCTCGGAGCTTAGAGCATTCCTTCATATTGGTCCGTCTTCACATCATTTTCGTCGAAAGAAAATCAATAGCCCCCGTCACCAACCTTTTTGTTCCTCCGATACCCTGATGAATTACGATTCCAGAGTTTCTCTTTTTGTCGATTCCCTTTGAAGTTCGCTTGGAGTAGGCATGCGCGGAGCCCCCCCCCCAAGATGTGCTCATACCTCGACCTCTGCTTTTGAAGATCGTGCAGTGTACCTCCTGCCCCCTTTCTTAGCGATAACCCCAACCCCCTATAAACAAACGCAGGCCTTTGAACTTGTCGTCCCAAAAAGTGAGCCCCTGCTCAAAAGGCGATGGTCCATTCAGTCTTGCAAAACCTCATGATCCTCCCAATAATCGCCTCGGCCCCTTTTTTATTCCCCTTTCTAAGTTAGTTCGGATTTAAGACAACCCATGCCTGCCTTTTGCCTGCTTTCCTTTCAGAGAGCCAAGCCTCCCGCCCCCCCCCTAGTACTTTCAAGATGGCACTAGAAAAGCCCTCAATTTTCACTCCAAGCGGGGAGGATTCTTTGATAGGCATTACCGGAAATCCCCCCCCTCTCCTT
>Ga0179593_1508375_pt1 | contig 11244 bp, 11 predicted proteins | sample CZODoug2_1_08_16_FD_185931 | JGI IMG/M metagenome (GOLD analysis project Ga0179593, IMG submission 185931) | Vadose zone soil fungal communities from Angelo Coast Range Reserve, California, USA - CZODoug2_1_08_16fungal (PacBio error correction) | ecosystem: Environmental > Terrestrial > Soil >... | reverse complement strand
GCTGGAGTCAATAAGACTTCTTTTCCTTTTCCAGCTCCTACTCAAGAGAACACTATCTATTAGCTATGTTCATCTGACCTATGTCCCCAAATCTCCCTACAGACAATTGGAACACCACCCTCTTGAGTTGTTCATGTGTCTAGGTTTTTTTCCCCCGGGAGTCGTTCTTTGCAATGCTCTACTCGCTCACACAGTGCCCTAGTTGACCCCCCAACAGCCGCCAGGCGGTCATTCCTATAATAGAGATTTGTCCTTTTAATTTACAACAGCCACCGCCCCCTCAAACTGCCCTATGCAGCTAAGACGCGCCTTTTCCGGGTTCCCGTCCGCGAGGCTTTCCTTTTTTCCGGATTGGTGGCATCCCATAGTGGCCATCAGATGCCCTAGGTCGAGTCCCTCCCATACCCCTTTTCTGGCGACTGGACGATCCTGTTCGTTTCACCTATCCTTCCCCCTCGATTTGCGAGTGGGCCCTCCCAACCCTTTTTGGATCCCAAGCCCTCATTGTTGGTTTAAGTTTTCTCCTTCTGCAACCCTCTCTTCCTTTACTGTTTGGCGGAGATCACCCCCAATTTATTTTCCGTTGCTAGCACCCGGATCTAAAACCCCTGAATACTCCCCCGGAAACAGAGATAGCTCTTCGGACAATTTCCTGCTTCTACTCATATTCAGCTTTTCTTTTTTTTCCGAAACTAGTTGGGCCGGCCCTCATTCTCTCTCCCAGTTCTTTGAAAAGCGTCGGCAGGGTAATTATAAAAACAATTCACCCCCCGTTATCCGTGAGAGCTTCGGAGATAGAATCTGAAACGTCTCTCGCCCAGGGCAACAGAATGGATCTCCTAAAAAATGCTGATCTTATTCCCCTCTTTAGGCCTAGTCTGCTTCCTGCATTTGCCTAGACCGCTCTCGCTCTTCCTTTTCTAATACGGTATGATAACAGCCACTGGATCACTCTTCATCCTCTTAGTCCAAGATTGAATCTCACTCCGCCCCCTCATATCCTAATGGTATTTCTTTTCGGGAGCCCCACTCTGGATCATTGGCACGTGCTCTCTCCCCTGCATGCGAGACTCGCCCATGCTAGCGGTTTTGGTAAACCCCCCCACTTTGAATGAATTCGAGCAGTGAGGTTTCCCGACGTGTTTATAGTCCCCCCTTTTTTTGACCGGCCTGCGATCCCCTTGGTTCCGCCCGCAGAGTTGCTCGTCCTCGCGTAAGACGAGGAACCATCGGCATCTCCTTTATGGTTTTTTCTCCCTTTTGAGGGTTTTCGCAACCAGAGATTTTCGTTCCCTCTTTTTTTTTCTCTCCTCAACAGGCGTCGGCTTTTTTATTTTTGGCGGTTGTAAGAATGATCTTTTACGTCACAGACCCCCTTTCCCTGTAGGAGCGCTCCAGCAGCGCATTTTTTTTTTGTCGCCACACTCCCCGATGGTCGTCCCTGTGCGTCCCCTCTCTCCCCTTCCCCCCCCCATGTAGTTCCCGAACTCCGGTGCCTTCTCGATGATCTCTCCCCTCTTTTCTCATGTTTATAACACGCGCGGGTTTTTTCTTGCCCCCACCTTCTCTCTACTCCCCTCCCTGGAACGGCTCTCCTTCTCATTCCGTAGAGAGTTGTCTTTCTTTCACTCTGAATAATTTCATGGACGTTCTTTCTACAGCGAAGGGACTTGTTCCCCATTTCAAATCCTTTGGAAGGGCATGTGCCCCCATCAAGCCACTCTCTTCCCCGACACCCTCCTTGTCACCTTGAGTTGTGCGGCTTGTCTCTTACATAAGCTCCTATATTCCAGGTGGCGGGCTTAAGGCGAGCGCCTTCTCAATTTTCGCGCGCACTGAATTCCCTCCTCTTTCCCCTCTAGATTTATATGCGGCGGTAAATGTTTTTCTGCGTGAGGAGTCTGAGCGACTGCTTTTTTTTTATTCTCCCCCTCTTCCTTTCTCCCCCCTCTGTCACCTTTTTTGAAGTGGATCTACCCCCCCGAGGTCTCGCCCCCCCTAGCCCTTACATGAGCAAGCCGATGCTCCTTCTTTCCCCCCTGTCCTGACTTTCGTGATACTGCTCCCTCCCTCTCCCTAACGAATCCCCAGATTAGACAATCGCAGATCAAGTTTCTTGGTTTTTCCCTTTTTAGTAGTAGTTTTGTTAACCCGCAGGACATGGACCTCAGTGCCTCCTTCCTAATTATTTCTTTCCTTGAGGAACTTCCGATGATAGAGAGCCCTGATATAATTTGCTTTCCTTCCCCTCTTTCTGTTAGTCAAGTCTTGGTAAAAGTCGAACCTCCCTCGTTACATCCCCTAAAAGTAGCGAATTCTTTCTGTCTACACCCATTCTGCGTCTTTTTGTTTTTTCTCTGGTACAATCCCCACTCTTTCTTTTCCAGCGAATTGTAAGCCGATGCCCTTGGCCTTTGTCCCCTGGTTGACGTAAGGTATTGATGCTTTTTTTTTTGTGATTCATATTTTGAGACAATTCGAGAAAGCAGGTTTGCCCCCCCCCCCCCCTTTGAGTTCCGGTTGATCTCCAGTTACACCGTCCCCTGTTCGCTCCCCTCCCCCTCAGGAGTCAAACCTTCCACCCCCCAATTTTCTCCCCTTTTTTCGTCATTGTTGGATCAAAGTCATGCCCCTTGGGAGTGAGAATTAGCGCCATGGCGGACTCACTTCCTTTTTCCCCTCCCCTTACTGGCTGGTTCCCACAGCTTTTTTTACCCACAGATGTGCAGTGCCAGAAGGCCTTTCGAGCGTGAACGGCTTTGCTGTTATTCTAATTCTCCAGCCCCCCTTTCCACTATATCGCTGTTAGCACAAAGAATTGACCTTTTGATATTCGCCCCCTGCGAGCTTTTTCCTTTGGGCTTCAAACAGCGCGTATGCCGTTCAACCTTTTGAGGAAACCTTTTGGTCGCCAATTTCATCCCGACAGTCCCTCGGATCGTCAGTTCAGGAGCCTCTTTATGCCACTTCCCGTCTTGAGTACCCTTCTTTCTGCGTCGAAGCGGCTGAGCTCGGGCTTCCTGGAAAGCAACCTCCCTTTTTTTTCCGAGTCGTTCGCAGGTAGGTCCTTCCCTCCAACGAGCTACCTTATCTCCTCCCTCAGAAGATCTCTGCAGATGTATATGTTTTCCGCCAATGATGTACGTCCTTCATCACTCGTACTGTCTATGCTTCTCCCTCTGGAGGGTTAAAATCCATTTTCTTTCCCTCCCAGGTCTCTTTTATTCTCGCTCTGATCCCATATGCCAACTCCTTTGCAGGAAAGGGTACACATCCAATCCTTTCCTGGCTATAGCGACACCCGATTCCTTTTCTTGGCGCAATCGATTTTCTCGCTGTCCTCTCAGCTCGTTTCATCCTGTGAGAGGTCCCTCCCCGTTCCCTTAAGGCCAATTTGATCTCTCTTTCCAGTCAGGCAAGGTAGGAGGCCCGTTTTTTTCCTTCCTGCGGAGCCGACCCACCCAGGTGGCCACATGCTAGATAAAGATCTCCCGCCTTTTCGCGCAGGTGAGTGTCCGGCTACCCTGCGAACATTCCCTACTTTCTGACCGCTGGCCGCGCTACATGACTCCACCCATTCCCTCGCATCGGCCCGAGTCTGTTATGGCGTAAGTAGCCCTCCCCCTTGTTTGCGTTGATTTTGCTCGAAGGCTTCTTTTTTCAACAGGGCTTTTTTTTTGTGGCGCTCTGCGGGGCGAACGTCGTTCGGCCTCTCACCGTACTCCTCCCTCCTCGTTAACAGATTTTTTCCTCCCTCCCCCCTTTTTTCCACTGCCCCAGTAAGGGAATTACCCTCCCAATTTTCGTACCACGTTCTCCCAACGGCTCGCCCCCGGCTCATTTCTTCTTCACCTTTTGAAGACGATACAAGGCCCTTTTCTGCTACCCCCCTTTGCTCGATACTCTCCAGTCTCAGGACTTTCAGAGCCCCCACCCCAACGCAGCGCCTTTCCCCGACGGCAAAATTAGGATGTTCCCGTTTTGCAGAGCCTTCCGGAAGCTGTCTATTCTTCGGGCGGAATTTTTTCCCTGCATCCGGCCCTGACTATATGCTGCGCCGGACGGAGACCCTTTGCGGAAACAGAATGGAGGTTGCCCTTCCTTCCTCCGGCGACTCCTTTAGACTGACCGCCGTCCCCCGGCCATTCTTCTCTCCTTCCTTCGAGCGAAGTTTCTTATTTTTTCCCCCTTTTTAGACTTAGACGCTTCAGGGACCCCCCCTCAGCTCCCATGGGACCATAAAGAAAGTTTCACTCCACGAGATGGAAGCCGTAGTCTCTTGCATAGGCACCAAACAACCTTGACATGGAAGAGAGTTAAAACACTTCGGGTTTTTTCGGTTGGGTGGTTTTGTGTGGGTGTGGGGGTGGTTTGTTTTTTTTGGGGGGCGTGTTTGTTTTTTTTTTTTTTTTTTTTTGTTTGGGGGGTTTTGGTGGTTTTTGTTTGATGTTGATTTGAGCGGTCTCTTTTTGCTTTTGAAATCTATGCCCTAGGAAGAGGAGCTTTCCGAATTGTGGACCCGTCTCATCGCATCCGTCCCCTTTTCTCTCTTCCCTTTTTTTTCAAGTCCAGCCCCTTCATGGGCGACCCCGCTACCCTTATGATACAGTCCCATTTCTTCCCCTCTGCTGCATCTTTTTCCTAGCGTAGTTTCCCTCCCCTCTCGAGGGCTTCCGAACGGCACCCCGGGGTTCTGGCTCCAATTGACCTTCGGGTAGGTACTCTGGTCGCTTCTCCCTTCAAGACCTATCTGAGCTTTTAATGTTCTTGACCTCCCCGCCACCAATGGTAGCAGCCACGGAGGATCGAGGCCTTTCCTTGCGGGCGGCTTTCTTTCTATATAAGCTCGAATTCTTCTTTAAGGTTTTCGTCGACCCCGTCTTTCTGCTTGGTCAAGCCCCGCAACCTTTGCATTCCCATTCGGATTCCGGCGTCCCCTCTCTTGACGTGATGTTTTCCCGACGCCCGTGACCCTTCGGCGGCTTCGACCTTGAGGGCCGTAGACCCCACCCTTTCACAAGACACGGTCTTGCCGCGCATTGATTCCTTTCCGAGCTTCCTTTTTCTCCATAGCCAGTTTTTTGTGGGGCGAATGATTGGTGTTCATCCGCTTCCTCTCCTTTTTTATAGATACTGTTGGCCCATTCGACATTCCTCAATAGGACTCTTCGAGAACCTATCCCCCTGCCTCTACTGTCTGCCGACCCCCCCCGCGCTGATTGGCTGGGGTCTCGCAGACTAAAGATGTGGATTTTTTTACCCAGTTTTTTAAGCGCCTGCCCAGATCTTTTGTCCGTGCTCACCGATTCCCGCCCGGCCTGAAGACACCCGCTTTTCAGAACTAAAGAGACGAGCTCCCACGAGCGGACCTACGGTTTACGAGTCTTCCTCTGAAAGGTTACCCCCTGCGTTTGCCTTGTCCCTTATAGAACTGTCCCCCTCTCAATTAGCACGCTCAGTCGAAAATCAATCTACTTCCCGGGTGAGCCGACTTGAACCCAGATCGCGTTTTCTATCATCATATCCTCTAAAGGCCCTCCTTCATTCGTCCCCCCCTTTAGAAGGATTATGGATCGAGGAAGTGGCCGCGGTTCTCGTTCAATCTTTTGACATATCCCCCTTTTTTCCTCCCTTTAGTGTGTTTTTAGAGAGATTATCCAACAAGAATTCGCTGAAACCACCCCAGGACATCCGAGTGAAGGAATTTTGATCTCTCCTTTCGCCCTCACCCCCTCCAAGCACTGTACTTCCTCCCCCTTCTTGCGTCCGGATTGGGATCGATTCAAGGACACTGCCTCCAGTTGAGAGGCAGGCCTGGTAGAGTTGTCCCCCTCTGACGATTTTGTAGAGCAGCACGGCGTCTGCGTCTCCTCCTAGAAAAGCTGCACCTCTTCTAAAGTTTTCATAAAACCCGAGTGTCTTGTTTTAAGGGAGGTTAAAAACCCCGTAGACTCGTCTTTCGTTGGCATATCCACCCTAGTCTTTTTGATTCCCCCGGAATTTTTCCCCTGGTGTCCATCTAAGACCCAGGCCGTCTCTTCGGAGTCCCTCGGATCCTTATTCACCTCCCAGATTTGTCTGTCCCGCGCCGCGGTGGTTTGAAAGCTCTAACTCCTAGCCGAGATGTCTTTGTACGCCTCGGGTGCAGTTTTATGATTCGCCCTCTCTTCTAGTTTTGAACTATAGGGCCCTCCCCCAAGTCCCAGGTTGAGGCGAGACGGTCCGGCGGCCGTCGGATATATGTTCTGTTCTTTTTTATGCATTGCCTCTTGCTTCTTGATTTTCCTTCAAAGTTTTGTTTCCAACCTTTTTGGTGTTACTTTTTCCGAGCATGTCGAAAGTCCACTTGAATAGCTCGCCCTGTCCCCCAAGTACTGCGTTCCGGGCGGCTGCTTGAACAGCCTGAGACCTACTCGACAATGCTTCCGGCGCCCCTTTTTCGCGGCGTAAGGAATAGTCTCCATTACCGATTTCTAGAAGATTCTCTCTTCAACCAAATTCGTCGGATCTTTCCTTCGTTCCCGCGGGGTACGGGCGCCCTTTGTGCGCTGCGGCCCGCTCCCAGACCCCATAGTCGCTCGCGAGAACGTCTTCCCGAGACCGCTCCGTGTCCTCTTCATTTTACCCCAGTTACTCTCTAGAAGCCCTTCGAGATCAGGTCGCTTTGGATACCCTGGGTGACATGGCTAAGTAGCGGTTTATGCCCCTTCTAAAAACACTTTTAAGAAGATGGCTTTTTTTTGACAGGCTCCTTCGAGGAGGCCCCGAGATTACTTCTTCCCGACGAGCTCGAACTCCCTTCCACCCCAATTTGTCCCCCCTAAAGGGGTTAAGGGATCCTTACCCCCTCATTGGTGTTACAAGAGAGCCTCGTCGCCTCTAGTTGACCTGCCGATGTCCTTCATATCGGTATGTGGCCCAGGAGTTTTTTGTATTGCTTTGATTTCATCTGCGGAACCGTATTTCTTAGAGAAAACGCCTTCTGCGCTTTTTTTTACGGATAGTCCCAGTGCGTTACTTAGTTCTTCGACTTGACGGCCTTTGGACGCAGATCCCACCTCCGGCGGTAATGTGGATTCCTCGCCTTTTAGGCTGCGCAATGCGGGGACCCCGTTTATGCCTCCTCCAAGCAGGCCGGGCAGCATTCAATTATTCCCCCCTTTTTCAACCCAATTCGGGTTCTTTCCTTCAGTCACTTACCCACCAGAGCAGGTGTTACGTATAACGGCTCGCGCTTTCATGCCCCCTTTCGGAACCAAAGTCCCGGAGCGCGTTCCTCCAACCTTCCCCTTAGTAGAACCAGTCGTTTTGCAGAACGAGCGTTCTCGAAACGTGCACTCTCAACCGTGGCTCCCCCTGCCTTAAGATCGCGGCGGCGGTCTCCCGCGCCTGAATCTCTGCGCTATGTTTTCGATTGAGTGCTCCGGAGCACGCGAGGGCTCCCCCCTTCGCTCCCTCTTACAGGCAACGGCCCTTTCCGTGGCCCTGCCTCGTAGCCCGTCACATCGAGTGGGCCCAAAACCGGAACCTTATCCCGGCAGCTTTCTTGATCGGACTTTAGATTTGTCGTCCCACCAACATCATTTTTTTCATGCATGCATTTTTTCGGTCCCGCCGGCGGAGCAATTCAGTTTCTTCATTTTATATATAGATGTGTCCAGTTTTCTATGTCCCAAACATCTCTTTTCATTCATTACAATCCCCCTAAGAATCCCAGCTTCCCCATCCAGATCTCATCGTCCTTTTTCGCCAGAGCTGCCCTCCCTATTCATCTTCCTCCTTTTGTCTTCCTCCAGCCCAGATCTGCGACAGATCTATCCGACTTCTGTGTCGGTGGTTACATGCCTTGATTCAGCGCGACATTTGGCAGATCCCCCCCCCTTCACCAAAAATCCCTCGATAAAAGATATAGACCCTCTAGTTCTTAAACGGGCCGCCGCCTCACCGACAAGCTGTTCCTTCCCATGGAGCGGACTACCTGTTTCGTATCACTTTTTCTGCCTCCAACCTCTCTCACCGAATATCAAGTTCCTGGGTTGATTTTGATTCCTCAATCGTGGTCTTCCGCGGGCTTGGAATTGGAATTCTCCTTCCTTTTCCGCGCGTCTCACCTTCAAGCTTCTCCGTTTCGCCAACGTCCCCTCTGATTGATAGAGATTCCCCCAGGCTACCCCACGTTTGCCGGCTTGCTTTTGCTCACGTTTTGCACTCTTTGCCCTATCGAAAACACACCGGCTGTCACCCAGCGGCTGGAGCTCCCACCCCCGGCAGCCGTCTTGGATGGGCGCAGATTCTATAAGTTGGCCTCTTTTTTCTGAGTCGAGCCGTTCCGCATCGTCACTACGTCGAGCTTCCCTTTCATTTCACACGCCGTGTTAGGTCTTTTTGAGGCCCCCCCGTGGTTCCAGTTAAATACTTCTTTAGAGCCTCGGACTGTTGATCTGACCCAAGGCCTCTATATGTCGGGCGATTTTTCCCTTTTGAGCGCCCAGTTTTACAAGTGGATTTGGGTACTTTCGCGCCTCTCCTGTCCGGGTCGCCGCCCTTTTCACCTCGACTGGCCCGCGCCCTGAGGTGTTCTCCTTTTCCTCCTCCTTGAGTCAAACCCTTTCGCACCCGGTCCCGCGGGCCAATCTTCCGCCTGCTTTCGCTGGTACGCAGGCGGGTCATCTAGTCAAATCCAAAACAAAACTATTTTATAGAGCATTTCCGTCCTACCACGGCTTTGCAGGTGGCTGAGGACCTTTGGTTTATTTGCTCAATCCTTGACGCTTTTGATCGCTCCCCCCCCCTAAGGATACGGGGACGACGCCTCACGTGCCTTCCCTATGTTCTTTTCCCGGGCGTCCCAAGTGAATCACCACCATGGTTCTCAGCTCAATAGCCCCTATCCCTTAAGCTCGAACCTCCTCTTTGTGTTTTTGTGTTTTTTTTAGTTAGGTTGTGTCTTTTTTTGTGTGATGTTTGTCTGTATCTTTTATGTCGATCACGACTTAGAGGACCGTTTTAGCGACCTCTTTTTCAATTTACCTCACTGGCTCGGTCTATCCCCGAGACTATGTCGCTGCCTCTCAGTTAGAGATTGAGACTTAAGCCGTATGTAACAGTTTCTGATATATACTCGCCTCTCGCACAGAATGTTTCTAGGACGATAAAGGATCTCGAGGGAATTTTTGATACCTCTTCAGGGACATTTTTCCAAATTTCTTACCTAGAATCCGACAAAAGAGCAGAGAGACTGATCACGACTTAGAAAGATCACCCTTTTAAATTAGTTAAAATCGTGGGGATTCTTTAAGCTATCTCTTCCGTGGTTTACCAAGAGGCACAATACGCCGGCAAACCACATTCCGGAGGTTTCGATCGGGGGTTCTGAGTCGAGCACGCCACGCCGCCAAGCCGATCGCCGCGCCTCCCTGCTTTGGCCGACGCGATTGCGTACGACCTGTGGGTCATGCCGCCCCGTGTGGAGGCTGGCTCCCGAGACGCTTAAAGCCGACGCCTTTCCTACCAGCTGCAATCTACCGGACTTAGTGGCGATCGCCCATGCGCCCGCGCTCTCGTGATGGCCGAACGCGCTTTTTGGTTGCGGAAGACGCTTTACTCTTCGGTATGTTTTTCCGGAACACCAGCTGCTCGCCTTGGTTCTCCAACATTGCTCGGGTGTCACGGTCGACCCTTGTTCTATCGACCTTACCCAGAGATCGGCGCTGGGGATGGTTTCATGGCGCTTCGGTAGCCCAGTTTGCCGGTCTGCTCAAAGGGGTTAGAGACCCTTTTTAGCGACTTTTTTCTCAACGCCAGAAGTTATTTTTCCCACCCCTTTCTTCCCACAACCCCTGGAAGAGCTATATGCCTCCGCGGCCGAGAAGAAGCAGGCTTCCGTCAAGATCTTCTTACTCCATTCTCTTTAGCACACGGAGTCCTTCTCTGGCCTCTGGCTCTGCCGGCAGCGGGCTGCCGCTCCTATATACTCCGTTTTTTTTAGTGAGATATACTCCCTTCACGGCCTAGCTCGCCATCTTAGAGTCGATGCGACATTATAACGGTCGTATATCGCTTGGGATCTGTCTGGAGGCCGGCGGAGTTTTGCCTGCGAGCGGAGGCGAGCAGTTGAAAAAGATCGGTGGTTTTGATTCCTGTTGTTATGTACCTTTACTTTTTAACGCCGTGCGCCGTTTTTTTTGTAGATAACCGTCGCGATTTTGAACGACAAGACATTTCATTTTTCAATTCCAGAGGGAACTTCCATTCAAGGACACGTGGGGACCGGCCGTCCTTCTGCGTGTCCGGTATTAGGATAAAGAGTGGTCGTCTTTTTCCACCGCAGCCCACGTTTTTGGAGAACCCACATCCCTATTGAAGGAACCCATGATGTTTCACAGCTACCATGTTGGTGGTAGCCTCTACTTGTTGTGGGCGGGCGCCGCGTCTCCTCCCGGCTGAGTTTCCCACATTTTCAAGTTTTTTTTTTCCCGGTGGCTGTACAGACCGTCTTTGGCATCGGCTGAGCTGACGTTCCCCCGAACCAAGCTCGGTATTTAAGAAGCAAGGCTTACCCCCCAAAGCCCCGACGAACCCTTTCCCCACGCCCTATTGGTCCCCGTTTTTATGATCTTTTCTCTAGGGATCGAAGGCCCGAATTCTATTTGGTCCGGGTTCGAGTCAGTCTCCTGCCCCCCATTTTACGCACCTTCGTTTCTCCCCCCGCCTGGGCCTGAGGGGGAGAGGAATTTTCTTTAGAAAGCCTTCCCTTCGTTTTGCTCCACGACAGAGCGGCTCACAACTTAGAAACAGATCCCTTCCTCTCCTAACTTTCTGCGAGAAAATTCGCGAGCATTTTTGCTCTGTTTCGCTCGAGTCAGCGCACCTCTTACGCCGCGCTAGCTTTGTTCCGTTCCCCCCACACCAAATAGTCTGGCGAAGAGGCCATTTCAATTTGGAGAAGCTGTCCCAGTAGCCCTTTTTAAAGCGCACGCGCAAGCCCCGATGATAAGATTGAGTATCCCCCCCCTCGTTTTCAGGCGCAATTGTGCTTTTTCCCTATTGTAGTACGTTGTAGCCAATGGAATGGCCCCTGAGGCTTAGATTGAAGATTCCAAGATTCTTCTTAGAGGCTGAAACAGAGCTCGTGACCAATCAATGAGTAGAATTTCTTGGTAAAATAGAATACATCCTTCTTTACATTAATGCTGTAATGCTTTTTGAGTTTTTCGGGACGCCCCTTTAAAGGTAGGTGGCACC
>Ga0179593_1488520_pt1 | contig 11244 bp, 12 predicted proteins | sample CZODoug2_1_08_16_FD_185931 | JGI IMG/M metagenome (GOLD analysis project Ga0179593, IMG submission 185931) | Vadose zone soil fungal communities from Angelo Coast Range Reserve, California, USA - CZODoug2_1_08_16fungal (PacBio error correction) | ecosystem: Environmental > Terrestrial > Soil >... | reverse complement strand
ATTGCTGCCGACAGGGATTTCACGAATATCCAGATCTCCCTTGAATCAATTTGGTGCTTTACCGCTTGCTCCTCACATGTCTGGTGAACAGCTTGGTCCGCATGTCCAGTCACGCTCCCTTTTTTTCCCGTTTCGCCTCCCAGCCAATATGGTCCGCTGCCATGCTTTTGTTTTTTGGATGCACTCTCCTTTTTTTAGCAAGGGTTTTATTCATCAACCATACGTGCGAATTAATCTTGGCTCCGCCGCGCTGGTTGTGGCTCCTCCGTCCCCGGGTCTTAATGATCGGTGACCCCGACTGAATGCCGCTTTTGATGAACCGGAGGTTCCAGCCGTTTTTTCTTCCCCCTGCATACTCCCTCAGAGGTGGTTATACAGTGTTCCCCCTGGTATACCGCCCCAGTTTCCTTATGAGCAAACAGTCCTCCAAGTAAGAGGAGTCCCTGTTCCTTACTCTATCATCGGACTTCCCTTGGTGGAGGTGTCTTAGGTGGTTTTTTTTTATGGTGTTGAGTACCCAACTCTCCGTTAACTAATTTTCCCATATGTCAAAACCTTGATGTGCCGCTGGGGACCTTCCCCTTGTGCTTTTTTGCTATTCTCCCCAGAAATACACTGGTGATCATCTTTTCGTTGGCCTTTCCCCGTGATAATAGGTTACCTTCTAAAGAGGGAAAACTTTTCTTCGCCCCACGGTTTTTCCGGCGACTTAATTCCCCGACCCGCGCCTTGGAAATATGAAGTGATGGTCGCGAACGTTTCCTTTTTAACATTCCTTTTGAAGCTCCCTCGTTAAGGGGACTTACTGCGGGGACACATCCCCTTACCTTTTTTGCAGAGATGAATTATGTATTTAAGTGATGCTCTATTTTCCCCCTACCGACTTTTAGGCTTGGGTTTGCCTCTTCATTTTGCGGGTTCCAAGCCCCCTGTTGGATCTCGCGCTCGGGGCTCATTCCCGAAGTTGCCTAGTTGTCGTTTCGCACGGTTTCGTCTTGCGTACTCACTTCCTCAGAGGATTCATTTCCTTCCGGCCCATTTGGTGTCTGGTACCGCCTTCTCTTTTCCGGCGAGCTCTCTTTCCGTCCTTGGCTTTGCCCTTGATTTTTTTTTCTTTTACCTCGCTTACTGATTTTTTTTGTCCCGGGATCGATTCTGTGACCCTTTTTGTATGTGGCCGAAGTCCTGCGTCAGAGCTTATAATCCGTTTTGAGTTTTGATTTCCCCGCTTTGAACGAGTGGTTTGCGCGTGCTTACCTAAATTGCCGTATGTTTTCTTCCCCTATTCTGATTTAGCCAACCTGCTTCATTACCAAGATTACGACGGAAGGATTGTTGAAAATTGCATCCGGTTTCTTCGTCGTCATTTTTTCGGGCCGACCTATTCTATCTGGACGACTTTTTCTTCTTTTGCTCACGATTTCGTCTCCCGGGTGACAGAGGCTATTGTGTTAGCCCACATACGACTTTGTGTTTTTTGGATGACTAATTTGTTCTTCCTGAGAGTATTATCGGCTTCACACCAACCCCCGTCTCCGGGGGTATAGGACGAATCTGTCGGGAGACTTTTTTTTTTATGTGGAAACTGGGCCACGGTTTCCAAGCAATGTTATTGCTCTTTTCCCCACGTTAGCCCACCCAATCTTTTCCCCTCTGGGGGCCCCTTTCCGCATGCTTCTTTTGTCCTTGTCGCGTTTGCGAGACACAGACCCTCGCCCCCTGCAATCAACTGCTCATTAAAGCCCCCCTTTTTTCACCTTGTTTCCTAAACGACGGTAAACTTGTGCTCCAGTCGTCCCGTGCAACTGAATGCCGTGTACGTCGGCCTGCGCTGTAGGACGAGTTCAATCACCCTCTATCTCCATATTGATCTCTATTACGAGATTTCCCCTACTACTCCTGATGTCGGCCAGCTCTTGTTCTTTTTGACTTATGTGTGTCCGTTGCCTTCCTCCAGCCGACCCGCCCACAACGGTCCATTTAGGGCCCGTAATTTTGTAGAGCGTCTATATTGACCTGGCGGCTCCGGGCGCGCTAGGCCTGCGTCTTATGTCAGTCCCTCAAGCTGTGTGGGCTTTTAATTTACGGTGCGTCAAGGCGATTGTCTTCTGTGTGGCCCCCCACGTTCGGCGAGGCTCTCTACGGCGTTGTATCAACACTCAAAGTTATTGTCAGCCTTCGACAAGGCGGTACCCCGTTCGATTCGCCCTGCATGCAACCACTTCTCAGATTTCTCTTTCTCCTTGCATTGATAGCGAATGCAATGCTGTCCATTGAGCTTCTATGAGCGGGCTCCCGCAACTCCTTTTGCCATTCAATTTAATTCAGAGTTTGTCTTCCGCATGCGTATTGGATGCCAGTGTCTTCGACACGATTGAGTTATTGCCACTCTGGCGATTGTCCCGTTGAGCCCGGACTGATTCGGATATCTCCCCTCTGACGAATGCCCATTCAGTGGTTTTTCGACACGGTTTTCCTGTTTTGCAGCCTTTTGGAGCATGGACCGTCCAGGGCTCAACGCCTACCCATTTCACGAAGCCTCGCTCTCCTTTTTTCTCCCCCCCCCCTCCCCCTCTGTTGTTTTGTGTTAGAGCCTTTCTCCTGAAATTTCGTTTTCATGGTTGATGTGTCGCCCAGGCAGTTAGTGTTCGCCAAACCTTTTTAACTTTGCCATTTTTTCTATCCGCTGCCTGAATTTTCATTGTCTCTCAATCATCAATGTCCCTGGTGCTTTCTCTTTCCGCCAGTAGTCAATACCGTTACGTCGCCAATGCCTCCAGTTTCTCCCTCGTGCCGGCTCTCCAGAGCGGTATAGTGCATTCTACTTGAGGCACCTGCAGTTTTCATGTGCCTTTTCTTCCGGCGTACCCTACAAAAGTCCCTTGTCTTTCGTTTTCCCCGCTATTTGCTACCCTTTGTACACCGCCTTTTACTCTTCCTGCCCGCTATTCCCGGAGCATTTCAGTGTAAGATTTTCCTCCTCCTTAGTGCACTTTTTCCCTTTTAAGCGCTTCTTACTTTCGCCTCCAATCCGTCAGAAATTGTCGTCCCTCCACGGGCGTTCGCTGCTCCCTTCATTAATCCACGGAGTTGATTGTTCCTCGTCACTTGCGTTCCTCGAACTCCCCCCCTAAAGCTCCTTTTAATATTATTCTCAATTAGGTCACCCAACATGTCCCAGTTGTATCTTCCGAGAGCAGCAGCCTTGCAATTTTTTAACAAGCTACTGATCCACCTCTTCTATTTCCCGTCTGACCCTTCGTCAAATTTGTAAAGTTCTTTGCCCGCTGTCCCCAACCGACAACTTCGCGAAGTCCCAGTGCGAGCCCCGGACTTCCTGTTGCGCGAGCCCCTCTTGTTATTAAAGTTGCAATACTGTCTTCGAAAGTTCCAGAACCTGCTTCCCTTGACTGCCAGGTCCTCGACACTGCCTCTTTTGTTCAGCCACCCCTTCTTTTCCCCTTTTCCCCAGCACCGTCCTGTTCACTCACCCTAAGTCACCCGCACGCTGAGCGATCTACACCCCCACCTCCGTGTATGGTCTATTTTTTGTTTTTTCAGTTTACCGCCTTTACGTGAAAAGAAGTCCAAAATCACAAAAAGTACGATTTTTCTATGCCCCCTCGAGCCTGTGCCCCGTCCGCGTCAGGATCGATTTCCATGACCCCGAATCGCCGCGTTCTCAATCTAATTGTCGTCCTCTCGTCCTCTTAGCCTTCCCCAAAAAAATATAATGAGTTTTCTTCAAAGTTTTTGTTGTCCATACCTTTCCTGCGCCCCGCCCTCGCAATTCTCTCGTATGGCACATTATCAGTTTCATCGCACAGTCAAAAATCCTCCGATCACGCGGACTGTTTTGGTCTTTCTTTTTCTCCCACCTCCCCCCTCATTATATCCCTGTCTAATTCACGCGACAACCATCCCCCTGCAGCCAAATGTGTCCACGATTCGGGTGCCGCTTCCCTCCCTAAGCACCTATCGATCCTCGTCTACAAGAGCTGTAACTCCGTCCCTTAGCAGAACATGTGCCGGGTTTACAATCAAGGTCCTACTTTTCGTCCACCCGTCCTGCCCCGTTATATTCCGCGTTCTCTCCGGACTCCCCACCCCCCCTTTGAGGGATAATCCTCGCTTAGAATTTCGCCCCCCTGCCGTACAACATTGTATGCACCGTCGTGCCTTTGGCCCGCCCAATAGCGACCACTGACTAACTTGTTATTATTGGCGCCGCCCTACCCCTGTCCCCCTTGGTCCCCCCCCCAACCTTGTTCTTCCGTTGTTATTTCCTACCGTACCTATCGTCACGCCGTACGCACTCATCTGCTTTTCGATTAGGTGCTCCGTTCTTTCTTACGGCGCCAGTTATTTCTTGCGGATGTTCGCCCCCCCATTTCTCACACCCCGTTGTACATGATTGAGGCTTAGCGGATCTCCCCATGGCGGCCTTCTCCCTTTTCACGTTTGTTTCCCGATGACCTATTTTCGGCGTCTTCCATGTACCAAGAAGTCTCATTCCCTGCCCTTCCCCCTACATACCCCTCCGTGGTATGCTGTTCGCCTCGCGACAGCCCAGTGCGGCGTTCATGTACTTATCGTTCTAGCGTTTTTTTCCGACTGTTTTATTGCACATCTAAAAATCTTTTAGTGGTTGGCTACAATTGCCCTTTTTTTGATCGCACCCACCCCGGATTCCAAACTCCACAAGGTACCCGCCCCCCCTCCCGTGAGTAGCGTGTCTCTTAAAGACTCTGAATTTCTTCCTTGTTCCCTTGAGTTCCTCTCCCCGCCCTTTTTCCCTTTCGTCTTGCTAATTTTTGCCTCCCAAACCTTCTTCCCTCGCGCCGTTCCCCCCACGCGGCTCCCGGGTTTTCCCCGGTCCCCTCTTTCTTCCTGCACTTTTTGTACCCACCGCGGTTCTTCTCAGAAATGCGCGCGCCTTTTGAGTCCTCCCCCCTCCTCACCATTTCTTCACCCCGCTACCCTCTCACTTCTTTCTTATCGCTTTCGATTTGTTTTTTTTACCTTTTTTTCAAAACTGTCGTCCACACAGCCGAGTCCCCCCCCATTGCCTTCCTGAATATTCTTTCTGCGGGGTGCCCCAGCCTTGTCCAAGTCTTCTCTTCTCCCTCAGTGTTGTTTTCCTTTTTGACCTTTCCCCTATGAATTGTTAATAGTTCCATCCACCTTGGAAATTGAAATTTTCCCCCATGGGGTGTGGATTACTACCTGTCTTTTCCCCGCGGTCCGCCTGCAATGACTCTAAGTTTTGACCCGTCCCCTAATATTGAGATGTTAGCCCCTTTTGTTTATGAACTAGAATTTTGATAGCCTGTGTGATATCCACTGTTTTTCCCTGATCCCTGGTCGCGCCTTTGGTTGTGGCGTCCGCGCTTCTTGGGACGAGAGGACGTCCTTCGTGCCCCGGTTCACGTTGAATGAAGACCCGCGTGGTACAACGATCCATTGGATGGGAACCGACGTCTGTTTCTTTTCTTGCAACCCTCCTTTTCATACTTGACTTTCCTTGCTGTGTTCCACAATTGTTGTGCTCCCCCCTTTGGCCAACCCCCGCATAGGTGAATCCAACATATATCCCTCCCTCATCTTCTCGCTTCCCGTTCCTTGTTTTTAGATAACCGGTTCGAGAAACTTTCTTGGACGGCCGAGATTTTTCCACCTATGCTGGATGCGCTTTGTATCAGGTTCTTCGTCCATACACTTACATCAACGTCCGTCCAGCCACCCTTTCCCGAACCAGACTCCTGCACACCCGTATCTTACTTCAGTCCCGCATTTGTGACATCTATTCTGCCCCGTCCTGCGACGACTTCTGCGACCTCGGCTCCGTCCGATTGGCGATCCCCGAGACCCCACCCTGCGTCTAAATCAAAAGGACTAATTCGCCCACCGTCTCCCTTGGTTTATCCCGATTCTTTTTCCGTCGGCGTCTCGTATTTCGCCTGTCTCTGTATGGGTTTGAATGTTCAGTACCACCACCGTTATTTCTTGTGGACATAATCCAGAATTAAATTTTCTCGGACGCCGTGACCGCCTGTCCAATACCATCACCACCGTGTATGGGTCGGTACTTAAGCGACTTGTGTTTCGTGTGCCGTGCCTCGAACAGAGCCGACTGTCTCCTTTGTTCCCCTATATATATTAGCCGGTTGCAAAACACCCCCGATCGCCCATTTAGTCTGGTGACCCACCCGTCAGTACTGAGACTTCCCGTGTTGGTTTTTATTTCTTGTGAATAACCGCGACGGGAGTTGTACCCGTCGACTGGCGCATTCGCCTACCATCTTTGATATCCTCGTCTTTGGGAGCCAAAGGCCCCCTTTGCTTGGGTGTTTTCTTGGTGACGTCCGTGACTGCCTTTCCCAGCCTTTTTTTGATCCCTCAGCAACATGTACCTGTGCATTCCTCCTGGTGAATTTGTGTTCGCCGTCGAATCGACTGCGCTCTCCGCGTCTGTTAGGACTCATTGCCTTTGGACGATCCCGCCGAACGGTCCCTACACCTTTACTGGCTTCACTCACGTTTATTCCATTAGCGTTTTTGTTTCGCCTTTTCCTTCCCTCGATTGATTCGGTTGCATTCTATTTTAATTGCGCACGTTCCCTTGACCTGCGCCACACGCAATTTCAATTAGTTGTTCGTCGTCTGTGGATAAGCCGGCGTAGCTAGCTCCCTGTCGATTCAGTTTTGGATCTCGTGAAATGATTCCTAGGCCGGGCCCCCCTTCCCATTCCTTCTTTGGCCCGAAAACGCTGTGTTTCTGTTGCGGACAAGTACTGTAGCGTGAATGTATCTGCGAACGCCGGGTGTACCGCTTATGGATTAAGTGTATTGGCTATGCCCCTTCGTTTATTTTCGTTCGCTTTTTTTTCTTCTGTGCAGTTAATACAGTTCGGATTGCGGACGCTTGCGATGCGGTTCTTCTGGTCCGGACCGTTGTCCCCCCCCCGTCATCGCTCTCCTTGTCGTTTACCCTTGTGTCCCCGCGAAGTCCCCCCCGGTGATAATGTTATTTCCCTAGCGTCTTTTTACAACCTTCGATTCCAATTATTCGTGCAGGTTTGCTTATGGGCGGTGCATTTACCGTATTATTTTGCTTTGCCCCTGCGATTCTGTCTCACCCTTCCATAGCCCTTCAAAAATTTGGAGTTTTCCTTCCTGAGTCACCAAGCTGGGGCGCTTGCTTTTGCTGTGTGGAACCCATGGTAAGGGTAGATATGCAAAAAACCCAACATTTTTTTCTTGAACGGAAACCAGCGTTCCTGCTGCGGCTTGCGAGTTTTCCCTTAGCAGATTCCGGCTGCTTTCTTTTTCTGTTTCTTTCGCTAAGATAATCTAAGCAAACCCCCCCCAATTGCCTTTCCCGAGACTTCCGCCCATTTGCGGATGGAGCGCCTACTAGCTTTCTCCCTTTATGGTCCCTCCGTGTCCCGCTCTCCCTGGGTCTGGAGGCTGTGTTGGACATCGTCTTGAATTCTCCTGTACTGACGCTGGTGAATCCGGATTCTGACGGTCTCCCTATTTGTTTTAGTGTCTGCTTTGATGAAACTTCTTTTATCCCCTGGTTCTGTTTTTCCCGTCGTGAACAGCGAAAACAAGGCTTAATAGTGGTTTGCTGGGCCACGAGTTTTATAAATGGTTCGGTGTGGTCGAGGCCCAGCCCCGACACGGTGTGCGGGCGCGATGACCTTGTTTGTTATCCCCCTCTTACCTTCTGTTATCTTTAATAAGGTCGAACTGGCTGACGGATAGTGCGTTGGACTGGTTCGTGCATTTTTCTTACCACCCACCACAACTTTTTCTCGCTCTTTATGTTGATCGACCCCCTATGACTTTTTGGTAGGTTCATCCCATAAAAGGTGATCTCACGACCACGCTCTCTCGTACAAGAAACGGCTTTGTGTCCCATTTGGAACCCTAAACAATTGTGCTCACGTCCCGGCCATAATTGCTCTCCACCTCCCCTTCCCGGTGCCCCAGTTGCTCCCATTTTCACTTCATGGTTAGTTGTTACAGTATTTTCTGAGAAGGAATCGCAAGCTTCCTGTTTTTAGCGAAGCAGCGACTTATTTCCTTTCTTTTTATTTTTGCTCGCTCGTTAGATTTCACGCTTCACTGTCTATTCCCGTTCATTACATATGGTCTATCCCGATCTCTGTAGCTTTTGACCCATTTGGTGTGACCAACGTCGCAACTTTGGATCACGATTCTGTGTGTGATCAGCTGCTGGCGAGCCATAGCCACTTGTTACCTATTCTTGCCATACAATCGATGAAATATTCACTCTTCACGGGATCCCGTTGGCACCCATCCCGCCGACCGCTACATGATTATCTTTCAGGCCCTTTGTGCAACTCTCCTCCCCTCTAATTTAACGAGTGGCCCCCCCTCCAGCTTTTTGCACGTCCTCCTCCGCTTCTTCTGTCATCTGATGATTGTCCTTCGGCCCCACGTGATGCATATCTTTTTGAGTTTTCGCCACATGTTGTTAGTACTAGCTTACCAACTGACCACCTCTGTGGGGGGGTTGCCATGTGGTCCCTGTTTTCCGATCCCCAGGTGAGTCCTCCGTTTCATTCGTTAACATATCATGTTCACCCCATATGTGACGCCTTTGTTTTCCCATGCATAGTATCAGAGCAGCCTACCTCTGTCGATCCCCTAATATATTTATTCCACACTGTGTCAACGCCCCGTCCGCCCCGCTCTGGGGTGTGGTGGCGTTTACGTAGTGCATGCGAGCTGATGTAGTTTTGCGACAGTTGTCAGTGCGTCGCCCGACATTGGATATTTTTCCTCCTAAACCGCCACGATTTTTGACTTACCACTCTCAGCCCCTTCCGTTACGCATCGGTCTGCTGCGTCCTAAAATTCTCTTTAGAGAGCGACCCCCCTCCCGTTAGGTTTCGTATCTGACTTTGAATGCGCACTCAGGTCCCCTTTTTGCCCCTGCCTCCCCCTGTGTCAAGCGCCCTTGTCTTCTATTCGGAAACACACACCGGTCCCAGCTTGATGTCTGACTGCCCCCCCCGGCGTCCATTCTGTTCCTTTCCCAATCACCGGAATCGACATATAGTCACCAGCACAGCCCACGTATCCCTCCTTATCCCCAACTGCTTGTCCGTTGTTTTATCGCATTCGCGCCATACGCAACACCCCTCAATTATATGCAGCCATGACATCCTTCCCACATTCGTTCGTTACTTGGTAGTGAAATCTGATTCTTCCCGCTGCATCCTGTGCCGTTCTTTGACATTCCGAAACAGACACCCCCCCTTCCGACGCCGTCTCTACCAACTGTCCGATGTACATTCCCTTTGTAATGACCGTTATCGTCGTCAAATCATCGATACAACCCTTTTGTATGGCCCGACTTATTAAGCCCCGGTCAATACGTCTTAGTTTCATCCTCCCTAGCCCGTTGCGCGAATCAGAAAAGGGTCCTCATCTCCTGCTCAAAGATACAGTTCTTTCAGTCCCCCAATATTGCTTTCCAGTCACCCGTTCATGCACCCCCCCCCAGCGGACTTATCTGCGTCCAGAAACTAGTTATCGGTTTCTGTTGAGTGCGCTGGTTTGTGCTATGCAATCGCCCCAGAGTGAAAATAAACCCACCCCCAAAGCAAGCACCAAGGTCCCTCAGGATCTTCATTGTTTCTTTTCTTGATTTCACGTTATTCAGGTAGTAGGCCGCTCTACACGTAATCCTCCCCCTCCTACTCCGTTAGTAAGCGACCCTTCTTGTTCTGCCTTTCTTCAATTCGCCAATCAACAAAAGGCCAGGCACCCATTTTTTCCGGAGAGGCCTTAATTTGCACCTAAACCCCTCGGCCCCTATGCCGCGCTTAACCACATTTGATTCCACTTTTGTCCATTTCCCCGAACCCAAGTCACGTCCAAGCCATTCTCGTACTACTCCCATATTCAGTCGTATCCCCACGTCCCCCCAACGGTGAATTTCCTGGTTCCCGCTTGTCCCCACAGAGTAAGACCCCCTGAAAGAGGGAGTCCGTTTCAACCTGCTGGTAATCACAAAGTTCCGGTCACTCCCAGTTGTACCCCTCTCTTCCGAACACTATTAAAATAGATCGGGACTCCATCCCACCCCAGGTTGTACTCCCTACTCCTCCCGTCCCTTTCCGCAAAAATGCGCGATACCCCCAAGCCCCAGTTCCTTTCTCTCGTCTTCCTCCCAACCCCGATTTGAAGACAAATGCTCCCTTTGCCTGCCTAGCTGTATTCCCCCGCGTCTCGGTAACTCATCTGCTCTACTAGGTTCCATGTCCCAACCCCCCCCTTCCCATTTGTCCATCTCGTTTTTGTTTGTTTCATCTTCAGACACCTTGCTTTGAGCAAGTTGTGCCCGCCCCCCCGCTCTACTCACACCCCTCCCACCTCTCGCGCTTTGGCTTTCATTAAGACGCTTTTTTGTACTGCCCCTTTTGCCTTCCCGTGCCCTTTTTTCCGATTCATTTTTCCCTTCGTGATTGGAATACGAGTTATCCCCGCGCGACCCTCCCCTCCTTGCAGTTCTCCCTTGATTTCCGTGGTTCTTTGTCATTTGTCTATACTTTTCCTTTCCCCCGTGCCGCGGTTAATGCACGACAGCAGGGTACGATCTTATTTGTATGCCCTCAGATATTGCCCCCCTCATACCCCCTGCCTTCGAGGGCTTTTTATTTGTTGCCATCTCGGCATTGCCCACTGTTCACCCCGAAAGCTCCCGCCTCGTAAAAGCCCACCCTACCATATCTTCTTCCGTGCTCTTGATATATACCCGCCGAGTTACCAATTTACTTTAGCATTCTTTACTGCCGTTACCATTTGAATATGTGTTTCCCCGCCTCCGCTTTGCGGTAGGATTTGCTTTTAGTTGCTCTAAAACCGGCTTCCCCTTGTCGTTCCCTCTTTTTCGTTATTAGGTCCACCATCCATTCTTCCCCTCAAGCGCCGTCCCGCACACACTTCTGATTCGAATGTCCCCGATAATGATATTTCTAAGTTTTGAATTCCCAGTTCTTTTTTTCCAAATCGATTGCCGAACCCCGCTTTTTCAGAGAAAATAGATTTTAAATCTTGCACGTATAAGCCCCCTACTACGATCGATCGTGGTTCAAGCCGTGTGATTCCGATTGTCATCATCTCACTCCATGTCTACAGCCGGACTGCCACCCCACCCAATTGTCCTCAATTTCTCCGATCTTAACCGTGGCTTTAAGGCTTTCC
>Ga0179593_1487892_pt1 | contig 11244 bp, 12 predicted proteins | sample CZODoug2_1_08_16_FD_185931 | JGI IMG/M metagenome (GOLD analysis project Ga0179593, IMG submission 185931) | Vadose zone soil fungal communities from Angelo Coast Range Reserve, California, USA - CZODoug2_1_08_16fungal (PacBio error correction) | ecosystem: Environmental > Terrestrial > Soil >... | reverse complement strand
TCTTTTTTTTCTGGCTGCCTTTCCTCCGCCACTTTCGTCCCCAGGGCACCGGCTTTCTTTTCCTCTTCGCCACGCCCCCCCTTTATGACGACATTTCGAGGTCCTGTACCGTCTCACCCTGCCCCCCTTTTTTTTTCTTACCTACCCCCACAGGAGCCTTTTAACGTTCAGTCTTGGTTTGCTTTGTCTCTTTTCTTGTCTGTTTTCGCGTTTGCTGCGCGGACTAAATTCCGACCACTTCATGTTCTTCCTGTTTTTCCCCCCTGGTGTTCCTTTTTTTGGCACTTTTTTGCACCAGGGCGGCGGCGATTTTCCGAGCCCGCTGTTATGCGGAGAGAAGTTATCACTCTTGATCTTCTAAGTTACTTGAACCCGTTGCTTTCTTCTTCATCTTGTACCCGGTTGGTCAGTGTGCGGTCTTTTGTTTTCGCTTTTGATTTGCTTTTTTACCAAGTGGAGGGGCAAGGGGCTTTTTCTCCACTGTACATTGTAGTAACATCTTGTCTCTTGCCCTTAGTAAACTTAGTTGAAAATTTTGCCCACACTTTCCCAATTTTCCTTGTTGGTTTCATTTCGGGTCCTATATCTTACCAGTTCTTTCAGCAGGTGTTCCTTGGAAGTGGAATGGGACTAACTGTTTTATTCTCCGTTTTTAAATCTCTCCAGGCTTTTTGGAGTTGTGGTTTTTCGCGGTGATCATCACTTCCCTCGGTGAAGTGACATTGGCCCGGTGTGCGGTAACTTTAATTCTTTGTAGTAGCATGTTCCCCTTTTTGCCCTCATGAGTGTAGCTCTGCAAGTTTTCTTGGGTTGGGAAGGCGGTCAATAACTTTTTAGTTGCAAGGTGCCAGAGCCCGTTCCCCACGGTTTCCCCCTTTTGTCTCTCTTTCTGCCCCCAAGTCACTCTATCCGCCCTTGGCGTTTCCAGATCAGCTGCGTGCGGCTTTTTTTGTCCCCCCTCATAACAAATTCCCTCTCCTTGACCTTCCGGTCCCGGCTTCCAAAGTCCCCCTTGCATCTCATGCGTTTTTCCCGGGCCTTCTTTTTTTTTTTTTTTTTTGTCTTAACCACCGTTCTGTCCTGTTTTTCTTTCTTTCCCCGCTCGCCCCCGGGCCGGGTCTGCGCATGACCCTCGGCCCAATCGCGGGTCGATCATGGGGGCGCCGTTTCCCGGCCGTTGGTTCGGCGTCCCATCAACACCGTTTTCGAGGATTATAAACAACTCCCGTCGTTTCTAACCTATACCCCCTGCGCATGACACGCACTTTTGTTCTCCTGTTTGCCCCTTTTTTTAACTTTTTTTCTTTACGTCTTTTACCCCGGAAACAAGGAACAGCGGACATCCTTTTCCTCCCAGTTTTCCATTGTACCCTTATACCCAAGAGTCCAAGTTTCCCTTTTTAGTGACAAGAATTTTCTGGCTTTCCCCCCCGTCTGCCTTGTTTCTCACCCCATTTTTTGGACTCTTTTTCAAGGTAAGCGGTCTAGTGCTGACTCTTGCTTCCCCTCTGAACCTTTTTTCACAAGAAGTTCTTGTCGTACAGTTCAAGGCGACCTTTCCAACAACTCGTGCCCCCCCCCTCCCTCTGGGTCTTTCTGAACTCCCCTGTCGCTTCTTCGACATCCTGTCAACACGCCCCAAATGTGGCGGTGGGTTCTCCTATTCGTTCCCAGTCTTTAACCCCTCCCTATTTTCTGTCGCAAAAACTGATCCACACGGGCCGTCCCATGAACAGCGAAATTTTCCCCCCGCGTTTTCCCGACCCCTTTGGGATTTTCGTACTACAGTTCCCTCCCCCCTTCCTTTTTTTTCCCCCCACTTCACGCCCTTTGATTTTTTTCAGCCAGGGCTGTTTGAACACCGTTGTCTCCTTCCCGGCTTGCCTTTTTTCTGCGCTGTCTCCTTGTCTATGAAACCCTCCCTTCTTTTTTATGACAACCCGCAGCAAAGGGTTTGCATGACATTGGCTGGCCCAAGAAGCAACGGGATTCGTTCCTGTTTTTTTGTTTTTTTTCCCTTTCCTCTCATTTGCTGCTTTATTTCCTTGAGCCAGGTGATGGATCAATTATGTATCTAGACACTTTTTAGTTCTTTTTTGTGGTGGCTGCTCCTTCTCCCCCTTTCAACCCCCTGTGTGTTGCCATGACCCAGAGAGACAAAAACTGGGGCAGTCCCCTCCCTTCCTTCTCCCTTTCCAGCGACCTTTTGACAATTGTTTTTTTTTCTGCTTCCCCGAGAGGCACCGACTTCATAATCTCAAGAAACCAGCCTCCAGGCCCCCCCCCTGCCTCCTAAGGGTTTCTCCCTCGCCCTGCTTGTCTGTCTCTTCGTGCATGCCAAACGCCCCCCCCCCCCCCCCCTTCCGGGCTTAAGGTCCCGACTTTCACAGCGTGCAAAAAGTCTGAGGTTTACCCTCTCCTACACGTCCCTGATTCCCGGATCTCTTCCTCTTCGGCCCCCTAGGCTGTCTTGATCTATATCTTTTTCTTTCTTTGTTGTGGTGAGAGTTCCAGCATGAAGCGGATCTAAGACGTACTGTTAGCCCGTCTCTTCCCATCTTTTTTTTCTTTTTCTCTTCAGACTCTTTCCCTTTGTTTTTTTTTCTGTTCTATTATCGTCCTGACCGCACTGGAGTTTGTGGGCATTCATCCGTGTTTGAGGCAGCGGTCTCCCCCCCATTTGGCGTGCATTTTGTTTTTGTCAGTTTTTTTTTCCTTGATTTTGTTTTTGGATCCTTTCCCCCTTTTCTTCTCGATGAGTTTTTCATTTTTTTTGCCGAGAGGATGGATGGATTACCCCTTGCCTTACTGGGTGGTTTTGCTTTTAGCTGGCTTTCCCTCCCCCTTTGTTTTCCCGTGAGTCTTTGACCAAAAGCAGGTTTTAACCCCCAGACTGAAAATAGTATTTAATTCCGTCTGGTTTTGTCCTCCCCCCTCCTGCTATTCCCCCCCCCCCCCCCTTAACGGGCGGGAAGCCCCTCTTTCCTTACTGACTTTGATTTCAGGTTTTCTGGAAAACCCAATGTAAGTGACGGCTCTTGCTGACTTTTTCCAATCTTTTTTTTCCCCCCGCAATTCCTTATCCTCCCACCCCTTATTAGTTTTTCGCTTTTGAATACCGTGAGCTGGGCCCATGAATGTGACTGTTAACTGGGATGATTTTTTCACTTTCTTCCCAAACGTCCCTTTTTTTACCGTCCTTTTGCCTTGGCTCTTTTTCCTTTTTGACGTTTTTGATTTATCTTGTTTGTGAATCCATGGGACACAAATCTGGCGGTTCCGCGGTCTCCTCCTTCTCCCCCCCTGCTTTTTCAAGTCGACATGTTGGCCTTCGGATGAGGGCCTTGTTAGGAAATCCCCATTCCCGGGCGGCCTTTCCCCCGGTTCTTTCTTGGGTTGCTTCGTTTCCTTGGCGGGTCAAGAAATTGTGTGACTCCCCTTCGTAGGAGCAGGACGTGGTCCCCCTTCCCCCCCCCCCCCGTCTTGCAGCCCCTTTTTTATCCACCCGCCTCGCGTGGTGCAGAAGCCGCGGTTCTAGATGAATGATGGTATTTTCAACGGTAACTTTTCTTCAACGTTTTTTTGTACGGGTCCCCCTGAAACCCGCGAAGTTCACCGAATTTGCATTTCATTTCCTTTTACCTCTCAGTACCCCTTCTCCTAGTTGCGTGTGAGAACCCTGTCTCGTGTGAAATACGTTGGTCCCCCCCTTGAAGCTTCTTGCTCTTTTTTTCCCTTTTTTTTTTTTTTTTTGTTTGTGGTTTTTAACTCCCCCATGCACCCATGGACTGCAGACCCGGTTTTTTTGTTATTCTGAGACGATGTCTTTCACCCTCCTTCCTCGTTTTTTCACCCCCCCGTCCCCCAAGCTTGGCCCTGGAGGAGTCAACTTTTTTTGGCACCGGGTTTGGTCAGTAACCGCCTGGTACCGTTCTCTTCTCTGTTTCTTCCCCCCCGGACTGCAGACTAATTATTGAAAACCCAAAAGTGCCGTCCTTTACGTTCTGTTTGTCCCCCTGTCGTTCCAGCCACCAGGTCCCCAATGGAGGGCTCTTTTACCTGTTCTGCCAGATTCTGCATTCCTGAAGGCCTCTTGTCCTTGGGCCAGTATTTTTTTTCTGATAAGAAGTTCCCTTTGTCCGGGCCTCCACAGTGGCCCACCCCCCTTCTACTCCGTCCCTGGGCAATGGTCCTTGGTTCCCCTGTCCCCGGTCAGCAACTCCGGGGAGTCCCGCTGCCCCACAGCCCCCAACCGTCTTCGTTTTCTTAACTTCTGCCCACAGGTTTCCTGGTCACTGTTGCTGCCCCAGAAATTTTGTTGGACACTTTTTATGGGACCCCCTTTGATGGAAAAATGTTTCCAGTCCCGGCCCAACTTACTTTTTCCGTGCTTTACAAGTCCCCCTTTTTTTTCCTTCGATTTTCTCCCCTGGATACATTTAACCTCATGAGATATTAGACTTTCCCCCCCTAACATCCCCTCCCACCCCGTCTCCTTTTTTACCGAGATTTCGCCAGCTGATTTCCTTTATCCCCTGTCCCCCCCTTCAAAGAGTTTTTTCCGAAGGAGTTCAAGTAACCTGACTTCCCCTTTCCAAGTTAACAGTCACCTTCACCTGTTGCTTTCTCTTCCTCATTTTTCCAGTACGGGCGGGAAACTCTAAATGGGGGAAATTTTTTTTTTTAGAAGGTTGAGGAGAAGAGAGAAGGATGCCTACCCGTTAAGGATGTTTGGATGGGTAAGGTTTCTTGAATAACCAGTTGAGAATTGAGAATAAGCGGAACGAGCAATATTTAGGGAGGCTTCTTTTCTTCGTTCGAAATTTTCCTACTTGAGAAGCTTATTGTTTTTTCTTACTGCGTTTTCTCCGATGCAGCGGGAGAGTCTGGGAAGAAGAAGGAGAGGGATGGATTTGTTCTGATCATTTGATTGTTTTATTATTCTCCTTGAAGGGCTGGAAGAACTTTTGTAGTAGGGAAGCAGAAGTTGGCGAAAACGGCATAAGGGAGGCGGCCTTTTATTGGTACCCCGATACTCTTCTCGAGTTTTTAGAGTGAAAAGTGGAGCGGCGCTTGAAGGTGAATCCTAAAGACATTGAGTCCTCGAAGAGAGAGAACAATTTAAAAAGGGGTGGGGAGAAGAGCGCCCCCATTTTACTCGAGTGCAGGTTGAACATTTTTTTTGTGTCAGTGGTGGATGGAGACGGTTTTAGGACAGAAAGAAAAGGGGGACCGCCGGGGAAGCAGGTTGGAAGACGTTGGGGATTTTCCTGTGAGGGAGGGATTTTGTTCCTAAAGTGATAGAGGCCCAAATGAAAGACGGAGGAAAGAGGCAGGATTTGGTGAGGGCGACCTAAGTCTACTGCCCCGCTCGACAAGTAAGGCATCTCAGTGTTCCAAGGAAGTGGCGCAGGAGGCGGGTTTGGAGTAGTGAGGCAAGGGGAGAGGGGGACGGGCGTTTTGAACGAACGGATGGGGGCTTTTTTTTCCGAGAGTGGGCGGAATGGTTTTTTTTGTATGTGGTGTTTTTTTCCATGAGAGAGGAGTTGCAAGTTTTCCAAAGGCCTTTTCTTTGGGGCAGGTGCGGTTTGATTTCTATCGGGCGGTTTTTCGTTTTTTTGGTAATGCGAAACCGTTTTTGCCTGGTGGCGTTTTTCCCTTCTTGGACTTTGACGCCCTGCCGTCCCAACCCATACCGCCCCACCCCCCCCCAATCCCCTATGAACCGTCCCTTCACCACATGAACGTTGAAGTACCTTTTTTATTTTACTAAGCTACAGTTTCCCTTTTTCTCCCCTATTCGTATCGGATTTCCCCCCCCGTTTTCCCTTTGTTGCCGGGGGTCGGTGTGCCACGGGGTGGTCCGCGCGCTGGCCACCCCCCCCTGGTTTTGGGTTTGAATTTTTCAAAGTGGTTAGAGGCAGGTCCTTGAGAGAACCCACGCTCTCCTTATATTTATTAAAGTCATACTCCTTTTTTTTTTTTTTTTAGAGAGGATCGTGATTTGCCCTTTTCATTACGTAATAAGAATTTTGAGGCGTACAAGGTTTATTTTTTTACCAAGTCTGAGTCGGTCATTGTTTTTCTCCAACTGCAAGTACTCCGGTCCCTTCGCGTTTGCCCTCAAACTTGAACCCCGGGAGTCTTTTTAGTTTCACTCCAACCGTACTTCGTTCCCCTTTCCGAGTTTTGTTGTCCATTCTGTTTGTTAGGGCCAGGGTCTTTTTTTTTTCGAAGAGGTTCTGGGGGGCGGGGCGCACCCGGACTGGACCATCTTTCGTGCTGGGTTCCTGTTTTCCATGTTATTGCCCAGTGTTTGCTAACAGCGCGTGAGCTCTTGGTTTTGTTTTTGTTCTTCTTTTTTTACTTATCCGGGCCGTTCTTTTGATTTTATCTTTTTTGTTTCGGCGTTATTTTATGTGTCCGGCTTACCCCAGTGAGTTTCAAAACCCCAGTGCAAGAGCGGCTTTCACTTTTTGTTTCCTTTTTCCCCGTCCCAGGCCGGGTTTCCCATCCCCTTTTCCCCTTTTTACTAATTTTTTCATCGTCTTTTGCTGTTTTCCCCCCCAGCTCGATTCCCCGTTTTGGGCAACTTATTTGTCGGGGGCTTGCAGCTTTTTTTTTAGCATACTGTAATTAGTCTTAGAACTCCCCCCTCTTTCCGCCCTTTTGTGTTTGTTCTGCTTCGATCAGCACCCCAGTGTATTTTGAAGCTGCAGGATAGGCTGTTTCTTGATTGGAATTTCCCCACCGGCCCAGTCGTCTTCTTAGTGCCTTTTTTTTGTCCGCCCCCCCCCCCTCCCCTTCCTTTTACGTTTAGTCAGTAAAAAATTTTTAGTGAGTCTACGCAAAATGTTCCTGAACTTTCCCTGAGGGGTGCTCTCCGGCTCTCGTTCGCACCCCCTTGCCTTTTTTCGGTTTTTTCCCGCAACGGTTGATCTAACATGTGTTCGTGTTCCCAACCTCCCCACCTCACTTAGCTGTCCTATGGAGGTGTTCCCCGCCCTCCTTCTGGCAGAGCCCTTTTTTGGTCCATCCATACCAAATTTTGACCCGTCACCAGACTTAGCGTGACGCGTCCAGGCGCCGCTGTTATTATACGGGTGCCGTTTGGTTGGTTCCCGAACCACCCCCCTGCCGTCCTGTTGTCTTCTCCGTTCGGCACGGTGGTTCTGTCCAGGACAAATGGGCCCGTACGACTTCGCGGTCCGATTAGCTCCTTGCCCGGCGGGGTGAGTTCGCTTTTAACCCAAGCCCACCGTCCTTTTTGTCCCAGTTCTCCACCCTCCCCGCGGCGCCGTGATTCCCCTGGCTTCCGTTTTTTTACCTTTTCTGGACCTTTTTCTACCGTCCCTCCCCGGTTTCGACCAGTTACGCATCACGGTGTCACGTTGCCCCCAATAGGGTTTTCTAAACCGCGATTCATTCGCGGACCCGCATTCCCCCTTGGCGTCACCGGCGCCGGCGTCTAAACGCAAGTCCTTGGGTGGTCTTTTTGGTGAGGCAACCGGCTCTTTTCCGCTGACAGTCCGCATTCTTTGCAGCTCATCAATGAAAAACCCCACCCCCACTGTAACGCCGCCCGGGCACCTGTTTTCGGTTTTGTTTTAACTGCCCTTTGCCTGCCGATACGCCCCGACCCATCAGGCTTCTTCGAGTCCTGCGGGTGGGGGTCCCGGCCCGACCCGGCCCCTCTTTTTATCTTTTAAATTTGTCCACAAACCCTGATCACTTCCCCCCAGGTTTTTTTTTTAGTACACCCTCCCCCCTCCTCTTCCACGACGGTTCACGGCACTTTACCTTTCCGGTTTTTGAGTTACAACTAAGGTTACCGCCCCCCCGTTTTTCCCCAAAGTCCCCTTGGCTTCCTTTCATGGGCGTCTGTTTCGGAAAGACAGCCGTATGCCTTTTTTGCGGCGCGGGAATTGTCCTCTCCTTCTTTTACCTATTGACAAAGTCTTTTAGGTCTGACTTTTTTCTGCCCGGAACCGGGATCGCGGTTTGGAATCCATGCAGATCATTGGGCAACTCCTGTTCCAGGAGAATTGCGGCCACCTCTCTTCTGCATAGTTTTTTTCCTTTCGGTTTGGGCTTCCCCTCCTCTTCAGTTCGGTCGTCTTCCACTTGCGGTTGGGACACCCCCCCCCCTTTCTACGTTTTTTTCCAGCCATCCGTCCTTTTTTCCCCCTTTCTGTGTGCTCTGGGATACCCGCGACACATTTGATCATCCTCTTCCAACTCCCCATCTGTTTTTTCCGCCTTTTTTTTTCAAGTTTTTGGTACCTCGCCTTCCCTTTTCTTATTTCTTGAACGAGTTCCCCAAGGAAACCTGTCCCTTTCCGAGAGCCCCCTCTGTTACACCCCCTCCCTCCTTTCTTGGTTCTTCCCATATTTATCAAACGGCGGTCTTGTCTCTGCTCGGCCCCTCAGATTTTTTTCCGAATGCTGGGGTTCTTTCTCTTCTTCCTCTCGTTGTGTTTTTTTTTTGTCTCGCTTCCCCGGTCGCGTCCCGGCGTCAAGATCTCTTGCGGATATTTCCTTGGCCGCCTCGACGTTCTTGGTTGGTGTTTTTTGCAGGCTTTGCTCCTCTCCGTTTCGTTCTTTCCTCTGGTTTTGGCTTTGCTGGAGGCCTTCATCCTCCAGCCCCCTTATTGCGTTTTGGCCGTCAGGTTGGGGAAGAGTTTTGAAGGTCGGCATTTTGTTCGTTACTCTCAGATGGTCACATGCTCTGCCCCACGTCTTTGGGTCCATTTTTGATGTTTGCTGACACGTTCAGCCCTTTGGTGGTTTTGGCCGTTTTCTGCGTTGACAGTCCCCCCGGTGACTTCGGCGGTGCAATCGGCCCACCCAGCAAGGCACTATTTTTGTTCCCTTCCTTCCTTTAGGTTTGTGACCATGCTTAAATCCCCCCTTGATTCCGAAATTTCTTTTTTTTGATACCCCTTTCTGATTCCCGGTTCTTTCTCCCCTTTCAAATGCTAATTTGCCTTATGTTTCCTTCATTCTGTGTGTCAATAACACCCCAAATTCCCTTCCTTTCGCCGTTCCCCGTACCCCTTTGCTTGATCATTCGTTTCCTTGTCTGCCGAATGCGTTTCCCCCTTTGGTAAGAAACCGGGTTATGTTTAACTTTGACTTTCAAACCCGTGACTTCGTGCCCTGTCTGTTGACAAGGTAGCTTTTTTTTTTGGGACGTTGCGACTGTTTTGTGTTTCCTGTTTGTGTCCGACTCCTTTTTTCCAATTTTTTCTTTTCTGGGAGCCAGTTCCCCCGCAGCTGTTTTCTAGACGCTCTTTTTTTATTTTTGCTATCTTCCTTTGAAGGTTAATCCCCATCTGCCCTCTTTTCCTTTATTTTCGGGCAATGAGTCTGCTGGGTGTCTTTCTGGCTCTGGCTTTGCACAGAAAGGCTTCCGATTTCTTCTTTGGCATGGAACTCAAACCTTTAGTTTTTCTCTTTTTAAGTTGCCTTGCAGTGCGTTGGTGGTCCTGCCTATTCTTTTGTTTTTATGAACTGCCTTTCCCCCCGTTCCCGGTTCCCCTTGGTCCTTCCCCGTCTGGGTCACTGTGTTCGTTTTTAACCGCAGTCAAGCCTGGCAGGTTCCCTTTAATTTCTTTACTAGGAAAGATCCTCTTCTAGGTTTGACTTCTTTGAACGCAGTCGCTTTTTTTCATCTGTCCCCCCCCCGCAGGGTCCCTGCTTTATCTACCCCTCTCTTTACTGAACCCCTTTCATGTATGACGTCCCGGTGCGTCAGGTTTTGCCCGTCAAGGAAGAGGTTTTCTCTCCCCCCACTCCCCCCAGTTGTAACGGTTAGTCCGATCTCCCCCGTGAGATGGACGTTTCTTTGTTCGCGTCCATGTGGTACAATTGGTCGATTTTTTTCTTTTGATTGTGCGGACCCCTTTCCTGCTCAACTCCTTTTTGATCTGTCCACAACGCCCTTCAGTTGCTATCTTGTCGTTGTTCCGCAGCCCAAACCAGGCTCTTTGAACCCCCCGTTTTTGCTTTCTCCTGACCTGTGCTTTTTTTTCCACTCATCGCCGGACTCCTTGGAACGACGTGCCTTTTCATCCCGCCCTCCTTTTTCTGCTTTTTTGAGGGTCTCCCCCCCCCACTTTTCACAGCTCACTCCCTGGAGGAAATTTTTCCCACGGGCAACCCAGCCTTTTCTCTGTCGTCTTTCTTTCCCCCGTGCCCTTCCAAAAGCCCCCCCTTTTGATGGTTTTTCTGGCTTTTCTACCCGCGGACACATTTTCCCAATCAAGTACCACGTGGTCAAAGACGATTTGGGCCCTTTTTACAACGTGATCCACAAATTCCCTTCCTGTTTTTCTTTTCAAGGATTACAGTTTGGTGGCCCCGTCCGTCCTCCTTTTTGACTTCCTTGTTTACCCCCCCCTGTGGACCACCCCCCTGTGACATTTTGTCTTCGGAGATCAAATAACACTAGCATGCCCCGCTCATCGGAACACCCTTTTCTGTCTCCTCTCCCTGCTAACCCGCCCACCTAGATTCAGAAGCCTCTGACCAATTTAATCCCAGTGACAGTTGCAGGCCAGTCACCGGTCCTTTTCCCGTATGGTCGTTCACTTCTTCGTTGTCCGCCGCAACCCCCTCCCCCTCACACACCCCCTAAAAAAAAAGGGAGACAAGCCCTTCCATTTCCCCCCTTCCGTCGCGTCCCTAAGCTCCCTTGTCAGTTTTTGAGCAGATCTCGGTTCTACTCCCCCTCGCCCGGTTTTGCCTTTTTGACCTGCGTGGGCCAGTCTTGGTCTGACCCGCCTGCCGCTTTTCCCCCTTCCCTTTTCTGCCCGCCATTGTTCGATTCCCCTGCCTCTCGAACCCCCAAACCCCTCTCCCCTCTTTTTTCCGCTCATCCGTTGTTTAGATTCGGGGTTCTCATTTTGCTGTTCCTTCCGCCCCTTGCTTCTCCACAACGTGCTTTGTTTGCTCAAGCTTTTTCCGGTACTTTTCCACCCTTCCCCCCCTCCCCTCAATCCTGGGCCTTTCTCTGGACCCCTTAAGGCCCCCCACTGACAAGGTGCTTTTCGTATCCAGGACTTCGTAATTCTTTTGATTCTTTTTGTCCTCTTTTTAGTTTTTTTTTGAGCGTGATGGTTTTTCGTTCTTGCCCGACCACTCTTGGACGGTTCTTTACTTGTCCCCGGCATTGCTTACATTATGCACCTCGCTGTCCATAGTTTTTGAGCGGTGATTTGATAGGGCTTTCTTTGCCCCTCG
>Ga0179593_1439944_pt1 | contig 11244 bp, 13 predicted proteins | sample CZODoug2_1_08_16_FD_185931 | JGI IMG/M metagenome (GOLD analysis project Ga0179593, IMG submission 185931) | Vadose zone soil fungal communities from Angelo Coast Range Reserve, California, USA - CZODoug2_1_08_16fungal (PacBio error correction) | ecosystem: Environmental > Terrestrial > Soil >... | reverse complement strand
TGTTTTTCTTTTCTTAGTAGTCCGCTCTTACCGGCCAGCCTACCACCCTTTTGTAAGTGTTCCTTTTCCCACCCCCGTATGGAATAACCCGTGCAAAATCACCCCATGACCAGTCCCACCGTTACCCATTTTTTCAACTAGACGCGCTCCAGCATCTCCCCCCTTTCCTTTAGATAGAGGAAGCGAACCGTTTCTGACGCTCCCTTGAGCAGACAAAAAATTAGGTATTGTTCCAAATAACCCACTGCCCTTCTTCTGCTGTTATACTCAAGAATGGAAAGCATCTTTTACTAAAAAAAAACCCCAAAACACAACACAAATTAAAAAAAAATACAAAAAACCACAAACAACACAACCAACAAAACAAAAAAAAAAAAACTAAAAACACAAAAAACAAAACCCACTTTGGGTTGGGTTGGGGGGGGGGGTGGGGTTTTTTGTTGCATTTCGGTTCAACCTAGGTAGCTGTGGCTCGGTCAACACCCGGCAGCAAATCCCATACCCGAGCGCCTTTAAGAACCCTTTCACCCCATTTACCTTTTTACCAGGTTTCCACTCCCTTCCCCCACATTTTCGTGTTTAAACAATTTTTCAAAAGTGACTTTTCTCTTTTTGGCTTCCTCCCCAGACTCAACCCCCCCCCCTTCCTCCTCATCGCCCTTTCCCCGTCTGCCGGTTGTAACCCAGCGCAAGTTTCTAAGACTTTTTCGCGCCCTTTGGCCCCTCACTCCGATGACACACACCGGACCCGGACACATAACTGAGTCGTTGTTCCCTTACCCTTTCTGAAATTGAAAATGACGTGCTGACGTACCCCAGGCCTTGTTACCCCCACCTGAAGACAAGCCTTCTCTTTTTTTTCCTTTTTCACGTGATAATGTTTGGACCATCTGGCACCTGGAACCCCCCCCCTAGTTGAGATTTAGAGTGAGATTTGACCAGGATTTTAGGAGTCCCTGGTGTCTCCTTGTGGGGCCCACTGGATTTTTCAAGTTTCTTCTCGTGCACAGACGTTACTCTTCTTCCCCGGTTTAGAACACTTTTCAGCAGCTGTTCGCGCCATTAAACCCCCTCCCAAAGAAATGTCCCCGCACCCCTATTCAGGCGAAAATAAAAGAAGTCCTCCTTGGTCTCAAATGTTTTTCTTTCACCCGATCTTCCCCCGAACCCCCCGTTTGCATGTGGAATGTTTCATCATTCCAGGACCCCCCCCCCGTGATCTATTCCTCTACGCGATTCCAATAGCACTTCGAGGATTTATCAAATTAATAGACGCACAAAAAACATCCTTACCGTCGCTGGGGTAGAAAGATGCCACTCTTTCCTCCACCCTGATAGGTTTTGTTTCTTAGCCAAGTCCTTACCCCCTCATCATCTCTGGCTTTTCAAAATGACTCCAGTGCCCTTTGCTCCCCCTATCCTCTTCCATTTCACAGAGGCCTCTTTGGGCTTCAGGTTCAATGATCCCCCCCCCCCCCCCAAGTTTTTGTCTTTTTCACTTCCAGAGACCACCTCTGTTTGCGATCTAATGATGAACCCATACCACGACCCAGGTAAACCCTCTTTTTTCGAATGATGGAAGAAATTTCTTCTCATTTCCTCCTCTTGGGTCGGCTCGTTCCCCGCTTCTCCTAAAAGAATTGCAAGCCGCGTCATCGTCGTCCGGCCAGCCAGCCTTTTCAATTTGAAGAACTCTCTCGTTCCGATTATCTACCCCTCTAATGCCATCCATCCACGTCCGCTCCCCGTATATCAGCCGTTCCATGTCCCTCACCCCCCCCCACGCCACCGAGTATGGACTCCTCTGGTTCACCACGTTCCTGGTAAGGCGCCCGGCTTTTTTTTTATCATGATCCTATCAGTAAATTCTCAAAGGTTCCCCAAGTATTCTGTGGCCCCCCCACGACGTTCTCTGTTCCCTCCCCCAGTCTCCCGCATCACCTCGTCCATTTCTTCCCTCCGCAATGGATTTGCTTTTTTTAAAAAATTGTGCCCAATTTTGCACCTCGTCCTCAAATGTAATTCTTGGCTTTTCTTAAGAGCTTCCGTTCTGGCAGGTTCTGGACGACCTTCGGGTTTCATTTTCAAGCTCCAAGTTTGATAAGCTTTTTCCGTCACAGTTCCACCAGCAAGATCAACGTTCATTTGATGAAGCTGATTCACACCGCGCCTCTCTCAAGAGCTTTCCGGAGGCCCCTGTGATCACCTACCACGTTCGACTTGCCTGGAATCCCAATTCGTTCCTATAAAGCCTCGGTCAATGCGTTCGATATTTCTTTTCCTCTTCCTTAATTTTTTTTGATCATCTCTGCCGCAGTGCGTCTTGTTTTGGATTCTTTTTGATACCTATCGTTCCCCTGTTTGATCCTTGGCCGAATTGCATTGTCCCCTCTTCTCTCTCCGTCAGAGGGATAGCTTTCACCCTGAACGTTCTCTTTCTTAGTTTGCCAGGTGCGGCCAAAGAGATCCTTCACTACACCGTGGTTTTTCAGAGTTAGATCCCCCCACCTCAATTATTTGAGTCACTGCCAGACCTTTTCCCCACCTGAAGAGCTTCAGAATCGCCATCGTCCGTGGATGTCGGTGATTCCCTTGTTCAATTTTGATTTCATTTTCCTTCGACGCTTGTGGCGCGCATCGAGGTTCTGCGGCTCTTGTCCTAAAGGATCCCCTCCCCCCCCTATTTGTGAGAAATTTTCCTTCAGACGTGGACAATTGGAGACTTTGTCAATGAGTTTTGAACCCCGATCGCGCCTCCACTTCCGGTGGTCATGACCTTACTTCTCTACGGGGCTATTTCCCACCTTTTCCTTCTTTCGGACGCCGGTAGATGCCGTCCGTTGAGGCTCTTGTTTTCGGAACGCTCGGCTTTCCACTTTTATCCTTTGTCTGGCCTTCGCCCTATGTGGGCCTTCCCCACTTCTTTTCCTTTGCGCGGGCGTAACTCCTTTCGGCCCCCCCCGAGGTCTCACAACTGAATAAGGTCTATAAGAATAAGTCTTTGAATCGTTACCCTTTTTGTATCATTAGTATCCGGTCCCCCAAATCTTCTTTCCTGTATAAGACCCCCTTCCAGGCAACGGGGTATCATTTAACCCTTCCTGAACTTTTAATTGCCGCGCTGCACTTTCCGAGGCTAGTGCGTTTTCCTGGGTCCCAGCGTTATCTTGGAAAAATCGAAGGGGGAAGTGTTTATTTCCGATTTCCAGAATGACTGATTTTCCTCCTTCCCCCGCCCCCAAACCGGAGTTCTGGAGGAAAGTCGAGACCGCACCAACCCCTGGTTTTTTTGCCCGCCGCGGACTGCTTTCCAGAAAATCCGTCAGTTCTGCAGCGAGCGCGCCTTCCATTCTCCGCCCCACGGTTTTTCTGACATACCAATTCATTCACCCCCTTTTCTGGTGTGAAGATTCTGGACCCTGACGAACAAATGATTTCCCCTTGTATTAGTTATTAGCCCCTTTCCTAATTTTTTTCGTTTCATGGATTTGTTTGTAGATCCTCGGCATGCGCATTTTGCTGGAGACCTCGGGGAGAAAGAATTTTTCCCTTCGTCGGCGACGACAGCAGAAACCTTCCCCCCTGTCTTGGTGGGCCAAAGCCTCCGGGACTGCCGCTCCCAAATGCTCGTCAATCGGACCCTCCTGGTTCCCCCCTCATTTTCCTGCTTGATTTCCCCTTCCTCTTAAACCGGAAAATCTCCGGGCTTCCCTTGTGTAGCCGTCCTTCCTTCCTTCCTTGATCATTCAATTGACCCCGTGGCCGCAAACACGGTCGTTTTACTTGGTTGTGCATCGGTATTTTGCCCCCCCTGGAGCGAGCGTTCAACATTATCCCCTCGGGCTCTTTGTTTCACCGGAAAGAGGGACCACTGCGACGGCTCTTTGAAGTTGTTCCGTATGAATTCCCCCTCCACATTCTCAACTACCTGCCCACGTTTTTCCCCCGCTTGTTCAGGTTTCACGCAGGGGTATTTCCCGGAATATTTCCCTTTTTTTCGAAGGGAGTATATACGTTAAGGAGGTTTGATGGGATTGCGATGGTGTTTGACTGACCAGTTAACGAATGCACGTTTATAAACATCTCTTCTCCCGTTTTTGAGTATCCCACTGCAGCCCTCGCAGGTTTATTTCAAGATTTTTTTTTTGAGTCTCCTTCTCTACTGGAAGGGGCGGAAGTTAGAGGGAGATGCAAGGCCTTTTTTTTTACTCCGCGACTTTCTCCCAATACGTTTTTGTCCCCTTTCATTGCAGCCCCCCCGCGCAGCACCGCCTTTTTATTCTCCTTGTGCCGGCAAAAGGCGCAAAGGGTTTCTTTTTTTTGACTGCCAGTTTCTCGGTACCCATCCCCTCATCCATCACCCCATTTAGAGTCCCTCTTTGTTGTGTTTTTAGAGTTTTCTTTTTAGGAGTCTGTCCGTATGTCCTCAGTCCCAAGAAAAATTTTCTTTTTAATTCACCAGTAGTCTCCCAACCCCCCGCCATCCAAGGAAAGGATACTGTGAAAACCCTTCTTCCCCCAATCTTTTCCTCTTACCCTTTTTCCGTCTTAATCTTCCTCACCCGTTCCCCCCCATTTAGTAGCAGAGCCGCCCCCATCTCGTTCTTTCACCCTAAACCTTTTTTCGTGTGTTTTCGTTAGCCTTACCGGCGAAAGCAGTGATCACCCTTACGTTTGCCAGATGGGGGCCCCCCCCCCCCTCCAGTCCAACTCCCCACGAAACGGCCTGCTCCCCCTTTCTGAGAACAACGAGGAAAGCGTGAAACGCTCCCCATCCCCTCGTTCACACCTTCTGTTCTCGTGTGGATGTGGTCCCTTTCCCCCTCGTGAAAACCCCTTTTCCTACGTCGCCGGGTCCTGATTCGGTTGTTTGACAAAAAAAAGCGCAACGTTTTTATCTTTTTACCGCTCTCTGGGTGCGCCCCTCCTTTAACACACTGCACGTCCCCTCCTGATTTGCGGCAACCCTCCCCGTTGACCTACCCTGGCGCCTTGACTTACATTCTTGATAAAAAAGACAAGCCCGAGTCTCATTGTTTGACTCAATGATACTTTTCCCTGCTGTTCCCCAGCGAGGGTCCCTCTTTTCCCCTATTCTCTCAGTCCCGCAGGAAATGATTTTGGGGAACCATTTCACTTGGTCCATTCCGTTCGCTTTACGTGCTTTCTTTTTTTTCTCTTTTTTTGATGACCCTTTCCAGCCGATCTGCTTAAATAGCGTTCCAATCCCCCCAAAACGAAAGCCCCGTTCCCCACGTGTAGCTAACGACAGGTCCTCTTTTTCTCCCACCTCAGTCACGTTTTCTTCGTCCCTTAACCCCTCAACACAGTCGGGGATTTTTTGACTCATGTGTTCCCTCCGTTTGCGGCTAAGACAGGAATGCGTCAGTATGACAATTCGACCACTTCGGAGTTTCTCCTACGGATTTAACCAACATGTAGCTTTTCTTGGGGCGTCTCTCTCCATCTTTCCTAAAGATGACGGCAGTGTTGCCAGTCGTCCCCTTCCCCCCCCCGTCCCTGAACGAGAGAGGGGCGCTTTTTAATAAACCAGCTCTAACCGCTTGAGCCTCTTAAAAGTTCCAATTCTATGACAGGTTTGATTTCATGCTCAAAAATTTTCCCTTTGTATTATACCAGGATACCCCCCCAATTAACGTAAAACTACACACACTAAAACTTACCAAGCTCTTGCTCCTGATTCTTATCTCAATGTCCTTTCTTTTTGATCCTATTTTCTTCTTCCCTTTCAGGCCCCCTCTCCAGTCCAAAGAGGGGCCACCGCCGAATCGGAGTCCGTTCCCCCCCGACCAGCGCTTCCTTTTTTCCACTCTCTGTCAGCATTTCTTCTTCCCCCTCCGGATTCCCCATCACCTTCCGACTCTTGCATCAATCCTCCCCTCCACAACTTTGATAAAAAAAGCCACCGAGTACGACTTCTTAATGGTACCTTGGTCCCCCAGCTCCCCGGTTTTCCTCATTGCTACCGCGGCACATCTCACCGCATTTCACGTCTAGTCCTTTCCGCAACCCCCCTCGAGTATCCTTTAGACAAAGACGTATCAAGTTCTCCATTCTAGCATACCCTCGCACCATGTTTCTTTCGTCACAAAATTGATCCCACCCAGGGAAGCACCTCGTAAGGACCCTTCTTTGAGATTCTAAGAAGATTCAGTAGTCAACCCAAGTTCGGCGACACGGCTTCCCAGTTTTCAGCTAGATTTGTCTTTCATCTCTCCTTTTTTTATTAACGTTCACACCCAGCCCATAGTCCAGTTAATTGATTCCCCCTTTCCAAAACTTCTCCTCTTCTCAAATCGCGCAATCCGGCGGCCCCCGAATCCCCCCTTCTCCGTTTTTATCAACTCTGCCCCCATCTTTCCCCCCTAGGGCACTGCGTCCCTCCATAGCTTCCCCCCCCGTTTTTGTTTTTCTAGAGATATCGCCCAGTTGACAGAGTTGGTCTCTTTTATTCCCGGATCATTTTTGTTATTGATCCAGCTTCCCTCCCCCCCTTGGATTGCCGCGATTCAGATGCGTCGTTTTTTTGATCGTTTTCCTCAATGAAGTTGTCGGGCTGGTTTCTGGCCCCGACCACCCCTTTTTGCGTAGACTTCCCCCCTACGGAATTGCCGTAGCCTAACTTTTTCCCTTGCTGAAGCTGCGATCGCCAATTCTGGGGTGCTTTCATTGGTCCCTTCCCTTTTGATGATGTTCTTCCTATTCTATGTCTGTCTCCGCTTAACTTTCTTTTTTGACTTTGGCAGTGTCTAGGAACTATGAGTTGGCGCATTCTTCAGATTTGCCCTTATCCTTTGCCTCCCCGAGGTAAAGGAGGACCACTAAGGCCCCCTAAAACGGCAATGTTCCAGCCCTAAGTTCAGGTGTTTGTCTTTCCGCGACGTTTGTGAGATGCGGTTATCCGTCCGTTGATTGACTTCTTCTCGTCTGATCGGAACTCTCGTGAGGGCTCTTTCAAATGCGCGTGCTTGTCCGGCGAAGTATTTTTGGCGTGTCTTCCACTTTTTCCTGGCGTCTGGATCCTGCTCGCCGGACCCCCCCTTCCCCCCAAAAGGATCCTCATGGGCTACTTAGCATGCGAAACGTCTTTAAATTTCGTTAGTTTTTCCTTCGATGCTCCAAAAGATGTCTCTTTAAGTATAAAACCCCCGTCGTTTTCCGGGTGTCCATTTCCCCTTTGCCCCGCACCCTTTTTGCGCGCATTGGCAATTTACGATGCTAGGCACCTTCAGATTTCTTTCTTTGAAACCTCTCCTCTGATGATCGGGTACCGAATTATGATGAGGCGTACGAACCCTGTGAGCCGGTAAGCTGGCTCGAACGCCCCGTCACCCGTTGTTTTGCCCCAGCTCGTTAATTGTGGAAGCATCCGAAGTTCTCAATTTTTGCCAATCCTCCCTGGAGCCGTCCCCCACTTCTTAAGTTCCCTTCTCACCCTTCCCCATTCCCGGTGGTTCGAACCTCTTTTTGACGTGACGCCCAATTATTTCGCGACCAAGGCTTCTTGTCCCGGCTGCCGAATTTTTTTGGGCCGGTTTTGTGGATTTGTAGCCGGTTGCGCGCTGCTTTTCCCACTTTTCTGCTCATCGTGAAAGAAGTTTTAAATGGCGGCTTTTGAGCCCAAAACTTTCACCTTCCAATTTTTTCAAAGTCCAGGTCCTATCCCTCTCCTTCAGCTCAATCGCGACTTCTTGCCCTCGATCCCTCCATTGAATTCTTCTGAGTAAAAGTCTTTACCCCAATGACCCCCTTTGCTTGATCTTGTTCTCTGACTGTTCGTATTCTCACCCTTCACTTTTTTTTCCCACAACTTCAGCACCCTTTCCCCGAAACGCATTTAGTTAGGTTCGTTCAGGGTGGCTAGGAGTTCCGCTTTGTGCGAGCGCCCCCTTTAAAACAGCGGGCGATTTGTTTTTTCATTTCCCTTCGGACGATTTTTCTGACGTGTCCTTGCTTTTCTCATGTTTTCCCCCCCCACGTCGAAAAGTACTTCCACTTTGGGAACCCGGGGGGAGGGAGTTCACATGTCTCAAGGTAATATTTTCCGTGTTATGCTAGCACTTTTGCTCCTTCGGTGTAGTTGCTGTCTTTTTTTTCGAGCCACCTCCCCATCGTAAACGCATGAAAGTTGACCATTGCTTCGCCGTCTGGACTTCCCCCCTTTCCCCACTTTGCTGGTTATTTTTACCTTCCCTGATTTTTTTTTTTTTTTTCTTTCGTCTGAGTGCGGCTTTTCTGTATTTGATTCAGTCGTGTACGGATGTGGATACGCAGAGGCGACTCGTTGAGCCAAGTGGTTCACGAGTGGCCTTCATTGGGTTTCCTTTCTACTGTTGTGACTCCCCTTGAGCCAACGGGTTTTTCTGGGCTGCCTTCCCGTTCTCGGAAAGGACCGAAGACCCTCTCTCTCTTTTACACCTAACCTTATTGGGGTGAGCTTCGGGTTAGTTTTGGATTTCTGTCTAGAATGTCTTCCCATGCCCCCCTTTTTTTTTTTTTCCCCCAGTGCTTTTCCTTCACAATTCTCAAATTATGCCCTTCATTTGAAAGGGATCACACCCCCCCCGTTTTTACAAACCCTTATAAATTAGCGCCCTCCTTGCCCTTCCCACTTTACGCAGGAAGTTTTCCACCAGTTTTTTTCCAGGTCCGCAGGAGCGACAACCATTCGTTTTTGAAAAATAACAACTTGCCTCTGCGCTTTTTAAGCAGGCGAACCCTGTTATCACTTCTCGTGATGGCGTCCCCAGAGCACTTAACCAGAACTCCCCAGTCATTGTCCCGGATCCAGAGTCCCCTTTCGTAATGAGCTTACCCTCGATGAAAAATAAATTAAAACCTTTGTCCAACGTTGGCAACTGGCTTTTCTCTTTTCTTGTTTAACACACGGCTCCACACCCCCCCCTTAATAATTTCAGCGAATGACGTTGTTTTGCAAAACCCCATCGCCCGAGGTCTTTCTTGTTACCTCCCTCTGACTTGCGCCCTCCTCTGCAACCATACTCCCCTCCACCTGAAGTTGCCCCCTTCTTTTTCCCTTTGAACACCTGCTTAAGCCCTGCCCCCGTCGCGGCAAACGTCGACTTTTTCCTTTTGAGTAGGTGAGCTGCACATCCTGGCCAAATGGGTCCCCCCTTTGTACTCTTTTAGAGAGGGGACTCTGCCAGAGTCCGTGCCTCCCTTCTTGGCCTTTTTTGTTGGAACACCTTTACAGTTGGCAGTTTGGTCTTTGTGCCGCCGCAGCGTCGTTATAAGATTTTTCGCCCCCCAGCCCCTCCCCCAATCAGCTTCCCCCCCCCCAGTACCTCTTTTTCATTTTTGCCCCACCCCACAACGCAAAAAGAACCCACGAGACCCATCAACTACAGGTCTTTGGGGTATCACTCAGACCTTTTTTCTCCGTCCATATCTTCACCTAAGGGTGCATGTTCTTGTTAAGCCTTTCCCGGGTAAACGTAGGCAGACAGCGCGGCCTCAGTAGCACTTCCTCCTTTTTTTTCCTTTCTTTTTTCTCGACTTTGATGTTAAAAAAAATTTGGGTTGCGTTGGCCTGATAGTGTTCGCGATAAAGGAGTTCGCCCCCGTCTCCCTTAGTTTGGTATAGGCAGTAGAAATTCATTTTTCCCTTCCCTCTTCTTTCCTTCTCGCTTCCGCATGTTCCCGCTTTTTAGCCTCTGCTCTTTGACATTTCGCGCATTCTTTCTTTTCGGCCTTTTCCCTTCTCAACAACGTGTTTTTTTGTCTATAGACATCGTTGTATTTCCTTCGACAAAATAAAAAAGAAACTCTGCCGTCGTTTCCTCCCCCTTGATTCTCCTTTTTAATATGGGGTAGGTTCGTTGCCCTTTTCGCCCCTTCCCAAGACCTTTTGACAGCCGCATTCGTTTCCCGCACAGCTTTTGAAGAAACGCATAACCGAGTCATTTAAAAGAAGCTCCCTCACGTTCCCCGCTTACAGGCAATTTCCCTCCTCCCGTCCGTTGACCCCCTCCACCACAGAATTCACCTTTTTGTCCCCGTTTCCTTGGAAGGGCGGTTCGGGTAGATCCCCCCTTCCTCGGATAACTCCACGAATTTTTCCCGTTTCTTTTTTTGCACTCGTCCTATCTTACCCCGACAAGTCTTCAGCTAGCCCGCTCTTCCCAGGGCGCGAAAAGCGTTAATGGTAGTCTAATCCAAAAATTTCGCCCCCGGGAAGAAACTTCCTGACGCTTGGCCCTTTTCTTCCTCGGCCTCATTCCTCTCGCCCTCCGTTCTTTCTAAGCGTCCCATTTGTTACTTTCTTGGAAGAAAGCCCCCAGCCAGATCACGTTCCTGATTACCCCGCCCCAGATACCCCCGCTCTCTCTTCACTAGTCCTCGAGACGCTATCAATGGCCCCTCCTTGTTCAATTCCCTGTTCCCCTCTAAACGCACTCGGGTTTTCCCCTGCAGATAGAGTAGTTTAATCCGTTTTTTTGTTGAGATTCCGCCCCAGTCCCTCGTTCGTGTAGATTTCCCGTTTTTTTTAAAAAGAACTCAGTGTTATTTTTCCTCCTTGGCTGCCGGTCCTGCCTGAGAGTGCTACTAGGTTTTTTTCTTGGATCGCGTCCTCCCACAGCTGGATGTTGCAAGACCCATTCCCCCCTGGTGACGTCGAACCCCCTTGATTCCTCAGCCAGACACCATTTTTGCCCGTCCTTCCTGGCTCCTCCTTCTCATTAAGATGGGATTCCCCTTTTTCAATTTTTGGATTTTCGCTTCATAATTGCTTGTCGGAAGAGTGCGGGCCTTGGCTTTTCTCCATCCCCCCCGATTTAGCGAAGTCCGTTGGTCCCTTCGTGAGAATGTATTGCCGCAGGTTCACTGATTCCCACGCTCCGTCCCGTCAAAGGAAGGTGTCCTGTGAAGTCTTCTCGTTTTCTTTTTGTGATTAGATGCGACGGTCCCCCGGTTCGTGATTGCGGACGTGTGATGGCTTCCCTTTAGAGACTCCCTCTGGAGTTATTTAACCTTTCTTGCTGCGCCTCGCTCCCTTGCTCAACTTATTGCACTTTTTAGTTCCCTCGCTCCTCCCCCCATAGTCTCCCCCCCTCGAATATTCTTTAATCAGGCGAACTGCGTTCCCTGTTTAGAGTTTTTTCATAGCTGATTATCTTCCTTTTCTCACCAACGGCTGCCACTTTCTCATGACCCTTCCTTTCACTCCCTCTCTCGCGCACTTATCGTTGCTCCACGGTCACG
>Ga0179593_1436494_pt1 | contig 11244 bp, 9 predicted proteins | sample CZODoug2_1_08_16_FD_185931 | JGI IMG/M metagenome (GOLD analysis project Ga0179593, IMG submission 185931) | Vadose zone soil fungal communities from Angelo Coast Range Reserve, California, USA - CZODoug2_1_08_16fungal (PacBio error correction) | ecosystem: Environmental > Terrestrial > Soil >... | reverse complement strand
GCCGACTCTTCCTAGGCTGAAATGGAAGGGACACCCCAAGCGCCTTCCGAATTTGTTTTAAAGCTGACATAGAACCGCCTTGTTGCGTCCCCTCTCTCTGTGATTTTAGGCGGGACTGCATCGCTGCCTTTGTCGGATTTCGCCTGGCCCTTCGGTTTCGATTCGTCGCTGCCTTTGGTTCAATTGCCTCATCAGGAATATTCGTCTCCAGGATTTCCGTTCCTCTATCCTGTCCCCTGCGCCCCCTTCATCCAAATTTTTCCTTTCTACGGACTCTCCCCGCAGAGATGATGCTGCCCCAGTCGCTCTTTTTTTTCCTTTTTTCCACGCCCTCCCCCCCACAGCCCCCCCCCCTTGATTGCTTGTGAGAGGTAAGAGATGCCTAGCAATGTTCTCGCCATGATACGCCCCATGTCGGACCCCGGAAGAATTGCCTTTTCACCTTTCCCCACGTGTCCCCTGTCGTCGCTAGTGGGGCTTTGTACTCCTTTCCCATTTTTTGCTGCCCGTTATCGACAGGCCGAGATACGTTCTCTTCCGTTTTTCTGATTTGTCTAGGCCCCCCTTCCCACCTGACTTGTGCCTCCATCGGAAATTCCTCTGCCGGAGTTCGACCTCTCTCTCCCTGACTTAGCGCTTGACGGTTCGCCCTCGCTCGCTTTTCACTCCCTCGCCCTCCCTCTCTCCTATCCCCTCCTTGATCTTTGAGTGCCCCATGACAGTTGAGGAAATGTCCCGCCTTGGCTTTGTTGCAAATTTTTCCCTTTCTCTCTCCGCCTTTTTCTCATTCCCTCAAGGGCCGGTTTCAGTTCTCCTGCCCATCCGCCCTTTTTGAAGAGTACACGCGTTGATCTCTCCCCCATGTCTTTTCTCCGAACTTTCGATATGTCCCTTGCCGCCCACTCCCCTCCTGAGGCTGACGTCCCTCCTCTGCTTCTGTCCTTTCTTCTGCGCGCATGAACAATTCCCTAGGTCGCCTGAACTTTGGTTGCGCGTCCGTTTCACTTTCTCCCCGCCCTGTTTCCCCCCAAGCCCCTTTAATACGCATTTTTTTTTTTTTCATCTCGCTTTCACGGTTTGCACTTGTTTTTTGTGCCCTCTTTCCCCTCCTCCTCTCTCATTTTTTAGCAATGATTTTCACATGCTACGTGACGCCGTCATGAAGCCTTTCTTCTGTCCGCCCCCTCTGAAGACAGGCGCGACCCCGCTCGATTCCCCCTTTCTTTCTTTCGTGTGACGACACTCCTCTGTCTTTGATTTCGTCTACCTTTCCGTTTTCTTTTTTTTAAATAGATCTGCCCCCCCATTGGCCAAAATAGATATAGTTTTCTGCCCAGTCAACCGTGAGCCGACTTTGAATCGGCCGATTCGTTTTCCCCTCCGTTGGGTCTCTGAATTCTACGTTGCCGGTTTCCTTGAATCCTTTCGGATTTTCTTTTTTGGCCCATGATTCCCTTCCTTTAGTACTAGTCGCAGGCTTAACTAATAGGTTGTCCGACCCCCGTGAATTTATTGCATTCCTTCTAGCCCCTTGTCCCCCGCGTTGCTGCGTGCGTCAACGCCCTCTTCTCTCCCTTCCTGCTTTTTTTCCTTTGCGCCAAGTTTTGCGAATCAAGACTTTGGGCTTCAGCATCGTGCTGGGTCCCCCCCCACATGGCATGCGCAGCTTTTCTCCTCTCCTTCTTTGTGCTTTAAGTCACTTCGTCCCCTGCTCTGTGCACTCTTCCCCTGTTCTGGTGCGCCCCTCCTCCTAGCCACAAACAGACTTAACAAGAGGCGGCTTTTCTGCGCCTTGTGCTCAAGATTACACGCCCGATCCCTTCCGTCCCCTTTCCCGTTCCGCAGAGTTTTTCCACTGCTTCTTCTCCCCATTCTCTCCCCTTTTTTGGGTTTTTTTTTTTTCAACTCCCCCGGTATCGATCCTGAGAACCTTCTGCATGCACCTTGCAGAACTTCGAAACGATGTAATCCGCCGCCTTTTTACTCCGTTTGCCACATCTTCACTTCCCCTTCTTTGGCTTTTGTTTTTCCTTCCGAGTTATTACCCCCCTAAGTCAACAATGTAGAGTTTTTCTTTGCAATCTTCAATAATCTTCCCCTTCCCCTGATCTTGCCAAGTTGATACGGCCTGTCTATAGCAATTCACCACGCTCCCCCTTTACCATTTGAAGTTTAAGGTAGATGTTTTGGCATGATGCCTACCTTGCTGGCGCTGTTCGATTCCGTTTGCCTGTCAATAGGGTGGTGTTGGCCTCTTTCGTCTATCGTTCCTGCCGGACTGGACAGCCCCTTCCCGCTGTTGCTCCCTCTTACGCGTCCACTCCTATACGCTGGAATGTCCCCCATTACTCCCCCTATCTCAAGAGCCCGTCTTGATCTTCACCCGTCCGTTATCTTTTCCCACCACGGAGGCGTCGTCTTTTCCAGGCTGTCGTCGTCCTGCTTTCCCATCGAGCCTCCGTCGCTGCTTAAAGGGCTCGTTCCAACAACTCTTAACGGACCCCTCCAATCTCCCTTCTGGCTATACCGACTGTGGCTGCTTCCGCTCATACTTCTCCCTTCTGATCCGCGGCCGGCCACACGTCATTGATGAGGAGTGCGGCGATTTTTGCCCTTTTCACCAAGTGAGGGAATACCCATTGGTCTGCGCCTATTACAATAACCTCTGGAATCCCCCGCAGACTCTCCTTGTTCCTGTTGCGGTAGCTTTTTTCTACCACCGTTCCAGCTCGGCCCCCCCCCCCCCCCTCAATAGACTGTTTTATCTGGGACACCTCCCCCCCCTCCTGACAGCCCTGCCGACCGAGACTGGCCCCTGCCGCCACATTCTTTTTCTTTTAAAACTTACAGTCTACTCAAAGTAATTCTTAGAAACTTTCAGCCTCCCCCCCCCCAAAAGGCCGGTGTCTTCCTTGCCCCTGGCGGTAATTTTTACACCGCCCTCCGCCCTTTCGGTGCAGGGCTCCGCCCGGCTTTCCAGATTTTATCTTCGGTACTGCCTCTTCGACGGGATGGTCCGCTTTTTTCTTTCTTTTCGGACCCGCCTGTGCCCTTTTTTTTGACTCACCTCTTCGTTTTTACCCTGCCGAAAAGTATTTTCAAGGTTTCGATGAAATCGGCCCCCCCCCTGCCCCCGAAACCTCGTCCCTCTCCCTGCACTTTCCGAATATGATCACCATGATGGCTTCTGCTTGCGTTTTGATTTTTTACGAGTATTTAAGTAGATCTTTTTCAGCATCCGTGCGTGGCCTGTGAGTCTATTTTTTCTCAGCTCGCCTGCGACATAACGTCTGTCTCCTTTTTCCTCGACGATTGGCTATTTTTCCTCTTTTGTCCCAGAAAGTCCCTCATCTTCATGGTTGTGGTCCCCCTGTACTTTTTTTCTTTTCCCCTTTTTCGATCGACGCTTCACGTCCCGTAATGTAGTCACATGGGCTGCGTCTTTCCATTGTTCCTTTCTCGGGTGAGCATGGACTGCTGTGGTGTCTCCGTTCGGTGCTGTTTATGTTTTTGGCTTTCATTTTTTGCTCTTTCCCAATCACTCTTCCTCTCTTTTTTTTTCTCTAGATCTTCCATAGTTTTTGTCTTAACCACATTTAAAGTCCCATCTTTTTGATTTTTTTTAGCCTCCAAACATTTCCCTTCCGATTCTTTCCTCTTCCCCCTCTGACCCCGGTTTCTGATCTGCCCTGAGCGCCATGGTGTCCTGATTACCCCTGATCAGGGCACTCTCGACGTCGAGCAGTCCGTTTGTGTCCAGTCAAACTGTTCACGAACCCTCCCCCCGAGTAAACGACCTGACTCTCTTTCCTCGTGCCGATTCCGACACGACCTCTTTGGAATTCCAAGGCTCCCCTGTCCCAACCTTTTGAGTTAGGATTCGTATAAACCCCGTGACAAAAACGAACACGTCCCCCGGATTGCTGATAGGATTCAGCGATCAGACCCTTTCCCAGCTCACCCCGCGCCTTCCGACTCCCAGATGGTTCATCCAGCTTTGCGTAGGTTGACCATTCTGTTGATGTGCCTCCTTGATCTTCACTTTAGCCTCTTGAATCTGGCTGTAGGGGAATTTATCTGAAACTCTTCTTTGGCAGTTTTAGGGTACGTCAACGAGAAGTTCACCCTTCCCTCACGGAGAACCCCGGTTCCCCCTCACTCATCTACCCCTCCTCTTGCGAGTTTGGACGCTCTTTTTCTCGCCTAACTTCTCCATCATCGGGTGGATTCCCTTGGTGCTTGCCCGCTGAAATGAAAATATTTTTCCGGTTTTGTGAGTATTTCGTCGGTTCACCTGTTCCGATCATCATTATTTCTTTCTGACTGAGTAGAGTTCTTTCGTATGTTCCTTTCCAGAAGGGCCAGGCGATCTTGGTAGCTTCCCGTTCCTTTTGTTTGATGTAACATACATCCTCCCCCCCTCTTTCGGGTCCTTAGTAGATGTGACTGTGTTGGATGTCCAGCGCCTTGAGACCCACCGCCGTTTTCGAACTCGTGTCTTTTCTGGCGCTTCTCCCTTCGATGTCTGTTCTATTTCGGTCGTACCCCCTGTTTTCTGTTCAATAATTTTCAGGAATAGATTACTAAGAATTGATGAGGTGAAAGTTCGGCGGCGGTCCCTCTCTTCTTGATTTTTAAGTAGGATGGCCTCCCCCCCCTCAGTTTCCTCCTGCAGTAGATGTCTGTTGTTTATTTTTTTGTTCCTATCCTTGATTTTTTCTCGATGGCCCAGGCTAGATGGGTTCATATTTCCCAGAGTTTGCCCTATGGTCCCCGCCGGCCTACGGGTTTCCATATAACGGAGTTCTTGTCTAACTCCCCTGGATTTGATAGTTTATGCATGTGACCCCTTTTTCTCCCCCTGGTGATAATATTCCCGTCTCGCTCATCCACTTCCCGCCGGTTCCCCCTCACCCCCTTTGAGAGTCGGTCTTATCCTTTTTTTTCCCTGAGGCCTCTTTTTCTGAATTATCCCGATCGCCCTTTTCCCTCGATTTCTCCCCCCCCAAGCGACGACCTTGAACTTGAGCGCCTTCCTCCTCCAGCGTCTGAACCTAGTTGCCTTCAGGCAGAAACTAGCCCCCTTCAAGATGAAGATGGAAACTTTTGCCTTTTTCTCTTGACTTTCGGCTGTTGCATTCTTCTCTCCTCTCGGAACTTGGCGTGGTTTTCTAAAGATCTTTGAGATTGATGAAACCTTCTGCACTGTTTACTTTATTTTTTTTCTCCCTGCCTCTCGAGTCTTAAGTGCCCTCCCTCTTCACAATTTTTCATCAGAACTCTTTTTGACGCCAGCCGGAACTGGCAACTGATTTCTTTTCAAGTCAATTAGTCGAAGTTACCTTCCGGTATCTTTCCGCCGGTTCTCTGCCCATGGATTCTAAGTTTGTGCTTTTCCTCTGGTTTTTTTTTTTTTTTTTTTTTTTTTTTTTTCTGGGGCGGAAGAAGAGTGGTCCCCTTCTCTTGCTCTGCTCGATTTTTTTTGATCTGTTGCCAACGCCCCATTGAACTTTGAAGTTCTTTGGGTTTGCTCGCACGCTGGACATGAGCGTCTTGCGCCCTTTTCCTTCTTTCCTTTCTTTGCCCCTCCCCCCCGAAGCCCTTTCTGGTCCCTCCCTCCTTCTCTTCCCTACTTGCGCCTAGCGTTCTTAGCATTTGTTCGCGTTTTCCACGAGCGGCCGTCCCGTCTTTGAATGGGAAGTGCCTTCCATTTTCCCCCCCCTCTTTGCCCCAGTTTTTAGGCAGATGTCTGCCTTCTTTCTCTTTTTCTGTTTTTTCTTTCCTTTCCGGTCACTCAGGCTAATTACTCCCTATCGTTACAGCCTCGCACGAATTCTAAAGAAAGACTCCCATGCACGTCCCAATAGAAGATTTCCTTGGTCCACTTTGTGACCGGTTGAAATCGGCCGAGTAGTTTCGGTTTTCCCCCCTTTGATTTCCGTCAACATTCTATCTATTTGTTCCCCTTTGTTTTTGAAGACTTTGGCTCTATTCTGTGGGTCACTTTCTCTCCTCCCCTCCCGGAGGAGGATAAATTTAACTCCCCTTCCATCCCCCCCATTCGAGATTTCCCAACGTGTTCGCGCCTCTCCAAGCGTTATAGTTCGGAATGGACGAACCCGGGCCTTATTCAGGTTCCCCCTCTGAGCGCCTTCCCTCCCTCTGTCTGATTATTAAAGCCAACCGGGTCTCGATCTGTGTGATGATTCTTGGTCGCGGCCAGGGACGGTTCCCATTCCCCCTTGCCCACACACCCCGCGCCACCCCCGTTCAGGGCTCACCTGGCTGATGCGGTGATGCGCGCGGGTAAGTGTCTCCCGTTGCAGTCGTGCTCTCGGCTTTTTTTAGGCGCCGTCCAGAAAAAGGAAACCCCTCGCCCAGTGCACTCTTTTCCCCTTCCAGGCCTTCCCGATCCCCCATTTGTTCCTATGCTCGGATCGGGCTTTGTTTCCCTTTTGAGCTTGAACCACCCCTTTTTCATCGTCCCGATTCTCCTGGCGCATCTGTGCGCATTGAACAATTTTGCGCGGCTCCTGTTTCTCCGGACTTCCCGCTTCGCTTCTGCCCCTCTTTCCCTCCCGTCCGTTCCGATCGGGCAAGAGGATAACCCTAGTTCTCTCTTTTTTCGGCCATTCTTCCGCAGCGAGCCCTTTTTCCAGTTCTTCGGTGCGTGAGTCCGGAACGTTGAGCTTTCGCTGTCTCACCGCGCCTGTGGGACTCTCCTCTCCAAGATCGCCCACGGACAGCGCTTTGTGAGACTTCATCCTCAGCGTTTTGCCACTGTTTTCAATAATTAATGTTCCAGCCGTTTCCCAACATGGAAACACTCTCTTTCAGCTCCCCTTGTTCGTCCTGATGCCAAGGTGCACTTTTTCGGATCCTTTTCTCAAGGTTCCATGGCAGGTTGTTTTTCACCTTGGACCCTGGACCAGCTCCCTTTGCTGGTTGGTGTGAGATTCGTTTAGCCCCTCCCCTAGTCCTACGGCCTCTTCATCTTCTGCTTCTATCCTCTTCCATGTCACGACGCGGATATGCCTTTTTCGCCCCTGCCAGCCTTTGGTTCATTTCGAGGGGAAAGTACTTCGAGCAGACTCCTTCTTTCCTGAGAAGAAGATTGCTCCCAAGGAAGCTTCTCCGCAGCCTTCTCGAACGCGTCCTCTTGAATCCCCTCCCCCCCCTTCTGCTATTCCTTTCACCTTTTTTTTCACCCCTGGCGGTTTAGGGTACACGTATGTCAATGCCAGGTATTCACCCTGTGTCAGCGCTGTGCCCCCCGCTCGGCCCACCCCGGCCCTTTTCCTCTGTTCCGTTGTCGCTGAGTAACTTTTCGTTGTCCCTCTTCCTTATTTAACTTTTTTTTTCTTTTCTTAGATATCCTAGTTTCGTCCGACACTGGCACGCCTTTCCGATTGAATAGCTCCCAATCGCGAACGGGTGAAGCCCTCCCCTGCCGGAGGTCGTCGATAACGAAGGATGGGTAACAGGATCTTTCCAAGGCATCGCCTTGGTCTGTCGCCTCCTTGCCGCTTTCCCTGAAGCCCTAAGCTTTTCGAGACCCTTTGCCTAAGATGAAGACCCAATAGGTATGTCTCCTTATTACCGTTCCCCCTTCTAATGCAGGCGCCACTTCCCCTTTTTTTTTCGTCCTTCACTTGCTAGCACGAGAAGATGATGCGTCGTCCCGCTATTCTTCCCCCCTTTTCCCCTCCCCCTCTTTTTTCCAACCCTACCTTTTTTGAATGTGAGCGTACAAAGAAGACGATCATGAAAGAGAATGATACCTCCCTTGGGTAGAACCCGTTTCCTCCCCTTTGATGAAATTGTATCGAAACCCCGTGGCGGCGTGCCTTATCTCTCTTGGGGGTAATGTTGTCAACGACGTTTTGGACCTTCATTATGACGAATTCATGCTTCCCTTCCCCGTCGAGACTATTTCTAGGCGAGCGCCTTGGTTTTATGCTTTCTTAACTGACCCTTTCTAGAATCGACACTAAGGGTATTCACCCCCTCCGCCGCCTGCATGAGTTACGTCCCCCCCCCCCTCTCTCCGCCGCCTTGTCCTCCATAGCATACTTTCTTTCATTTTTTCCTCTCCTGATTTTGTTTCGCAGATTCCCAGCCTTTCAGTTCAGTGAAACTTGCAAGAGCTGCCCTTTGCGTGTCCACTTTCCTTTCACCAGCTGTCTGAAGTCTTCCTGCCGATCACCATAATCTTTAGTTCCTTCTTTCCCCATCATTGTTTCAAAAAGAGTCTACGTTCCTTCCCTCCTGGACACACTTTTTCGTCTCGAGCCTGACGTGCTCCCTCGATTTTCCCCTTGTCTAGTATTTTTTGCGTCTTCCCCTCCCCGCCGACGTTCTTTTCCCGCCCCAGATGCGATTGTCTCTCCCCTGATATTTCCCCCTCTCCTTGGCATTACCCCGGCACATCCCAGTTTCTCCTTCCTTCTTTTTGGAGGCTTAAAGAGTCCAGTACCTTTCTGAACAAGTCCTTTCAGGACCGTGTACCCTAGGCCTCGGTGGGCACTTGCGTTTGAGACCGAGTTCGCCCGACGACTGTTCCCTCAGTTGAATGCCCTCCCTGCGCCTTTTCGTCCATCTGCTTTCCTCGTTTTTTTTTTTTTCAGCGTTCCCGGTGCCCCCGTCTCGTCTCTTGGAGGTCCTGAAGTTCCCTCTATTTTTTGACTTTTTGAGAACATTTGAGCCTAACTATCTGAGCCCGGTCTTAGTAACCCCCGGGTTCCCAAATCGATAGCGTATTTGCCAGAAACAGTTTGCACCCCCCCCTTCCCTCCTCTTCACGCTCTTTCGGCTTCCTTCTTCTACGTTGCTTTTCCATCATTTTTTCTTTTGCGATTACGTGGTTCGGTAGTAGAATAGTAGTCCGGCTGTGTTTCCTTCACATAGTTTTTTTCCGTAAAACACTCGTCCGTTTGGCCTCCCCTCTTCTCGTCAAATCCCCCCCCACGCGTTTGCGTTCGAACCAGTCTCCTTCTCGTCTTTTTTTTTTTTCCGGCGTCGGGTCATCAGATTGGTTTCCCGCATCGTGATTTCTTCAATGGCTTGCCTCTAGTTAGGAGATAGCTTTCAGGGTTTTTCGCACCGTACCTTTTGGATGATCGCTCCCCCTTTCCTGGCCCCTCTTGCTGCGATTTTTCAACAGAATAAGAGGTCTTGGTGGTTTCCCTCGATCCCCACTTCAGCATCGCCGCCGTTGCATATGAACTTTTTCCCCTTTTCCCCCCTTCGACCAGCCCCGTCAAACGTGGAGTCTTCCCTTGCTATTTTTCCTTTTTTCACCTTACCCTTTCACGATGGACTTTCAGCCGCCGCAATTTTGCTAAAGGACGAGGTTCCCTGATCCTCTGTGCCCCCTCGGTGGACATTTGATGGGCAGGGTTTTCTCGCGTCTTCTCACCCCCCAGTTCCACCCTCCTGTTTATGAATATACCTTTTTTTTTTTTTTTCCTGAGACTGCCCTTCCTTAGCGTAGTCGACAATTACCGCCGACATTTGCCTAACCTTTATAATAGTCCCCCGGTCAGCCCTCTCTGCCTGTCTCCATACACCTCTTCTGGGCGCTTTTTCTATGCCTCTCTAAGGTAGCTGGCGTTTTCTTGCTTAGTGATCTTTTTCGCCCCCCCCTTCCGGACCTCCCCTCTCCAGATGACCCGTTCAGAACAGCTGGTTCCAGCTGGTTCAATGCCTCATTTTATTCCCCTACGCACGGCGTCAGTTCCAAGGACATAAAACTTCGTTTCTCTTTTCCCCCACCCCCCGTCTTTCTGGCGAGGATTTCAAGGCGGTTCCGATTTCGACCTTTCCTTTTCTCTCACAAGAGCTTATGCCTCCCCCTCCTTTCGATCCGATCCGCACCAACCCCACGGACCTCACTAAATATATTTCCAAGTTCCTCCGCCTGCTTTCTGGGCCGCGCTCCCCCCAGCAAGCTTTTCTTAAAGTTACCCTACCTCCAACTTGCATGAGCGGAGATTCCTATGGCCCTCCCTAAGCCGTTATGGTGAAACCCTCAACCCGGGGAGCCTATTACCCTACGATATTTTCCTTTTCCGCAGATGTTCCCCTCACTTCTTTTTCCAGACTGCCGGCGACAGCCCAGTTACCCAGTTCCTCCTCGACCCTTTGCCACGATCTTTTTTTTTTCTAGGGTCCCATTACGTAAGCACGGCACCTTCTGATGAATTACCCTCCCCCTCGAACCGGTTTTTTCAAGCCGAGACCCAATTTCCTCCTGCCAGTCTCACCCCCCAGTCATGAGAGAGGAGTTTTTTGACCGACTCACTCACACCCTCGGAGTTTTCCTTGGCCGGCGGTCCTGCCCCCCCCCTCCGCCGACACTGCAGATTGTTTTCCTTTTCCGTATTCCTCACAGATTCAAGTTTATACGGTTTTTGCTGCTTTCTGTCGTGCCTTTTGACTGTCGCTTTATAGGTGACCTTGCCTGTGTCTGCCGTCCCGTGAACGTTGCCCTGTGCCCGCCTCAAATCTTTTGGTTCCACTTCCAAGTCTCCTGCCATTCTTTCACTCCGGTCTCCACGATGGCAGATGGTTTTCGGCCCCCCTTCTCTCCCGGTTTCTTAGACTCCTCCTCCCGTCCGCACTACCCTCATCAACCCCCCACGCGTCTAAATCGCAGCCACGTCTTCACAGGGGCCTCTCGCATGGAACTCATCCCGTCCAGGCTTTTCGGCCCGACTGGTTTCAGTGCATTAGAGGACCCTCGGGTAAGGTAGGCGATCGATCCCAGAGACTCTAGAGGTCCGGTTTGCGCTCCCCCGGTGACCGAGAACTGACTCCGGTCGGGCGCCCCAGGTTTGCCCAGTTCTGCTTTCCTCTGGTCGGTACTGAAGCTAGATTAGCAAATCCCAAGATGTGTTCTGCGATCACACACTTATTGTTGAGTCACGGCAATCCGCGCTTCCGTAGCCTACACCTTTACCTTCACCGCAATTTTTTTTGGTGGGTCCCAGCCGCCCCCCTCTGAAGGCCAACAGTCCGTTCCGAATGGTGGTCTTTCTCTCCGGGGCTGTTCACATGCGCGCCAATGACCGTGACAGACTGCATGAAATTTTAACCCCTGTATACATCTCGTGCATTTGATTTTTCCTCCCAGTAATTCTACACAGGGTTCTGTGACTGTCCATATATGTTGTATGGTTCTTCCATTTGTTCGTGAAGGACTTTTGGTTTGTTTTCCGAACGGGCGCGGTTTATATTTCCCTC
>Ga0179593_1432684_pt1 | contig 11244 bp, 11 predicted proteins | sample CZODoug2_1_08_16_FD_185931 | JGI IMG/M metagenome (GOLD analysis project Ga0179593, IMG submission 185931) | Vadose zone soil fungal communities from Angelo Coast Range Reserve, California, USA - CZODoug2_1_08_16fungal (PacBio error correction) | ecosystem: Environmental > Terrestrial > Soil >... | reverse complement strand
TCTTCCCACGCTTACCCCATTTCAAACCGAAGGGGCTTGAATTTGCTCACTGCTTTTCCGATTTTCCCTCCCCGCGCGCTTGTTTTCCATTCCCAGTTAAGTGGAAACCCTATGTCTGGACTGGTCACAGGCAGTGCCTTGAGTCCTTGTCCCTTTATCCCTGGGGCACTGTCATGCATATCTAAGATCCCTTCCCTGCCAGCTTCCACTACGATTTGCTTTTTGAAAAGAAACGTCAACTGGTCCATTCGAACCCCTGCCGTTGGACACTTCTGTCTCCATTTCCTGCCGGAGCCAAGTTGGTTCTAAGACCTTTTTCCTTTGCACCCCTTTGTTCGTTCGTTATTAGAGGTCGATCGTTGCTCGTCTTAAGAGATTGCTTTCCCTTCTCTGTAATGGTTCTAACCTTTTTCTTCGGTTTCTCCCCGAGGCCAAACGTGTTGTCTTATCTAATCACCCCCCCCCCCTGTTTTATTTCTCCAGGGCAGGTACTGCACCTTCTGTGAATTGGGACTAGTGGAAGGCCTGTTCTAAAGCTGACCCGTGGTCAGAGCTTACCCCCCCCAGTACTCGCCATGCCAAAACCCCTCCAAAGGTTTTGCTGTCGCATGCCTTGTGCATTGTCCACCCCTTCACTGATTATCCTGTAAGAGCTTGGTTCCCCCGACGATTCGGTTTTGATCAAAACTTCTCTTTTTTTTAAGCGCGGGCTTTCACTTTTTCACTTGTTTTTCCCCCCTTTTTTTCCTTTCGAACTACTATAGGTATCCAGAACTGCCAGCGGCCCTTTGCGATTTTCCCCTGCCTCCCCCCCTTTTCCTTCTTTCTCTCTCTATGAAAATGCTGACCGCCGGCTCCCCGTTTTTCCCCCAGCCCCCCCTTCAGCTTTACATCTAGAGAAAAAAAGTTGCCCCCTCAATCCCCTGGCTCCCCCCTCCCTCAATGTATCGATTCTTTGAGCATTTTCTCCCCCTCCCCCTTCCCCTCTACGCGTCGGATCGCTGCGTGAGTCCCGAGCCCACTTTTTCTCTCCGGATTCGCCTGAACGGCCCAAGGTTCCCCCTGCACGGAGGAGTTCTCCAAACTCGGTGCTTGTCCCTTCCCCTTGGCGGCCGCACTCCCCGTCGCCCGACTCCCCGCGGCTATCGCGTGTAGAGATTCTCCCTAACCTATCCCCCCGATAGTTTTCCATCTTTCCTCCCGTCTTCCCCTGGACCATGACCCTTAATGTTTTTTTCCGATGCTCTCCATTTTTCCATCAGTGAGCCCAATTCCAAACCAAAGTGTTTTTCTGTCCCGTCTACCCTCCTTCCGAAGGTTCTCCGAACTCCTCTCTTCTTCCCCCATAGGGCCCCGATGCTATCAGGGTTTTTGAGCTTCCAAGCAGCCAAGTCCCGCTAAATCTTTTGATACCCGCAACCCATTTTTGACCTGAGAATACCATTCGAACCCTCTTCCCTTCTTTATTCGGTGTATTCAGTGTGTTTTCATGCGGTACTCTGGACCTCCAAGGCAGCTTTTATTGGTCCGTGAGGAGGGACGCTTCCAGATACCCGAATCTTACCTCCCCTTCAGTTTAGGTAATGCCCGCTATTCCAAGTGGCCCCCCTCATCTATTTAAGTCTCGGGACCTTTCTCCACCTGGCTCAGCGGGGTTTCTTCTAGGCTACTGGCTAAACTTCCCTTCCCCCATATACGTGATGATAAGGGACTTTCTTTGCTGTTCAGCGCCTCCCCGCTGTCCCTCCCACCTTCAGCGAAGCTTTCGTGCCTGGAATGATCCACTCTCTCTCTTCTCCATTTGTTTCCTGAGGTGTCTATCTTCCCCCCCAGGGTCCCGTAGAACCCCCGTCCATGTGTCTTTTTTTCATGTCCCCTCTCGGTTGGAACTCTGTCTTCTCCATTGCTTGGAGTGTTTAGTTCCTTTTTTCCGCCAGCTTCTTTTCTCCGCTTAGGGCCCCAGGGCCTCCCTGGGTATGTTCCGCTCAACCCCTCCACAAGACCGTATACGCCTCTTTCCTGTTTTTTTTTCCCACTTTCCTCGGATTTGCAGGTAACCTGATCGTGTACTTCTTCGGCAGCATATACACCCCCGGCGACAGTTTGTCCCTTCCTTGAGGATTTCAAGTTTCTGCTCCTGTCCTTCCTTTCCCCATCACTGTAACACCCCCCTCGACAATGTGTCTTCGGTATGTTTCTTATTTCCTCTGCAAAAATTTGTTGGCCTGAACCTCTTTATGGTTATGCCGGTTTCCTTGATTTTGTACAAGCTACGTGCTTTTCTCCCATCTTAGACCTAATGTTTCTGAGACCCGACGTCTAAATCCTATTTAAGACCATCGGTAGACGGTCCAACGGTAGTTTTTATTGATCCCCGGTCTCAGCTTGTTTCAAAAGGACAACTGCCCCTCGCCACCCTTGATTTTTTCTGTTCATGCAGACTTTGCCAATCAAGACCCACTCTCTTTTTTCCCCCGGTTAGTTCTCTATGAGACTTCTCCCATACTGCTTCTTTTTTTTCTGGACAGAAGAGGGGACTGCCCAATAGCAAATCCCCCTTCCTTCCTGGCGGGCTTGACCCCTGCATTTTCATTTCAATAACCTCCCGTACCCTTGACTGACACCTCTAGTGACTCTCCAGCAAGTGGCTTCTTCAACGATCCCCTCGCCCCCCCCCTCCTTTTCTCGGCCTTCCCCGACTGTCCCCGTCCCGCGCGCTCTTCAGGTGTTTTCCGCTTGCCTTCAGTCTTTCTTTTCGAAAGGGTCTTGTTCCCACTGGTTTCCGATTTCTTCTATGATAGCGTTGTAGTGCTTTGTCTTGGTTTCACGGTGGAATTGCTTTAACTTGCCTACTCGTGAGAGACATCCTTCACATTGATGCCTCCCCTCCTTTCCCTAACTGGCCTGTTAGGGTCCCCACTATGGTCTAGCCCTGAGCTTTAGGCTTTTCAAGTCCCACATCAACCAGTCGCTCGCTCAAAAAAAGGTTTTGCTCTTTTCTCCCCCTCCCATTTCCAAATATTACGTTCCCCAGCATCTTTCCGGATCATCACTTTGCTTTTTTCCAAAACGCGGCACCTTCCACATTTGAAATTTCAACCTTTCTATTTGTATGGCATCACGATACTTGTTTTCCCGCCCCTCTCTTGCGTTCAGAATTCGTCCCCTTTGCCCCCTCCCCCCTTTCCTTCGATCACGGCCCTTTCCGTAAACATTCCGTCATCTTGTTTTTTTTGATGAAGAGCCTCCAAGTGGCTTCCGACAAAAGCATTCACCACGTCTTTTCCCTTCTCCAAGATTGTTTGACACGCCTTGACTTCCCATCCGCTTTTGCGCGCTCGTCGCCAACGGCCCACACATCCCCCCTCCCGCCCTACGCGGGGTTTGCGCGGGATTTTTTCGTTTTCCAAGAAAACAAACTTTTGTCCGCTTCCATTTTTCCTCTTCCCCCCCCGGTGGTGGTCCCACACCCCTTTTGTGTAGTGCAAGTCCTCGACCTCCTCTCGTTGTAAGACTTCGCCCTGATCGACTCTTAGAGGACGGTCCTTGCAATTCAAAGCGCCCTCCCGCGTCCACTAACTTGTCCTCTTTGGTTTTTTCCCTTTTTTCCTTTTTTATAGCTGAGCAATTTTCGGCCCCCCTTCTCTCCCCCCCCACTCGCTATTTCCAGTGGTTATTGTTTGATTCCTTCCCCCCTTCTGTTGCCGAGGGTTGTAAAGTTATCTCTTCTTCTTCCTCCTCACGTTTTTGGGGTTTAGAGGGTAACAAGCATTTCCCCTTCGTCCCCTCCTTTGTCCGTGAATTTGCAATCCCGGCCTTGCTCCTATTTTCTACAGTGCCCTCTACTCGTCTACTGCTTCTCCACTTTACGCTTTTGGCCCCTGTTCAAGGCAGTTCGAGATTATTTAACTTTTGATCTGTTTCCAGCTGCATATCCCACGCTCATGTCCCATAGCCCGAGGGTCTGCCACGTCCCGGGTGGGGGGGGGGTTTTAACCCCCCTTTTTGTCCACATTTTGTGACCCCGGTTTCCATTTTTTGCTCCTGACGTCATCGGCGCCATATTAAACCCCCTGCGTTTTGGCGGGATGGGAGAGGTGGACCGGTCTCTTTCCTCGCGTCCCCGAGATTCACGGTTCGATTCCCCCCCTCCTTTTCTTCACGCCCCCCCCCCTTTTCTTCTTCGGCGACTTTTCTTCTCCCCTATTTTTTCCACGAACTAGGGCACTTCAGGCACAGCACCTGTACATCGCCCCTTCCCCACTGGGAGGGAAGGCTGGGAAAATTTTTGCCCCTATGAAATCCCTTTCTTCCCCACACAATAAGCAGGATGCTCTCATTCATGTTTGTTTTAAGAGATTTGTGCAAACCCCTCCCCCGTTTTTATCCGGAGTTTGTCAGATTTTTCCCTTTTTTTTTGTAGCCCCCACCCCTTCTTTTTACAGTGCTTCTCGATTTTTTCCTCGGTCCAAGGGAAGATGATTCTTGTCCCCGAATATTTCGCAACCAAGAGCTTGCCCGTATTTTTCTCCGACAATGTAGGCTACTCCTCTCTGGCCCGTGACCTTACGGAAGTGCCACTTTTTTCCCCAGCCCCCTCACCCTATTATTCCTTTTCCCCGAAACCCTACCCCAGTTGCTCCATAACGTTCCATGCATCAGACGTTCGGTAAGACAAGTGCACCCCTTGAAGACTCTTTCCTCCCCTTCTCCTCCCTGACACTCTTCTCGCTCAAAAGGTTCTTGATTTCCTTTGCGGCCCACGCTCAAAGGCGTCTCCAACTCTGTTTTTAACTTGCCCTCCCGTTTGATTGAACCCCCGCCCTTCCTGCCCCTTTTCGCTCTCTTTTATAGCCCATCTTGGTTTTCAGAAACCCCAAAGTTTTCTTATAAGTATCTCACTAGAAATACCCTAGCCCCCCCCTTTTGGGATTAAATTAAGTCCCGTATCCCTCCCCTTCCCCCTTTTTGATGGGATCGGAAATTTGTACGCCAAGCTGAGCCCGTTGGTATTTCTCCAAACCCCAAAAAAACTCCGGCCTTTTCTTCCTTCGATGTATTAGAGGCGGGGTGATATCTTCCGCCTGCCCCGTCAACATTGTTCCTGGCGATAACGGGAGATGCGACCACGGAGAACCCTCCGTTCCTCATGGTCGACCCCCCTGCCCAACCTTTTTGTAGCTTTCGCGACCATCGCGGTACCCTTATGTCTCTTGTGACAGGGAGTTTCTGCATTTCGCCGACTGTCCGCTGAAAACTATCCCCCCCAAGTCACCGCCCCCCACAGTTTATTGCTGATGGACTGTTCAAGGTGCTATCCCTAAAGCAACATTGCCCTTACCGCAAACGATATTTTGTTTCCCCCCCCCTCCCTTGAAACCGACCTTACTCTTTTACATTCCCTTCCCCCTTAAGGTCTCCCTTTCCTGCTTGATAGGCGAGTCCCCACTTCCTTTTTTCCTTACCCTTTGGACCCCATGCTCCCTTTTGCGGAAGTCCTTGAGTAACCAATCCTTAGTTCCCGACCCAACTTATCCCCCTCCAGTCTACTGTGACCACGTCGATCCCATAGCTCTGGGTACACCCCCCCTTTTTTTTTTCTCGAGATTATTCCGGTTTTTTTCTTGCTCTAAATTCGCTGCAATCGCTTCTCCTCAACGGATTTTCCTGGTTTCCTTTCTTTCGCCCCCGTATATTTTTGTTGTAATCGTCCCAGTAGTCTAATATACAGCTTCCCCTTCCCCCAGGGTCCCCTCCCTGCGGGTAATTCTTTCTAAAAATTCCCCCTCTCTCGCGTGTAGGTCCACTTCATATGCGTTGCAGTTCCCCCTTGCGTCGTTCTTAGTCAAAGGGAAACCCTAGTCCCTCCCCCGTCAACCCTTTTTTACGACTTTTTTCGTCACGTACAGTCTTCCCGTTAGAAGATGAGTGAACACCCCTCTTCCCCCCGCGAATAAGGTACCATTTCTCGATGAGTAGTACCGCTGTTTTTGCCCGTTTTCTCCCCGCACAGATTTTTATGTTACTTGATCCTTTTGTTTACTCTTTCCCCTTTGCAATTCTCCAAAGTTTTTCCTCGCCTCGCTTGCCTTTCCTACAAAGAGAACAACTTTGGTACGACTTTCCGGACCCGTTAGAGTTTTTTTTTAATTGCTCTTTATTTTGCTTTTTCCCCCCGAGCAATAGCACACACTTCATTTTCCTTTCCCTTGCCCCTCGTTCGTGAAGGCCCCTACCATTGTTTTCCCCGGTTTGGGCTTTTTTCCGCTGGCTGCGGTTTATGACAGCATCGTGGCCCAATAAGCAATTACAGTCTTTCGTTTTGTCCCCCCTTCCTCTTGCCCGTCCTCCCAATTTTTCACTAATTTACTCTTGAATGAAAAAAACATCCCTTTTTCCGGGAGAGCGCCTTGGATTTTTTCCTCCCGCCCGCCTAGAGACCCTCTTGCTTCCCTATCGACTTTGGTCAGATGAGCGGTCCTTTGATCTTCCCGAGTCCGTCTCTACGATTTGTCCGAGAGCCCAAGGTTTCCCTGTTCTTTTCTTCTCCGATTCTTAGGTGATGAGGTTTTGGGTTCCAAAGGCCCGGGCCCCCTGTCAGCATTTCATGTTCTAGCAAGGAAATTGATCCTTCTGCGAAACCGTTTTGAAGGCCGCTGGAACTTTCTTTCTCCTATAGTCAACTGTCTTAGTACACGCCCTGCGCGCCCCCCCCTTTCCCCCAGCCATCGCTGAAAACCTGCGACTTTTTGCTTCCCCATCCAAAATTCGAAAAAGAACATCTTTTTCCCGGCCACCCCTTTCTTTTTTCCACCTAGTTTGTTGCCACCAACGCCCCTCATTTCTCACTTAAACTTCTGCTATGTGCAGGCTTTTACATTGTGTGTAGCCCTCGATAACCATTCGAACCCTTCCTTAACCATTTCCCATCCCCTTCCCTCTGTACAGTCTTTCGAATTACTTTCCCCTTTCGTAAATTTTATATTTGTTTTTGAGGAGAACTTTTTCTCGCGCCTCAACCTCCCTACATAGTTTCACAAAGCTGGTTGTCACCCCTCCCCCTTAAATCCACCTCGATGAGTGCGTCTTTTTCGATCCTGTTAACCCTTTTTTTTCCCATCCCTCCCGAACTCAGGGCGTGTTCCTGTAAAACCCACTTTCCTCCCCTTTCGCTCTCCATTCCCTCTTCTGCAGGTTTCAACGTTCCACTTTTTCTTTTCTTGGACGAGTCTAAATTTTTAGCGATGGGTCCGTCATTTTGCGCTCTGAGATATTGCAGTTCCGGTCCAGGGTCCCCCCTCCCGATCGCGAGCACTTCCTTTTCCGTTTCAAGACCCGGGTCACTTGTCTTCATTTTTTTTTTTTTTTTTTTTTTCCCTTTCCGCTGACCTCCAGCGTTCCCCTTGTCCCATCTTTCAATTGGATGTCCCCCCCTCCCCTTACCCCTTTCGAGGTTCAGTTTGACTATTCTATCTTTCCTCCCTCCTTTTGAGAGATTTAAAACAGATGCACCGCTTCCACCCCCCCCCCCTCTTTTTCAGTACTTTTAATACACTGGCTTCTTCCTTGGGTGACTTCCGCCTTGTTTTCAAGCGTCTCCATTAAGTCAGAAGTACCTCGCAAGTGCCATGTGGACAACGGGTCAAGGACTCCTCTTTCTGACCGGGACAGGGGGAACTTTCATTCTCTCTTCCCCTCGCTATTTTCCCCTCCCCACTCTCCCGCATGGTTGGTTTTGCGATAGCTGCCTCACCCCGACCAGTTTTCTTTGAAAAAAACTGCCTTGTCCCGCTTTTTTTTCCCCTTTCAGAGCCCCCCAGGCGCCAAGTGTTTTCCTTGAATTCCACCTGAGGCGGCGTCTGTCTCGGTCCGGCTCGTGACGCGCGCTAAATGAGATGGTTCCAAGGTTTTCCCCATCTGGGCGCAATAAATTTTTTCTGCGTTTTCTTCTGAGACAACGTGTTTTTGTTTTCTCAATCCCCCTTTTTCACGACGCAATCGGGCAGGGCCATCTACCCTCTCCCTGGTTCGATGATTGGAAGAAATTCTGCCGCTCTCCTTTTTTTTCTTCGCACCCCCCCCACTTTACTCCCGGCACCACAAATAATGCAACATAGCTTCATGAGTGCCCCCCCCCCCCCCCTCCCTAGTTTGTCCCCAACTGTGATGAACGGAAATCGCTTGTCTCCCTTGGATTGGTTGGAAACACTTTCTGTTTTCCCCCTGCGCGTTCTTTCGCCGTTGAATGCAGGTGAGGCTTTCCTTCTCGTGAAAATAGGGAATACTGTCTCCCCCGAACCTTCATTCGGGCATGACCCTATTACGCCCCGTCAATTTCCTCGTCTCTCTCCTTATGAAATGATGACACGGACTTCCCCCCATTCCCCAACTTTCAAAAAGAACAAAGATTCCAAATTATCTCTATTTGTCCGACGACACAGGCCCCCACCCTTCCCTTTCTTTCCCTACTCTTCCCTTTTTCTCTCTTCCTATTCTTCATGCCAAGCCAACAGACCAAGATTCGCAGCAGGACATTGCTCTCGCTAAGATGTTAGAGATTCGTTTTGAGGCATCCTCCCAACGAGTCTCCATTCCCTCCATGGGCTTCAAAGGCAGATTTTTTTTAACCACCTGTAGGAGCTTTTTAGAAGTCCTTCTTTCCCTTGTCAGTCAAAAGAGGATACAGTTACCAACTTCTTCTGTCTAGTATCTTCTCCCTCCCTAAAAAAGCGTGGTGATTCCCTTCACGCCCGTCGGCAACTCCCTATCCCCAAAGTTTTGCGATTTTCTGCTCGAGCCCCCCTGAGCCAGTTGAGTCCCTTACAAACAACCTCCCGTTTCTAGATTTTTTTGAGATTGTAGTAATCTAGGGAGATTGCCCACACATTCTTCCAGTGGAGAACGTTTGATCTTTTTGCACCCCGTCTCTACGTCCGGCTACCTGAAATCTGTGTCGAAAAATTAATAGAAGGTCCGATATTGCTCGCTCCCTTCGGTTGTGTGCAGGTCGGCCTATGGACGTGAAATCTAAAGTCAGTGACCCCAACCCGGTCTTGTGGAGGTCCGACGTTTCCCGGGTTCCCTACGTTTTGATATGAACACTGCAAGGCCATCTGTTCCTGCCAGAGATTTCCTTTCCCCCCACGATTTCCCCCCCCGCTCCGACCTTTTTAACATGGACGTGACAGGTACCTGAAGCCCTGCCCTATCTTGTCAGTTTCGGCCTGGCGTTTCAATCGACCTGAGAAATGTTTGCCGGAAGTTCCGAAGGAGGTGCACCGCGATTGACCTCCACCCTTAGCGCACTTTTTTTTTTCCTTTCACCTGGGAATGATTCCAATATTGACCTAATAATAAGTTCTGTGTTGCGTAGATTATGGACATTCCCTTCACTCGGACTTCGCTCCTTTTTTCAGAGCACTACCCAGACTGCTTGTACATCTTCATTTGATTCTTACCATTCTTATCCTGTCAGTTTCGTATCAGTATTTTGCCTCTTCTCTACTAGTCCCCTCTCGGCCAGGGAATTCAATGCGGTTAACCCGCCGGAGCGAATAAAAAATAGATCATCTCGATGTTGTATTTTTTTTAAAATCATAATCGTTTTCGGTCAACATCTGCCGGGCGGTAATACGGCACATTTGGGAACAAAGACGGACAAACGAATTTTTGTACTTCCTGCTGGTTTACCGTACCGTTTTCCTGGCCCCTGACTGAAAACCCTGTTACCCCCCAGAATTCTGACTCTCGGTCCCCCCCCGTGTGCTGAACCCCAATTCTTTTGCGGATAAGCCCAAGATTGATTTTAGCCTAGTTCTCCGTGCTTTGCCCCCCTGCCCGTTATCTCAACATTCGCCCCGAAATGTTTCCCTTCGCAGAGTCCTTATTTTACTCCCATCTCGCCTACCTCTGTAGACGGCCGCCGAGGTTTTTTTCCATGGACATTTCTTCCGCTGCCAGCCCTAACATTTACTTCTATCCCCCCCTGCCCCAAACCCCTTTTTTCCCTTGTCCTCAGTTCGTGACTGTTACAGCACCAACGAGATTTTTTTTTAGCTCGCGACTATTCCCATCCCTCTGGCCTTTTTCCAGGCCGCTTTCGGCAACTAGGGCGACGTGCGTGCGTCGCAATGTGATTTCATCCCCCCGGTTCCCCGTTGAAGTCCCTCAGTAGAAGTTGAGCGCCGTGTCTCCTTCCCCCTCACCGAATCGCGCATGTTTTTGTCTCCGCCGCGCAACAATGAGCGACGTTTCTCTTTCTTCCTTTTCTTGGCTATTCCTCGAAGACCGATCCTTTTAACTTTCATGGGAAAGAAGGGATTGAGGGAATTGCCCCCTGGTTCTGTTCGGTCTTCTATGCTACCCGGAGAGGGGTTTGGTTTCCTTTTTAAAGGCCGCTGGCCCCGGTCCTGCCATAGTGAAGAGCCGTCCTCACACTTGCTTTTTTCTACGACACCTTTTGAAGCTTTCCCTGTTCGGGAGACCTACTTTTTCTATTGTCCATATACTTCCCGCAGGTTCCGATTCCCCACCGTCTCCCCAAAGTTCGCTGAACCCCCCTCTCCGGTTTCTTCCCCCCCCCGCAATCAACTCCCCCATACATATTTTTCCGGCTATCACGTTGCTGTTTTCAAAGAGGTGTTGCTCTCTTCTCGACAGTCAAAAAGGTGGTATTTATCCGAGTACCCTTGTGTTCCTTCTAGATCCGGTACTTTCTTCCCTGGCCTTTTCCATTACCCCATGTGCGAGGTACTTTTCGCCTTATGAGTAAGTCCCCAACTTTTTTTCCTTTTAGAGCTAACCCCCCCAGCTTCTCCTCCAACCGCCTCCAAAGGTTCTCAGCAAAGATTGACCGTTCCTCGAAAGCACTTGCGGCTTTTTTTCCCGGCAAATCACCATCTAAACTCCCGCCCCTGAAAACGTCATTTTTTTCCAGGATCCTTCCCCACTTGTTCCCCCTCCTTCTCTTTTCCACTATTTAAACCCGGAAGGTTCCCCGAAATTCCCCCATTTTTCGTGTGCCATCGAACATTCGGTCGGCTCTGGGTCCCCGATGTGCCCTAGCGATCGAATACGTCAACGGGATTCCGTTCAACGTCCGCGCACTTCCTTGCCCTCCCGAATCGGGTGTCCATCGGAGAATTCTTCCTTCATTTCCGCTGAAGCCAAAAGTCTCTCTTTCCCCCCCCAGCTTACCTTGATGAAGCAACACTTTTTCCACCCGGTTTGGACATCGTTTGGCCT
>Ga0179593_1422716_pt1 | contig 11244 bp, 13 predicted proteins | sample CZODoug2_1_08_16_FD_185931 | JGI IMG/M metagenome (GOLD analysis project Ga0179593, IMG submission 185931) | Vadose zone soil fungal communities from Angelo Coast Range Reserve, California, USA - CZODoug2_1_08_16fungal (PacBio error correction) | ecosystem: Environmental > Terrestrial > Soil >... | reverse complement strand
GGAGCCCGGGACAGTTGGTCCCAGGTATGAGCACGTGATGTCGTCCTATTTACCTTACTGATTTTTGACGGTGGTGCCTGGTTCTTAGAGTCGATAATGCTTTTCCTGCACTCCGTTTCCTCCCCTGCTTTTATCGGGTTACGGGGAGTACATGTACGCAAGCATCTTCGACTAACGGGTCTATCTGTCCATGCTGTCTACCAGTGGAAGCACCGAAGGCTTAGTCTTCCCCCCCAACGCGCAGTATCGTTCACCAGTCGCCCGAGTCAGCGATACTCCCAGACCCTGGCTCCCAGCCCGGCCCCCGGGTCCCTTTCACTCCTCAAACCTTTTAGTTTAACCGGTGTTCCCCCGATCTCCCCCCCTTTTTTGGGGGGGGGGGGGGTCCGTTTTTTTGTTGAAGACCTCCTTCCCAACCCACCAACAATACCACTAGCGTCAGCCCGATTGTAAGTCCCCACTCGTCGGACCAATGGCTTTTTGTCAATGTTTGTTTTTTCTTTGAAGTTGAGAAACTTTTTGAAAACCTTTGGGGTTTTGATTCCTTTTCTTTGAGTACTTTTTTTTATTTTGGTTTTTTTTCTTTCCAAGTCCTTCGCGTCTTCTACTTTTGCCCTAGCCCATACCGGGCCCCGAAAACTCCACGAAAAGATGACGCACGCGTTCCCGTTATCCCTTCTAATGTTTGATGAGAGTTTTCGCCTGAATCCAGCACGGGTGCACCTGTTCGGGGATGCGGCACGGACTCGTCACTTCTGCACCCAGGATAATCAGTTACCTAGCAGGTGAGAGAGTGATGCCAATTGTTTTTCTCTTATTTCTTCTTTTGGACTATTTCTCGTGGCTTCGGCATGATCCCCTTCCGATTCCGACCGCCGCTGTTGAAGGTTGATCGGTGTCCATTGTTTTGAAGACCTACGTGAATGTCGCCGGTTTCCAAAGGCTTCGCTGAACCACTTACGCTCATAAGACGTCAGCCGATTAGCGTTGATGCTAACACTTTCTACATGACGTTGAGTCCTCTCCGACCCTGTGACTTCCCTCGTGGTTATTTGCTGCACCCACCCCCCTGTTTTCCGAAGACCCGCCCCTGGGTCGTGTCTTACGAGCTGCGCCCCGCTGTTCAACGACTCTCGTTTTGCTACCCTTTGTTAAGTAGTTACTATAAACTCAGTCGGTCCCCCTCTGGTCGGCACTTTCCTCATTTTTTTGGAGGCTTTCGTCTGCAGGCATCTTCCTTTCATACTTTGCATCAGTCAGTGTTTTTTTTCCCGCCTCAGTCCACGGTCTTTAATGTCAAGTAGCTTGTAGGTAGTGACATAGCGCCAGCCTCCGTTTTTTGAGCCGAAATTGAGATGGTGTATGATGTTGTCGTAGTTTGCTCTTGTGTTTCCTTGCGACTGGGTTGTTGAGATTTTCCAGACATGTTCACGGTCGGCTTTGGAGTATTCCAGTTTCCCTAGTTCTAAACAATTAGAGTGGATCACGACGGCTTGGTCTTGCTCAATCCTCTTTCTTTCCTGCGCTGTAACTTACCGTCGAAGACGGTAGTCCTCCCGTCATTTTTTTCTTCACCATCAAAGATTTTCAACTCCCCTGAAACGGAAGTTGTGGTTTGACTCTGTGAGTGCAGGGAAGCCCATGCTTTGAGGCCCTACCGACCTTCCTTGACGCGCCGCTGAGAAAGGGCAAATGAGGACACTCGCGTGTGCGAAGAACTAAGCCTTCCCGTCCCCTTTCGCTGGCAACCGAAGTTCCGTGGCAGGGTGCTTACCGTATGGTTACTTGCGAATTTTTTCGGGACAGTGTCAGCTGCGTCGCACGATACTTTACTGCCTGAAGTATGTCTTACCCTGCAGAGATCTAACCCCTCAAGACATTTTTGTTGCCTCTTCTTCAACGACAGTCCTTCGTACCGGCGAGGGTTGGCCGCCCAGAATGCGGTGCTTTGTTCTTTAACTGCGATAAGACTCGGAGTACTTCATTTAGTTTTTTGCTAACGAGTAGTTTCCTCCCTGGAGGATCGACCCACGTATCTATCTTTGGTGTTGCTCGTATGTTTGTCATCTCACTGAAGGATCCCCTTCGGCTATTTTGGCGCGACGATCTGTACCCTTTGCCCGGCGCTTGTTAAGGGTCGGAGTCGGAGAGATGCTGTTCTGGTGACCCCCCCCCCTTCGCCCCTCCCCGTATGCTTGGCCAAATTTTGGCTTTCTGAGATTCCCGGCTTCGCAGTTAAGATAGCACGCTAGCTGACTTTGCCACACCAGCCCCTCGCTTCACCCCACCTACGAAGTCAACACTAATTTAAGCAGTTTCCAATGGCGCCATCTCCCCTGTAACTCCGCCCCCGGAATGTAGTTTACTCATGTAACCCGTCTTTCCGTTTAAGCGTAAAGAGAACTGCCTCTTCTCCCCAAGTACCTCCCCTGTGTCGAGAGGAACGACGGATTCCGCCCGTCTCCCGTTCTTTTTGGAAGAGTTTTACAGGAGTTTTTTTTGTTTTTGCTTTTATTGGCAGCGTAAGAGTGATACACTTTTCTTCGCCCATGATATAAGACTTTACACAGTCCACTGTTGATTAGTCTGAGTTCACTTTTCCTATTTTTCTGTGTTCTCTTCTCTCCCTCTTCCTCTTCTTGTTATTCCTTCCCTTTTCTTTTCCTTCTCTGTTTTTTTTTTGTTTATTTTTTTGTTTCTTTTTTTTTCTCGGGGTGTTTTTTTGTGTTTTTTTCTTGGATTTTTTCTTGGGTTTTTTCTTTATTTGCTTTCTCTCTCTTTTTTCTTTTCCTCCTCTTCTTTCTCTTTTCTTTTTTTTGGTTTTGGTTGTTTTTTTTTCTTTTTTTTTGGCTTTGCTTTTTTTTTCTGTTTTTTCTTTTTTCTGTTTTTCGCTCTTTCCTTGTTTTTTTTTTTCTCCCTGCTTCGGTTCGTTGTCTCTTCTGTTTGTTTTTGTTTTCTGTTTTTTTTTTTTTGTGTGGTTTTTTTTTTGTTTTTGGTTCTGGTTGTTTATTGTTGGTGTGTTTTGTTTGTTGGTGTCCTTCTATTTTTTTGTTGTGTTTTGTGTAGGTTGTTTTGTCTGTGTTGGTTTGTTTTTGGTGTGTGGTTTTTGTTTTTTTTGTTTGTTTTTTTGTCTATGGTTTTTTTTTTTTCTTGTGTTTTGTTTGTTTTTTTTTTTTTGTGTGTGTGGGGTTTTGTCTTTCCCTTGTGGGTTTATTTTTGTCTGTTTTTGCTTTGTTCCTTTTTGGTTGTGGTGTGTTTTTTTGTGGGTTTCGTTGTAGTTTTTTGTGTTTTTTTTTTTTTTTTTTTGTTTTTTTTTTTTTTTTTTTTTTTTTTTTTTCTTTTTTTTTTTTTTTTGTTTTTTTTTTTTTTTTTCCTTTTTTGAAAAACTACGGTGCCCTGTTTTTTTTGTCCCCCTCCCTTGACACACAAGCACTCTCTCTCTTTTCATCCGTTTTTTTTGTTGAGCCTTTCCGGGTGCTTCATGGGCGTGCTTTCCTACCCACGCAATGGACCCCCCCCGTATGTGCGTTTTCCCAACTGTGTGCTGATTCCTTAGCAGATAACAGGAGTGCGCGCCCAGCTGCCCAAAAAGTCCCCTCAGCCCCGCCGGGCACACGCCCGTTTCGCGTCCACGGGCGCCTTGCTTTTTCCCCCCCCCTTGAATCGAACTGTGAGTGGTGTCGAAGATGCGGTTCGCTTTTTTTAATCGCGAACGCCCTTTCGAGTCCTCCCTTCCCGTTTTCGGCGTGCAGCCTAGTGCCCGGAATCCCAGTTCAATTGGTTCAGATTATTCTGAGTATGCTAGGAGTGTTTTGTGCTGTGAGGGATGTGGAGTTGCAACGGAGGCGAGCTGCATCCCTTAACACCGCACAGCCTCGCGTTCAACGCTACAGAAAGAACCTGCCCTCATAGGGTTCGAAGACCCCCCCCAACCGCATTAGGAAGAACCTACCCGGAAACTCCGCATTTCGAAATATCGCGCGCCCCGCCCCTCATACCTGACGATCCGCTGTTTTTTTTTTGTTTTTTGGTGTTTTTTTTTGTGGGTTTTCCAAGATAGGCAAGCACGCCCCTCTGTTCTAAAGTACCATTAGAGGCCCCATGTCCTACACTATGATGCCCGACCTGAGTCTTACAGACGAGGCGTCTAGAGAACTCGCACGCCCACCGCGCGGTCCCACCCAAGCGCTGACGTACGTTGGTCTCCAAATATACCGGTCTAGTTAATCGGTGTGATTTTTTTATGTCCGACATTTTTGCAAATACTTCAGTTCCCCCAGCTTCTTTCCTTTTCTCCATACTCACTGACGCCCGAACCGCACGTTGACCCCGTCACCCCAACCCACCCTGATCAGGAAAGGCCCTAATCATTCTGCCCTCAATAAGTCCTATTGCCGCAGAGCAGTTTCCCTTATTTTAGACACACCCCCTCTCCTAACTTATACTTCGGTCCAGCTCATTTCTCCTCCCTTACTCAGTTAGACAAACTTTCGACGTTCATTTGTTTTACATTGGATTTTCACTCCTGATTGTCTGTAAGCCGTACCTAGTCCTTTTCGATTTCCCACCCTGTAAGTTCAGCGTTCCTAGTGTTACCCCGATGCCATACCACTCCAGCTCCAGTCCTGCATACGTCCCCTGCTTTGAAGGCAGCCCTCCCCGATCCTTCATCACTGTCCAAAGGAGACCGCCTCGTCTAAAGCTGCCCCCTACCCCCCCGCAATCCCAACTTACACTGCAAGCCGCCCCCGTCCTCAGGCTCAAAAGGTAATTTCCCAGGTTTAGTACACCTTGTCTGCCGAGATGCCACGCCGAACAGCGACTTTTGACTTTACCAAAGGCATTCGGTGGGAAACATTCAGCTTCGCCGGACCGTCAGCCGGTGCTAAGCGATACCACCGCGCAGCAAGCGTTCCCGGCTTCCCCACGTTGCGCCGCCCCCACGTTTTCCCCCCCTCGGACCATTTATAGAATCACCTACACACGTTTCCAATCCTTTCTATCCAGATGGGTAACCAAAGGCGTCGCCAAGACTCGGCCAGACCGTTTACACCGGAGCGACTGCCTTCTACCCTTGGGATTGAAGAACACGCGCAGTGCCTGCACCTTCTCACGCTCACACCGCCGTGCTTACCACTTTTGACCAGCACCAGGACGCGTCCCCATATCGAATTTTTCGTAGAGAGTGTCAAGCCGCCATTTTGACACACCTTCCTGACGTCAGAGCGGCGCGCCCCCCCAGAGATCCACTACCTCCTGGAACACCATGCATTCGGCGCCGTTCTTAAGTTTCCGCCAGGCAATCCCTGACGGCCATGTACCAGCATACAGCAACGCGCGGACCTCTTGCTTTGGAGCCCCTGTGCCCTCCCTTTTACTTTGACCACGCCATTCCCGCATCCATCCTTTCACCCCAGAATTTTAGGCTTGTCTTTGTACCCTTTCGTCACAGCGTCAGCGATGCGCTCGACATAGATAAGAGTTTTCTATCGAATTTCTTTTTCTGCGGGTCGGTTTCGCCTCTGAAGTACACTTCTTTTTTTGGTGAAGACGATGGCTCGCATCTGGCTGATATATTTTTTTTGTGGGCTTCTGGCTGTCACACACACCGGTCGCGGCGTGAATCGGTTCTCCTACGTGATCCCTATTGATCTCGAGTGTGTGGTGGAATTTGTTCTTTTTTGTATGTCGCTAGAGCTTCTACCTGAGGCCTGTCTGGCAGCCAGTTGTTTCAACTTTTTTTCGCTCTTCAGCACTCCCTAAATTCCGCGTTTTCAGGCGTTCGACGGACTGCTTTTCCCAACCGGCGGTTCTCCCGCCTGGAGTTTTGATAATGAACCTCTCTGCTGTTACTCTCCTTCTTATAGAGCAGCATCTACGAACGGACAGGGCAACATTTTTTAGATCCTTTGTCGCCGTCGAACCCGAATCTATTCAATCCCACTTTCGCCCCCCGAACGCCTTGCGTTCCAGTGAGTGAGCGATAAGTTTTCGATGTATTTCCTCTCCCCTAAACCACTGTTCCCCTTTAGTCCGTGAAGACAGGCCCGCCGAAGCCCCCGCTCACTTTTTGCAAGTGCGCGCAGCAAAAACTTTCTTGACGAAGGCCACAATCTTTGATGAAAAGTGGGTCCCCCATTCACCAAGGACCCACCTGGCGGTACTTTTCTTTTTGGTGTAACCCTTTTGACCTCATTTTTCCTCCAGCCGCACGACCCCCCCCCTCACGATTACATGAAAAAGCACTTCCCTTTCTATTGCGGTTTACAACAATTTTCCTTTTAAATTCACGCAGTTGGTTCCCCTTTCCCGCAATTGTGATGGCCCTCCCGCGACCCTGCCAGCACGCTGGCAATCTTTCTTGTCTATCGCTTGGCAGTCCGCCCTCCCTTGAAAAGGAGCCATCTTTTTCGACCCCTCTGCTTTTCCTTTTCCAGATGGGACTTCCCATTGAAATCTCCTGGCTTCTTCTTTGACTATTTTTTGCACCCTCCCAACTTCCCCCGTGTCCTGCCGCGTCCCTGCCGGTTCAGCTCTACCCGTTCCCCCTGGAATCCTTTGAGTTGTCCCTGATACGTAGTGGCGGCGGTTTCACCTCTCCCCCTCGGCGCTAGCTGTCCTTTTTTTACTTTAACCTGTCTCGGCTTTTGCTGCGTGCGCAGCCTTTGGGGTGGCGTATCCGCCTGCTATCCTCGAAAGGCGTGCATGCCCGCCATGAACTTCACGCCGTTTTTCTGTCGGTTTTCCGCCCCCCCCTTCCTCCCCCCCCCGGACAAACCTCCCTCGATGAAGAAACCCTCCCGTCATCCCCCTAGTCAGCCATCTACGGTAGTTAATCCCTCTTCCTTCCCCCCAAATTTCCCGCAGAGACAGTTGACCCACCGCGCCCGGACAAGCACCTCCTCCCCTTATCTGGACGCCCCCCCTCTCCGCCCTTGGCGGCCGAGGCGTTTCAACTCCGTACCCTTGCGGACCTAAATTTGCCTCCGTTCGCAGCTTTTGCTGACGAGCGTGATTCTCTACGCTTCCTGCGTCAGTCTCCCCCCGATTGATTTCTTTCCCCTTTGCCCCGACGCCTTCCCTAGAGTTCCCGCGTCTGGCCGTTTTTGCTCCATTGTCGCGGTTCAGGCCTCCCCCTCTAACCTGCTCCCCTGCACCGGCGCGTTCCCCCCTTCTGGAGCGCTTCGTCCCCGCCTCTTAAGCTCGGCCGTTTTCCTCGAGCGCCCGCAGTTCCGGGTGACGTAGCACCGGTACCGAACGTCCACACCCCCAGGCTGGCCTGCCGTTTTAGTACCCTGCCGGGACTTTTTTTTTTGGTGGGCCTCGACTTTTTTTGTTTTGGAGGGGTGTGGGGTGTGTGGTTTTGTGTTTTTTTGGTTTTGACCCTTTTCCCCGACATTTTCCTTTTTTAATACCTCATCCGATTTGCTGTGCTCTTTCTTTTCGAACCGGAGTAGGTAGGCCTCCGGCCGACCCCCTTTCCTTCCGTTGGGTGTTTTTTTGCGTTGCTTCTCTTCCTGTAAGTAGCCCCCCTTGCTTAGGCGCCTCTTTCTGTCCTACCCCAACCCCCCTCCCTTTTTCCTCCCCGACACTCCCTAGGATTCACAGCTACGTTTTTTGGAGCAATGACGCGTTTTCCATTCTCCCTCTCTGATCCCCCCCCCCTGCCACTTCTCCCCCGATCGTCAATTCCGGCCTCTTCCCTTTGCCCTCCTCCCAACCTCTGTGCCGACGGGAACCTGTGACATCCCGGGTGCTCCCCCTGAATATTGGCATACCAACTCTTTCTAGGAAGGATTCCGCGTCCTTCCCTCCGTTCCTCTTTTCACGCGCGCGCCCCCTTCTTCAGCTGAGTAAGTCCTTCTTCTTAAACTTCCAGGAGCTTTCTTTCCGCCGATAGTGTACATTTCCGGCGCAGGTTTTTCGAGGCATAGGGTGATGCCCCTATGAATGGAGGGCTGGCGTAGTTGTCTGAATGGATTCGGTCTCTCTTGGCGTCTGTCAGGCCCCGCAATTGTCGAGAGGGATCCAGGGTGGCACTGCCTCTACCGAGATAAACCCAATAGTCACCCCCCCCCCCCCCCCCCCCCCCCCCCCCCCCCCCCCCCCCTCCCCCCCCCCCCCCCCCCCCAACACCCCCCCCCCTACGGAGTGGAAGCTATGCTATGTCACTGATCTCCTCCCCCCTAGCAGTGCCGGGATAAGACCTTCTTAAAGCACTCGCAAACCACAAGATACCCCCCCACCACAGACTCCTAACCCTCCTTTGCATTTGGAGACGTTACTGGGACCTGTCGAGGTAGCTTTCGTATCGGAAGCCGTGAACTTCATCCGAAAGCAGAGAGTCCAAAACTCGAAGATTTCGACTTGCGTTATGTCAGGTGTAGAGATGGTCCCCAGACGGTGCCCTCTCTTCCCTTCTTAGGCGTTATTTGCTCCCCAACCCATAACCCCATAACCTTACTTGCGGTGGGTGGCCCTCTTCTCCCAGTCATCTTTTTCGGTTAAAGAGCTCTCCCCCCTTTCACGGTTTCCCGGCACAGCTCTACTATGACCCCGGCGTTCCCGCTCTGGAAGGCCGGGTTTTCCTCTTCCCCTTTTTGGAGTACACATTCGTGCGCGCCCCCTACCCCTTTTGTTAACAAAGAATTGGGTGTAACTTTATTGCGTGAAATTCGTGATGGTCCCTTCGGCCTGCTTTTCTTTTAGACGTCCTTATTTTACTGGTTGACCGACCCCACCCGGTGTCTGTTGAGAAGCTTCCCCTAAATTACATGTCGGAAGAAAAGCGGACATGACACTTTCTGTTATTGAGCCTTCCTTCTCCTCTTCGGCTTCCCTGCTTTTTTTGGTGCGACTCAATTTCCATAACGGTATTCCCTTTAATTCGCAGTTGGTCCATTCGTGAGAGCTTTGGTTCTCCTTGCTTTGGGGTGGGTTCCCGGGTCGCCCCTGCGATCGTCCGCAGATGTGACCCCTCCGTTCCTGTATGGCTTATACTTTTATCTCCTCCGGCGCGTACCTGTTAAGAGATGTTCTCGCACCGGGCCGTCGTTCAAGTTCCCGTCTCCCTTTTCTTTCAGTGGACAATCCCCCCCCCTGGACGTAGGTCTTTCAGAGGCATCATCGTACGCCAGCCCTTTTCGCAATACGGAAAAATTTAAAGCCGGCTCCCCCCCCGCCTGATCAAAAAAACTTCCCGTCCCCTACCACCTTGTTTTCTCGGGCCGACACTGTTCCCAGTCCCTCCTTTTCCTGGTTGCGAAAGAAGCCAAAACCTTGATCCCCTGTCGAAATGCCTCCCAACCGTAGTCACCCCCTCGGTAGACTTTCCTTTTTTGAACGCGGTCATCCCTCCCCTTGCGCAGAAACTGAAAGTCACAGTGATATAGGTTTTGAGCTCTACCTCTGATTTCCCCTTCAGGAAGTGAGAAGTTGTTCTCAAAGCGCGCAGGGTAGGTCGAAATTTGAGGATTTGATCTTTCCTTCTTTTCAGGCGGACAGGAGTTTTCTCCCGGTTCCCTTCCTGCGCGAGAGTGATCCGCCTTCTCCGTATCGTTTGTGCTGGCGCATTGCCTGACCCCCCTTCCCCCTCATGCGGCCTTGTTTCTTCGTTCGGTTTCTTTTCGGTGTGAAGAAGAAGCGCCTTCAGAAGGTGGAAAGCGATTGGGGGTTAACTTCCTCCTTTTCCGAATGCTACTTCCTCCTGTTTTTTTTCCTTTGACCGCATTTTTGCCTTATTTTTACTTTGCCCTAAGTTTGAGGATAAAATGGTCGCCCCTCCTCCCAGAAGGTTCCCGTTGGGCCTAGTTGGTTCTCCTGAATCTTTTTAAAAGTATCCACGTTCGAAACTTTGTCAGTCTTTTTTCCGAGCCGTAGGAGGTTGCCCCGTCTTGCGGATTTTTCTTTTTCACGCCCTATGGATCCTGTGTTGAGAGCCATAGCATCCTTCTTTACTCGTCTCGAGACGCACCCTCAAAAGGTGATTCCCCATGTAGGCTTTCCAGGATAGGTTGTCTCATTGGTCCGACATGGATTCACCGTTGCTTTTTTTTTTTTGGGGTTTTGCGTGGAAGTGGTCTTCTTTGTCGTTCCACAGGTTAGACGATGCTGTCGAAGGGATGCTACTCCTAGTTAGTCTTAACGGCGTTACTTATCTTTTCAATGTAGGAGTTTTGTCTTCCATCTTTTTTTCCCCCCTAACCTTACAACTTTGGTCCCTTCCGTCTCCTCTTGGTCATGCTCATGAGGATACCACCTCCCTAGCGGGGACCCCACTCCCTTTCGGGGGTACTCGCAGGCCTTTCCTCTTTTCTCAGTCGTCCAAGAGGTAAGGCGGGTGTTTTTACCGGTCAACTTTTTTTTCATTATGAAGGCATCTCCTTCATGCTTTCCTTAAGGGCCGGTGAGATAATGTGGTGGTTTCTTCGGGAGGCCCATGATCCTCTGTGTCAGCAAGCTCCTTTCTCCAGGATTCCCTCTTCTGAGCCCCCCCAAGAAAGAAGTGTGTCGTCCCGTCCCTGCTCCTCCCTCTTTTTTTTGGTTTGTCTTTTTTTTTATTTTGTTGGTTGTTTCCTTTTTTTTGTTTTCTTCTATGTCTGTCCGGTTCGTGTTTTTTCTTTCGATTCGTTTGTTTTTTTTCCTTCTTTCGAAATTTCCTCGAAGAAGATTTCTGGTTTTTGGGGGGGGGCGTGCGGAATCTATGGATTTGTCTAGTCTTCGATTTCCTTTTCTCTTGATTGGCTTACGTTCCCCTTCTGGTGCCCCCTTTTCCTTTCGGCGCCGAGCTTAGGATGGTGAACAGGTTCGAAACTCCCTAGGCGAGGAACACGGGGTAGGGAGATGGTCCTCTTTCTTCTTTTCTAGTTAGACTCTCCGCTGGCTTTTTCCCAACACCTCTCTAGTCACACCACAAATCCTCCCCCCTCTCTAGTCCTCATTTCAAGTCTAATCCCCTTTGAAATCCGAACTTTCCTAGAGAACCTTGTGCTAGTCTATTCGCTTTTCGTACAGGGAAGAGACACTCCCTCTTTCAGTACACCCCCTGACGACGGGTCTATCTCCTATTCAGTTCCCTCCCTCTCCCGGGGGCCCTCTACCGGAGTTTGCCCCCGAGGGGCTTGTTTTTCAGTCTGTGGATGTCAGTCTCGTTCCCCTCTTTGCCTAGGTATAGAAACCTGCTTACGTTCCCCCCCCCCCCAACTATGGAAAGTCCCGTGTCCTTTTCCTTCAAACTCTCCACGA
>Ga0179593_1345113_pt1 | contig 11244 bp, 10 predicted proteins | sample CZODoug2_1_08_16_FD_185931 | JGI IMG/M metagenome (GOLD analysis project Ga0179593, IMG submission 185931) | Vadose zone soil fungal communities from Angelo Coast Range Reserve, California, USA - CZODoug2_1_08_16fungal (PacBio error correction) | ecosystem: Environmental > Terrestrial > Soil >... | reverse complement strand
TAAATCTTCCCCGCGACCTCATCCCCTTGTTGGCCGACCCCCCCAATGGACTTATTTCATTCGGACTCAGCCGAGGTCGGTTCTGTGTCTTGTATTAGCTCTTCCCCGGATTCCTTTATTATTCCACCCCGTCATCAACGGATCTGTGAGTGAGGTTTTTTCATTCGTATTACGGGTTAGTTGCCCCACCAACTTTTTTGTTCTGACAACCACATCTGAGTACTTTTACTCCGCGCCGGTTCTTTTCCTCATAGTCGCAGATAGGCTTGTTCCTCACGTTCCAAGTTCTTACCCTCCCGGGTACGTATCTTCTTGTTCAACCCCCCTGGCAACTGACTCCTTTCCGTTCATTCAACGGTTCCTGGAATTGCTTTTTTGCGTTTTTCCGTACCCAAAATCTCAGTGCCTTGAACTCTTTGTGACCCCCCCCCAATGAGTTCCAACATCTACAATTTTTCTGTCCTCGTTACCCCTGCTCAAGATCTCCTTCCCCGCCTCTGGAAGTCGTCCGACCCTGCGGCTTCTAAGCTTCTGCGCCCATAGTGTCTCGAGAGTCGAAACTTTATGCCCCAATGTCCATCCAGACCGAATCCCCCCTGGACCCCGCTGCTTTGCGGCCCCCCTCCAAATGATTTGTTTTTTTTTCATCGTGTGTCTTATCCCTTCCTTGTGGTTCCGAGCTCCTCTAGCCGAGTGTTTTGCGGGTCGCGGGGTCGAGCTATTCCCCATTGAGCTTTCAGAGTCCCTTTTTATTTACCTTCCTGGTAGGCCCTTTTCGTCTCGGAACCCCTTGCCGTGTCACAATGATTTCTCCCGCTGGTTCAAGGTCGATTTCCTGCCTTGGGCGTTTAGAGATCAGGTGCAGGTTCCATTAAATTTCCCCCCAACCTTTCCTTCTTTCCAATTGCCGTCGCTGTTGGATCTTCCTTCTATCGCCTCCTGGAAGGGTACGAGTGTGAAATTTGCTTCGAAGGGACCTGGCATTCTTGGTTATTAACCCCCCCCATGATCTCATCTATTGTTCGTACACTTTCCCGGCGTTTCTGGGGTTTGTTTTCTCCCCTGTATTCGGTCTCGAGACCAATTTTCCTCCCGTGGGGATCCACCTTCTGACGATTCAACAATCAATTTTTCCTAGCTCTGCTTTACCGTTTACAGTTTCAGATTTCCTTATTGTTCTATGTCGCGTAATCCAACGCTTCCTATGCACGCTCTTCGTCCTCCGCCGACTGTTTTTCTCGAGGTCCTGTCCCCCTCCTGGAGCGATGTTAAGTCCTTCTTCGAAGCGACGATTGGAGTCCATACCTCTACAGTTTCCCCTCCTCTTTCCCTTCGAATTCTTTTGTGACCACTTTCTTTCGGATGCTCTTTTTCTCCCCCCGCGCGAGGAAATTGTAATATTTTATCTTTTTGGGTAGAGATCATATCCAATTCTGTTTTTTTCCCTTTTCCCATATTCAGTGGGCGGGTCATTCGATCCTTTTGTTCCGGGAATAAACCCATGTTCGGTTTTCGCCCTATATCTTTCATTCTTCCACTCGCTTTCGCCTCCTTGAAACTTTTTCCGATTTTAGGACCTCGCATTTCAGCCGTTTCTGGCCCGAGGCGGCCATTACTTTAACTCTTTTTTCAGCCTGAACCCTCACACCAATCACTCTTGGCCCGTTTCTCAATCTGACCTGCCCTCCTTCCGTTCAGTATTTTTTCCCCTTGATGTTCCCCTTTTATCCACAACGGAAAGCCCTCTCCTTTCTCGGCCGAGACCTGGCCCGTCTGAGCCCCCGAAGAATTAGTACGTATGATTTTTACCTCACCAACCCTAAGTGGTTCCTCTAATCCCCCCTTCATTTCCCCCCGACATTCGCCTTTTGTGATTAGAGGCTTCTACTTTCCACGTTTCCTTTTGTCTTTTATGACCTTTTTTTTCCCTACACGGCGGATCTTTCTACGCCTCTCCGTTCTACTGTCTCCCCACTCCTTTTTTGTATTCATCGGCTGATGACCGGTTTTTACGTTAACCCCTCTGATCTCCATCATCCCACGATGCTTGGATCTGCGACAAGCATCTCCACCCCCAACAATTTCATAGCGCTCTTAACCGATAATTGGTCACCCATCCGTTTGGCCCGTTCCCCCGCGCATCTCTGGATGTACTTGACCGCCCCCCTCTGCCTTTCTTCTTCGTTCTGCTTGGTAGAAAGACTGACGTTTCCTGCCTTACCTTTCCTCTCCTGTGGCTCATTCTTCTTCGAAGCTTCTTCTACCCGAGTAGTTTGAACGTTTCGCGATCCGGCTGTGTATCACACCCGGTTGCTCCAGAACCGTTTTTTCATCTCAGTTCCTACCCTCTCTTTGTTTCTTAACGATCCGAGGCTGATGCGCCACCTTTACATCCGCCCATGAATACCTTCCCTGTTTTTTTCGCGTTCCGATATTCCCTTCTTTTTCAGACTCTCCACTTCTCCCGCTGATCTCTTCCCCCCCGGCTAATTCCTTTCGATAAGTCAATTTCGGTCCCCACGGTCCCCTTTTTTGCTTTTTTCCCACCCTAACCCTTACCTTCTCAACCCCCTTAGTATTTTGTATTGTTCTATTTCCGGTCTGATTTTGATCCGTTCCGAACCCCTTAAAGATCAACCTCCTCGAGATTCTGATACTACTCCCCCCCCACGCTGTCCAGTGTGATTCTACGGTGTACATTGCGCTCTGTTCTCTTTCACCTTTTCTCAGATTATGCTGTTCTTTTTTTAGTGCATAGGCTCAGGTTTTCTTCCTGCCCAACATAAGTCTCTTACCTCTGCCTTTTTCCCTTCTCCCTTCTTTCTTTTTCGCGTTCCCCCTTTTTCATTTCCCCTTTGGAGAGAACTGCTTCGCCTCAGTCTTGGCCTGCGCAGCTCCGAGCCCCCTCCATTATCTTTTTCCCTTTTGGTCGTTTAGCCGTAATTTTTTTTTTTTTTTCCTTTCTTTTCTTTCTGTCACCATTTCAGATAACGAGGTTTATCTCCACTCATTTTTGAGTTTCTTCTATGGCTCTGTGTCTGCCTTCACTTCTTCGCTGCTTTACCGATTGCGCAACGAAACCTTTTATATCTTTGTAGTCCTTTTCCCCCGCCGTGCTCTTGTTTTCCTTTTAGAGGGCAGTCAGACCTGAACACCCCTCACTTGGTCGTTGGGTAGCGCTCAACTCCCCCCCTGTAGCCGTCTTTCGAACCCACCACCCGTCTAAGCCTACTCAGCTTGTCATCTCTAATCCCAATCGACTTTTTTCACCTGGGTTTGTAGAAAAGAGAAGCGCCTCGCCCTTCCAACTCCCCTTCTATCCTTTTCCTTCCTTGTTGTTGTTTTTTTCTACTAAGACTTTAGTGTAATTACTCTATTTCCTCTATTAAGAGAAGCTACCACCCCTTCCTTCAGAGGCTGCGGCCCCCATTATTCACCTGCAATTATTCGTTTTTTTTCCAATCCTTTTTGGTGAACGGTTTTTGAAAGGGTATAATCACGGTTTGTGCGTAGTACCCCAAAACCGCCCCCCCTTTATTTCTGTTTTGTCACCTACACTCCCACCCCCGTCCAAAGAGCCCGGATTAATTCCTCCACCAGTCTTCTACTCTCTTTCCAGGTTCTTTAAGGGACACACGCATGACCCACTTGAATGAATTTTCAAGATATTCCATACTGTTGGATCACATTTCTCCGTTCATCTCCCCTTCTTGTTCCATTTTTTGCCGCATGAAGCCCACGACCCTCCCAATTCACTTCTTTTTTCTGTTCCCATCGCTTTTTCCCTGCGCCCGCTTTATGTCAGGCCGGCTTTTTTTTTCCCCTCCCAACATTGAATTGAGTTCCCCCTGGATCGTTTTTGACGCTTACCCACCCCCATTGCCCTTTCTAATGATGCGTCGGACTTATGTGGTATATTCCCTCCTATGAGCAGCTCTCTCGGTCCTTCCTCCCACCCTCTTCACTTACCTATCCTTTTTCTTCTGGAATTTTTCGACATCAGACTTTCCCGGGGGAATGAGCCCCCTGGACCTTGTCCGTGGCTAATTTCCCTTCTCCTGACAGAGGCTTTTGGGTTCCTGCTTGAGGTTGTCTCCGGCCATTAAGCTGTATAAGCAAAGGCCGGTACGCACAAGCCCCCCCCCTAATCTCTTGAGAGGGATCACTTCCGGTACCGGCCCCCCGGGTTTCTGCCCGTCCAAGTCACTTTTTTTTCTGACCATGTTTCTCCCCTGAAGTTGAGGAAGGCTCTGCCGCGAGGGATATGCCTCTTTCTTTTCGAGTCGGTGCGCCCCCCTGAGTGTAAAGGGAATGGAATGAAAACCACACTGTTGCAACGATGACGTTTCCGGCCTTGATGGAAACGTGGGCTCCTTTTCCATGCCCCAGGCGTTTTTAGCATAATTTTTTTTTCCCTTTCCGAGACCCCCCCCTTGCTTGTTTGATCAAAATTGACTCTCCCTCCGGTATTTTCTTACCGTTGCCCCTCTGACGCGCACAGTCCCCCTTTTAGCCTCTTAAACTTAAGAGGCTGCGCCCCCTACCGTTGAGAGGCATGGAGACCGAATTGTAAGCGTCCCATAATCCTCCAAGACTGCCCCTTTGCTTCCCAGGACCTCAAAGTCTTAGCCGCCTCACCCTCTGTTGGCCGAATGACCTTTTTGTAAAGCGCGCTCCACGTGTTTTTGTTTTTAGTGCGGGTAGCGGGAGTGAGGCCTATTCCTCAAATGAAGTTGCCAGAATGTGCACTAGGGTCTACTGTGCCGCGTCCCTTCTTCCCCCCCATGCCTTTGCGAATCTCCCCTGCTTGGACTCGACGTAGAAGAGCGTATGGTTTTTTCCATACTCTTTCCTGTTCCCCCCCCCCCCATTCTGTGAACCCCTTCCCCTGCCTCTGGACTTCCGCTGAAGTGGTTCTTCCCTTAATCCAGCTTGGCCGGCATTGAAGTTGAGTGTCCGCGGCATTTTTCCCAAATCCCCCCACTGTTAGAAGAAGTACTCAAGTCTTTCCTGGACCCTTTTTCTTCTTCTCTGTCTTTTCTCCTAGTCTCCGAAGGACTGGTCCAGTGTTTCCCCCCCTGACCTGCGACCCCCCCGAGCATCGCGGTTCCGTTTGCTGTCTCCCCTCGGCCCTCTGATTTGTTTAGGTACCATGCCTCCTGCTTTCCCCAAGCTGGGGGAATTCGATTTCCTCTGTGGGTCTCACTCCTCAGTTGACGGCTTCTTGCCCTCTGTTTTCTCTTCGTGCGCAACTTTTCCGGAGTGCGATGGAAGAGGCTAGACAGAGAAGAGTATTCCCTGAGTCCTCACAAGGCATGGAAGGCAATCCCCGATAGAACTCCTATTCTACCCATCGAGACCAGCGCGACTTATCGAATCCTTGCAAGCCATCCTCTCAACTTGTCATCCCTCCCCCTTCTGACTTTTTCCCCTCAGTTTGGTTTTAGGAGATCGCTTGAACTTCCCCTGTAGGACTTCTCAAATCTTTCGGTTTGGTCTCCTCCGTCCACTTCCCCCTTTCTCTATCTTTACCTTCACATGGGAGATGACGTGGACTATTTTTCGCGTTATGCCATTTAACTTGGCGCCCGCAAGTATTCCTCTGCGGTCTTTCCCTGTTTCTTCTGCTCCCCTTTCGAGGCTACGCTCTTCTACCGATTAAGTTTCATTTACACCCCCCCCCCCCCCCCACTTTCATCAAGATTTCTTCCCCTCTACCGGGTCACCCCTGTCCACTTTTCCTCAACATCGTCCTAGTCCCATTTCACCTCATTTTCCCTTTCTTCCTTCGGCCCGTTTCTAGAATTTTTTCTGCGTCAATCCATTCCCGAAAAGGAGTCGACTTTTGGACGTTTAACCCACAAACATTCTTCTTAGATCGCCTTTCGTCAACAAATTCTCTTCTTTGTCCCCGCTCGATCCCCAATGAAAGCATTTTCCTCCATTACCCAACTGCCTTTTCTTCAGATGTTTTACTGTCTCTATACGCCGCTGCTGCCCGTCCAGGTACTCTTTCTGTGAATTTTCCCTTTTTGCCGAATCATTCCTTCGTCCCTGCGTATCTGGTTGCGACTCCCTTTCAACCATGTAGTGTCTCGCCTTCATTAATTCCGCTACCCCCCGACGTCAAAACCCCGGCTGGCCGAAGGCCCCTAATGCGACCCGCATGGGTGGAAGCCCCCTCTCAAGAGACTCTCTGTCTTGACTTAACGCCCCTTTCTCTGATCTTTTATTTGAACCTTGCTTGAAAGTTTCCGTAGGCTCCTCTGTCTGTATCAGAGGTTAGATTGCTATGCTTTTTTGCACCATCCCTTTTCCTCCTTGAACGTAGCTACTCTTCCCCGTTCTGTCTTCCCACAAGGTTATCATCAGCCCAAATTGGTCTTTGGAGAGAGGAAGCAGCCCACTTCGCTTTCCTGAAGACGCTCGCTCCTTCATTCGCCCCCCCTTCTTCAAACATGTAATCCGTTCATCGTTGCTTGTTTTCGCGTTCGCTCTTCCTTTCCGTCGTCCAAAGGAGAAAACCGAGCTGATCTGATGACAACCGGCGCATCTCTGAAATTCGCCCTCTTTTTACAAAAATTTCTCACTGTGTTGAACGAAAAACCGCATGTCATCAAGTAAATTCTCTTTTGCCCCCCGACTTGCTTTTTGAGTTCTAAGGAGTAATACGCATTGGCAGTTCCTTCCCTTCATTAAAGTTTTTCTTGAACCTCCTCTAGGGGTAATGACCACCCCGCACCCAGTGATGTATCATCCGAGTCCTTGGATTGCTATTTCGTTTCTCATTTGATTTACCTCGTGTTTTTTCCCCTTTTTTCTTCTCGTTTTCGTTCCTTGTTTCAAATGCTTTCCCGCGTCTCCAATTAATTTTTCAGCTATTGTTTTTTTCCCCCCCTGTATACTTTTTTTTTTCCTTTGTGTAGTCTCCGGTTTTTTGCAGCTTCATTTGGTTTGACCTCGGCCACACCGTCTCTTTGGGCGGTGTATTTAGTTTTGGCCTTCCTTTTTCATTCATCTTTCCTTTTTATTTTTTTTCCGCCATCCTTTCCGTTCTCTTTTACCCTGCTTTTTGTTTTTTTTGCTTTCGCCCCCTGATCGCTGTGTAGCGCGTTTCTGGTTTTAAGTGGAGGAAGTTTTTGTACAAAGAATATGCGTCGTCTTCACTTTCTTCTCACACTACCCCACACGCCGCATTTTGCCCACCGACCCAATTTCACGCACATCTGCGACATTTTTCCTTTCCGTAATCTCTCCCTCTCACTTAGCACTTGGCTAACACTGACGCATTGAGCCATCATTCCACACGACCCACACTACCCTTTTTAGCGGCCCTCCCTCACCCCACGCCACCCCTACCTTCCGGCTCACCTACGAGCCCGCCACAAACTACACCACAAGTAGAGTGATTAACGACTTGCACTTTGCAAGCACTACCCACTTACTTTTAGAACCCCCAAGAAGGCGTTCTCTCTACTAGCAGAGTAATTTTTTCACAAGTGCGATCACCCACCAAGCATTTTTCTACCCATCTACCTCCCCCTCCAGATCGTTAGAATACCAGGCGTCTTTTTCCCCAAGAGTAACACTTTTCATTGCACCCTATGAAGGCCCTGCCCAGCTATCCAATGAGTGCTTATACCTCCCCTCGGTAACTTCTCAGTTTTGAGCGGGAAGTCCCACCACCTTTCTTCTTGAGTTTTTTGTCCATTTTCCTGCAACAGATTATGCACCTTCCTCTCTTCCTTCTAAACTGGCGCAAATGACCCCACGTTCTTCCCCTTGAGAGTTTGAACGCTAAAGTCACCACTAGCTGCCGCGTCGTATCTCTTTTTCCCCTCTTTGTGGTCGATGTCCTTTTCCCCCCTTGAGATCGCCCGAGGGCATCCTTCCCCTTCACTGTGAGTCGACTTCCATCGGTCTCAATTTTGAGCACAAGAGCATCTTGTCCGGCTGAATCATCCTTCGCGTTTCCCACCCGTTCCGCGACTGCTTCTCTTCGGTGCTGTCGTTCTTGAGGATTATTCCCGTCCCATCTTACTACTTCTTCTGAAAAAATCCAATCTGGGAGAGTGTTTTTTTCCGTTCTTAGCGTTTCCCCCCTTCCCCCCGTATCACCGTTGGTGTTTAACCGAGCCTGTACGTTCGGTTCTTTTTTCCGGGTAGCCCTAGCGCCGCGGGTCCATTGCTTTTCATCGTAAACCGGGAATAGTCGATGACTCCAACAAAACCCCCCTGGTCCCCGCCTTTTGGCGGCTTGACCTTGTTTGGGGAGCAAATTGGTCCTTCGCGCGCGGCGCGTGTCTTTCCCCACCCTCTAAGTGCCTTCTGCTCCTCCTAACCCATGGGGATGCACCCATTTGTGTCACCCCCTACTTAGTAGACTTCGAGAAGAGTCCCAAGGCATCTGGAAGTCTCTAGCACCTTCGCTTCCAGCGCTTCCCCTTTTCCCCTTTGCCAGATTTAGACCGGTCCTCTTTAATAAGCCTCTGAGCCTTCAAGCCCCGGCGCGGCCGTTGATTCCCAGGCCTCCATCCTCTGACTTGGGCGCCGATCGTCCCTTTTGAGCCCCCCACGTCCTTCTTTTTTTTTTAACTCCTGCTTTTCCCTTTGATGTTCTTTGGTTCCGGATATGTATTTTCTCCCCCGCGTCTTTTAATCGATTGAACCTTTTTTTTCTCCCGGAGTCCTCAAGGACATCGCTTCGGCACAGTCTGGCTACACTATTCCCCCTTTGGGCGGAATTCCCGGTTCAGCTGCTACTCATCTCAAGTTGTTCTTTTTCCCCTTCCAAACCCTCCCCAAAGGCTATGGGCCAATTCTTGCCTTTTTAATTTCTGTCTCCAACCCTTTTGCCCCTTTTCATTCGCGTTGACCTTCATTCTTTCCTCGGACCCTTTCTCTTGTTATCTCACTAACTCTCAGAAGTAAGAGTCTCGACCCAGGATGCGCGCCATTCCTTTCCTCTTCTTTCTTTCCGTTTTTAGGAGAGAAATTTCCGCGTTTTGGTAAAGCCCGCCATCCTCCCTGCTGTCCCCCTTAAGAGAATTTCTCGCGTGAGAATCCTCCTGAGTGACTTTTGCTGTGTTGTTGCGCCAGCGAAGCGGAACGACCCTGCCTTTCCCCGACACCAGACTGGTTCCTCTCCTAAAGTAGGTCTCTTCGTTTTTTGTCACAGTTCCGGGCTCTGTTATCGCGATTTGTTCCCCTCGATCCTACTTGTCAGCAAAAGTTATTCGGTGTAAACGCTCCGACGACTCCGTTGTTACCCAGTTCCCACTCTATAGGGCACCCGCCATGGACGGAGAACTTGAAGACCTTTTCTTTTTCCTCCGCCCCCGTTGTTTTTTTTTTAAGAGTTATCCTGCAATTCTACCCTCCCCCTGCCCTTCAATTTCTCGCGTGTTCTAATGGCCTTGACTTCGACCTTCCCTCTTTCCCCTGCAGAAAAATGCGCTCTGATCTTTCTGTATCGGTAGAGCATACCCAATTCCCTAAAGGACCTTTTTTTTCCCTCCTTTTTGACTTATTCACCATTCCTTTTTTCCGGAGATCCCCCTCTCGTGCGCTTCCCTCCCCCTTACCAGCTGGCCAGAGGAATCCCAACCCTTCAGCTAAAGCGAACGCGTCTGTCATCAAGTCTCTTTTTCCGTCCCATATTTTCCCACTGCTACACCCGAATCTATACTTCTTGACTCTCTCGAACTGCCCCTCGCAAAAGAGACAAGTTTCTAAAAGAAGAACGCCTTCCCTTTCTCCTTCCTAAACCCCTTCCCACTGCCCATTCTCCACTTTTTTATAGCCCTTACGGCAAGACTCGTTGCCTATCCCTCCTAATTTGCCATCGCCCCTGAAGTTACCTTTTGGTCACAATGCAAACGGCGGATATTTCTTTCTAAGCGTCTGTTTTTCCTTTCTACGTCCCAGCCGTCTTTCGCCCTGCATTTGAAGAAGATGTAATCTTCCCACCAACTTCCGGTCATATATCCTTTTTCCCCCGATTTCGAGAACTTACCTCTCCGACCCGCACCGCCATCATAGTCCACTATGAATTTCCTTCCCTTAACACTTTGCTGCAAGATGGTCACCCTCCTGTTGCAAAATTCCCCTTACCCCGTGTGCATCTTTTCGTACCTGTTGACCTGCAAAAGCCTCCCGTCTGGGACTTTTTTTTTTTCTTTTTTAGCCTCTTTATAAATCTTCCGTCTCTCGAGTCATCTTGTCGCCAGCCTCTTCGAGCCGTTCTCTAGAGATTACGATGTTTCTTGAAGAGTAGCGCGTGACCGAGCTTCCATTGGTTCTGTGTCAACCAAGGTTTTGATTTCTAACTCCAAGTTTGGGTATTTATATCCCCCACTTCGCTTGTACGTATTTGCGCTTATTCACCCTGAGAAAATTTACGTCAGATCCATGTTGCTTTTTCGTTTTATCCCGGCTTTTTTCCCCGACTTCCGCACTTGCGCCCTCCCTCGGGATATATCCTTCCCCTTCTCATTCCCTAGTTCCTTTGTGTTGCCACTTTACTTGGCCGACGAAACGAAGGAGAACCGGATCACCCCCTAGCGATCTGTTTGGATTGAGTCTTTTTAATACTTTTCCATTTGGTCCATTTTCTAACCCAGCCCTTCTCGAGTTTCGATTCATTATCCCACCACGCCGGTACAGTGATGGACAGTTTGGTTGACCCGGGATCCCTTTTCCTCTTACCAGGGCAATCGTTTCTGCCGTAGGCTAGTGCGCTGCTCTTAGAACCCCTTTTTTTTTTTAGGCCCGTTCTCAATAGCCCTTTTTCTTCTTTTCCTATAGTGTATTTTTCAAACCCTCGGGTACGTTTTTTCCAATTGTCAGACCTTGCCGGCCGGTCCCCGGATTTTTTTGCCTCTGTTTTTTTCGGCACGCTCTTCCTGACAAAGCCCTGACTCTTGTGTGAGTTTTCTTGTCCTTTCACTTTTCGTACAATCTTCCCAACGAGGTTTACTTTTCATCCTTTGAGATCAAGCTTATGAATGCCACTGTAGCTTCTTTTTTAGATGCTGTGCACCATTGAGCCTTGGTTTCCGGCCTTCCTGTGATTTTTCTTTTCAGTGAGCCAGACTTCTCCTTAAGCAGCACACCAACCATTGCGGAGACGTGCGCTCGGCCCCCCCTTTGCCCTTGTTCTCTTGAGTGCTCCCTTTTTTCTGACAGAAAATCCTACTTTCCCTTTGTAGTAACGTCTCTTCGTTCAATCCTCTCAGGACCTCA
>Ga0179593_1302871_pt1 | contig 11244 bp, 15 predicted proteins | sample CZODoug2_1_08_16_FD_185931 | JGI IMG/M metagenome (GOLD analysis project Ga0179593, IMG submission 185931) | Vadose zone soil fungal communities from Angelo Coast Range Reserve, California, USA - CZODoug2_1_08_16fungal (PacBio error correction) | ecosystem: Environmental > Terrestrial > Soil >... | reverse complement strand
CTTCTCCCGATGGGGGTCCTTTCATCCTCCACACGAAGCTTGCTTACTTTTCCCGTTTCTGGAGAAAACCAAGACGGTGGGAGTCCCATTGTGTTCGGAAGATGATCCAACAGGTTTCCCTCTTTCCGGCTGCCTTGGTAACCTTTTTGTGTAATGTCACAAATGGTCAAAGGTATATCCCACGTCGCCTGGCTTTGCCTCCCTTGTCTGTGCTCCTTCCGGAGTGCGCTGACAAACTCGTTGATCTCATTTTTTTTCCCCGCTGCTGTACCGTCCCCTTCGACCTTCGGGCCTTCCATTCAGCCTTTCCCCTCCGGTAGACCCGGGATCGAAGCCCTTGACGGTCGATCTGGTATTTAGAAATTCCCGTCTTTTTCAAAATATTTATTAGTGACAAAATAGCGTTTCTACCCTGCCTACTCTGTCTATTGTCACACTAACAACTTTTTTTCACCCCCCATCACTTCTTTTTTTCAATACCGCTTTCCTTGAGCCTATTCGGAAAACTTTCTATATATTCATAAATTCTAGAGGGGTCTCCCATGATGTGGCTTTGGAGTTACGGAGTGGTGGTAGCCTTTCTTTTCCCTTTCCCTTTACCTCCCTCTCCTTTAGAACCTCTAGGAGGGCAGACTTCTCTTTCCCTTTTTCTTTCTCTTTTTTCTTTCTTTTTCTTTTTTTTTTGTCCCTTTGAGATATCCCCTTATTTAATTGAAGGACCCTTTTTTCTTCCCTTAGGCTTTTAGATTCCCCCTTCACTGCCTTCCAAGTCGCTTTCCTTCTCGGGGATGCTTCGTCCCCCCAAGGTGTTTCCTATTTGTCGGCTGAGTCCCTCTTTTTAGGTCCCATCGCGAGAATCTAGACTTGGTTGGAACGCTTTTCGTTGAAAAAACCCTCTTTTTTCCAGCGCAGATTTTCCCTCTTCCCTGTTCGCAACTTCGGTGCTCTGTAGCTTTGGTGGCGTTTCCTCTCCCCTCGGCCAACTCCCCGGTTTCCAGCGTACTCACGCTTTTTTGAGTCACGTGGTGAACAGCCTGGAAGACCCTTGATGTGATCTCCTTTCTTGATTCCCTCTTTGCTTTTACTCCCCCCCCTTCACCTTTCGTCTCCCCTTTCTGAGTCGTTATTTTTTCCGTGTGAATTTTTGTACTAGTCCACGGGCAGACTGAGTTTTATTTCCAGTTTTACCTGTGGCTCCCCCGTCACTTCTTCCGCCCCCTTCTTTAGGGCGTTCGCCCCTATGCCCCCATGCTTTTATGACCCCCTTTCAACGATGTACTTTCTCCTCTCTTTCAAAGCCTCATGTCCTCTTCCTTTTTCTTACTTCGACCCTTGGTTTCCTTTTTTTGCCTTGACAGTCCCCTTTGCGCGCCGTATTCTTACGCTGGTTCCTCGTGTTGTAGGACGTTTTCGGTCCTTTACCATAATCAGGCGTTGTTTTGAAGTTGCTTTGTTGTTGTGAGTTTTCACTGCCACCGTTGTCCCTTATTAATTCCTTTATCATCCGGTCTTGCCTTCCACAAAATACTCGGATCACGCATTTTTCTATCATGGCTCTCTTCTGGGTCGGTAATACCGTACTTCCATGGCGAATTTTTGCCTTTTACCCTCGTTTCTTTTCCGCCCTAAGCCCAGGCAGGCGACGCTTGCTTTTGTGGTTACCTATTCTGCTGTTTATTCCTCCTTCTTCTAATTTACTCGAAGGTGGCTCCCTTTTTATCTTTAAAATTTTTCTTCTACTTTCAATCGTATCTAATTTTCCTTTTTTTTTTTTTTTTTCTTCCCCCCCCCTTCACCACTTCAATTTTCTTCCCGTTTCTTCTATGGTTGTTCTGCCTCACCGGCCCTATTCCCCCCCGTTGTTGATTTTGGGGATTAAGTTCTTCACGCGTACTCTGCTCTCTGTTAGACCCATCATAGGTGTTCCTATGGCTGCTCTGGCCGTTTTTTCTTTTTCTGTCGTCCAAAGGCCTTTCTGTGTGCCTTTCAAGCTTTTTTCACGAGAATATCCCCCCTCCTCCCTGGTCTCTTGGTTCTTGTTTCTGACCTGACGTTCCCCTCTGCCCCCTGTGCGTCTTTTTTTCCTCGAGACCCGTTGGCCAGCATTACTGCCGAGTTCCCATTCTCCTTCGTTTAGTCAATTCATCCCGGTGAGTTTTTTCGTCCTCTTCAAGCCTGTTCGATGAATTATTTACTTTTCGAGCTGTCAGAATTTGCATTCTCCCCTTGTCTGTATGGTTCGCGGTCGCCCCAGGACCCTTTTTTTTCCCGAATTGACACCAGGCTCCAGTCCACCACCCTTATACGGTTTATTTTTTTTCCTGGTGACTCCATTACAGATTTTTTTTTTGTCGGTCTTTTTTCCCACCTCCCTATCTTTTTTCAGCCGGCCAACTCTTACGCGTTCTTCTTTTTTTTTTCCATGCTGATAGTGACCAAGATCCACTGCTCTCACTCCTCCTTTTCTCGGGTACCGCCCCCTCCTTAACTGGTCTAAAGTGCTTTTTATCAGTCCTCTTTTCCCTTTTCATTTTTCCCTGACAGTTACGCTTATTTGTGCCAGGATACTCAGATTAGGCTTTGCTTCCCTCTCCAAGGATCTCTCTGAAGGGATACGCTCCCGGGTTCCCCACGTGTTGCGCCCATATTATTCGTTGATGTCCGCGTCTTACGTTTTCTTTAACTTTCACGAACTGCTTTGTCTTTTTGATTACGCATCCCCTCTTCTCCTTTTTTTTTCCTGGTTTGACATTTTTTAGTTTTACTCGATGCCTTGATTTTTTCGATTCATTTCCACCGCGCCGCTTGCTGTCGAAATGTTTCAGTTTTGGAGTCTTCCGTCCTTTCCTTATTTTTTTCTCGGATCCCTCACTTTTGAACTCACTAAGAGCTCTGATCGAGTATGTGTTTCCTCGTTGGTCTTTTCTTTTCCTTTCTGGCGACAGCTTCGAAGATTAGACTTTTCTCAATGTAGTCCATTTTGTTTTCCTGTTTCTTTAGACTTCTGAGCTCGAGCACATGCGTGATCCATACTGTTGCCGACCTTCTTTTTTTTTTTGTAGGTTGCTTCAGTCTTCTATCTTTCACAATCTTGTCCCTTTGAGGGTCGGGCCCTTAGCAGTCTTTTTATGTGCCATGTTTCCCCCAGAAATACAATTCCTTTCGAAGTTGCTATGGTGAGTCTGAGCTTCCTGTTTGTATTACTCTTTTTCGTTTCTTGAGTTAGATAGAGTTCTATAATAGCTCGAACTTCTCTGAGAGCCTCAGCTCTCATTACCGTCATACGTCTTAAGAAGATGATCGTAGTCGGACTATCAGCTCTCCTTTTTTCCCAGGATATGGTGGCGGTGTCAGGTTTGGTTGGAGTTTGGTTGTTGGGGTTGGTGGTTGTGGGGGGTGGTGTTATGTGCTGTGGTTTTTTTATTTTTGGTGTGTTTGTGTGTGTGAATCGTTTGTGTGTAGGTCACGGGTTGTGTGTTGTTGGGGTGGGTTTTGCGTTGTTTTTTTTTGCTGTTTGTATTGGTCAGTGGTGTTTGCTTTATGATGGGTGTTGCGTTTTTTTTTTTGTTTTGGTGTCGGTTGTGATTTTTTTTGTTGTTTTGGCTTCTGGTTTGTTCTGTTGTTAGCAGGTTTTCGGTGGGTTTATTTTATTTTGTTTGTGTCGGTTGTGTGGGTTGCGTTGTTTGTCTTTTCTCCTCTTCTTCGGTTGCGTGTGGTGGTTTGTTGAGTGCGGTGTGTGGTTTTTCTGTTGTTTATGGCGTTGCTTAGGTGGTGTTGGTTTGGGTGGTATGCGTTCGGGGTGTTTGTGTGTTTTTTTTTTTTGTAGTTGCTTTTTTTTTTGTGTTGTTTTGAGGTCTCGTGCTCTTGTTTTTTTTTGTTTTTGTGTTTTTGGTGTGGGGGTGGGGTGGGTTGTGTTCTTCTGTGGGAGCGGTTTTGAGTGTTGGGGTTTTTGTTTTTTTTTTGGGTGGGTGGTGGGGGTGTGGCGTATTTGTGTGGTTGTTGACGGTTTCGGTTTTGTGTTGTGGACGTTTCCTTTTTGGGGGGTTTTTTTTTTTTTTTTGTGGGTTGGTGGGTTTGTTTTGTTTGTGGTTGTTTGGTGTTTTTTGTATCTGGGTTTTGGGGTGTCTTGGTGTTTTTGGTTTTTTTTTTGTGCCCACACACACTGTCCTGTTTGTCTGTTGTGGGGTTTTTTTTCTTTTTGTGTTTTTTGGGTCTTCAGGCTGCCTTACGTCGTTTTGTTCTCCCCTCCTTTCCCCCTTTTTTCAGGACTCGGTTCGTGCTGACTTTTCCTTGTTTTTTTTCTATTTTGCCCTGACCTCTTCATTTCGTCTACTTTTTTTTTCTCTCACAGTGAGGATGACTACATGGTGTTTGTTCTGCATTGCATTTTTTGCTGCGTCTTTTGTAGAACCGTTCCGGATATACTCCCTTAGACTTTTTTTCTCCCTCCCTACCGTTTTTCTCTTTTTTTCTGAGAGTCTCGCTGTTTTGTTTTCATCCCCCAGAAAGGCACCCAATGTTTGCCCTCACCAACATGAGGATGACTCCTTCCTGTTTCCACAGGTCATGTTTTTATTTACCTTCCGGTAAGGGTTACCTTCTCTCATTCCCTTTCTTGTCCCACGGCCCTTCCCCTGGGAATTATTTGTCCCAACGTATCTAGAAAAAGAGATTTTTTTTCTTTTTGTCAGCATCATTCAAGTCCACCGAGTGCGCGATTAGGCGGATTTCGTCTGCAAATACTGAGTCTGCTCTACTCTTCGGTATCATTCCTTCTTTTTGTCTCTGACCCTCGCCTGATCCGTTTTGACCACAGTACCCCCATGAAGCATAGACCCCGCTTCATTTAGCTTCGACCTTTTCGGTCCTTTGGTTTTTTTTCTTATGTCTCTCCCACTTCCCCCGGCAACCTCACCTACGATAAGTTCAGCTTTGACGGTTGTATAGCTAGCATCCCAACGCGTTTTCTGTAGCACAGTGTCCATTGTAACCTTGATGGGTCCACTCGACCCGTTCTCCTGCCCCCTTCTCTCACCATCACCTTCTATGGGCAGTCCGTCATTGTTTAAACCTTCTCTTTTTGAAAGCTCCCATCTATATTTTTTGTCGTACTCGGAGCAACGCTTTGGTGGTCCTTTCATTTCTCCAATCTCCCTCTTCCCGGAACTCTCTTCCTTAAGCCAACGCGTTGCAGGGCTGTTAACGGAAAAGTGGTGTACGGCTATGCAGGCAGAGAGGGCTACTTATTATAATGCGATGGCCCCTCCATTATTTCACTATTTTTCCCCTACTGAAGTCATCATCCCGCCGGAGAGATAGTGTTGCCTGATCCAAGGTTTTTTTCCCAGAAGGTCTACGGGTCCCCCTTAATTTCTTACGGTCGTGTGCCCTTTTTTTCCCTGGAATGGCTAGGCGCTTGATCAGCTCCTTTCGGTATGAGATCCGGCCTCCCTAGAAGGAGTTCATTCGGCCGCCTTTCCCGTAGTCTGCGTGTAACTTTTCGATAGGGGGCGTTAGTTACACCCCTTCCTCTATCCCTTCCTTTTGTCATTGTGGTCAGGGATTTTTTTTGGTTAGCTTCGCCGGTCGACCCAGCGTACAAGTCTGTGTGTGTTCCTGGTGCTGTAATACTGAACTCGACGGCGTTTGTCACACCTTCCGTGAGCCGTCCGGGGTGGACGTTAGGAATGGTTTTCCCCTTCGCCACCTGAATTTTTTGTCCTTTTAACCTTTTTATATAACGGTCGCAATTCGCTATCACTAGGTTGATGTCAAAAGCGAAGTGTTTTCTTGAAGTGTTACTTGACATGGTTCTTTGCAGACGAATTTCTTCCTTTTTTTTTTTTCTTTGCGTTTTACTTGACCTTTGCTTTTGTCGCATTATGACACGTCCTTCTTTGCTGACACAACTTTTTTTCTCAGCCGTCCACCCTTCTTTTTTTAACTCCCTTTTTTTTCCTCCGTAGACCTCTTCTTTCTCTGTTAAACGTTCCCATTTGTGTCTTTTTTCCTTTTGGTTTGGGCTGTAGGTGAGCACCTGTTTTGTGATGTGTCCCTTTTTTTTCTTTCGTCCACAGATTTTCCTTCGTGTCCCCTTTCCCTCTTGGCTTAAGCTTTCTTTGTCTCTTTTTTGGTGAGCTTTTTCTGCTCGATCATTTTAGGCCGGCTTTTGCTTTCGATCCCAACTGTTGATTGTCCACCCCTTGCTTGGCCTCTGCTCCTTTTTTCCTGTCCCAGTTCCTCAGTTCTGTGCCGGTGGCAGATTTTACCTTTACACAATGCCTCATGCCTTCGGCATTATGGAGACTCCCTTTACAAACGTCCGTCGGTGTTTAAGTTTACTGGGTTGTTCCTTTCTTGCCGTGCCTTGTCCCCCCCACGGGAATCAAGGTTTCTTTGCCAGAGGTGCAGGGTTGGCCAGACCCTAGTTCGAGGTTCTCTCTGTTCGTCGATAGCCCCACTTTGCATATAGTCAGATTGATTCCTTTGTGACCCCCCATTTTTTGGTCCTGGTCTACCCTTGTGTCCCAATTCCATCCGGCGCCCGTCTTTTTCCAGTTTCAAAAAGCAACTCTGCCGCCGACGACCGTATCCAACGGTTTGGTAGCGTGACAGGACCGGTGAGTCCTTTCCATTCCTGCGCTGGTATCGCCTGTTTTTCATGTCAACGCCCCTTCTCAGGTTTCTTGGCGTTGTAAGCGCAAGCCTTTTTTTGTCTTTCCCGCGGCGTCCAGTGCTCCCATTCTTAAGTGGTCCTGTCCACTCCCTTCTCCGAAACTTTGACCCCCCTCAGGGCTGTCATTGTTCTTTGAGTTTGTATTTTGTGTGCTGTTCCCTCGCACCTTGCCGTGGTCCTGTTTATTTGTCCCATCCCTGTTTGGACTGCGGTACACCCGTTCGCCACAGATTATTTTTTCTTCTCTCTTTTTCCCTCACCGTTCGTTTGGCCTCTTCCGCGTTGAGCGTCACGAACCCTCTAGACGAACGAGTTGAGAGACGTTGAGTTTTTATCGCGTGGCCACATTTCGGGGTGTTGGCCGTAGGACAATTTTTCCCACTGTGCAGTCTCTGATAGGTTTGCAAGCAGTTCTCTTGTTGTCCACTTCTAGCCTACGCGCTTGATTGTATCCGCGGCCCTTGGCTTTGGTCCAGATTGCCGGTGGAGTCCGCGCTTGTGGCCGATTTTTTTTTTTTTTCTTTCGCTTGTTTCCCCCTTTTCCCCTCTGTGTATTCGCACATTGATGCGGGCCACCGTTTGTTTAAAGTCCGCGCGGTAGTTGACTAGGTGTAGGTTTTCTGGACATGTAATCACCCCCGTCCGTGACTGAGACCCTCACCCTCCTCATCTCCGCTTCATATTTTCCCTCTCCCACCCCTATGATTAGATTTTTTCATCAACTGTTCGGCTCCGTCCTTTTTTTCAAGCGGGGATTTTTCCCCAGATGGTCTTTTTTTCTTTTTTTTCGATGAAAAAAAACACATGTATGGCTCTGAAGTATAGCATGGGTGAGGCTGGGTGGCGACGGTTCCCCATAATTTAATTTTCTCTAGTTACGTGCCTCTTTTCTCATTCAGCTAATTCATCTTGACCCCCGGGACCCTCGTTTCGTCTTTTTCTTCTTTGTTAATGGTCGAGCTTTGTCGTTGGGTTCAAGTGTGCTAGCTTGTTCGTCTTTGTGTTCTTTCTGGGTTGGTGGCCTCTGCCCTCTTATGCCGCTTTCAGCTGTGCCGCCGCTGTAGAAGACCCCATGCTCCCCGTTGTCTTGGACAAGAGCAGCTTGCCCTTTTCCCCTTGTTTCCATGCCCCTCTGACCCTTGCGTTTCCGGGGCGACGTTCACGCTGGTCTACCTTGTTTGATTCCTCCTTTCCCCGTCTACCACAGACGATTTTTATTAGGTTGGGAGTATTGCGTCTTTTCACCCGCTGGTCCTGTCCCTTCGCCTTGCGTGCGGCTTTCGTGGTGGACTTCTTTTTCGTCCCAACGTCATTATGCTCTCTTGTCTTTTTCCGCATCTCGTGAGAGATAGAAGATTTTTTCCCTCCCCCCACTAGACTCTCCCCCCTTGAGGTTTGGCTTCCTTGGCATACTTATCCTCCCATATTGTTCGGCGGTTTTACGTTCTATGATTCGTGTTCGCCCACCCCTGGTAGAACGCTTATCTTTTCGGGAAACGCGCGTGAGTTCCCACATAATTTTCCCTTTCGCCCTCTAGCCGGTGCCTGTTTCCCCGCCCCCGTTTTGGCAATTTTCTGCGACAGCCAGGCCCCCGATGCACTTTTCCCCGCAGGGTCTCTCAGGTGCGTTTCCCCTCCCGGTATTCAAGTCGATGGCCTGTGGACCCGCCTTCAGGTGACGTCCTTGGATCAGCGCATTTTTCGATTGGCCGCTCTTAGTTGTCGTACTTACTCGGCCTTTCGCACGTTTCAAGATGATCGCACACATCGCCCCTTTTCCCCCCTTATGCGTTGCAGTCCATCCATCCCCTGGTTTCGTCTTCTTGTCCACCCCTTGATCGTGAGCCGTTGGACAAACCTCTATATCTGTCTTCTCCACACATTTTGTCGGGCGGGTATCATTTTTTATTTGCATGGGGCGACTGTACTTTTAGGGCCGTGTTTGGTTACAGGAGGTCCTTCATGAACATCAACCAGATGATTTTGTCGATGCCGCGTGGACTTCGTCATTTTCTGTCTGGTTTTGCCCCGACTTCCCTTCTTTTTTGCAGTTTTCGGTATGCTCCTCCTGGACCGGTGCAACCCAAGAGCGGATTGCTGTGGTCTTTTCTTCCCACCCGTTGCCTTGGGACGGCCTTCGACGCTTTTTTTTGGCGAGTTAACCTCTATTCTGGGCCCTTTTCCTTGGCAGGTTTGACGGTGACGTGATTTTTCCCCCTCTCTCGGGTTCACGTAGTAGATCCCAGTGCGAACTTGTGTCTCTCACTGTAGTCTCCTGGTGCGGGAGATCACGTCGTCCCCGCTCGGCTGTCAAAACCTTTACGCGCCCCTCTCGTCCCTCTGGCGACCGTTTTCTGCATGATTTCCAACGTATTGGCGATCAGCTGACCCACCGGAATGGTTATGGTAAGCATCTTTATCCCACTCTTTACCTCCCTTGCTTCAATTCGTTGTTCTTTGTCAAGTTTTTCCTTTGGTTTTTGGTTTGTCTTTTTGGTGGTTTGTCTGTCTTTGTACGACGTCCACGGTCTTCCTTTCCCTTTGCACGGCACCTTCCTGTGTGACGCTAAATGGCTCTCCCGTCAGAGACCGAAATTCCTTTTTACTGATTGGTTCGTTTTGATGTCACCGGCTTAATTACTCTGCAAGTCTGTAATTTCTTTCCCCCACTGTTCCCCAAACGTTTCGTCCCCGCTGTGGGTCGATCCTCCCTGGCCCTTTTTTTTTTGGTTCCCTTTTTTTTTTTTTTGCCTGGTCTCCTGGCGTTCCTTGCGTGTTTTCCGTGGGAATGAGGCTCTTAGGATTCTTTTGTTTTCTTGGAAACCGTTAATTCAACTCCGGATTGGAGGCTGTGGTAGGAATGCATGACGCCCGGTCAAACCTCTTTAATCCCGGCCGCGGGCCGTGCCCTACCTGTCCCATTCCGTGCTGGCACAGCTTAATGCCGGGTCCGGACCTTTTTTTTTTTTTTTTTTTCACCAGACCTCTTGGGTAACCAGATCGCCCCCTGACGGTGACCCCTTTGTACCTTCTACTCAGCTTGGATACGGGATGACCACGTGCCAACCCCTTCGCACGGTTGTTTGTATCCTAAGTTTTTTGCAAGGCAAGGCCTTTCCTTGTCTCTCCCGTACTCTTTTTTTCAATCCCCCTTCCCTTGTTTCTTCTCTTCCCCCTTGTCCGTATTTTTCCACACAGTCACATGAGTGGGCGTTTGCTTCACCGGCCTCCCCCCCTATCTTTCTCCTGTGTTTTGCCGCTGCCATTTGGTTTGTCCGTTCTCGTTACCCCGTTTCTTCTTTTATTGTTTAGACCCCCAGTTGTCTCTAGCTAACTTCTTTTGGCCATCTGTTTTTCATACTTAATTTTCCCTCCGTTTTGACCGCTATTCCCATTCACGGGCCGCCCCCGTACCCCTTTCCCGCCTTTCTGTTGTCTTTTACTGGTACAAGAGACCCCTTGTCGATTGTACGCGAGGTTCACAGTCCCTGCCCGGTTTTTGCGATATGTTTTCCCCCTTCTATTCGTCCTACATAAAATAGTTCTACTTTTGTCCCTGCCTTTATCTTTCTTGGACCACTTCGTTCTGTCTACCCACTGGCAAGTTACCCCCCTTTTCGTGCGAAGTGATCCTGCCCCTCTCCGCTTCCACCGACTCCTTTCTATTCCTTCGTTCTTTCCGCCCCCGTTTGGCCATAACTACGTCAGCTGCCTTCGGCGCCTTTAAGGTCTTTTACGCAGCAGCCGGCAATTGCCTACTAGGATCGGCGTTTTCCTGGACCCTTCATTCCCCCCCGGTTCCATTGGACCTTTCTCCCGTTCGCCCTTTTTTCCTGGAGCCAAGCGGCGGCCGGTGTTCTGTATTTCCTTCTCCTGCCCCCGCGATTTTCTCCGTCGCCTCTTTTTCCTGCGTACCTCTTCCGGCCGATCCGTATCTCCTCTTTTCTCTTTGTCAACCTCCGGCGGCGGCGTTGCCTGCCGAGGCCTGGTATGGAGCCACCATTTCGCTTTTTCTTTCTGGGGACTCTGTTCACGGTGAGTGGCGTCCTGTTCATGCCTTTTTTTGTCTTACAACCCCGTTTTTTCTTCCCCATTTTCGTTGTATTTTCCTTTATAAGCCCTTACGCGTACTGCTTGCCCATCATCTGGTTTCTTTGCCGCGTTTTTCTCTCGTTTTCTTTTTTCCTCTGTTCTGGCTCTGCTTCAAGTTTCGTGTGTCCGGATTTCTGAGCTCCAAACAGTTCGTTTGGGAACTTTGCTGCTGTTACTTTTCGTTAATTCGGTTCTTAGGTTTCCTTTCCGGTCTGCCCCGAGACTGTACTTGGGGCTCTGCTTTGTTCTCTTTGTCCGACTACCTTTTCGCGCCTTACGACGATTGCGTCCTCTGCCGTCCGCCCCCTCTTCTTGAGTTGCAGGGGTTTGCGTTCCTGCGGGGGCCGAGGGCATTGCCGTGGCCCACGGTTTGAGATCGTGTAGTCAAACGATTACCTTAGTTCCCACTATCCCGCCGATACATGTCCCCGTTTTTTGAGTGCCTAGGTTTTGTCTTGTCTTCTTGGATTCACCGT
>Ga0179593_1700153_pt1 | contig 11245 bp, 11 predicted proteins | sample CZODoug2_1_08_16_FD_185931 | JGI IMG/M metagenome (GOLD analysis project Ga0179593, IMG submission 185931) | Vadose zone soil fungal communities from Angelo Coast Range Reserve, California, USA - CZODoug2_1_08_16fungal (PacBio error correction) | ecosystem: Environmental > Terrestrial > Soil >... | reverse complement strand
GGTGTTTCTGCCCCCCCTCCTGGGTTTATGTGGAAAGCCGTCGCGGCCAATCCTGATCCGGCGTTTTCCGAAAAACTTCTGTCCCCTCTTCTTTGCGGTTTCCGTCTCTCTCCTGTTGCTCGGCCCTGTCCCCCCGGTGCCTGCGCACACTTCTTCCGCGCCGTCTTTTTCCTTTTTAGACCTGTTTTTTTTTGCTATGGTTCTTCATTTCGGTTTTTCCTCCGAAACTGGCGTGGCCCTTTCTGCACCGACTCTTCATTTTTACCCTTCTTTTAGGTTTTTCGGCTTCCTTTCTTGCCCAAAGATGGCTTTTCCCTCCCCCCAATCACCTTAGGCGCCCTTTTTCGGGAGGCTTTTTCTTGCTCGGACGTGACTTTTGAGGAAACGGAGAGTTTTCCCTGACATCTTCACACTGTTCCGTTTTTTCCCCCTCTGTTCCTTTCCCCAATAGGAGACCGTGAGAGCATATCTCGAAACTCTCTTCTGTCGAGCTTCAGATCACCTTTTCTATCGACCCCCTTTTTTGACATTGACCTCGTCTTCACCGAGCGAAAGAGCGCAAGCCTACGACGCCCTTGCTCAGCCCCCCCTCCTTTCAAATGCCGGGAAGACGCCTCCCCTCCCGTTATCGTGCTTTCCCCTCTCAAACTCCTCACGCTTCTTCCGGTAGCAAGATGTCCTTCCCCTTCGATGTCCTGGGAAGCATTAGATCTTCCTTTCCCCCTGTCCGCTTAACCTTTTTTTTGAAGGTCCTTCCCCCCCCCGCCCCATTTTCGAGCTCTTAAAGAGCCCTCCCCTCTCCGCCTCGAAGACAGTTGCCCTTTTTTCCCCCTTTTTAACCCCTTTCTTCGACCCCCCAAAGTCTTACGTCCCGTTTGCCTGATGCCTCAGCCGTTTGGCATACTTGGTCGGGTTAAACGCTCTGCTTTTGCCCCTCCAACAAACGTTTTTCCCCCTCGCCTTCAGCGCCCGTATATAAGACTTACTCAAGTCTAGATCGCAGTCGTTTCCTTTACTTGTATCGTCTCAAATTTATCCCTTTCCCCCGGCGGCGTCCCGCCTTTTGTGAGAACACTTATTCATGCCCTCCTAGAAACCTATCTCCCCAGACAAAACCACCTTTGGAAACAACATGTCCCGTTCGTTCCGCCATCCCGTTTTCCTCCAGGGAGAAGGGAGTGAATTTGGCCCTTCCTTTTTATTCTGATGTACAACCCTCCTCTCCGGTGTTTTAATTCTTCCTCTCAAGGAGATTGACTGCTGCTTAGCGTCCTCCTCGACATAGTGGGGATTTTGGTTTCCACTTCCGCTTGATGCGAAATTATTTTCCTTTTTCCTTTCCCTCTTGAAATGTAGTGCCGACGGAATTTTGAGAATTCCGAGGGAATCCCTTTTTGCAATCTTTGCCGGTGGCCTTATACTGTTGCCCAAGAATTTCGACTTCTTAGAGTGATGGCCCCTTTCCCCGAACCTTCTCTCGCCAACCAATCTAGGGACTGGAAGATTTTGATGAGAGATATCCTCTCCTCCTTTGGTGTTGTTTTCTCCCCTTTTTTGACGGTTCGTTTGGTTGTTATAATTTTTTTTTGGTTTTTTTTAAGTCAGAGTTTTCTTAGCCCCCCCTTGATATCCTGCCCAACGGGAATAAGCCGCCAGCCATTTTTCCCCCCGCATCCCTTTCCTAGCACATAGCGTAGCCGTAGCCCCCCGTCCCCGGAAACGACACATTCTCTGTCGTCCCCCCTGCTCAAATGTCGTTTTCTTCTTTCTGTTTACCCCAGAGTGTCCAGCAGCCCCTCTTTCTTTCCGATGTTCGTTTTTTTTTTTACGCTCCCTTTGGCAAATCGCACGGATTTCGCCGTGTATTCGTGACCAAGCTGTGTTGGTTTCTCCCCTTCGATTTCCGTTCGTTAACGGTCCCCCCTCTGGACAATGATCGACCCCCGTGATGGCGGTCCAATCCAATCCCCCCTTTTCCCCCGTGACCCCTTGACACAACTCCCTTTCTCCTGCCGCTAAGTATGCAATTAAATTCCCTCCTCCCCTAAAAGGTGCGGGCCCCCTTCTCATTCGATTCCCCGGCAAGTGACTCTTTTTAGGTGCTCGTTACTCTTCCCCTTTTTTTGTTGTTTCCCAGCTTGCCTCTTTCCCCCCCCCCCCGCCCCTTCTGACCAAACGGCTGCATTCTCCATAGGCGACGTTCTCTGGGTGTCCCTTTTCCCCTCTATTTGGGATCGCAGTTTCGGAGCTTTACCGCTGTTTCCCCCCCTTTTTTTTTTTATTTGCCTTCACTAAACTCGCTCTCTCCTCGAGGGTTTAGAACCACCCGTCTTGGAAATTGTAGCAACACCAGGGTCTGCTTCTATTACGCCTGCTTCCCCTTCGATCCTTTCTGTCCTGCTCTTTGAGTCTTTCCTTCGTTTTTTTTGAGGTAAAGTTTTGTTGAGAATGGTCCGTTTTTAGAAAGTCAGCTGGGCGGATATCTTTTTCGCGATTTGCAGATCCTTTCTTGTAATGGACCCCCCCCTTGTCTATAATGCGGGTGATACCCGGCCGAATGGCGAGATCTTGTCCTCCCTCCCGGTCGAGAAAGTCCCTTTTTCTCAGGGCCATTCCTTCTTTTGCAGTCCCCCCTTCCCCTTTCTTGCCGTCATATTCTTCAAAGATGAAAACCCAGCTCTCGGTGCCTCTTTTTGGTTTCCTTCCACCTTCTTTGCGTAGACCTACCCACTTTTAAATTTTCTCTCTGCGGTTGCAGGACCTTTGTCCCTCCGGTTTAGGATCCTTTTTCCTTCCTGATTTGAGCACCCATCTTGGACGGGAAAATCCTTGGGCGCTCTCCTGCCTCCCTTTTTTTGTCTTGAGGTCACCGCCGGTCCTTCTCCGAGACTGTAATAGTGAAGTCGAAGGTGCTACTCCCATAACATAGAACCCTTTTTCCTTCCGCGATTTTTGCCCTTTTTCCCTTACCTTTGTATGTCCCTGGAAACATACCCCCATCCATGAGCGAACCCCCTTTTCTTAAAGACCCGAGCCCAGTAAGAGTGGCGACGTTTCCTCAGAATAGCCCCCCATTCGTACCCCCTTAAAAAGTAAGTTCCCTTCCTCACTCCCCAGGGGTAGGGACTAGTCCCCCTTAAAGACAAATCCCGCTGCTGATGGTAGATACTGCTGTTCTTTCCCGCTCCAATATCTCCTTTTAGAGAGGCTCCGCGATGGTGCTTTTCGTGCTTTTTTCCGCTTTCCTTCCTCCGATTTTTGGGGCGGCTTTGCTTTCGGAAGGATTTCTTGCGGTTTTAGCGTAGAATTTGTTTATGTTTTTCTTTATCGTGTTAGAGATCTTTCTTCCGGTTCCCCTTTTTTTTTTCTTTTCTTATCCTTGGTATGTTTTTAGTGCTTTTTCCCCCGATCACTGAAGGAGGAGTGGCCCCTTCACAGCGGGCGATCGGGTTTTCGTGTGATCTCCGATGCCTTTCTTTTTTAAATTGAGGAGCCGCAGCTTCCACTTTCTTGAGACAGACGTGTTTTGGCGGGTCCGCCTCTCTTTGCTTCAATTTTTCTCGAACTTTCTTTCCTCCTGCCCCCCCCTCCCGCCCTAATTGTCGGTCCGCGGGAAGCCTTTTGGTGGCAAAGGTCTGTGTCACGACACACCATTCAATTCCTCCTCCTGCCGGTTCTTTTTTTCCTTGTTTTTTTCATTACACTTTTTGCTTCGAACGGCGCGATGTTTTGATCATCAATATGTCGCTTTTCTTATTGGACCTGATGGCGCCCCGGCACTGGCACCTTTTTTTCTTCCTATCCTTCCCTCCCTGTTCTGTGCCAGATCCACCCCCTGACAATCGACAACCGTTTTTGCCCCTTGTCTCTCCTTTCCCAGTTTCCCAGCGCTTTTTTACCCCCTCCTCAACCTGACGGAAGACGACGCCCCCGTATAGTGCTTCCCCCCGATACCCCCTTTTCCGGACGGTTTTCGACATTCGAGTTCCTTCTTCCTTTCTGAACCTTTTGAAACCGGTGGTTGCTCGGCCCTTTCTGGTGGTGAGAACCTATTTTCCTCAGGCTTCCGCTTGTTCCTTCCCTTCTGAGTTTTCCTTTCGACATAGCTGTCCGCAGCTCTTGAGATCAACCACTCCAAAAGATCGAGGCTCTCCGCGTTTTCCGTCAGCTTTTTTTTTTGTTACCGCGGCCCGTCTTCTGCGACTCTTCCGCGTCCCAGACACCTCTCGTTTCTTGAATACCCATTCCCCAGTTTTACAATTCCTCCTCAAGTATAGATCTCTTTTTCTTGTGACCGTTTTTTCTTATACTTCTTTTTTCCCTTTTTTTTATTGTCCCACCCCCTGGGGGCGTTTGGCTTAAGGGAAACAGGGAAAGGGCTTGCGTTTGCCGCCATTTTCTCATTTTCGTGCCCCCCCCTGACCTCAGTCTCACGCGAGCTTTCAAAAAAGTCCGCGGTTCCCGAAGTCCTTCGTCTTTTGTTTTTACCCCCTTCGACCTTTCTGTAGAATTAGTTTCTGTGCGGTGAGATGATGGTTTTCCCCGATGGGTACCCTTCTCCTGTTGGATCCTTTTTTTTTTAATTTTTTTACGTTTCGGTATGATCTCCCCTCTTCCTCTTTTTTTTTAATGATGAAGCGCCTCTGTGGGACGTCGGCTGTCCGTCGCGAGCGTGATCCCGGTTGGTGCGCGACAAGACTGTGACCTTCGAGTTTCCCTTTCGCTTCCCCTCAACTTTTCCTCCGCTATATCTCTCTTGCCTTTTCCTTTAGAGAGATCAGTCTCGAGTCCAGCCCCTGTCTTTGTGTCTAGAATGAACTCTATTTTTTTTTTCCCTTCAGTTCCCGCGGGCCTTCTTCACCCCGTGCTCCCTTCCCGGACAGCCGCGTCCCCCCCTTTTTTTCCGAGCACGTAGTCCTCGCATTTTTCTTGCCTTTTCGGAAAAGACCATTTCTGATTAAGCCACAAGAAATTGTCGGTTCTTTTCCGTTCTCGTGACCTCCAGATCCCTCCATCACGTCTTTCTCTTTTTTTTTTCGGTGGTCCTCGCGGGATTTTTTTCTCAGTCGACCCATTTTTGGTACGTCTGAGCGTGGTGTTTTTTCTCATACACTCCCGGCACCCCGGCCTTCCTCCCCCTCTTTTTTTCCAAACGCACCTAACTTTCCACTGTGCCTGCCTTCCCCCTTTTTTTTCTTTTTTTCGGCCCCCCCCCTTTTTTCGAATTCCACCGTTATTTCTCCCCTCCCCCACCCTTCCCAGGGGAGGCTAATTCTCTTTATATACTTGGAGTAACATTCTTAGTATTGAAACCATCTTTCTCTCCCTTTGCTCGGTCTCTTTCCTTCTTTTCAAATCCCGAGTAATCCCTTTCCTTCCCAAAACGGCTGAAGTGCGACCTTTTTGACCGGATACACTTTCCTCCTTTGGGAAATTGGTTTGCGTCGCGCTTCTAGCTCCCCTTTTTTTTCGAGGTATAGTACTGCTTTTTTTTCTTCGAGTTTCTTCCCCCCTTCCATTTTCTACACCTGTTTACAGCCCCGGCGGCTCTTCTCCCCCCTTCGGCGGCGGAAATCGAACTTCGCCCTCCCCCGGGTCAGCTTCTACCGTCCTTAGTGTGAGTATTTGCGATCGGGTTGAGAGGCACTCTTTTCGGTCGGTTGTTTCGGTTGGCTCTCCCTTTTGTTCTTTTTTTCCTCTTTGTTCCGTCGCGACGATTTTCATGGCAAAACGTTGGCGATCCTTTTTTGGTGATCTTCCCGCGACCGTTCTCTCGGGCCTCTCGACATTTTTTTTTTTGTGCCTTTTTTCTTTTGACCTACCGATGATCTGGAGGGAACTTTCTAAGGTCCGGCAAGCATGTCTCCGAGCAGTGAACTTCACCCGCTTTCCAAACGCCTTCGCCTTTCGGTGCTCTCAGAATTTTCCAGCTCCCTCTTTTTTGTCCTTTCAAATTTTCCGAAACTACCCTTTCCAAAGGTTGAGCCTTATCGTCAGGTTTCTCACGACTTTCCCTCCTCCCTTGCGATTCTTTCTCCACTCCCTTTGGACCCCTACAAAGCGGGCGAGCTGAAGAAGGCGGAAATGCCGCGTCCGGCGCTGCTTTTTCTCAGGGCCCTTCGCCTTCCTTTATTCTGAATTTTTTCTACTAGATCCTCCTGTTTTATTTGGTTTAGAGACGGAAAGTAGGATTGTCTGGCGGTTCCCCCATACAAAATTTTTTCCCAGACCCCTCTTTTCGGAACCTCTCCCTCCTTCCTCAAATTTGGTGCGGCCCTACACTCCCGCTCGACTTTTTTGCCTCAGCCACAAACGATGTGATGTTGATCTGCGCGAAATGCGACCCGCGCTACATCTATCTCTTTTTCTTTCTTTGATCGAGATGTTTTTTTTTTCTCTGGTCGCTTTTTTCTTCCCCTTTAAGTTTCCTTTGTGGCTTTTTCACCTTCCTGATTCTGAGGATCGCAAAGGCTTTTTCTACTTTTTTTCTTGTCGAAGTATGTATCTTTATTCCCTCGCTGAAGTCTCTTGTGGTCATTCTTTTTATGGTATTCCATCCTTCCCTTTTAGGCGTCTTTTGATTGAACCGGAAAAAGACTTTCGATTAGGGATGCTCCCCCCCTTCTCCTCCATCACGATGATTCCTCGGATCTCAAGGTCTTATTTTCCCCATTTTCATTTGACGAAGCCCGTTCTTTTTTCTTGTAAAAGTAATGCCTTTCTTCCCCTCGAAGTCATGCTTTCTTCTGACGCCACAGGCTTCCAACTTTCTGAAGCTAAACGGTCCCTCTTGGGTTCGAGTTGGAGGAGATTGGCAAGATGGAGTTTTCTCAACATCTGCTGCCCCCCAACCGAAGACTCTTAGTTTTTCCGGGTGAGGTTAATCGACTATTGGACGCTACATTCTGAAGCTCTTCCCTGCAGACCCCTTCTTTGTTTTTGGTCTCGGACCGGCCCTCGGCGACAGCTATTTCTCCTCCCTCCGCCCCCCCCCGATGCGAGGTCCTTAACACGACTAGAGAAAAAGGTTTTTTGTCCCCTGCACATTTCCTCGATTTTCGGATGCCCCTTTCTTCCCTGGCTAGCAAAAAGTGAACCATTTCTGGCCGGCTACCGCAGCCAGAGGATTTTTTCCCTTCCCCCCGATAGAAACTACTTTTCAAGCTTTTCTTCTGTAAGGCTTCCTTTCCTCCCTTTTTTTTTTTCTTTTCCCCCTGAATCCTTTTTGCGTCAAGGTAAGGCCCGGTTTTTTTGCAGACACCTCGAAGATGCTCTCTCTTCGTAGTTCGTTCCTTTTTCTCCGCTCGAACCGCTCCTTTTCCTTTGACCCAATTCCCCCCTTGAATCTCCTTCTTCTGAAGGATGTCGCTTTGTTGGCATCCTGCCCGTTCGTGTTCCCTTTTTCCCTTTTGCCGAACCCTCTCTTCCTACGCCAATCTTTAAACCTTTTTTTTTCTGCTTTTGTTCCCCCATTTAATCGAATTTCTCCCTTATAGATAGAATTAGCAGCACCACTTTTATCGCTCCAAACTGCTTTCCTTCCTTCTCCTGGGCTCAAAGCCTCCCTGGCGACCTTTTTATCTTTCAGGGCCCTTTCCGGATGTGGCGTTTGCCATCCTGGGTTCCTTTACGCCTGATGTCCTTTTTGATCCCTTGGCGACCACCACTTCCCGTCCCCGAGGCTGGGTCGAATTTTCGTACCAATCCCGGACATATTCCTCCCGGCGGCGAGTTCCTCGACATCTTCTTTCCCCTTGAGTCTCTGCCTGGTTTATTTTACCCGAATGTAACCTCCCCTCTCCAGGGATCATTGGGGTCGTTCCTGAGAAATGGTCGTGTGACGACTTTTTGCTACCCCCGGACGATCTCTGTGAAGCGTTTCCTCTTTTTGCTGTCTCCCTCTCTCCCCCTTGGTTTTTGCGCCCATGATGGCGAAGGCCACTCTTTTTCCCCCAGGTGAAAAACGCCAGGCCCCATTCCGTACAACACAGAACGCCCCCCGTCGTGCCGGAAAGAGACTGATCCCCGTGGTTCTTTTCCAGGCCAGACGGTTTTCTTTTTTTTCGTCCACCCGCGTTTTCACGGTCCCCGAACCTATTTTCCCCCTTAGTGTAGAGAAACACTGCTCTTTCCTCGGCGTCCGGCAAGCAGTCTCCCCCCTTCATCTTTGCGATTCATTTTCTCGACCCCTTTCGGCAACGACCCTTCGATCCGTACCATAGGCTTTCGTTCAAAGAGGTTACCTCATCAAGATCCTCTGAAGTCTTTTTTTGAGGGATTTTTTCTTTTCCCGAGTTCCTCCCTTTTTTTTTTCCAGACTCGACCCCCCGAACGGCCGTTGTTTGTCTCTTTTTTTAAATTTTTTTTCGCTGACGATCTTTTTCTCCCCTGGATGGCGGCCCCCGAAAAGCACTGTGTTCATCAAATTTTTTTGTGGTCCTTTCAATCTGTTTCCGTCCCCCCTCTATGCTGGACCGTCTACGACTACCCCTCAAAGGTGTTGAATTACATCTACCCCTTTGAATGTGCCACCACTCTTACCCCTTTTCCCTCATTTCTTGGTCTCCGTCCCAAATGCGGAGTTTGTGGGCCCCCCATTTTCCGCTCTCAACCCTAACCATCCTTTGAAGGCTCCCTTTTATTTCCACTGCTTCAGCTTTTTGGTCTTGGGATAGAACGTGGGGCGCCCGACGGAACTTTTTCCTCTCTCTCGTCAAATGCTAGTGACCCCTGAGTTTCTCCCCCATTTCTTCTTTTCCCCCTTTCAGTTTTTTCTGTCACGTGGCGACGGACATCTCCTTTACTACCCTCTTACGTAATGGAGCGGGAGTAGGCGCGTTGCTCTGCCGATACAGGTCGTGGCGGCTTTGCACTGTTGAGAATGTTGCGTGTTGCGTTTTTTTTTTCGATTTCTAGTACTTTTACCCCCTTTCCAGCGTTTTCTATGCCAGCCTTTACCCTATATTTCGCTACCCTCAAGAGGTAGCGACATTGACGATTTGCTACCATCCGTTCAAATACGACATTTTCGACATATTTATGATCTGGAAGTTCCATTTCCCTTTCGTAGAGGTCCTTCTTTACTTGAAAAACTCAGGCGCCTTTTGGCCGGAAGAATTGTTTCGCCACCGCCATTTTTCCCCCTTTCAGCCCGATTACCCCCCTTCCCCCCATTTCTGGTTGCATTTGGTTTACGCCTGGTTTCTCGGCTCCGAAGGAATGCTTCCTCCCCAATGAGCAGGTACACGCCAAAAGACCCTTACTTTACGTGCGTGCCGTTCCCCTCTGAAGGGAACGCCGACGTCTCCCCCCTCCCGCCTCATCGTGAGTTTTCTTTTTTCTGAACCGCAATCTTTCTTTTCTCCCTCGACTTCCCTTTCTCTTTGATTCCCACCTAACCTTTCAATGCCCTCCCTTTAAAGACCAAACGCGCCGCCTTTTGCACTCGCTGAATAGCCTCTCTCCTCCCCTCCTTTAGAAAATTCATTTCCCTCGCAGATTTGGTTTGTTTTTCTTTTTTTCCACAAACGATTTCTTGTCCCTCCCTTTCTTGACCTTCTTCTAAAATCCCCTTCCTAATCATACGCCGTGTTGTTGTTGTTTCGGCGGCTGGTCCGATTTGGCTTTTTTTTCGGGACCAGAAGATTGGCTTTTTCTCCATTTCCCCTCTTTTTGATCTCCTTTTTTATGTCATTTTTATGGTCGAAGGCTTATGTTTTTTTAGATGTGATGACAGCTAACGAGAGCGGAGCTTGTTACCGTGTAGAGTCCCCTCCTTTTTCCCTGAGCCTGCCCCTTCTTCACGGCCCGCGGGCCCCCGCTTCTTGCGTGTTTATAAACCGTTACTATACCGATGTCCTGTTTGGCGGTTTTTTCCCAAGGGGGGCAGTCGCCCCCCCTTTTCCATCGACTTAGGTTTTCTTGTTTTTTTCTTTTTTCTTCAAATCCCCTTTTGTCCCTCCCCCCCCCCCCCCCGGCGTGATTCCCCCTTCCTGCAACCTACGCTCACGTACCTGTGGCCGTAGGGTCTGGTCTACTCGGGGAAGACTTTTGGTGGCAACTCCCCCAAATTTCAATTCTTTCCCCGATCCCTCCCTTTTCGCTGTTTCTCCCTTTCTCTCGGCCGCTAAATGATGCCGGGCGGCGAGAGTTTCCCCTTTTTTTCATCAATATGTTTTTTTTTTTTTGGAGACCCCCCTGCAATGTTTTCTTCCCTCTCCTTTCCCATCGGTCGAGGGCAAACCCCCCCTTCTTAACGGTTTGAAAGGACCATCCTCGCGGACCGCGCTCAATCTCTCCCACTTCGCCGACCCTTCTTTCAACCGAACTCCCCGCCACCTTTTCTTTTTCTTCCAAACTCTTCCTCACTCCCAAGGTGTCCTCCGGATTAAGACATGCGATGTCCGGCTCCGTCGCACGCGGAACCTCCTCTCTTCCCCCCTTGTTTTTGCTGGATTTTGGGTTGTTTTTGGGGGGCTACAGTGCTTGGTGTTTTTTTTGCTCGACTTTTTGGTTGTTTTTTGGTCCCCTAATACCAGTGTCGAGACGGGTACCCCCGTTCTTCCTCCTGACGATACACACAAATTTCCCAACTGGCGGTTATCCGCGTTTATGTCGCTTCATTCCGGTTGGCATATCCCTTTTTCCCCGCGGCTTCCCAACGCTTCTTCTCCCTCTCCTCATGCGTAATTTTTCATGCAATTTTTCCTTGTGTTTCAAAGTCTCCTCTTCTCTTACTCAGTATCTTTTTTCTCCCCGCCTCTCCAGGTCTTTTTAGTTTTTCCTAGTTGTTGCGACCTGGTCAACCAGAAAAGGTCCCTTTTTGGATTTTTCCCTTTCCTTGTTGGCCCAGCATGTTTTATCACAGGTGCTTGGCGAGGGCAGTTTTCCTAACTCGCTTTTTGGTTCGCCCCCCTTCCCGTTCAGTGTTCCTTATGGGCTCGAATTATTTTACAATCCCGGAGTCTTTTCGGTGCTCCCTTCTACCCTTTCCTCCAGACATTTTCGGATTGCTGAGGTGTCCCCCTCTTGGGCAAAGGAGAACGCAAGAAGATGCCTACATGGACTTTTTGAGCGATTTTCGATTCTTTCCCCCAGTCTTTCCTATGAGAGTTGAAGCGCACTATTCTTTTTTTACGGAGAGGCGATGTGATCGTGGTGAGCGACAATCTTCCCTTTTCCCTCGGTGCTGACCTCCCGGACAACTTTTCTTTTTTTTTTCATCCCCCCTTGTTTCGTTTATTCT
>Ga0179593_1628383_pt1 | contig 11245 bp, 17 predicted proteins | sample CZODoug2_1_08_16_FD_185931 | JGI IMG/M metagenome (GOLD analysis project Ga0179593, IMG submission 185931) | Vadose zone soil fungal communities from Angelo Coast Range Reserve, California, USA - CZODoug2_1_08_16fungal (PacBio error correction) | ecosystem: Environmental > Terrestrial > Soil >... | reverse complement strand
TTCTCCCATGAAGGCCCGTTCCGGCGCCCCTTTTGTAGTAGGTTTGGCAGGGCTTCTCATTTTGCTTTTTTTTCCTGTGGCATATTTACCGGCCCCTCCCGGGTTCCTTCTCCCTCTTCCCCCACATTGGAGTCTTCTCCGTTTCCCACTAACCCCCCAGTCGGAAGTCAGAATAGCAATCTTTATTTTTCAAAAGCTGTAGCCCCTCCCAACCCCCCAACTGACGCTTCACTCGCCCTTCCTTTGAGTGGAACCTTCTCTTAATAAGTTTTCCTTTTTCTTTGGATTCCCGCTTCCATAGTCTTGCCCACTTCTCCCAGGTAGGACCAAATGCTGGCCCAATCCGTTTCCTTACCGGCGTTAAACCAGCCGCTCCACCTGGTCCGCTCCCTGCCACCCTTTCCTTCTTCCCCCAAAGTCTCATGAGACCCTCCCCATGTCTTTTTCGTCTTTTCCTTTTCCTCTAAAGCCGAGAGGCAAATCGCTTGACGGTGTCCCCCTGGTTTTTTTTCGATTCTCCTTTTTCCAAGGCGGATTTGGCCCCCCCTGAGCGGACGCGATTGTGTGCAAAAAGAAGACTGGAACCTCCCCTCATTTGGTTTTTCCTCGCGCCTTTAGACGTTGCGACGTCGCCCTCCCCTCCTGGCAGGGTCCTTCCTAGGGGCCCCAGGGTCCCCCTGAGGAGAGGCTTTTTCTCATCTCTTCTGTGCTTTGCCCCCCCCGCGATGCGGTCCGATACGTCTGCGTTTACTTTCTCCCTCTATTATTAGGATAATTGGCCGACCCCCTCCCCCAATGGCCGACAGACAACTTTACCTTTTCCCCCTTCTCCGAGTGTAACAACCACTTTTAAGTACTCGCTCCTCTCCTTTGCGCGGCCGGAAATGACGTGCATGCCTCTGGTGTAGGAAACTCCCCCCTGCCGCCTCCGATTCCTTCCCCCGCTTTTTTTCTCACCCCCCTCTTCCGTTTTGCAGCTTAATAGATAATCAGCACCTTGGGGTTTTCCCTTAGTTAGTGCTGTCCCTGGGTCGAAGATTTGCGGAACCTTGGTTTTCCTTTTCCTCCTAGAGGACCCATGGGGGTCGCCTGCTCCTTCTCGGACGGTTGTTTCCTTGCACCCTTTTTGGCTGGAGCTGCGGACACCAATTTCCCCTCAATTTCCTTCTGCCAAACGACGAACGACTCTTCTATTGCATGATCCGTCTCCTTAAGACCCCTTCTGTCTAATGCGGATTTTACGACCCCCATTTCTCTCTCCCGGGAAACCATCCGATGCATCCTCCCTCGGTCCAAGCTCTCTTGCCCTTTTTTTTTACGGCACCTGCTTAAGTCCGCACATCTCATTTTTTCCCCTTCCCCGCCCTTCTTTTTTCCCCCCCTTTTTTTTGTTGTTGAATCTCTTGGGAGAAACCTGTTTCAACGATCCTGGCCCTGCGTGCTTTCCGCTTCCCCTCTTTTGACGCGGCCCGGCAAATTTATCGCTCGGTATTTTACCTGGACTTTGTGACGCAAAATAAGTCATTATCCAGCATCTGGCGTCCTTCTTTCGCCGCGTTTTTTTTTTAATGCCATTTTGTAGAATTGAGAGTTCGCAGGAAAAGTTTTTAGCTCCCGTCCCCACCCTTTTCCCCCTGGTTAACCCCACCGGAAGGTTCTCCTAGGGAATATCCACTTCGAACCCTGTTGCGGACGTTTCCGAACACCCCGGTCGCCTCCCCCCCGCCGATTTTGAAAAAACACCCTGGGGAAACCCGTGCTTCAATTCGATTTCTTTTTCATCAGTCCCCTCCCTTTTTATGGCCACTTGCCTTGAAGGCGGCTGTCTGCCTTTTGTTCTTCCCCCCCTCGAAAGCCTTACGGAAGAACGTTTCCCTCATCTTTTCCAGTTTAGCAGAAGTGTGCTTCATTTCCCCCCCTCAGATCTTCTTCGCGGGTAGGACGTTTTCTTCCTTCCCTCTGGCGGTTCTTTTCCTCTCCTCTCCCCCCTCTAACATAAAGATGCGTACCACAAGCGTATTTTGCCCCTGGTCAAAGCATCATCTCCTGCATTCCACGCTCTCCTCTTCGGCCCTCCCTACCCCTTCATTACAATGCCAACCTTTGCACGAATCCTTCTCTTCATCCCTCTTAGCCACGTATCCCTTATTCCCTTCTTTTTGCCACCCCCCCCGCTCCCTGCAGGATTGGACCAACGCCTCATTTCAAGTCTCTGCCCCGAGTGGTCCCTTTCAATCCCCTTCTTTTTTTTTCGACCCTTAGTATATCCGTCGGAAGGCATCCTGTTCCCTCCTCCTTTCAATGCAGGGACTGGGTAAGGATCTTTTTTTTTTTTTCAGGTTTGCCGGCGTGTTACTTTTAGATCTTCCATGGGTCCAACGGCGGGCCCTCCCTCCTATTTGTAAGGAAAAGAAGATGGACGCGTAATCAATTCCTTTGTCCCCCTTTTTTTTCTTTCCTTAAGACGGGGAATATGCACTTCAAACTTCCTTCCCTCTCTTTTTCCCCTTGTCTTCCGTTTGGTTTTTTTGGGTTGCGTCCCCCGTTTGATTCCCAGAGGCTTCTGGATGCGGTTTTTTTTCTGACCTTTTTTCGCATGGAGCTTCTAAAAGCACTTCAGGGTTTCTATTCTGGGATGTCCCGACTTTCGTCCCTCTAACTTCCCCCACTCCTTCCTTTGGAAACACTTCGACCCCCAACTACGAAGGAGCTGGACAGGTTCACGCCCGTCCCCTTCTCCCGCCGTTTTTGTCTGAGAGCGCATCCTCCGTTTCTGTCTTAGGATTTTTCCCCGGCCCCTATGAGGATACAGTTTTCGAGACATGCGGGTCCCATGTGGACTCTCAAAAGTTCTTTGATGGGCTCTTCCCATTGGCGTCCCCATTCCCCCTCTCTCCCCTTTCCTTCCCCCACAGATCACAGATACCCTTCGCCCCCCCCCGAAAAGTTGACCCCCTCCCCTCCACAACGTTCTTTCACCGGCCGTCGTGAGCCATCTTCTCCTAAGCGGTCCTGTCCTTTTGTGTCTTCAGCTGCCCCCATGTATTGAATTCACTCACTATTGCTTTTACCCCCCATTTTTCCCCTCGCTAGTGAGAACGTCCGTCAGCTTCCCCCCCCCGGAGTCCGCCAGATTCCTGACACCGTATTCCCCTTCTTTCTGCCCCTTCCCCCCCCCCCAGGAGTATATTAGATAGGGAAGACTCTCAACGTTTCGACGAAGCGGCTGCTTACTCCCGTTTTTTTCTCCTTTTCCTGCGGGCTGCCCCCCCGCGCGTGTAAATTTTGGCACCCCCAAGAATCAGAAGGTAGGCCTTTCTCTTCATTGTTGTGGCCTCTAGCCCCCCCCCCCTTCTTTACGTCTGTAGCGGAGCGACCGACTCTTTTCGAATCTTATTGGAGGCTGGGTCCCAGTTCAGCCCTGAGAGGTGAGTTTCATCCATGCCCCTCCTCTCTTCTTTTCCATTTGCAGTTGTAATTCCTCTTTTAGGTTGAATCAGCTTTTTATCGCATCCGGTAGGCCCCCCTTTCACTCTCATAAAAGCACTACCCCCTTGCCCCCTCCTTCTTGGTAACCCTGTTGAGGAGATCTCGCGGACGCGCGTCGCGGCTGGGTCTTGTAGGCTTTTTTTTGGGCCCCATACAAACAGGCTCGACCTCCTCTTCCACTTTCCCCTCCCCACCTGTGGGCGATGCTGATTAAACGATTTACTCAGGTTTCTAGCACCACGTCTTGTGTCACTTTTTTTCTTTTTAACCTTTTTTTGAAGGCATGCGGAACACCTTTTTTTTTGCCCTACTGACCCCCCTTATCGGAAAACTGAGTAGAAGTGTTCCGGTCCCCCCCCTTGCCGGTGTTTTGCCCTTTTTTTCTTTGTTCTTTGGGTATGGACAAACTTTTCTTTGACTCGTTTCCTCCTTAATCCCCCGAGACGAGAATCGCTGTGAGTCCAGAGGCGAACGATGCTATGGACTATCTTCTTTCTTCAGACCGAATCCCCAGGGATTCCCCGGGAACAACCCTCTCTTCGAGAACACTTTTCGGCCCTGACGTCACTCGTCCGATGATGGCCGACGTCTGCGTCGTTCCCCCTTTTATGGGACACTGAATTTCGCCCATTCTCTCTTTTCTCCCCCCCCCTTTTTGGTTTTCTTTTGTGCGTCCCAAATATGTAAAGAACCTTATGTTTTCTTTTTCAGATTTTCTTCCCTCCTGCAAATCGTCCCCTAATAGTGACCTTTTTCGGCCCCTTACCTGACCCTTTTCTCCTGAATTCTGGGTCGTTTATAGACCCCGCCATAGTATCTGCGGCGTTCCGTCTTCATCCTTCCCTGAGTCTTTTTCATGAAGTAGTTCGAGCGTTCTAGCTCCATCCCTTTTCAAAGGTTAGAAAAAAACACTGCAGGTAGCGTGGAGAATTCTTCATTTTTCCTCCTTGTTTCACGACGTATGTTGACCTTTCATCTTCCCCGAGACCCTTGGTGACACGCAAGCGAAACACCCGCCCGTTTTTTTATAGATGCTTTTAAGCTCGGAAACCGACCCGTTTTTGGCCCTTTTCTCTTCGGGTCTGATGTTTTACCCCCCCACCTCTCCAAAGACGTCTTTCACTCCTGCACGCCCCCCCGGCGACTGTTCTCTGCTTCTCGGCCCACATGTTGGTTGTACCCCTCGGAGATGTGTCGTTTTTATTGGAATCTTTTCTTCGGCATGCTTTCTTCCCCGTTACTCTCATTACTACGTACCTCCAACAGATGGACGCCGCCTTTGTCACACCTCTGTCATCCGAAATTGGTCCTCCTGCCGCCTGCCCCTTCGCGTCCCATGCAACTCGTTCTCCCTACTCCTTCCTCGACTTCAGGAGAACCGACTTCTCTGGGTCTAATTCCACCCTGACAACTTATCCCTCTTCAATTATCCTTTTTTACCCCGCTAAGTTAGGAAATGGGCACCCGTTCCTTGGAAACCGCGCCATATATTGGGTCTTCCCCCCTTTTTCCTCTAGGATCTGAAAAAGTTTGTTCTACCCTCATCCAAGCCTTTTTTTCGGGCAAATGAAATATTTGTCCGGCTGGGTGGATCTTTTTTTCGGTTGCCTCTGTTTTCGTTGATCCTCTCTTCGCATGGCGTCCTGCGCGGGCTGAATTCGAGCCTTTGGAGGAGTTTCCCTCTGTGGAGCTGTTAAGCACTGCCTCACTTGACCGTGATTTGTATGATCTTCACTTTTGCAAACCGGCAGAGAGGTCAAGCTCTTGTTGTTCTTTGTCAAACTTTTGGTTTTGGTCCGCCTCTTTCCTCCCCCGGTGTTTATAAGGATGGACGCGGATGAAGTCCTGGCACTCCTTTCTTACTTCCTGAGCGAATATGACCTCCGTCGCCCCCGGATGACCCCATAAAATTCAGTCTTCCAGTCCCCCCCCCCAGACCCCTGTAAACCGCCTTCGATTCGTCTGAAGTCGATCAGCTCTGTTAAGCTCTTTGTTGTTTTTCGCCGATTCAGTCCTCCTCACTCCCTGTAAGGCCCGTAGTAGTTTTCCGGTCGTTTATGAAAGGTGGTGATGCATGGTCGCCCCCCTTTTTACCTTCACCTCCCAAGTAGCGGGGCTTGCGCGCCCTTTCCCCTTCTCCAGTCTTTGCCCGCCTGTAGAAAACAAAAGCTGCGCCATATCTCTGGGCTGAACCCCCGACCCCATTTTTCCCCCTTAACAAACAAACGCTAGCTTCCCCCCCCCACCCTCCCCTTAAGGTAAGGTGAGTTGGTAGTCCCCCCCCTTGACAATCTCCCCCCCCACGAGGTCCCTCTTCCGTGTTTTATTCCCCGCCTTTTATTGCTACTCCCCGATTCTGTTCGGCCGCCGTCTTCCCCCCTTGCTTTTTTTTTCCGATCGGCCGCACCCCGGCATAAACCTGCTTTTCTGCGCCATCTGAACACCCATCCGTCATCCCGATTTCCGATGCCCCTCCCCCCGCTCCTCCCTAGAGGGATTAGAGACCACCGCGGAACCGTGTAAGTGTCTTCCTTGACCCCTCCGGGTTTCTTGGAACCCGCCAGGCGGTTGGCCCGTCTCGCGCTGGGTTGGTTTCCCAACTCCCGAAGGGTCCAATGCAATACGTTATTTTTTATACCCCTCCTTTGTCGTTTCGTGATGCGAACGCTCCTGTTGTTTCCCGAGTTTCCTTTTACTTGCAGCGGGGTCCAGGGCCGCAGGCCGAGCTCTCTTTCCGGAATTCCCTTCCATGGTTACCCGCTTGCAGGCGCTTTTTTTTTTTTTTTATTTTTGAGTATCGCATAGGAGCTAAACGGACGCCTTCCGACTTTTTACCAGAACAGTTCCTCCCCCTGAACCTTTTTTAGCTTTTTCCCCACCCAAAATTTGTTCTGACGGCGCCGCGCGGATACCGTGGGTCTTTTTCATCGTGCTTTATTTGCTCTTTTTTCCCCACATCCCCGGGCGATTTTCCAGACCCTCAACAGTCCCCCACCGGCACTTAACCCTTTTTCTTTTTCCAGTCTTTTCCCAAGAAGATTCATCGATAAGGAGAAGCCCCCTGGTTTTTTCCCGGTACCCAAATAGTCGGGAGAACTGCCCCGAACCCCTGGCCTTTCCTCTGCCCCGGACACCTTTGTCTTTTGTTTCCTTTTCCTTGCCTTTGTTGATGAACCATTTAACCCTTTTTTTTTTTTTCTGCGACACCCCTTTTCTTCCCCCCTCTTCTTCTTTCTTTTCTTTTAAGCACCCGCGCACGCGCCGTCGGTCTTCTGTCCGAAGCGCCCAGATGCTGATATCTCGTTTCGCCCGATTAAAACGTCTCCTAGAATCATTGATCCCGGACATCCCCCCTTTTCCTTTTTCCTTGCCCGTCACATCGTCTCTTCCTCTATTATGTGTTTTGGACGGTACTTTTTTTTTCGGCAAGCAGATTCCCCTTGAGGAAATTACCCATCTCCTCCTTTTCTTTTCTAAATTCCTTGTGAACATCCCCCCAATTCTCTTTTTGTGTCATGATTTCCTTGATCATCTCCCCTCCATAGGGGAGTCCGCGCCGGTCACCGGCCTTTTTTCCTTTCCCTTGAATTCGGAGGAGTTTACTTCCCCATTTTTCCGCATGACCCAGTACTTTTCTGTCTCCCCTTTTGTACGTCGTGTGGCCTTCACCCTCCTTACCCTTTTCGTCCAGCTAAAACTCCCAAAAGATGACCGGTTCATTCCCCCCCTGCAGTCCGCTCCTTTTACTTTCCTTCCCACTTCGACAACATGTGTCCGCATGGTTTCCTCCCTTCTTCTCAAGTTCCCCCTTTGTCAGCCCGTTATGATCACCACGCCGATTTTTTCCCTCTGGGGACACCCCAACCTTCTACTTTTTTTATCTGATGCCTTTTTTTTTTCTTTTTTTTTTAATACAGCATCGTAAACGCCACGTTTTGATGTGGCATTGACTTTCTTTGATCCTCTTGTCTGGGTTTCCCACAGAGCAAAAGCAGGCCTCCTCCCCCGAGCACTTAGTTCTTTTCTGCCTTTTGGTTGTACACATAGGAGAAATCTTGCGTTTTTCTTCTTAGTCTGCCATTCGGAGGGGAGTTCCTGGGAAGATCAGATGCGCAACCCCACCCAAAACAACAACAAACCCCAAAAAAAATAAAGGAGTAAACTCCCTGCGTCTTCCAGCCTGCACCTCTGTGAACATATCCCTCCTTCATGTTTCCGGCCCCCGATCCTGGGAATTGGGCCCTTGAACCGCTATTCCTTCCACGCAAAGCGTCTACTTTCGTCCCCGGCTAACAACTTCTTAGGGAGCTCCACAGCCATCCCTTGCATTCCCCCTTCTGATTCTTTTTTTTTCACCTTTTTCCCCTCTGGTTTTTTTTCCAAAGCCTCTTGCGGACAGTCTTTTTCCCCCTCGCCAGATTGGGTCCCCCCGCTTCCCCCCGCCTCGTCAGTTTTTTTAAAAATTTGTAGTCCCCCCCCTCTCTTCCCCATCTCTGGGGGATTTTGAAGAAATTTTAATGCTTTTCTGGGTCCCTGTTCCTAATGCTAGGTGGACGAGGCCTTTCCTTGCCTTTTTTCGCCCAGATTGATTTCCAGGGGTCCGTCGCGTGCCCCTCCATTTCGAAGGCCACCCTTTAAGTTCCTTTTCCACATGAATAAAGACAGTTCCCGGATTGAATGCTCGGTTTTTCCATCCTTACCCAATCCGGCCTCGAGTGGGGCGCTTTCTTTCCTTTTGTTTGTGGATTGGGGGGTCCCTAACTTCTTGGTGCCCCCCCCCGGAGTGGTGAAGATTTTGTTTTCGGCGCCCTTTCAGTCTTCCTAGGAACAAGTCCTATACCCAAGCCCCATTTTCTCTCGGTTTGCGGAAACTGAAAGCAGATCCCCGTCGGAAAGCATCACCTTTAGTCTTCCTCCACCAAACCGATTCATCACTCGGCGGACGGAACGGATTCATGTTATTCTCCTCTCCTGTGTGTTGGATGCCTCTCAACTTTTTTGGAGCGTAGTAGTTTCCTGTTAGCTGTTTTTGCCCCCTAAGCCCCTGAAGTATCATTCTCTTTTGGTCTTTAATCTAGGGAATCGTTCCGGCATAGAACCCTTATACTTTTTGATGCTTTCCGTCATCTCCCCTTCTTCTCAAAAACCCAAAAGCTGCAGCGCTCTCCGCCCGGTAGTTGCCAACCGACCGACTTTCCCCCCCCCCACAGCACAATCCAACTTACCTAGCTTGACTCCCGGCCTTCCTTTGGTGCATCTTCCCGCACCCCTCATTTTTTTTTCAAACTGTAGTTCAGGTTTCTCCTTCAAATTATTGCTTCCGCCCCCTCTGCCCTTTCGGTTAGCCTGTAGGAAACATTTTCCAAGATCGGGCCGCACCGGCACCTGTAAACAGCAAGCCTCCCCCCCCGTCCTCTGACCACAAAGTTCCGCATTTTCCCACCATTACAGTCCCCGGCTTGACATTCGAATCGGGATACTCCCCCCCAGTGGCCTGCAGAGGCGGCCATTCTTTGACGGGACCACCCCTGGTGGCGCTGAGACTTTGCTTCTTTTTTTCCTTCCCTGCGCGGAAGCAGAAGTGGGCATTCCGAACAGACTTGTCCCTCAGTGCTCGTGTGGCTCTCTCAAGAGACTTTATGTCCCCTCCCATGAGATCGGTTCGTGACGCACGGCATTGTAGGCTGGGGCCTTAGAAGGCAGAGAGGAAGAGTCTCCATTGCATTCTCTTCATTTTCTTTTGACCCCCCCTCTTTTACCGCTTTTTCTTTTTTTTTACTCTTGATTTCTCCTCTTAGTGAGGACGCCCCCCCCTCTGGCCTTTTTCCCGAAAGAAACGGTCTATCTCCATTCCCTTTGATGTGGGTCACCAACTTTTCTGCAGGCCCATCTTTTTTACGACGGTGGCTTCTGGCCTGGCCGTTGTCGTGTGGTCCCTTTGAAAACATCCCAGGCGCCTTCCCCGCTTAAATTCCAAAGGGCTCACCCTTTTTTCTTTTCCGCTTTTCACCGTTTCTCCTATAAAGTCGCACCAGTAGATTGGTTTTTTCCCCCCACTTTTGTGTAACCTCTTCGGCGGGGCCCCTTCTGCCCCCCTGTCAGGATCCCTCTCAGGAAAAAAGTAGAGGAAACTTTTTGTCCTCTTACGATCATTCTTCTTTTTTTTGATTTTAAAAGGGGAACCGCGTTTGCGCTGGTAGTTTGCACCAAAACTTTAGGATCCCCTAGAATTCCTTTAAAGGACAAACAGCGTCCCCCCCCCTCCCTCTCGAGTGGCACCTTGCCTTCCCCCCCTCTCCCCTCGAGCCTTTTTTCTATGTTTTGAGATACATAAACGACTCCGTCCCCGTGAGAAACTGGGTCCACCCGATACAGGAATTGCCTTCTTTCCCTATTTAAGAGAGGAGGCGACGGCGGTTCTGAGCATATTCCCATTTTCTGGTTCCCTTTCACCCCCCCTTTCCCCTTACGTGTTTTTGTAGCCTTCTTCGCTCCACTCAAAGGAGATTTGGACCCTCCCCTCTCGTCGCCACTTTTCTCCTACTGTTTCCTTTGGCCAATTCGGCATCGGCTTTTTTGACCTAATGGGCGTCGGTTACGCAAAAACAATCCGCCTTATCCATACTTTAGCGTTTCGCTTCCGGTGTTGCCTTCTCATCATTCGAGCTTTGACAAATTTTTTTTGTCCGCAGCTCCCCGGGCACGCTTTTCCCCTCCCCGCCTTTTCCTCTCCTTACTCCACTCCTTCTCTTTTCCCGTAGGAGGGCGCGACCCCTGTTTCCTTTCCTTTCCACAGCAGATGGTGGAAAACCCCACTCCATTTTTTTGACTTCTGGTTAGAACTTATCGATGTTAACTCTCGGGTCATAAAGCCGATTTCTTTTTGATGGACGGTGACTGGCTTTGTTTCATGGTTCTGTTTCCCCCCCAAGAGGCAGCCGCCTCCCTCCTATGCCAAAACTACGAGTAGCTGCTCACCTGAATCCCCTTTTTTGTCACTCTGAACTCTTTGTTCTTTGGAACTCTTTTATTGTGCATGCGCTGGTTATAGAACTAAGTGAGTAAATCCCCACTCTCGGAAGCCTTCCCATTCGTTTTTCATGCACGTCCTGCTGCAATGGAGTTCCTCTATGCCTTGGGGAACTTCGCCGTTTCTAAATTTATGCCGAAATGCCTCGTTTAGCCACCCTCCTTAATATATTCTGGAGAAGCCACACAATCCCCGCACCCTCCTTTTCCCTTTCCTTCTTTCCCACCCTTCGCTTACGCGCAGGGATCCGTTTCCAACTCCCACCTGCGGCTTGTCAACGTCAAGCCGCTTCCTCTCTTTTCGTTTGTGTCCATGCTTCTCCTTGATACCTTTGGTAATCCTGAAATATTGCATGACCTTTTTTCTCTTTAGTTTGCCGTCTGCTGGTGACTTTTCTCCGCTTTTCTTTTAGCAGGGTACGAGGTCTTGACTCTCTTTTTTGTAAGTCAAACCGATGGAAGTATGCCCCACAAGACCCGGGGAACGGATTGGCCCGATTGAAGAAACAATAAGAGCGCTTCCTCCCTTATTCTTGGTGGAGTTTTGAGGTTTAGTCCCCACTTTTCACCGAGGCGTTTTGCCTTCCGGCTTTCCCCTGAGAGAAGGAACTCCATCCTCTCGATGGTTTATGCCGGGCCCGTGCCCGACCTTTTGTTTTAACCTCCCGGTATGCCCACAATGGGCGGCAGGCCCCCAGAAATGTAAACTAAGACCGTATCTTAGGCG
>Ga0179593_1591300_pt1 | contig 11245 bp, 7 predicted proteins | sample CZODoug2_1_08_16_FD_185931 | JGI IMG/M metagenome (GOLD analysis project Ga0179593, IMG submission 185931) | Vadose zone soil fungal communities from Angelo Coast Range Reserve, California, USA - CZODoug2_1_08_16fungal (PacBio error correction) | ecosystem: Environmental > Terrestrial > Soil >... | reverse complement strand
GCCGCGCCCCTACATTTTCGTTGTCTCCTCATTTCACTCCTTCCCGGAGTTACTTCAAATGCCAGTCGATTTCTTGCCCTTTCCCTCCCTTGCGTGCGAATTATGGCTTGGTTTCTTTGCCTTTAACCTCCAAAGGATTCTTTCTTTCGCCCCCCCCCCAAAATGCAATCGTTTTCGTTTTTGCCCAGGTTTCTCAGATCGGAGCGTCCCGAAGTTCCGTGACTTCTCGCTTGTACCCTTAACTTTCTTTTGGTCCCAACAGAAGGGGACTGTTTGTCGCACTGTGGGGGTCGCGACTGACTACTTTCCTCCGGAGGCCCGGTGGCCTCTTCCCGCTCAATTTTTTTTCCCATGCTCAAAGAAGGATAGACCCCAGCCCCCCCCACACCCACCCCCCACCCCCCCCCCCCCCCCCCCCCCCCCCCCCCCCCCCCCCCCCCCCCCCCCCCCCCCCCCCCCCCCCCCCCCCCCCCCTCCCCCCAACCACCCACCCCCCCCCCCCCCCCCCCCCCCACCCCCCCCCCCCCCCCCCCACAGCGTGCGGTTTGTTTTTTTGACCCTTTTTTCCTGAGTTTTGCGGAACCTTTTTTCCCCTTCAATCCCGCCATTTCCCCCCTCTCCGCGAGCAGCCGCTGGCCTGCATGTACTGACCCTTTTCGGTTTATTTCGAAGATATTTGCTGTCGAGGTTCCTTCCAGCTCCCATTTGTCCTCACGACGCTGTTGAATAGGACGCCCTCGTCCCCCCTCCTGGCATGGCACTTCAGGGCGCAAATTTTCCTTCCCTCCTTTTCTATTGCTCTAGACCCTAGTATAGTCGAGCGAAGTTGATCTTCATGAGGTATTCTTCCTAACTTTTTTTCTTTAATTTGGCATATTCTGATTTCCCCCCATTGCCGGTTGCGGTTTGTCGGCTATCTCTCCCCTTTCGGCGTTTTTTTTTTTTCGTGGCTTGCTTCCAGGTTGTCAATCGTTCCCGCGGCTCCATGTTCGGGCAGGGCGAAGGAGCAAGTTTTGCGCCTTTTTTCGTTGAAGCCGCCCCTATTTTTTTTCCCTACCACGAACGGTCGGTTCTTCCACGCCGAGGCATTATTTCCCCAGGAACGATTTCCTCCCCCTCTTCTTTTCTCCGCTGTGTTTTGAACACACGACTCCTTTGGTTGTGAGTCGTTGAATAGAGGAGGCATCCTTTTTTCATGGGCGTTGCTTTCGTTCCGCCTTTGAGTGCTGTTTCCCCTTGATGCTTCCCGGGTTTTTTCCCTTTGTCTTGACCCCCCTGAAGGGTGTCTTGTCGCCTTTTTCGCCGTCGCGCTGACCCGCTTTCCGGCTTTTTCTTCCCCTTTTTCTTAAGGACCTCCTCCCAGATGACCTGAACGGGCCTGCATTTGCGGCTGGCGTCTCCTTGTTTTTCTCGCGAGTTGAGGTTTCCCGTCGGATTGCCTACCCATTTTTTTCCGAAGCCGTTTCACTCCTTTTCGCAACTTTCAGAGTAGTTTGTTCCTAACCACATGTCTGCATCTCAATGGACCTCCGAGAGTTTCCTTCCCTCTCTGCTCAAAAACATGTTCGACCATCAAGACCACAAACCTCGCTTTCTCTGCTTTCGCGTTCTCCCCTACCCTTTTTCGAATTTTCAACGACATAGGCCCAGCTGATTCCTTGGCCCCCGGTCTTCGCTCCCTTGCGATAGGCCTATCGAATGGTTCTGGCCTTGTTTTAGCCTCACGGCGCAATCCGAATCCGAGGCCCTTTTTTTGCTGATGTTGGCGTTGTTCACCTCCTTCGGCCTGACACTTGACGTAGTTGGGCGCGTCTGCCTTCTTCCTTTCTTCCCTGAGTCCCTTTCATTTGAATTCAAATGATGATCTTTTTATAGATGAGTCCCGGGTCTGATTTTCCATCTTTTTTGCTTTCCCATATCCGGCCCATCGTTTTGCGCAACTCCAGCGATTTGCGGAGAAACCATGATCCGATTCGACTGGTTCAATTTATCTTTGAAGGGACTGATCGACTATTAGTTTTTGAATCGTTTCCATCTCCCCCCCACTTCAAGTTTGCTTTTTACTTAATTCTGCATGAACATCTGTCTATTTTTTTCGATGTGTGTCGATGTCTGAGTTGTTTGTCCTTTATATTTTCCAAAAGTAAGACGAAGAAATGATTCTTCCTGATTATTTACTACCTGCGCGAGGAGCCTTCCTTCGCGTTTTTTCAGCCACCCTTTTTTTTGGCCGGCACGGAAGACGTGAGAACCAACCGAGGCAGGACTTTTCTCCCCCCCAGAGTTTTTATCTCGGGGATCGCATCAGTCACCTTTCCCTGCCTGACATCTCTATTTCTTTCTCTTGTTGTATTCTTGTTTGATGCCTTCTCCCGATCAGGACAATTTTTTCCCCCTGGGTTTTCCGACCGAAGCCTTTTTGGACAAAATGGATTTCCTGGAGCTTTTTCTCGTGCGAGGGTCTCATCTGTTCCTCTTACTCAGTCCTCTGTCCGGAAACTCAGGCGCGCATCCTGCTCTCTTTTTTTCAATTAATTATCCTGCACTGATTGTTTGGCGTTTGACCTATTCCACCATTTTAGAGCCTACATTTGACAAAGCTCAAGGATTGACCCGAGTCATTCGCTGTGGATCGGGACCGTTTTCTCCTGGCCCTATGGAGGCTTCGGTGTTTTCGTGTTGCGTCACCGATTTTCCCTTCCTTTCCTGAGCCCGCCCCAGCACTCGATGGAAAAACAGCACTTCTTCCCTTGTCATTCAGCCTTGCTTTATTCAAAGGATGACACGTTACTTTTTTTTTTGCCTAATCGGCGAACGGAACGACCCCCCTTTCGTCCTTCTGCCCTGTCCCCAACATCCCTTTCCTGCTCCCCCTTCTGGCGTTTTCTTCCCCCCCATGAATTTCCAGAGAATTAGCTCGGCACCCTCAGCACCGACCCGACCGTGTTCCGACTAGGAGGCCACCGTCAGCCTTCGCGGTCTACCCGCAAGGAAAGCAGAGAATTTTTTCTTTGCCCCTTCCCCCATTTCTGAACAGAGTTCCTACATCGACTCCTTCCTTGCTTTTCCTTCCTATTTCCCCCTGCAGTTTTCCCCCCCGACCTTCTCCTCGCGCCGCGACTTCTCGGCAATGCTTCGTCTTTTTCTTTCGGATGTTTTCTTTACCTCTCTCTGAGATCGAGTCAAGCAACCCTTCCGCTCCACTCTTCTGTCCGGCAGCCGTTATTTGAGTCACTGTCCTTTCGAGCCCACTGCGGAACAAGCCGGAGCTGTGCCCAGCGGCCCTTCCGCTTCCTTTTTCCAAGACCCAGGATTTTCAACTCCCTGTCGGTTTTCTAATTCGCCGATTCAGCTTCCTCCGCGTCCCGAAATTTTCCTGCCCCATTTCTGTCAATTCCTCTTGCTTCGACATCCTCCAACAAAACCAATAGCCTTTTCAATTTTCCCAGTTTGCCGCCCTTCCCCTTTTTCCTGCAGGGACTGGGACCCTCCTTCTGTCTTGGAGAATCGAACTCCCGCGTTTCGTGGTGATGTACGACACTCTGCTCTTCCCCCCCCCTTTCCCCATCTTTCCCAATTTTCTAGGTTACGCCGGCCAGGGCCCACAGTTAAGCAGGGCGCTATTTTCCCCCCTCCACATTTACCCACAAACTCGCCTTCAACAGCAAGCGTTTTTTTTCGACAATGCACATTTTTTCCAAGAGGTTTATGCCTGGACCTGGCAGTTGGCTCTACTCTTTTTGTCTACGTGAAGCTGGACGAAACCCCGGTTTTTTTTTGACGTCTATGGCGTAATTTCACGCTCTTCTGACCTTAAAGCAGTTCGCGGCATTTTCCTTGATTCCCCTTTTCTAGTCGAGCGTTTTTTTCCTTTTCGTGCCCCTTCAGCAGGATGGAGAACAAATGATCTTTTGACTTCCCCCTTCGCCGGACAACCACGTTTCTCACATCCCCGTAGCGTGTGAAGACCTGGGGCCCCGCCTGCTTTTTCCTTTCCCGATTTATATGGGGCCGGGTTCGTCTTTCTCTACCCGGGTCCGCTCCCCAAGCGCCCCCGGCCCACAAGCCGACTTTCACCTATGAGCTCGCCTAGTTTTTCTTTTTTAACCATTTTTCGCGACTACCCTCTGGTCCATGTGACAGCGTGTCCTTCTACGATCCTCTCTGGGCCTGCTACCACACGCTTGACCCTCCAACTTTTTTTTCTTTCTCATTTTTCGCATCAAGGCATCCGGCAACTCACGCCGATTCCTTTTCGTCTCTTTAGCCGCCAATTTCGAGGGCATTTTTTGTGACCCATGTTTTTTCGCCCCCCACCTTCATTTGGCCAGGCAAGAACATGTTCGCCAGCATGCACCGACGTGCCTCTCTGAAAGCTTGTCATTTCTCATCGGTCGAATCCTTTGCCTGCCACCCACCGCTGCACCAAAAGGTTCCGGCCGATTACTTTTCCTCCTCCTTTGTGTTGTTAGCCACGCACCCCTTTTTTGTTAGCCCCCCCCTTTTTTTAATTCCCATCATTAAGGAGTTTGGAGTGACATGACCCCTCAGTCTTTCTACTGGCACGTTTTCTTTTTAACTTTGCGATCAGTTATTTTTTTGCTTCATTGCTACCCCCCAAAAGAGATGGGGGTTATTGTCGAAATTGCTACCCAAATGCTTCATTGTAGGACTGGCGCTTATATCGGTTTCCCCCCCACGTTGGAGGAAGTACAGTTAGTTTTCAGTCTCGGACCTTGTTTGATTACTTCAGTTGGTTTCCAGGTTCAGGATCTCCTCCTCTGTTGAAGTCTTAGGCCCGCCCGCTGGCTAGTTTTCCTTCCATATGTTTTTCGCACCATATTGAAGAAGCAGACCTTCGTCTCCAGGATTTCCCTATAGTTTTATTGTACTCCCCAAGGTTTTTTTTTATTTTCTGAGCATAGCCGCCCCCCAGACTTTCCACCGACCATATCACCAGTTTTCTCTCTTTCCTCAACTTTGGAAAGGTCTTAACAGTGCCTTCTCCGTCTTGTCGAGAATCCTCTTGTGCTGCGATTGCCTCCAATGTATAAATGCAGACGATTTCGATCTGCCCTCAGCGCCCCTTTATCCCTCGTTCAGCATCACTGGCCCTAAGACTTGTTACTTCTTGTTTTGTCAACCAGTAAAGCTTGCCTGATTTTTTCAGATAGACTTTTTTGAGCTTAGTGCGGCTCTGAGCGGTATCTACTATTGCAAAGCTAGAATTTCGTCCGGTTAGATAGGAAGGTCCTTGCCCTCTGCGTTTCGTTTTAGAGCGACTTCTGCGGTCTGTTTTTTTGTTTATGTAATTTTTTTTCAACTGCCCGGCCCTTGAAGGAGGTGACCTTTTCTTCCGTGCAGGGTTGCCCACAGTTTTTCGTCCCCCTTGGCTGCTGTCGCATCACCCGACGACGGCTTTCTTCCTTTTCCCCTTCGGTTTCATGAACGATTCTTTGAAAAGAACCTGCGTTCAGCTTGTCCTTCCGCCGGCGATGTGTTTTTCCTTTTCCATCAAAAATGTATCCATTGTCGAGTGTCCATGTGCGAAACTTCTTCTCCACCCGATTTTTTTTCTTTTCTTCTTGACCTTCCCCCCCCTGCATCTTACCCCGTTCGCCCTGGTCGTTTGGACTGTAAAAGCCTCTAAGCTCTGACCATTGCCTTTCCCCTCTCTAGTTTGATAGGACCTACGTTCCATTGCACACCTTATGACTTGGCCGAAAGGCTGTCCCGGGCCCTTCGATCGCCGCAGTCGATTCCAATTTCGCCTTCCTCAATTTTCTGAGAATTCCGAAGGCCGTTTGCCCTATTGCCGCAGTTTACGCTGCGCGAGTCGATAGCGTGGAGGGGTTGAGAACAACTTTCTCTACAAAAGCCTCAAGATCCGTCCCCTAGTCGATTATGTCTGAAAACTAGTTACTGAATGCCACAATCGGCACAGCGCCCTCTTTCTTTTTTGCTTTTCCGAATACTCCTCCATTTCCCCTTCTTCGACGACTTGTCCCTTCACGGTGCGTCGCCCTCGTGTTTTTCAGAAGCGAATTTTTTTTTCTTTGGCAGTTCTGCATCCTTCGCCATGCCGTTGGAACCTTAGAGTATTTTTGTCGTTTGATCAAGAATGTCACTTCTACATGTTACAGTTGCATGGCCGTTCGCTACCCCCCAACTGAGTCGGTCCCTGGCTTCCGACTGTTGCCTTACTATGCTAACATTAAATGAGATGCGGTTCTTGTCTTGGACTGTCTCCTGCTTTCCGACGCGAAAACTCTATTTGTTCAAACCCTCCCCTCAGAGTGCCTCTGGGCGCACCAGAGCGATATTTTTCCCCCCTCCTCAGAGGGGTCCAATTTCCGGGAATTTCAGTCTTTCGAATTAGGTTCAGACCACCAGCCGTTTTTGTTTCCTGCGTTGCCCCCTGAGAATTCTGTTTCCTTCAGCGAAGAGTTTGCCCTAGGCCTTTTTTTAAAACCCCGGCTCCGAAATTTCTCTTGACTCCCCGCGCCGAGCCTGCCCCTCTCCTTTCCCCCTTTTTCAAAGATCCCCGGAGGAGGTAAGAAGTCAACCCGGTGGCAACGCGCCAGCGTTTTTTGAGAGTTTCTTTTTTCACCCCTGCAGATGAGCTATCTATTTTCCTCCTCCCTTTTTTGTTCTCTAGCTCTCCCTTTTTTTATTTCCTCCCCGATCAGCGCCCACCTTGACGCTCGATTCTACTCGGGTTGTGATTGGCACTCGCCTCCGCGTGGGCCCCCCTTTATTCCGACGTTTTGCGGCGTCATCGTCAATTTTTGAAGAATCATTTCGGCCGCGGTTTCCCTTTTTTTTCCCCCGCCTCTTGATTTCTTCCCGCAGACCCCGGACAATCCTGATGCTCGATGTTCGCAATAATCCTCAAAACTGGATGGTGCTTTCCCCCGCTTCATGAGGGTAGATCCTGAGACATCCACTTGCAACCCCTTCTCCCCCCCCCTCGAACTGACAATCCCCTGCTATGGTTTTCCGCCCGCGTTCTTCTGGGGCATGTGTAGTGCCCCCCCCTCTGTTGGACCGTAGGCAACGCTTGACTTTTCTTCTCCCCCTTACATGAAAGTTCCGAATCCCTTCTGCCCTTGCCATTCCCATGGCCGTTCGACGCGCCCGACTCGTTTGCCTTTCCTCGAAAACCTCCCATTGAGTCGAACTGATAATGTCTCTGTCTTCCCCCAACCCCGCGAGTGCGCAATCCGAGCCCGGCGGATTTTTTGGATTTCGAACACCTTGCCAGAAGACCATTCGTTCTTCTCAACACGCTGTCCGAAGCCTTGACTCGAGAAACTGCCTCATTCTCCTTTTTTCCCTTTTCTAGCTTACCCCTTTCACAAGCTTTTCACTCCCTAGCCGTTGGCGATTTTTACAGTTTCTTATGTGCCACTCGTTGCCTATATGATAGTGCTACTCTGGATAGACACCCCCCCGCCCCTGCATTTACTAACTTTTCCGCTCCTTCTGCAATTTCCCTTTTTTTGATTCACCTGGCTGGGTTTACCCCCCCGGGGCTATCGTATGTCAAGAACCCGGCTGGATCAGCCCATGTTGTCTTGAATGTAATCTTTGTAATGAACGGCGTTTTGCGTTTCCTTCCCAGACGCTTGCCCCACGAGCGACGGGTCATTTCCCAGGATCGACCCCGGCCTTTTCCCGACCAGTTAAGCCCCCCCTTCTCTTATTTTGTTTTCAACTCGCTTGAGTGTTTTACATCTTTCGTTGACCGTCCCCGGCCTTCCCCTTCTGCCAACACCCCTCGAGGCTTTTCCCCAATGCAGTCCTATGCCGAATGGGACCTGAACATACCCCGTTCTTTGACCTATTCAATCGGTATTTGAGACGCCTCTCCCGGAGTTTAACCAAAATTCAGGCATTGAATTCCATCTCCCCTGATCCCCCACACCCAACGGGGCGCAGGCTGCTTCCCCTCTCCGCCTTCCCACTCCCCTGATATTAAACTTCCGACCCCCTAAAAACCTCTCCTCTTGAATGGCAGTCCCCTTCTATGACCTCCACTTTCCCCAGCCGGCATGGGAGGGCTGGTCCCCCGGATACGCTTTCAGATGCCATGCCGGACTACGCAGTCTTCCCTCCCGTGGCGCTACAGTAATGTCACACACCCCGTTTTTGTTTAGTTGGACACACCTATGCTGCCCTTTTCAGGTCGCCTTTCGATGAACTGCGTCTTATCCCGAGTTTATATTTGTGCATTCTTGATCCCTGTTTTCTGGAGAAAAATTTCGTTGCCGCCACCGAAGGCCCAAACCGCGGTCTTCTCCCTACGAAGAGAACATCGCCCTCGTTGGCCGACCCGGCAGCGGCTTGGATCGACTGTTTTTTCCCCTGGTCTTAGTAGGATAGCAGGTTCGCAACAAAGCCCCCCACCCCCTTTTACCCCTCTTAACAACACAGCCCGCCCTCACATGTGCTCTCCGGGGCAACTCTCCCTTTTTACCCCATGATGCGGCCCCCCTGACGAATTGCCCCAACCCACCTGTACAAGATCCTTTTACCAGTTTCCGCCTATGAAAAGATGGGCCGGCGACCCCACCCCCCCTTGTTGTCAGCTAACACGGCGAGACTTCCGAATAACGGTCTCTCCGGAAGTGGTAACGCCTCCCCCCTTCCCAATTCGTGTAGTTTCCCCCCCAACCTTTAATTGACTAAGTTCTTTAGACACTGTCCCTATCTTTTTTTGAGTCTCAACTCCGCCATGGTCCTGTGCAAGAAGTCGCAATAAAAGTTCAAGATTCAGAGCGTCGTCTCGACCAAGCGACTGTTGGTCCTGGCTCCTTCTGCGACTCCACGCGTGCCGGATAATCCCTCAACAAAACGTTTTGTCGCTTTCTCGCTTTCGATAATTTTTATGTCTCGAGATAATCGGGCTTTTTTATTGGGCATGGGCTGTCATCCCCGAGCGAGGTAGTCGAGGAGGAGACCATCCCTAACAACCGGTCATAGCTTCCCTAACCGATGCTGAGTTCCACTGGGCACCTTCTAAGGAGATTGATGGAGTACGTCCCGGGCGTCATCCCCCTACGGCGGGTCTTTCTTTTCTTTAACCCAACCCCCTACAAATGCAATCGAAGTTTGTTTGTTGACACCCCACGGGACTATTTTTCCCCTGACAGCCCACCCACCCCGTCTGCAGGTAGTCGTCCTTGGTAGTTTGATTCGAAGTGGTAGCCTACTACGTAACCCCCTTTGTCTTGCAACAGAAGGTTTTCTGTCTCATGAAGTCTAGCCTGAAGTCGTTGCTTCAGTGAACTTTGTTGCGAAGACATAACTTTTTTTGCCCTTGACGCAGAACGACGGCGGTGGAAAGGATTGCTTCGGTGCTTCTCCCTAAGTGCTTTTTGACGTTTTCTGAGCAAGTAGCTGGTTTAAAATAGACTCCATCTCCCCCCTGCGAACTAGAGCATTCTGTTGAAATGTCGCCCCCCTTTTGAACTGCTCTTCTATAGGACGGCTGATCTAGGCGCGTGTGCGGTAGATGTGGCTTTTTTCTTTTTTCTACATCCCCTTCCTTCTACTGCCCCAGTCTTGACTCCACTGACCTTTAGTTCAATGCCTGCGAAAGCGTGCCCACTTCTTTGTACACGTACCTATTTTCGAGATGAGAAGGCTTTTTCGATAGTATTGAAGCGAAAGACTTGCTTAATTCCCGAACCCAGAAGGACTACGTTATCTTCCTCCCCTTCACATAGGACGGATTGCTCACTGAGACGCCATGTTCTTCGATCCCTATTGGGCCGAAGTTTTGTTAGGCTTTGGGGTTTGTACCTAGGTAGACCACTTCTTTGCTTTCATCTGCCCAGTTCATGAAAGCCTTTGTTTTTTACCCATTGAATTGTTTTTAATTCCGAGGCCGATTGTGTCTGTTTTGGGTATTTTGTGAATTTATTTTTTCTTGACGTACCCAACTTCTTTCGGCCCAACCTACCGAGGACAGGGCATCCATGCGTCATTTTTCCTCTCTTGCCCCAGACGCGATTGGTTTTTCTGTTTTTGAAGCCTAGAGTTCCGTCAAATCTTTTCCTTACGTTCCTTTTCCTTTGAGCCTTTCCTGGAGTGAACCTCCAGCTTTCCTTTTCTGGTTCCATACCTTCGATACGATTTAAGACATTTCTTTTTCACCCTTCAAGAACGTTTTTTTTCGAAGCTTCAGTGCCCGTCGCTCCCCGCCAATTTTCCGGTTGATTCAGTTTTTACACGTCTCCCGACAGTTAGACCAAGCTTACCTGAAAGGGCTTCACTTTTTTTCCTGTCTCTTCCTTCGGATTTGCATCAATATTTCCTTTAGGTCGATTTCCATTCCCGTCGCAACCCAGCATGCTAGCAGGCTCCTCCTTTTCCCTCTTGAGTCTTTTTTCATTTCCCAACTTTGGGGGAGAACAACCCTGACGTCCCCGATTCCACCCCCCGTCGACTCCCAATAGTCGGCCCCACTACTCATTCACATAACACCTTTCAAACCTTTTTCCCCAGAGCTCTTATTTAGTCTTCCATGTTTAGAAGCTACTCTACCATCTGATTCGAATCCGCCTCCCCTTTTTCTGCTTGTTACTCACGGCCGCACCTAGTGTGCGATAGGCGATCCCCCCGATCTGTGCAGTCCTTTTTTTGCATTGCCATAAGCTTTGAACGAGCTAGACTTTGTCTTGTTCACAGCATATGCCTTTCCCTGCCCTCAATGGTCGTTGCCTTTCGCCGATTCCAACGATGTCGCCCCCCTCCTTTTCACATGGGAATGTAAGCTGCTTTGTGAACATTTATAGATTCTGCCGCTTTTTTCATCGTGATTGGATCAAAATCCCTTCTCCAAGGGCTTTTCCCCCCGTCTTTCAGTTTTTCTTTGTTAGTAGAAAAAACTAACGTATCCCTTGCTGCGCGGCTCTCACAAATCGCCGATTTTTCACACAAACTCATTAAGATTTTCGGACGGTATCCGCTATCTTTCACTCCCCTCTTTTTTTTCCCGGTTTCAGCCTCCCGCCTTTCGGATACTGCTTCGTCCCGGCAGATCTGTTGTAGTTTTTGATGAAGACAATCGATAGGGGCATCGGCAAATTGATGCACCATGATGATTGACGCCCCCCGCGCCGGCCCCAGCCCCAGTATAAAAGACGGTAATCAGTTTTTTTCCCGAGACCGGTTAATCGTTTGAGCAAAACCCGCTGTCGGTCTCTCACGTTTGTGCCTGATCTTGCTCCCCTCACTG
>Ga0179593_1535160_pt1 | contig 11245 bp, 10 predicted proteins | sample CZODoug2_1_08_16_FD_185931 | JGI IMG/M metagenome (GOLD analysis project Ga0179593, IMG submission 185931) | Vadose zone soil fungal communities from Angelo Coast Range Reserve, California, USA - CZODoug2_1_08_16fungal (PacBio error correction) | ecosystem: Environmental > Terrestrial > Soil >... | reverse complement strand
TTCTTCCCTTTTTTTTTGCGCTCCTTTTGGAACCGAATTCGGCTGGTTTCAAGAACTCAAGTCCAAATTGGGGTTCCTTCTATTAGCGAAGATGCTCTTTCTTCTCCTGCGCGTTACGATTTTTTTCTCTGACGCTGGCCTTTTGTCTTCATGTTTTTTGGTACAGACTCTTCCTTTTCCTTCTCATGGCTTTTTTCTCTAATTCTCCTCACCTGCCACTCCAACCCCTTGGCGGGGATGCCGACCTCTCTTCCCGAGAATAGAAATAACCCCTTTCTCAACGACACTAGCCTGTTGCTTTCCCCCCATTTTTCCCTTTGCCTTTTGTCCCTTTTTTCCTTAGATTTTCCTTTTTGTCTTCCAGGCGGGGCATAGACGTCCGATAAACAGAGTACTCCCCCCAGGAATGAGCATACGGTTATTATTATGCTGCCACTTTTTCTTTCCCCCAGTAATTTCTTCCCAGATTATTAATAATCCGGTAACAGTAGGTGGATATCCCACCTTCAATGTTTGAGTTCGTCCTCTTTTTCTGCCATAGATATCCCCCACTTCTTTTTTCCTTGGTTCTCCAGGTTATCTTCCGTTCTCGGAGTTATGAAACTCGCCCCCCCTTAACCAACAATCCGAGGGGTAGGTTGGGATAGAGATTCCCAAAAGGCCACCCCATGAATCCCTCGGCTCTGTATTCTTTCTCTTCTTTCTTTTTCCTTTTACACGATTTTTCTTTTTTCTTTTTAACACCACCTGTTCGTTTTCTCACCCCAAGAGGATGAGTTTGCGCATACTCGCTCGAGAGATTAGTTCGAACCTTACCCCCCCCCCCTTCGATTATTTTTCTGCTCTACTGATTCTTAAAGTTTTTAGAGGAGGTTTTCCCAGAAACCCTCACAGTTTCATCCATGTTTGAGAAAGGACGGTTTTATAACCAGAAAGCGGTGTACCAAAATTTACGCCCCCTTATACCTTTCTCCTCCCCCCTTTCGACTTCCCTCGGCCGCGGGTGTTTTCCTCTGGTATTAGGATGATTCTTTCAGGAGAATTATAGTTATCCGAAGCGCTTATAGAGCGGCCTTTCTCTTTAGCTTCCTTCTGAGGTGTTGCTTTTGCCTTGGTGGATTCTTTTCGGCCTTATCGGATGGTCCCGAGCCCCGAGCTGTCCTTCCGTAGCATCTAGACTCTCTCTCTTTCCTCGCCCCTCCTTCTCCTCGCATGATCCGAGTTTGTTGTTGCTTTGTTGTTTTGTAGAAATCTAGTGGATTTTAGGACAGAAGACGATTCGCTTTTTCTAGACTCTCACGCTCGCTCTTCCGTGAAGTGGTTGATATAGCATTCCCTGCATTCCATCTCAGTTTTTTCTTATCGGCTCTCCCTGCAAAATGTATAGTGTCGCCCCACCTTTCGACCTAGGCATGCGCAGTAAGAGATGTTTGTCTGACCTTTTCCCTTGGATATTCTTCTTAGGATAGTGTCGGTGCTTCCTATTATCGCAGATCCCTCGCGCGCCTGCCGCTCGGACAGTTTCCGGCATCTTTTTCCTTGCCCCGCGCTCTTTTTGATTCGCTTTTTTTTTTGCAGACGCTTCTCGAAGATCCCCTAGCTTGAGATCCCCTCATAGCACGCTCCGCAGCTCCAGCTTTTCCCCCTCAGCAATCTTGTTTACGCCTTTTTTTATGTTTAGGGCGTCTCACCCTTCTCAAGATCTCCCTTCGAGATCGAAGGCTCTCCGCGCTCCTTCCCCTCCCCCGATCCCCCTGACTACAGCCCATGTTGTTGGGCCTTTCATCAGGGATGGCGCGTTCGTCTCCGACCTCTCGCGTCAGCGCAAGATCGAACCTCCCCGAGAATGCTGCATCTTCCAATCTCCCCCCCTTCCTATCTCCCCTTTTCCCAGCCTTACTCTTGATTGAAAGCTGACACCCCCTGAGGAGATGGATATCCCCTGTGCCCCCCAGGAAAGAGTGATCTTCGACGCAGTCGTTTTGCCCGCCCCGTTCCCCCCTTTCACCCGCTGTTAAGGATTCTCCTACAAACAACGGCCAGCTCCCTTCCTCAGAGAGTAGAAGAACCTTCCCTGTTCCCCCCACGCTCATCTTTCTCCTCGGAATTCTGGGTGACTATGTATGTCTCTCGGTCTTTTATGTCCCCTTCGTTTCCCCCTTTCCTCTAAGATTCGTATCGTCCCTAGTTTCTTGCGGAAGTCTGCGCATTTAAAAGGACTATACGAGGACGTCTCAGTTTTTCGTAAGCTGAGAGGTCCCCCCCCCTTTCGCGTTCTTTCCCTTTGACGGTCCTTTCGGTTTTTCCGAGTAGCGGCTTCTTCGGGCCGTCTCTTAGAGGGTCTTAGCTGAGAGCGAATTTTTATTCCTCCCCAATCTTTCGTTTTATTCTTTTGCGTCGTCGCTAGTTCTCCTAACCGTTCCGCCTCCGCTTTACTCTTTTTTTCTCTGAGGCGCCAATCTGCGGCTGATGCATCATGGTTTTTCTTTTGGCAGAAGAAGTGAGTCTCCCACAGGAGGAATAGTATGATTTCTGATCTCTAGCGGCCCCTTTGACTCCCTTCCCTTTTAGTCCCTTCTGCCATCTCTTCTTCTTCCTTTTTCGAGACAGGCATTTTCCAGTGGAGGGGAAGAGCACCCGCCAGAGAATTACAAGGTGTAGAGGTTCCGCACATTTCCCTCCCTTTCCTGTTTCTTTCTCTCTCTTTTCTTTTTGTTGTTTTTTTTTTTCCCTCTTCCGATGACGATGCTTCTGAGCACTGACCTGCCGCGCTGCGGCGATGGTTCTCTTCCACACTAAAAATTTCTGCTTCGGTTTCTTCCGTCGATCCTTTAATCTCTTATTACTGATCCGCACCGGCCGCGAGAAGGAGCGAATTAGCCTAAGATGCCTCCTTGAGGAGGCGTCTCTTCCACAGATTTTTTTTTCCCTAACAGATAGACTACCCCACCGCTTCGCGTCTTCAGGTGAGGATCCGAAACCTATCGCGACCCCCTGCACTAACCCTTCCCCCTCCCGTTAGGGAGAGACTGTCTTACCCCGATACGCAACGAACGATCCTGAAAAGTTGCAGAAAGAAGCCCTAGACCCTCTTCTCCGAGAATCATTTTTCCCCTGACCATATTATTTTAGATTTGGCTTTCTTTTCCCCGGCAGATAGAATTTTAGTTCTACAGGGGCCGTGGGCTTTGCGAAGCTTTCTCCCGAACTCTATCCTGATCTTTTAGCTCCCCGGCCCCCTCGACACCCCCTCTCCCTCCCCCCCCAGAGATTGTTCTCTTTGCCCGATGTCTTCGAGCGTGGAAGACTGCGACGCTTTTTCTCGGCGAGGGCAGTTGTTTCTCAACAAAGAGACCACATCTCCGGGTCTGTCGTTTGTGTCCGCCGACCCCTTCTTGGCCCCTTTTGGCAGTTTTCATAGAAAGACGCCCACTTTGTTTTCCTTTGAAAACTCGTTTTCCTGTTGCTTTCCCACTTCTTAGGCGTGGTCTCTGGGTTTATGACGTCCCTCCCTCGTGCGCTGATTCCTTTTGAGATCGAAACTCTCCCCCCGATACAGCGGCGATCCCCCCCCCCAATCTCTTTGATTTTTTTTCCTTTCCCTCACGCGGGAGCGGTAAGCTTCGAAGACTCGACGCTTTCCATCTTAATGCGCTCTGCCAAATCCCAATCCTTGACTCCCCCATAGCTTTTCCCCCTGGCGATTATGTGAGACCTCGCTCTAGCTTTTTCAGAGAGCGCGCTTTTCCCCTATGGCCCTGCGACCTGCGATTTTCCCCCTCCCATCCCAGTTGCTTGACGACCGTTCCCCCTCGCGTTCTTTTCTCGCACTTCTCATTCTTCTTTCTTTGTTCGATCTGAGATTTAAGCGTGTAGCCAGTGACCCATGATTTTTCACCTCAACTCACCATATCCTCCCTTCTTCCTTCAGATCTCCTTTTTTCGTTCCCTTGAGCGGTCCTCTCCCGCTCCATTTTTTGTGCGTCTTTAACGAAACTCCCCAGCGGAAAAGCATAAACCAACCGCTGGCTTTTTTCCCCTTTCCACCCCCGGTTCCCCTGCGAGCGTGCGCTTAAGCGAGTTCCCCCCAGATGTCTCACCTCCAAACCCTCGCCTTCCGCTTCAGGCTCCAGTGTGTGTGTTCTACTGATTTCGGTCCCCTCTCTTTGCGCTTTTCTATTTCCTCCTCTAGGCCCCCCTCCCTTCTCTGAACCCCCCCTCAGCCCCTGTCCTTGCAGGCGAACTCTCGGCTTAGGACGCTCTTCGCGTGTCCTCTATGGTTCCGAGAAGTTTCTCTTCCCCCGAGCCCCCCTCAATCCCCCCTCTTTATTTCCCCCCTCGCCTAGCTTATGTTGGCGCGAACGAGTTCCAGTGAATTCTAGACCAGAGCGGTTTTGATCAATATTGGATAGGGGTCATCCTCTGCGAGTTGAATTCCTGGGTTTTTCCCCTTGAAAAGGGTGGCCTTCTTTTCGCCAACCGGGCCAAAGCGCTCCCGTACAAAGAATGTTCGGTCCTCGTCAGACTCCCGGCTTTCCCTTGGTCCTCTTTAAGCTTCCCCCCCCCTTTTCCTCATCCCTTTTCTTGAAATTTCCCCCCCCTCAGTTGGAAGTCCAAGAAACTGTTCGTAAGAAACCTGACGCACAACATCCCCCGAAGTAGACCAGATAACTTCCATAGAAGACCCTTTCCTGTCCCGCTCTCCCCCCAAATTTTTCCCCTGTTAAGTGGTCACTTGTTTTCGTCAAACTCCCGTTTCACCCTTTATACCGTAGTATCTCTTAAAGGCTTCTTCCCCCATCCCAAGAAGTCCCCCTTGTATGGATCCCAAATACTCACAAAAAGGCGCTTGAGGTTCCCCCTGATTGTACCTTTATCTCCCTCGTTTTTCCCCCCCCCTTTTTTACCTTTTGTCCTTCCTTTCCCCCCTGACACTCCCCTTATCCCTTCCCCCTTACTTGATCATTCTGCTGACCCGCTGGATGTTGACGTCTATCTAGCCCCGCCTTCACAAACTGCTTCCCCCATCTCTAGTTCCTTCGCCCATTTTGGGTTCTCCCCGGTCCTCCATCGCTTCCAATGTTTGGTTAATGCCTCGCCGCAGGAGGCTAGTGTCGTTTTTCTCGGTCGTTGTATATCGTCTTGGTACCCCCTGTCGGTTTCTTTGGTTTTTCCCCGTCTTGCTTTTATATCTTCTTTTTTTCACCTTTTCAATTAGTCCTTTTTTTTTGGCTGGGATTCCTTTCTTGTTTTTTACTGTCGAACATGACGCACCCCCTTCCGGTTTCCTCTACAAATGGTCCCCCCCCCTATCCTTTCTCTCCCCCTCTCGCTAAGGTTCCGGCACCCTTCTCCCTTTGTCGAAAGTCGTTTCCCGTTGAATCGCTTTCTCATTAGCGCTCCTGCGAATGTCTCTAGCTATATCGCTCTTTTTCCTCCCCTCATCTTTTGTTCTCTCTCCTCTTCTCATTTCCTTCTTTTTTTCCTTTCAGAGATTTCCCCTTGATTTTTTTTTTTCCCTCCCCTCCAAATTGGGTTGTTCATATCCCCCCTTTGCTGCTCTTAGTGATCGTCTTCGGTGTAGAGGAAAACGTCTTGCCTGCTTCTGGTCGGACCTTCCTACAGCCCTTCTGAAAGTGCCCTCCATTTCCTTTCCCCTCCCCCCCCCCACCCAGCAACAACGAAATCCTTCCCCGGTTCTGCCCGACCTTAGACCGGCGATGCATTTTCGCAATCTAACCAACCCATAGAAAGAACATGTAGCTCCAGCCGCGCATCCAAACCCTTGCCCCAAAGTTGCGACCGTGCCCTTTTTCACCCCCCCCCCCCTACCCTTCCCCATTTTTGTTTTTCCTTGCGGTTGCATTTTTCAGCGGATTTCAACAGCGTCTTCTGAATGAGAAATAACCCTTCCTCATAATGTCTGTTCATTCTTGAATTACCGTCCACAACCCTTGAATTTTTCAGACCTCTCATCCGGTTCCCCTGGATACCCCCCCTTTTTTCTACACTTTTACTTTTGTCTGCTTTTCAAACCCGGACTTCTTGCTTCAATGGGCCCCTCCCCGGTAAGGTTATGTATCTTCATACTATTAACGGATGCTGCAACCCTCCTTTCTTCTTGGACCCCTTCCACCCCAAACCTGGGTTTTTTCTCGGTTTCTTTTTCCCTCCACCGACCACAAATGACTCGGATATGGCTTATCTGTCTTGCTCCGGGATGTTGTTCTCCATTGTTTTTACACGATTTCTTTTCTTTTCTTCGTCAACTCACTCTCTTTGCGTTCTTTTTTCCTGCGGAAACTACTTACCATGCAGACTTATTTTTTCGTTGGCTGTCCCTTAAATGATAAGGTAGGTTTTACAGGCAGGAGCTTTCGTGGTCCGCGTCTCTCGGTCTTCCACCTCCCTGTTTACCTCTTTTACCGGTCCCCCTCCTTTCCTTTCCGATCCAAATTTGTAGCCTCCAACGTCTTTTTAGTAAATGGATGAATGGAACAGTAGTCAGAAGGGACGCAATCATCGAGTCGATGTTGTTTTTCCTACTCGATTTATCGGTTTTTGGAGTTCTCCCCCTTTTTTCTCTGGCTGACGTTTCCCTTCTTTTTCATTCGCTTGTTCGCAATGGAATGAGCAGGTGGTCGTTGGGAGGATTTTTCTGCAGTATCGGGATGCCTAGGCTCTTTTGTCTTTTTCTTTAGCTGCGAGGCTTTTTCTCTTTCCTTCCCCCTGCGACTGAACTGGAGGCCCGAGGTTGTTGAGGTCTGTTCTTCGGGATGGTAAGGTCCTTTTAGATTAGTATATCTCCATGTCTCTAGCAGAGATTCCCGTTTTCCTGTGAGACTTCCCTCCCTTTAGCTTTCCCTTTGTTGCTTTTTTGGATATGGGAGGTTCGCACACGGAGCACTTTAGAGGAACGCCAGTCGCCCCCCTACCCTCTTACTCCGCCCCTCATATTGTTTCCCTTTTTGGTTTTGAGCTATGTGAGGTAGCCTTTGATGTAGGGGCACTATCGCCTTCTCAGACGTACCTTCTAGAGAGAGTCCACGCTCTCCTCCCGGGCGATTTCCTCCCTTCTGACTTTCCCCCCTTTGTTGTTTGACTTTCTTTTTCTAGGTTATGGTCTTGCGGAGCCTTCTCAGATAGAACTCTTTTCCCGAAGAGAAGTCTGCGCCTTCAGAGAGCGCCTGGTTTTACCTCCCCCCCCTCGCGGGGTTATTCTTTTTTTTTCGAGCGCGATTCTTTATTCCCAGCAGAGCGCTCGCTCAGGAAGCGACCATTTCAGAGATCGCACCCTAATCCTCCCCTCCGAGTTTTCTTAGACGACCCCTTTATCGGTTTTCCTAAGCTTTCTTCGCATCTAACGTGAATAAGCTTGGCCGCCTGGAAGATAGCCCCCCGCGCCTATAACTTAGATGCAGATTTTTTCATTTCCCCTCGATAGTTTCCAATGGTCTTTTCTCCTTTGGCAACCCTTTTGCATGCTATCGCGTCTGAGGGTTTAGGCGAATGAGGACCTTCCCAGGACGTTGAATTGTCAACCCTTTCTTTTTTTTTTCTCTCTTACCCCTAGGCCATTTCCTTAATCCTTTGATCCCAAATTTTCCTCTGTCTTGAACGGCATTAGGGAAGCAATCTTCTATTCGGCTCATACTATGGTGGCTTCTTCTTTTTCGGTTTCCCGGTTTGGTCCTTTTTTTTGAATCCTTTCCCGAGGGGACGTTCGCTGATCCGGGATAGCCACGCCTAGTTCTTAAGTATAAGGGAGATCCGACTCTAGATGCTTTTCAACCCTTTCCTCCTTGGCTTATTCTCCCCTTTCCTTTTTTTTTTTCTTCCGACCTTCCTTTTCTTTTCTTCTCTAGGATAGGCGGATGCAGCTTCGCGGATCCCTGAGTGGTAGAGATTTCTGATTTCGACAACGTACAGGGCTTTTTGACTGAGGCGGGGGCTTCGCTGCTTGTCGTCTATCTTCACCCGGCCTTCTCTCGCTCCTCTTCCCTGTGTAGGGAATCCGGCCGCCTCAAGAGGCCTTTTGCTAATGGGTGATCAAGGCCCGCCTGAAAGCCTCCCGAACAGAGCTCTTATTACTTCTTCTCGGGCCGGTGCGGGCTCTAATCGGCGAAGATATCCTTTCTTGCCTGGGATCTCGACGGCTCGGGCGCCGGTTAAGGCGCAGTTGGACTTCTACCCTCTCCCTCCCTCCCTCTATTTTTGCCTACGGCATACGACTTTTAGAAGATCTCATCCTTATATAATAAGTTGTTGGTGTTCGAGATGATTCGACCAACCCGTCCGGATGCCGATGCTCCTTCCCCCCCCCCCCCGCGGTTTTTCTTCGCTTTTCAACGCATGACCTGCGAGGACGTCGAGAGCCGTAGAGATCCCCGCTTCTGGCAGAAGGGACTTGCGATTACCTGATATCCCTCCCCCCGACTCCTTCTCTCCCCCTGCTTTCTTTTCGGACTTTTTTTTTCCGCCGATCGCATGAGGGTCAGCGACTATTTGCCGAGCGCCCTCGATCCCGCTCTAGTACACACACCCCCCTCTCTTCCCTTCCCGGTTTTTTCGACACTCTCGCAACCGACAAGCTGCGGGGTCCCCCCTTAAGTCCCCTCGAATGTCCGACACCTTCGAATCCTCCCTCTTGTTTTTCCCGTCTTCCCCTTTCCCTAGTCCTTTTTGCAGGTGAACCGCTTTTTGATTCTCCTTACTGTTCGCAGAAATGCTATGCGAGACCCATTTTTGCGAGTCCTTTCTTGGCGCTAGCTTCTCTCGCCTTCCCCGTGGCGGAAACCCCCTGCGTCGCTGTCCCTCTTCAGATCCCTGTAGAGACTCTCTCTGACGATCCTCTTCCCGTCCCCCATCACCCTTTTAACCACCTTCTTCCTCTTTCCTTTTTTCTCTCGCTGCATTGCCCGAGAGCCCGTTGCCGACCGCGGGAGATGCCTAGGATGATTGGTAGAGGGCCTATCCCGTTGTTTTATCCTCTACATTTTCTTTCACCTCGAGGTTACCTTCTGGACCCCTCCCCCGCCAGAAGATATTAATCATTGTCCTTTTCTGCCGGTTCTTTCTCCCCCCCCCCCCCGACTTTTTCCACTTTTTTTCCCCCTAGTCACTATTAACTGCGTCATAGGCACTCCTGGGGGAATATTCGCCAGGCAGCTTTTCTTTTCCGATGTCCCTCTCCTCTTCGGGTCCCTTTTTACAATTACTCTTCCTGGTTTTTTGATAAAAACCCCCTCGCTTGTCGGGATATGGGGCTGGTCGATCTCGAAGCGGTCTGCGTAACCGATATTACTGCATGCGCTGTCTTGAGACCTAAGGGCGCTTTTTTTGAACATCCCCCTCTCTCCTCAACAACACCGCCTGTTTCAGGACCAGGGCGATCTCGCCTCTTTCCTGAAGAGGATATTGTCCTTCACGCTGGCGATCTTCTGCTCTCTAGGCCCGACCATCCCTCTGTCAACGTTTCTTTTCACCCCCCTTTTTTCTCCGCGGCGACAACCCGCTGCCGTTCATTCTCGAGCGCTTTATATGAGATAATCTTCGGAAAAGAACCCCCTCCCCGCTTTACCCCCGCCTCACACCCTTCCCCCCTGCTTATAGGAACATTGTATGATATCGTTCGTTTGCCCTGAAGGAGGGTAGAGCGTTTGGCCGATCCGCGTCCGGTTTGATTTCACGGACCAGAAACATACTTCCTAATAGCATTCAACCCGCGCTGGGCTGCAGTCGGGAACCTTTCCTTCGAGGCACGGCTTAGCTTTAGCCTCTGGAGATAGACCCTCGCTTGCTGCTGTCGGGCGGTGAAAAGACAAATTGTAGAAACCAGACTCCACACCTCGCCCTTCCTTTCTATGCTCATTGTTCACGCTCTTCGTTTTTGGCCTCTCCTTTGGGCGCGTTTCATAAAAGACAAATCACTAAAGACTTCAGACGAGGGTTTTTTGGGGGGTGTGTTTTTTTTTCCCGTTTTTTTTGTTTTCTCGATCCCCTTCACCATCACCCCCATCTCACGCCCCCCTGCTTCAGGCGCAGGGAGAACTCCTCGAGCACTTCCCCCCCCCGCTTCCTGAGTCTTGTTCCCGATCCTTGTCCCGCACTTTCCGTCGCGCGTATGGAACCACCCGCCTCGCTATGCGGACGGCCCTTCGTTTAAAGTGCATCCATTAGTACCAGGAGCTGTTTCGAATACCTTTTTTATACCCCCCTTTTCGCGCGTTGACTCCTTTGTCGGCCTTCCCTCACTGGGAGGGTGGTCTGGCACTCCATGCTCGCCGCGCTGGCAAAGCGCATGCGTTTCCTACATGATCAGGTCATGCCTCCCGACTCCCCCGAAAAGAAGAACTCCCCTTTTGTTATAATGAGTTTTTTTGCGGCGTCCTGCCCCCTCCGCGTTCCTCCCACCCAGTTAAGGCAGAATGAAAACTGCAAAAGGATAGCACCCAATCCCCTTCAAGTTCCCCGCTCCCTCCCATCGACGTCTTTTTTCTGTTGCGGGTTTTTTTTTTTCCTGCGCCAACCTGCCCTGGTCGGATTTGTTGTGCAGTCGCTAACGTAGGTTTATACAAATCCGTTATTTACCGTTCAGTTATCAAGTGGAATTATTACCCCCTTCTCCCCAGTCCCCCCTTTTTTCTGATATGTTCCCCCCCCTAAAGTAATGAGGTGGATATAAACCCTTATTTGCCCGATAGTATAAGAGGTTAGAAATTACCTCCCCTTGTTGTGCCGGTTTTTTCCTGAAACGGCCTTATGCCTCCTCAACCCTTTTTATTGATGAGGACGCTGTTTTAATTAGAGTAAGGACCCCCTCCCTGTAAGAAAAAAAACTTTTCCTCATCTGTCATCCCCCTCCCCTGATAGGTCCTTTCCCCGGTTTTGTTCGGCACTTCGCCCTGTCGCTTCCAATGTTTGGCCTTTTTTTGACTCAGCGGAGTCTTTCTTTTTCTTGGAGAATCAGTTCTTGTCTTTGCGAGATTTCCTGGCCCACGTTTTTTCCTTCCGCCTCGCAATTTTTCTGAATCTTCTTGATACCTTTCTGTGCTTGTTTCATCTCACGATCGTACTTTCGCTCTTCTGTAGTATTTCCCCAATGAAGCAAAAGGCATTTTCTCTACAAATGGGGAACGCGCGACCCTCCTATTCGTCCTCTCTCTCTCCCCATTGGTCCGTTTCCTTCCGTCCTCCCCCTGAATCGCTCCTCATGCGTCACCAAGCCTGCGAATGATCCGCAGAT
>Ga0179593_1497251_pt1 | contig 11245 bp, 17 predicted proteins | sample CZODoug2_1_08_16_FD_185931 | JGI IMG/M metagenome (GOLD analysis project Ga0179593, IMG submission 185931) | Vadose zone soil fungal communities from Angelo Coast Range Reserve, California, USA - CZODoug2_1_08_16fungal (PacBio error correction) | ecosystem: Environmental > Terrestrial > Soil >... | reverse complement strand
TACCCAACTTGGTTGCTCCCCGGTTCCATCCCTTTTACGATTGATTCTAATTGGCTGGCAGTTTTTTTTACATTGTCTCTTTGGAACTGTGTTTGAGCCATCCCCTTTTCCCCCCCGTTCTATTTTTGTCGATCCTTCATTTCTTTCTTCCTTAAACTGGGTCTCCTTTTTTTCAGTTTGGTGCATTGGGTTTCCCCATCACTTCTCTCTCCCCACCTGTCCCCGCTGTGGCGGGCGTAACCACAAGCAGTCGATAGCTTCCCCTTTGCTGAAGACTTCCCGCCTGCACTGTCCTATATTGCAAATCCAGATTTTGCAGTTAGGTGGCGCCCACTTACCCCCTTCCCCTCATTAGGTTTTGCACCTGGAACGGTTTTTGTAAGGTTTAATCGAGGTTTTTTTCCCCTTTTTTTCCCGTCTCTTGAAATAACGTTCTGGTGGGGCGGCTCCCCCCGTTTTGGTTTTAATTTCAAGTGTCGTGCACCCCCCCCGGCGGTGCTGAGGGCTTCCTGGACTGACTTTTTTTCCTCCCAAGCTTTGCTCCCCGGGTTTCCCTAAACTGGGGAAAATTCTTGTTGCCCCAGGCCTTTTTTGTTCTGTTTTCTTAGCTTTGACCCCCCCCGTCTCCCCCAACCGCTCACCTCTTCGTTGCCAACGTCTTTTTCCTCCATTTTCTTGGCATTGGTTGATTCAGCTTTTGGTCCGTCCCCTCCCCCCCCACGTCCCTTTCCCTAATCTCCCCCCGAGGGATTCAAGGCGGGCTCTCCCCAATTCCCCCCCCCCTCAAATTCTTTAGACACTTGACTCCTTCCGGGACAATTTGAAACCAGTATTCTTTGCCTTTTTCAAGAGGGTTTCCTTTTTTTTAGTAATTGCTGGTGATATTTGACTAACGTCGGAACTTATAAGTCAATTTCCTTTGGGACGTCTGACCTGTTGATAGTTTTTCCGACATCCCCTTTAGAATTGTCCCCTATCATCCGCTCTAACTAATTCAGTACCTCCCCTCTTTCCGGTATCAGAACCAGGCTGAAATTTTTTTCTTTCAGTACCCCAAGAGTTAGTTGTACTGCATAACGTGATCTTTTATCACTAAATTCGCCCCCCCCGACATTTCCTCCCATACTCACAACCCCGTTTCTTTTTTTTTTTTTTTTTTTTTGTGTAGAGAGCATTTAGTTCCCCCCCCAGTTTTCGCATTGGGTTACAGAAGGTACTTTTTGAGTCGTCTCTGTTTTTCTGTTCCCTCATTTTATGATTACCTCTCGTTAGTATTCGATATCGTTTGATGAGATGAATTTCAAAACGTGCTCCAAATTATTCTTTTTCCCGCTGCGTTTGTCCCTGGGGCTTTCCTTCCCTAGGGGACATATGTTGAAAGCGGCGAATCCAAATTTTATGTCCCCCCCCCCCCCCTTTTTTACTTCCTTCATTCTCTTGTTCTCTTGAGTGATCCTTTCCCCTGAACGTACCCGCGAAACCTCTTTACCCCTGTTGGCGCGCGCTCCTTTCCCTTTTTTTTTTTCGACCCAAATCCCCTCTCACATACACCTTCTCCTCTCGTTCCAGTTACCACCCGACTTGGTCGACTTTAGATAGTCCATAGTTGTTCAGCTTTTTTTTTTGTATACATTTAAATGACTTTCTATGCTCCACATGTTGTAAGTGATTTGGGCTCCCCCTTCCCCCCCCCCTATTTTTTAACTAAGCCTTTCCCCCCTTCTTAGGTAGTTTTTTTTCTTTAGTTTGTCCGGCGATTTTTAGTTTCCCCCTACGTTTTTGCTCCTCCCCAGGATTACATTCCCGGATTATTTTTGGTATGCTAGAAGAAGGCCCTTTAATTTGCCCCGGACTTTTCCTTTTGGTCCCTTTCTTTTCCCCTTCACCTTCCCTGATACCCTGCTCATAGGTTTCCCCGCTATGAGTCTCTTTCCCGAAGGTAGGCTGTTTCCCGACGCACCCATTTTCACTTCTCTCCCCCCTTAACCTTTTTCATTGGTAGCCCCGAGAAATGCCCCCCTTGGCAATTCAGAACCTGGAGGGGATTATGTGCCATACCGTTTTCCTCTCCCTGATCCAAGTTTACCTTTTCCCCTTTTCCACCTAGCTAGGCCCCTTGTATTGTCATTTCGTTGTGATTTCGATGGGCGATTCCTCCTAATTTTGGTTTTTTTGCCCTCTTCGTCGTGAATCGACTTTTCAACCTGTTTTTTCCCCGAGCATAGAATTTAGCCTGGCCGTCCAGTGTGTACTACCCCCCTGGTCCCCCCCCCCCCGTCCTAATGTCTTTTTGGAGGACCTTTAAACATCCCCCCCGTCTGGTCTTTGCTTTCCCGTCTCCCGTGCCGGGGGGTCCTGTTCCTTTGGTTCCTGTTTGCAAACGACCCTCCGTCCCTGGGACCCCCCCCCCTGGGCTCTTCCCCTTTTTTGAAGGCAAAGTATTTGGTCTCTGCTCCGTCGTTCCTTACTTCCTTGGACCCGCGCCTTTTTCCCTAATATTTTATATTCCCCCTTCTACGGGTTTCTGATTGGATTTCCCTTATTCTTCTACCATGCGTACACCGCTCCTTTGGCTTTCCCCTGTTGGGGTTTTACGCCATCCGTAGATGAATTACTTTTCCTCCAAGCTACCTCTTCCTGACTTGCGTCCACTTCTTTTGTTGCCACTTAACTTGCAACTTTCCAACCTTTCTCCAGTTCGCTGCCCCTCGTTTGTCTTTTCCCCTTTTTTCCTTGTACGCCACCTGGTCCCAAACCAGGTTCTTCCCACCCCGTTTAGAAATCCCGTTTGGCCGCGTCCGGGTCCCCTGTATTTCCCCCCCCTTTGGTTGTTCCTTTTTGTGTGAGTCATTGTCCCCCCCAGAATTCTGTTTAAATTGGATATCGACCGTGTTTCCTGATGCGCTCGTTTTTCCTCACCTCCTTTCTGTATCGTCCGTATTTGTAACCTCTACGGTCCCGGTCCCCTGGTTAGGTGGGATTTTTCTACCCCTTTTTTTAAGTCTCCCCTCCACTGCTGAAGGAACCTTTTTTTTCCCCCCAAGTTTTTTGGATCCTTTTTTGTCCCGTTCCCCAAACCACCCCATTTCCTCCCAAGTCGTGTTTTCAACGTAAAGCAGGCGCTGTTTGCAGTACCCCGATGAATCATTTTTTGAGGAAAGCACTGAACTTTTTTCAATGTCGTCTTTTCTCCCTCTCACATTCTTGTTATTTTGTCTTTCTTCCCCCCCACAAGCTAGGTAAAAACCCACCCGTGAGTATTTTATCTACGCGATTTTTTTCCCCCCTTCCTTCCCCAATCCCCTTTTGCACTAATTATCTTCACTGGTGTTACCGTCTTTCCTTAAGTTGTGTCCTTCCCCTAAGGTTTACTTTGTTTGTGACTATACAAATTTTTCCTCTTTCTTTTCATCTTTCAAGTCTCTCCCCTCAGTATCTTTAGTAATCCTTTCCTTTTGTTTGTTTCCTTTGTCAATTGGTGGGCCCCAAAGGTGTGACCTCCTTCAAAGTACATCTCTCCTTCTTGTTCTTGGTCCCCACCCCCCCTCCTTATTGGCTGGACCCATTCCTTACGTTTTTTTTCCTTTACACTGACCCCTTTGGGATATATGGCTGCTTACTCGTGTTCTTTTCTTCTTTGGGGCCCTCCCTTTTTTTTGTTTTCCCCCCGTCGTAGTTTTCTCCTTAGACCGCCGCTTTTGAGCCCCCCATCCCTCCCTACCTTCTGCTGACCCAATTCCGATCATACTCTCCCTACAGTGTTGTTCTCGCAGGAGGATATTCACTCATCCGGTCTTTTCGACTTCCTCCTCCCCCCCCTTCCTCTTTCCCTTCCTTAGTTTTTCATTTTTTCTCTTTTGAGTTATCCAAGAAAACTTTGCGTTGAGCGATGCCGACGTTCCCCCCCTTCCCATCCCCCTTTACCCCTTCTTTTCCCCACGTCAGTTTTCCCCCCCACTTGTTCTTTTCTGAAAAACTGATTTTGAATTTTTCATCAAGTAGGTTCACTTTTATTTTTTTACAATTCCCCCCAGTCTATGTTCATCCTCCGCGACACTTTTTCCAGCGAGTTTCCCAAAAACGCACGGTTTTTTTTTTCTTGGCGTACCTTTTCTTTACCCCCCCTGGTTGTCGATTCCCAGCTTTTTTTTTTTCTGCATTTCCCCTAGGTGGGTCCACCACTAAAACCCTGCCGACTTGGTCCAGTTCCTCTCGTTTGACACTTGACTTTTTTTTGCCAAAGCTTCGTCCTTTTCCCTTTTTTTTTTAGTTTTCCCTTTCTCGACCCTTACTTTTGGAAGTTTTTTTTTTTGTTGAACCGTAATCCCCCCCCCCCCCCCCCCCCACTTTGTCCCCCCACTGTTCACCAATCTTTTCTTTGATGCCTGTTGCACAATATCATTCTTTACCCCTCTCTGGATTTTTCCCCAGAAGTAGGGTTTTTTTTTTTTTTGATCTTTACCCCCATATTTTCCTTTTTTTTTTGTGCATAGGAGAGCTTTCGGTTCTCTCTATTTGCTCGGTTCATCCCCCAGAATCGCAGTCTATTAATTTCGGTTCTTCCCTTTTTACCCCCAACATGCCACTGACCCACCAATCATTTTGGGGACAAGTTTGTACATTGGTTGGTGGATTATTTATTATCTTTGGGTTGTTTTTCCCATTAGTCCCCGGGCCCCCCCAGGGACTTGGGATGAGAGGCCCGGGCAATCCTTTTAACCACCGTCACCCTTTGTGGATTAACCGAGTTTTTTTCGTCCTTTCCCCTTTTGTATACCGGTAGTCAATTTTTTTCCCTTGGGGGCCTTTTAAAATGTCACCGCGACCGCCCGTCTCCCCTTCTTTATTTTTCCCTTTTTTCCCGGAACGGTGTTTTTTGGCCCCCCCCCAAAAAGGGTCTGTTGCCGTTTGTTTTTTTTTACACTTCCTTTCTCGTGCTGGTGATCCGCGGCTTTGGACTTTAAACCACAAGGTTTCTGACCTAAGCCTCTGGTAACCCTTATTTGGTGCCCCCCCCCCCCCTACTTGTTCCGGTTTTTTAAATTTTCTTTTCCTTGTCCTTCCTGTACTTTCTCCATGGGTTGCTTTGATGCAACCTGAAAAACCCCTCCTTTTGATTTTGAAGTCTCCTGACACTCGCACATTTTTTACCCCAAGTATTAAGTTTCCACCCCCCCGTCCCCGTTACCGCTCATTCGTTCCCCCCCCTTTTTCCTCCCTTCCTGTCCCCCCTTGGACTTTTTTTTTATGGGTTTCTTTTTTTTTTTAACATTGTCTGTCTTTCCCCCGGTTAGGGCAACCATAACGCCCCCTGTTTTTGACCAGCGGATGTAGGTTTTACTCGCCGCCCTGTCCACCTTTTTTCTTACCCTTCTTTTTTCCCTTCTTAAAGCATTGGAAATGATACGGCCAACCGTCTTTTTTCCCCAGTTACCTTACGCCTAATGATGTCCCCGAGACATTGGGAATCTAACATATTGAATGGCCCAAAATTGTCTTCCAGTCTCATGCCCCCCCCCCCCTCGTGGTATAAGAATTGTTGGCTGTGCCATCCGGTTTTGTGTGGGCCTCGAACCTTTTTCCTTATTTCGGAAAAAACAAACCTTCTCCCCCCCTCCCGTCCAGTTACCTTCTCTCCTTTGGATGTCCCTGTCCCCTTACGACCCAATTTCCTTGGATATGGCATTGCTGGTTTAAATTGTAATTTCCCCCCTCTCTATCTCCCCCCATACTTGGGTTGTCGGACATTTCCCCCTTTTTTCCCCTGTGTTGGTTATTCCCCCTCCCAGCCCCCGGTTATCAAGACCCCTTTTTTCAGCTTCTCCAACCTGGTCTTTGCTTCTTTCTATCTTGTCTAACAGCCCCAAGTGTTTATTCCTTTTTACTTATCACGTTTGCCCCCCCCAGGTTTTGAACCCCGTTTGTCGTCTCACCTCTTCCATTTCACTCACCATACTTTCTGAATTTCGTGACCCCGTTTTTAGAACCTTCGCCACTCCCCCTCCCCCACCCTTTTTCCCCCCCTTCCCTTACCGACCAGAACATCCTTCTGTCGTTTTACCCAGTTCGTGTTTCCACCCCCTGCTCAATTACCTTTTTCCCCCACCAAAACCTGAGACTGTCACCCCCCTTTTCGTTACAGTTTGTCTTGCCCCCGTGACCCACTGACCCCCCTCCATCCCAATTTCAGGTTCACCACTCCCCCAATCCCCAATTCTCCATTTTTTTGACCTTTCTTCTTTTTCAGGCAATTAGTTATTTTGCCCCTGGTTTTTTTTTCATTTTTTCCTGGGCCATCCCCCCCCCAGTTTTATCAACTATTTTTTGGACCTCAGTTTTTGTTGACCTTCCTGGCGTCAGGCTTCACGTTATACTGCCACCCCCCCTTGACCCGCCCAACCGTTCCAGGTCACCCCTTTTTTTTCCCTTCTTTTGCCTTCATTAATGCTGTATGAGGTTTTGCTCCCCCTTCCCCCCCCCCCGCCCGGAAGTCCCTTTTTTGCCACGTCTAAGGGAGGGTGACATTTTTCACCCGTTTGGCGCGGATTCTTTTGTTCTTGCTCCTATATGTTAATTTTCTTTGTAAGTTTCCAAACCCCCGGGGTTTGCGTTTCTCTCTGTCAGTCCAGCCCATTCCGTATACTGGTTCCCACACTTCCCCTCCCGAAGTCAATTTTCTGTAACCGTCCTTTTTTTTTTTTTGCCGATCCAGTGTTTCCGCCCACCCCAAAAATCAATCCCCTCCTACAGTTACCGTTTTACCAAGGAGGGGCATTACCCCACGTGCCCATCCACGCCTGGCTGATGTATCTACACCGTCTACTTTTTTTTCAAAGGGACGATCTTGTCTTTCTCCCCGTGGTATAACACAAGAGCTTTCCCCTTCCTTCACGACCCCCTATTCACTTGTGATTCTCGTTTCCACTTCTTTGGAACCATAGTAGTTAGGAACAAACTTTTTTCTCTTTTTAATTCTTCCAAGTTTCCGTTCCTTTTTTCTGATTATTGGGCCCTTAAAGGTTTTTTACCCCCCCCGACTCTCTTCGCACCTTTTTTGGGGCAAGCCTTTCTTACCTCCCAGTCCCCAACCTTTGCTTCCCTAGCCTTTTGCAATGTTTTTTTCTCGGCCTTTGGATCAATCCCCAGTATTTTTTTTCCTTCCCCTGGGATTTTTCTGCCCCCAAGGAGCTGAATCTCCCTTTGCGCAGATACCAATTCCTTTGTGCTCCCCATAGGCCGTTCCGGTATGGTACTGTGATGATAAACCAGTCCCTGGCTTCGGTTGGCCCACATTGGAAGCGGCTTAGTTTTTTAACCCAGCGTTTTAGATTAAGTCCTTTTTTTCTAAGGCACAGTTTTCGATGACGGTTTTTTTTGCGTTTTAAGAGGTCTTTACCCTTTAATTGAAAACCCCTTGCATGTGACCTGATCTTGATTTCTCTTCCCCCTGTTCAGTTTCAATACGTGTCGACTTTTTTTTTTCCCCTGTTGTTTTTTTCCCAACTGGCAGCTGTGCGTTTTTTTCTATTACCCACTAGTAGAGCTCTTTCAGATAATTTTTTTGTAAGTTCTGGCTTCTCTGCACCTTTGGTTTTTCGCTCCTAAGGATTTTCTCATGGCAAGAAACCACCAATTATGACCAGGGCTTGACCTTGTCTTTTTTTTTTCGCCCCCCCTCGCATCCCTGGCACTTCTACCCCTTTCTTCACATGTTAGCACAATTTTTCTAAACATTGAATTTTGATGATTACCCAATTCTTCCCTCGGTTTTTTTTAGTTATAAGCGGATACACCAAGAGGAAGCTGAATTGGCGCTGCAATGCGCCCTGCTTTTTGAAGTCAATTCTTTTTTTTTTCTCTTCGACTTTCTTTTTCCGAAACTGATCATTAGACACCGTCTCTCCTCCACTAATTCTTCCCTTTCCGTCTTATCTCATGCATTTTTTGGAATGTCCCAGGAATCCTGTTTTCCCTTCTCTCTTTTCTCCGGTTTTTTTTTTTTTGCGATGGTTCTGGCGTCTTGAGTTCTAAAATGTGTTGCTTTTTGGTTAAGACCCGATGTCCCCTTCCACTTTTTGTTTGTCTGAAATACTTTCTTGAATTGGACTCCCTTTTTCCGCAACCCCTTTATGGGAGCGATTCTTCGATGGCGGCTCTCCAAGTTCTCTCCGTTCTTTCTCTCCAACCGTTTTTTGGGCAAGATTCCTCTACTGTTGGATGTACTTCTAGGATCCCCCCCCCCCAATGCTTCTTTCATCGTCACCTTTGTGGTTCTATTTTTCTTTTTCTTGGATTCTTTTGGATCCGGCCTTGAGGGATATAAATTTTTGGGTTTCCTTTAAGATTAAATTTTTCTGACCACCCAAGCATTCCACATCTCCCCCATCTTTAGCATCTCGACCCTTCGCCAAGTTTTTTCGTCAGGGTTGTCAAGGACCCTCTTTTTCTTTGTCCACAATGGAACCAAGTGGTCACCCTTTTTTTCCTCATGCTCTTTGCTTTCCGAAAGCCGACTTTTCTTTCCCTTCTTTTTCTTCCGTTGGATTTTTTCTACTTGTTTTCCCCCCCCCTGATACACCCGACGACAGAGTCATTAGTCCTTTCTCTGCTCCTCCTAGACTCTACTCTTATAAGCACTAGGTTGATAAGGGAGAAGGCCCATCGCTTCCACCCCCCCCCCTTTTTCATTTCATTATCTGCTTTTGACCTGGGGCTCTTTTTTTGTGGGCTCCAGCCAGGTTTTCCCCCCTAACTTGGACCACGTCCCTCCCCTTTGGAACCCGGGCATCCAAGACCCTTTCCCTTTTCTAGTCCTTCCAAATTCCAGTGTGGCTCCCGGACTGAAGTATTCCCCTCAAACCTGGTTGCCAAACCCGATTAGTGCCCCTTTATGTCCCCATTATTTTGGTGAGATTTAAAGATCCCTAAGTTGGTTGTCTCTCGAGACGAATCACTGACCCCTCCAGTTTATGTCCCCCCACGTTTTTTCATAAACTGAAATTTTTCCTTCACTCTTGGTGTTTGTACGTGAACCCCACTTTCCTCCCCCCACCAGGAAACTGCATTGACTAGCCGCTACCAAACCCTTTCGGTGATTTCAACGGTTGCCCCGGTTTTCCCCCCCGTACTTAGGTGTATCCGTGTTGTCCCCCCCTGTTGAGGAAAAATGCCACCTCTTCTTACTTTTGACCCCAAAGTGTTCTTCGTTTTTTACGAATTTCATTTGGTCTTGCTTTTGAGCGGATATCGGTTGTTCCGTTTGACCCCTTTGTTCCAGATTATATTACCTAGTTTCTTGTTCCCCACTTTTTTCCCCACTTATTTCCCAGACGCGTGTTTTTTGACTCAAGCCTACCGAACGCGTCTCGGTCGGTAGTATTTCATTTACTTTCCCAATTTATTTTAGAAACTTTCCTGGAACGTTCTCTAGAATAGGACATTTTGTTTTTGGTGTGTGTGTTTTGTTTGTTGGGTGGTTCTTGTGTTCCTTTTTTTTTTTTTTGTTTTTTTTGGGTTTTTTTTTTTTTTGTGTGTGTGTTTGGTCGGGCTTGGGGGTTTGAATCGTAGGGGTTCCATTCTTTTCCCCCCTTCCCTTTCTTCCCAGTTTTCCTCTCGAAACTTTTTAGTCGTTTTGTTTCCCAATGAAACGCCTCTTCCCCCCCCCCCTCTGTTTTCCACCCCTCCTTCGTGCCGGCCCCGCTTCCCGGGGACACTTGTGTAAAGTTTTGGCTTTTTTGAATAGAAAATTGTTTGATGGACCCGCTTTTTCCCTGGTACGCTCCCCGAACTTGTGTTTTCTGGACCTTTTGAGACCCTCGTCTTTATTTTCTTACGTCATTTGAAGTTTTGTGCATCCTCAAGGGTTTTGCTTGGTGGCACTATCTTCAATTTTATTTTGTCCAGGACAGAACTTTCCTGAACTCATATTTAGCCTCCTTTTTTTGTCTTCCCCCCCCTGTCCCGCAAAATGGTTGTCCATACCTCCCTCTTGCTTTTTTCTTCTCCGGGACCCCTTTGCTCCCCGGTTTGTTTCTGTCGAACACCCAATCTTTCCCTTTCCCCTCCCCAAATCTCTTGCGGACCCCCAAACCCCTTGTAGAGTTAACCCACATTAAGGGTATTGCCTCCTCCCTTTTTCCCCGCCCCCTTTCTTTTTTTTTTCCCCTACTTTGCTGAGGGGCACTTTGTTTTATTTTTCCCCCTTTTCGATAAGAGAGCCCTCCCCTGAAGTCTGCGTTTTGTTAGACCTAGCGTCGGGGGCTTTACCCCTCCCCCCCTTCCCCTGCCTTTGCCGTTGTACGTGTTCCCCCCCAATCCACCGGTTGTTTGATCTTGACCCCTTTTGCCTCCTTTCCCCTGACGTCGGGAGATTTCCCCCCCCTTACCCCCCCCGGTTTGTTTCTTTTTTTCTTTTTTTTGGTACATGATTCCTGTCCCCATTTTAGTATTCCCTTTAGGTCCCCCCTTTTTGCCCAACAAATCGGATTGACTTCCCTCCCCCCCTCTGTCTCTTGTAGGGCCGTACCGTTTGTCGGTTTAGTGTGGACCCCCCTCCTCCCCTCTCCGGTAACAAACCCCCATCATGTCGGTCCCCTTTAGCTCCCCTTTCCGACCTTTTACCCTCCTCCACTCGATCTTCCCCCTTTTGTTTGAGAAGTTTTCTGTTAGGTTTGCTCAGTGCCTTACGAAGGTACTCGTTCCCCCTTTTCCCGTCATCGAGAAACCCCAGGGGCGAGGTCGTGCCCGTCCTTACTTACCCAAAGCTCAAATTTTCATTCGATGTTTTTACAATGGAAGTTTTTCCTCCCACCCCCCTTTCTTCTTTTGATGATTCCGCGTTTTTTGGCACCTCGAAAAGTTCAAGTCGTTCCATAAATCAGCAGAACCTTCCCCCTTTTGGTTTGTTTAGGCACAGCCTCCCCCCCCGTCCAATTGGAGGAGTCCGAGTTTCTCTTCTTTTTCAACATATTACGTTGACCACCCCCTCCCCTCTCCTCTGGAACGCGATTCCCCCCTTTTTTTTCTCCACAGGCAACAGTTTCCCTTCCAAGTTTGTCTGTCCTTTTCCCTTGACTTTTCTTCCACCCCCGTACCTTGTGGTTTTTTAGTTTAAAAACGTAAGAACAACCCCAATCAAGCAAACATTGTTTTTTTCCCCTGTTCTCCCCCCCCTTTTTTTCCCCTTAAAGTCAGGAAGGGACCTTTTCCCCCTTTCTAAATAATCAATTAGTTTTCTGGTACCCCC
>Ga0179593_1351721_pt1 | contig 11245 bp, 17 predicted proteins | sample CZODoug2_1_08_16_FD_185931 | JGI IMG/M metagenome (GOLD analysis project Ga0179593, IMG submission 185931) | Vadose zone soil fungal communities from Angelo Coast Range Reserve, California, USA - CZODoug2_1_08_16fungal (PacBio error correction) | ecosystem: Environmental > Terrestrial > Soil >... | reverse complement strand
CCTTTTGTTTGGGTTTTTTGTTTGTTTTCTTTTTTGGTAGACCACCCCGCTTGTGGGTTAAGCGCGCATTTGACTATTTTCCCTTTCCCCCTCTTCCACTCCCGCAGAAAATTTGAGATCTTTTCACGATTTTTCTCCTTGAGACTTCTTTTTTCAGTTCTTGGCCTGTTACTCATATCCCTATTTCAGTCTTTTATCCTGTACTATGGGATAGGCTTTCTCGTTTTCCCCCCCACGCTCTTCCCCCTTTCCCCCCTTCCGAGTTTTTTCTTCCATTGCCTTCGGCAAAATCTGACTCCTCTATCGAGAACCTAGAACTGCCTCCGGCGATCTGCCCCCCCTCATTTTTTTTTGCAAGGTTCTTCTTTTCTCGTAGGGTCGCTTCTGAGAAACGCGGTGACAGCGCCGCCCTCGCCTGTTCCCGGTCGCCCACCCCCTCCCCGCCTGGGTCCCCCCCCTCCCTTGAAGTAGTATACAGGTTTGGAAATGCTCTAATCTAGGAGAACTAGACAGGTCATGCAGATACGACCGGTTTTGCGCCGTGAAGTCCTTTTTTTTGTTCCCTTTCGCGTTTTTCGCATCCTTCGGACCCCGGCGATCTTTCCACGGATTCTGGAGGTACTCTTGCACATTACTTTCCTCCTTATCATTTGTAGCGCTCTGTCGACCCCCCCTCTTTTGTTTTCCTCTTCCTCCCAACGCTCTAGTAGTGTCTTGTATTCTGGACCAGTTTGTCTCCTCAGATCAACAGGTTCCCACTCTCCCGCAGACCCACAGGCGCAGACGAGACCGTGCTCGTTTCCAGGCTCGCCCTCCGTCCCTCGATCCGGGTGGCTACGTCCGGATCCCATGACTCATCTTCTCCTTACTGGTGCGCGTTCTTTTTCTCCCAGAATCTACAGTCCTCTCTTTTTCGTGATAGCTCGCCTTTCTCAGTCCCTCCTCCTAGAGTCTCTTCTGTGTTTTAGGCTCGAAGGTTTCTTTTTTTCCTGACCCTTTTTTCTCAGCACGAGAGTCTTGTCTTTGGCCGCTTCTTCTCCCGTGAGCAGGCGATCACCCTGTGATTCTCCCTTCTCGAGGATTCATAGTCTGATCGATTAGAAGACTTCTGTGGGCCTTCGGAGGTTCCCTGGTTGACCCCTCTTCTCTTAGTCCCCAGTCATATGGACTTGTTATACCTCTTCCGGCTACGTTTCGAACCCCGGACGGTTGCCCTCTGAATCGGCTTCTGTAGTTGCACCTGATATGCTTTCTCTTCGCACCGTATTGGTGTGTCATAGGGCGTCCGTCCTCCCGGGAATTTCTGTCCGCGTGAGTTCCTCTTCATTTCTTCTCCGTCCTTTCTTTCTTTCTTACATCCTTAGAAGATCGCCTCTTAACAGGCAGGCGCACGTTGCTAGTTATTATACTCTCTTTTTTCCCCCTCACTCCTCCTTTTTTTTGTTGATCTCTCCTTAGATGCCGTTTTTTTTCCTTCAGAGCCTTGCGTTCCTTTCTCTGGGACTGCCTCGGAAAGGGAATGAACTCCGACTGAAGAGGAGAGTTACTCGCCATTCCTTTCCTAATGAGCGACGGCCGCTTCTTTCGTAAGCCTTGACGAACCTCCTTTCCCCTTCTCTGTCCTCACGCCCGCGCAGGGCCCTTGACGACGAAGTTTTCCTTCTGGCAGCTGGCCGTTTCTCTTTCTCCGGCCGGGGAATCTTAGGCGAGCTGACGGGGGACCTCCTGCCGGTTTTCACCCGTTTTCCGCGAGAGTGAAGACAACAGCCTTCATCCGGAACCGGATTGACGGCGAGCCTCTATCGCTTTCTCCTTGCCGATTAATACTGCTTCCTCCACGCTTCTTGCTTTTTCCGCACCGTACGCTCCGGTGCTTCTTTAAGTTTACCGCCACAGACTGTGCGCGTCCGACCACCTTTGTCCCTCTCCCCCGGGCGCCATCCTCTCGCGCTCCCTCCTCCAATTTTTTTAGCGTTCTGTTAGGGCTTCTCCTCCGTCATAGTCGGCTTCCGATTTGACGCTGGTCTGCCGCGTTTGCGATCGACCCTTCACTTCACGAGACGTTCTCTTTTTTTATCCTCTTTGCGTCTTCTTCTGGTGGTCCGGACACAGCGTCTGTTTTCGCGTGTTCGTCGGCAGGCGTGTGCTTTTTGATCGTAAAGGCTTGTCACCCTCCTGACCACTCTTACGGGCCAGATCCCTTTTTAGGCTCTCTGCCATCTTTCCTCATTTTCGCTCGCCCTCCATATCTGCTCCTTCTCGGTCCTCCAGTATTTCCAATTTTTTCTCCCTTCAATTTTCTCCCCCTGGAGAACAACCGCTGCTTTGATCTTTCGAGGATCAACGAGCGAGTTAAGTATATTGACCTCTCCCCTGATGGCATGATCTTCATCCTCGCTCTAATTGCCTGGCTAACGGATTTCACCGCCCTTTTCCCAGGCTTTTTACTGGTGGAGGCACTTGCAACGGAGGGAGCTTCTGCTTTTTGTCCCAAGCTCCATGAACTGCCTCCCCTCTCTCCCCGGCGGATTTTTCGGCTCTTGCTTTGCAGTCAAATACGTGTCGAAGGCGCTGATAGGCGTTTCCCTTGAGTGTCCTCTTTGACTGACGATTGACCCTCTCCCCCCTATTTTTTCTTCCTTCCTTCTGTTGCCCTCGTATCAAAGGCAAATCTTCTGTTCTCCTTTGCTCCTTGCTCGAATTCTTTCTTTCCGTCCTCTTTTGCATTACGACTTTCTCCCCCCTCGGCTTCCCTCGTTTTTCCTTTTCCCTTCCGGTTTTTGTTGCCCCTTTTGCACACATTGTCTCCCAGATGCCTCTTCGAGCGTGCCCGTTTTTTAGGCTTGAACTCCCTTCGTGATGTTCGGGCATTCAACTCCACCATTGCTTTGCATTTTCATCCCCCTCCTGAGGTCTAACCTTTTGTCTGAGGACTCTCTTCATTTCCCAAAATCCCTTTTTGGACGTACAGACGGAGAGCGTTCCCCCTTACGTCTTGAGCATGGAAGATAAATTGCCTCTTACCTTTTTCTTCTAAATCTGTGTTTCCTTCTACTTTGTATACCGCGAGAGAAAATTACTGTGCGCTAGACTAGCCTCGTCTTTCGCCTCTTCACGTAGTCTTTTTGCGCCGGGTAGACTGATTGCTCGACGATGCACTGGATGAGTCTGACCCCTCAAACCGTGACCCCCTGGAGTTTCGGCGATTCCTTCGGGGCCTCCTTCGTGAGAATGCTACCTTCGAGAGCCTTCAGCAAGGTCTGTTGCGATGCGCTTCTTGCTTACGTTGTTCCTCCCCGCGGTCCCTGAATCGTCTCGATCTTTTTCCCCGCTCGTGCAGAGGCCCCCCCTCCCTTTCCTACCCTGCTTTGACCCACCCTCTTTAGAGCACTCACTCTTGATCCGGTTCTTTTTTTTGTAGATTCTTTACGTTTTCTCACCGTTCAGTGAATCCCGGCGGTGGTTCTCTTTTACCTCGTGTTTAATGAGGGCTTAAGACTCCATGTTTTTTTAATCGGCTTTCGTTTCTCATCCCCTTCCTTTACATACAGGCGTCCTTTCTAAGAGAGGCTGCGCGCGGGCCGTTTCCTTATCTCCCCCCATTGGCGATGGATGACGGACTGATCTTCCCTACCTTCTTTTGGCGCGATCTTCCTCCCCTCTGTCTATCTTTGGTTTTAATGAGAGCTCTCTCAATTTTCCAAGCGGAAGAGATCCTCCTCTTCCATTCTTTTGATGGCAAAGTCTTTATGCTCGCCTGTAGTGACCCCCTCGGGGGGGTGCAACGTTCTCGATGAGAGAGATAATTTCACTTCTTTCCTGTGACGATTTTCTCTTCGGGTTTTATGCAGCCGTCTACCCCCCCCTTCTCTACGGTCTCGTCTGTTTGTAGTATTCCCTTCTTGGAGTTTCTTACCCAAGAGGCGAGGACCCCGCTTTTTTTCATTCCCTAACAAGAGCATTCCCCTCCTTCTGCAAGCGATTTCACTCACCATCAATTGAGATCTCGGCAGCCGCGAATTTAGCTCTTTCCTTTTTCGGAAGGACCTCTCCGCCCTCTCCAGCCCGGTTCGTAGGAACGAGAAGGTAATTTTTTCGTTTGTCCGGATGAGGCAAAAGGTACGATCGGCGTCCGACTGCGGCCGCGCTCCCCGCGGTTTTGGTGCGATTTATCAGCAATCGTTTTTTGTTTTTGACCCGCTCTGCCTTTCAGCGCTAGTAGAGGGTATCGATCTGAGCCGAGGATGATTTACTCTGCAGAGTAGGTATGTTTCTTCCTTGTTTTCTTCTTTATTTTCATACTTAGCAGATCGACTAACTCCCGTATGTTACTCTTCGTTTGGAACGATGAAGTTCTTTCTTATTGGGACGTGCCCTTAGTAGCGTGAGCGTACGAGCGCCCTCCCTTTCCTCCCCATCCCTTCTTCTGACAGCTTTTGCAAGAGGCTGCGATCTTTCGGAGAGTGCGACTTTTGACTTTGTACTCTATTCCTCCGATTCTTTCGTTTAATTCAGCAGCCCTTTTCGCCTCGTCCTCTCCTCTCTTTTTCCGCTTTTCTTCCCTTCTGCCGTTCTGCTCTTCCCTTGGACCGAGATGCTAAGCGGCCTGTAGGGACGATGCCTAGGATCTTTGAATACTGCCTTCTTCTTTTTTTTGCTTGACCGCGACAAGCGGTTTTTCTTCCTCTCTCATTGTTTTGTTGTTTTTTCGTAGCTCTTTTTTCCAGCCCGGCAGCTCACCCCGCACGTAAGTGTCTTTGTATTCATAATAGGTTTATCGTCCTGAATCGTATCGTAGTTTTTCTTTCTTTCTTTCTACGTTACGCTTCCAGCCCAGTTCTCTGTCCCAGCCCTTTTGAGGCTCTTCCTCCCCTCCCCTCCTTTTTCTTTCATCTCGTTCCATCTGAGGAACATACCCAGAGCGAGGCTCCGCCGCGTCTCCCCCCCGCATTTTTTTTAGCTGGTCGCCGAGAGGGTTTCGTAACCCCTAGGTTTTCCCCGCGGTACGTCCCTTTCTTCCACTCTCAACGACTAGGACTCCTTCGAGAAGCGGAGTTTTCTTTTAGCGTTAGATGGTAACCTCCTCTGTTTTTCCCCTGTCCTCCTGCGATTCTCAGGTTGACTTCATCTCCCCCCGCGCCCCCTCGGTTGCCCAGCAGAGGCGTGATCTAACAAGATCGATCTCCCGGAAGGCTTTTTCTCCCTCCTTTTTTCCCCGACGTTATGCTTGGTGGCGCCTCCTCCCTGCTGGCGAAGTAAAGGAGCGTCTAGAACGTCTTTTGCGGTTTTGCGCTCGGTCGTACCCTCCCCGTTTTTTTTGGCTTTGAATAGCTGCTCCTCTCTGAAAAGTGGCGAGTTCCGGTGGCGTTGCAGGTTCCCTCCCGTTTTTCTTGCGCGCGGGTAGGTCCAGTCCCTTCCGCCCTATTAGGAGAGATTTTGTCTTTCTTCTCCCGCGCTGGAACAGGTTCGATCAATTTCGAGCCTGTTGTTGCGTATTGGGGCGTCCTCTTCCTTCCATCCTACGCGCGTACGCTCCCCTTGTTGCATTTGGCCGGGCGTCCTTTAGTCTCACCTTTGACCGGTCTCCTTTCCCTCTTCTAGACTGGCTGTGCTGTCGATCTCTTTCATGCGGCTTCTGCCGCGCTGGACGTCACCCGCTTCGTTTGGTCCCCCCTTGCCTCAGGCCGCGCCAATATATCCCTAGATTTGGTTATCTCGGCGAACATGACTTTTCTTTTTTTTCTTGTTGTGTCATCATCGACTCCCTTTTTCCGGGCCATTCTCTTTTCCCTTCTTTATGGTCCTTCTCTTCTAGCGTTTCGCGATTACAGATCTTCTCTTTGTACTGGAAGCGACGCTCTGCTTGGGTAGTTCACTTAGTCCTTCAGCCAGTTGGAACCCCTTGCATCTCAATTTTTAGTATGCTGCCGCCCGCCTACTGTACCTCTCCATACCTATCAAAAAAGAAAATGTGGCCACCCTCCGCCTCTTCTTTCCATTTTCAGATGTGTTTTCCTTCTTTCTTTTTTATGGGGAACTCCGAGCGTTGTCTCTGAAAGCGTTTATGAAAACCCTATTCATCCATTATCTACATCTTTGACAAAAGTGACGAGAGAGCCTCTCTCCTCCACTCCTGATGCCTTGCTCTCGCCGGTGAGCGTTTTTCATCAGAGTGCTTTTCCTTTCCTACCTCCTTTTTTGGACGTCATTTTAAGTTTTTTCGCGCCTCCTTTCTCTCCGATAGAAAAGTAGACCCCCTCCTTTCTTTTTCCGTCTAAAAGGATTTGTGAGGCCTTGAGCGATCGGAGAGCTGCCTGTTTTCTTTTTCTGGGTTCCCCCCCTCGAAGTACCCCCTCCTCTTTCTCCCCAAGCGATCGAACTGTTCGTTCCCCGAGCGGTGCCTAGTGGACCCGCCTCGCAATTCCCTCTGCAGGTCGTTGGTGGTCGCCGTCATTTTGCATCCTTCTTTTAATCCTTACTCCTTCTTCACAGGAATGTCCATTTGACCCTTTTGTGAAGTTGATCCCTAACCGAGGCGTTTTCCCTCCACCCCCCTCTTTTCCCACACCCCCCACATACATAACCCCACCAATCCAGCCACTACTACCCACTCCTTCATCGGCTCTTTAGTGTCTTTTTCCCCCCCCGCCCCTTCTTCCCCTCGGAGATACCCCCTTCTCTTTCAGACGGATTCCCCGTCGTCCCTTTGCAAGCTGTCCCGTTTTACGTCACTTGGCCCCCGGTTCCCTGAGATGTGTCTCCCGACGAATTCCCTTCTCTGTTTTCCCCCCTTTGGCCGAGCTCGCATTGCTCTTCCCTTTTCCTTGTCCCCCTCGTCGGTGCCCCCAAGGCAATCCCCGCTATCCCACCCCCTTGCGTTTCTTTTGGTCCCCGATGGCACCCTTGAGGACTCCCCACTCATACCTCTTCCTGAGCCAATTTTCTTCTTTTTTTCAGCTTGTCCTGACGTTTCAGAGCCCAAGTGTGTACCGATCCTGCCGCTCCCAGCCGGTCCCCCCCCCCTCCAAGACGGGCCCACAGGTTCCTTGACCATGGTCCTCTCATTTTCTTTCCGTCAAGTCAGGCGGAAACCTTTGATCTTTCCCGGCCAGGTCTCTCCTTTCTTCCCTTTTCGTTTTCTTCAAATTGTGCGGTGGTTCGAAATCTTGGACACTTCGTGAGTTACTGCTCTTTCTTTTCCTCCTTCCTGAGTGCCTTTTTTTTTGTCGATCTCTTCTTGACATCATTGGCATAGATTCCTTCCTTCCTTTTCCGTATAGGTTTTTTTCTTCTACCCGCCGAGATAGAAGACCGCAGGAAAGGACTGCGATCCCCGTCTCGGTTTTCCCTTCCTCGAGACACGCGACTTCGATTCCCACTTCTCCCCCCCGTACTCCGATTCGGCTGTGTATAGCACTTTTAGTCTCGCCGATATTCGTCAATGGTTTCGAGTCGTTTTTCCTTGCACCGAGCGATACTTTTTCTTTTTTTTGAGTCTCCTTTCCCGCCTCTCGAGCTGTGTTCTGAGGTTCCGGAGAGATTGTATTTTTTGACCTCTCTCTGAGTCTCTTTTTGTACTGCGAGCCCTCGGTGCTAGGCCCGTCTTTTTCAGTTTCCCTCGCTGCGATATGAGATAGCATTCGATCGGAGGCTTTTTGTTTCCTGCATATGACGGGTCAACCCCCCGCTTCTCCCAGTAAGATGGCGTCTGTTCTCCCTGCTTCCCGGGCGCATCCCTATGAAAATTTTACGATGGCAGAAGCGCCTTTTTGACGAATTTTTTTACGAGTTGTCTTCTCGAGTTTTCTCCTTTTGCGGAGAGACGGCTTTCCTCGTCCTTTCCTCTTACGCCTCGCCGCGTATTATTCTCCGTCTTTCTTGAGATCTTCCCGCTCAGAATCGTACACCCCTGCGTGAGCGGTTCTAGCAATCGCCCCCCGTCTCCTTTTCCCCTCCCTTTCTTTGTTTTCTATTTGAGATAGCACCTTCTCTGGCCTTCTCCCAAGCAAGATGGTAACTGTGGTTAGAGGAGTTTGAACTTTCAATCCCCCCTCCCCTTCTGCCTCACCCTTAAATTCTCCGACTGTTTAATGCAAGGCCCTCTTAGGCCGGCTCAGAGCAAGATCCTGGAGTACACTATTGCCGCCAACACGTGTTGATTCATGATTCAATGACTGAGTTTCCCCGACCCCATCATTCGATTGAAAGAGTCCCCCCTTTTTTGCCATTTTTCGAGGTTTCGTTCTGTGTCTTCATCATCTCCTCTTCCGTTTGTCAAGCCAGAGGGTTAACAACGGTACGACGATCTTCCCTACCACTGTTCATTCCAGATCTGATTTGAGATATATAAGATCGAGTTCCGATCCATCAGGGCCCGATCTGGTCCTCGCGTTAATACTATAACTTAGGTTTTTTGAGACCCCTTCTCCCATACTTTTCTGAGAGACGTTCCAACCAGCCCCAGTAGTCTCGTTCTGGCGCCGGTCTTCCTCTCTTTCATCTGCACAGATATTTGAGTGTTGTATCGCCTCATTCACCGCCCATTCCTCCCTCTACTGTGTTCGCCCTTCCCAAGTGATTAGACCTTGACTTTCGTACTTTCTATCCTTTATCGGCCGGACGATAGGTTTTTTTTGCGCTTTTAACGGTCCCACACCGTACACCCCCCACCCCCACTTTGTTTCGCACTTTTTCTGCGGAGTTTTATGGCTTCTTATCCTTCGAGAACGTAGTGGTCCCTAGAAGAACCCCGATCTTTTGTTTAGATACTGTTTTTCTCTCAGTCCCAGGGGTAGTAAAATCTCCCTTCGCCCCCAGTCTATGCTCCTGATAGTATAGAGTACAGCCTTTTTACTCTCGCGCTGTATCGACCCTTGCGTACCCCGAGCTTGTTGGATCCTCTAACATGGAAGTCATGATAACTTTTTCCGATCGGATTTTGATGGACTGCTGTTCTTGATAATGATATCCATTTCCCCTTGTCACGGTCTTAACTTGTAGTGACAGCTTGCGGGGATTCCTTTTTCTTTTCACCTTCTCGCGGCTTCTTTACCCTTCCACGCGCTCCATAACAAGAATAACTCCCGTGCCCATGGCGATTCTGCCTCTGAGTGTGACCATAGCCCCCACCTCTGGGAAAGTCTCAAAGTTTTGATTCTCGATTGATCGCTTTTCCCTTTGCATTTTTTGACTACCCCCGGTGCCCTGCCAGATACCTCCTCCTCTGTATTGATTCGTTGGTCCTCGCCTGACATCTGAAACCCTCCTTTAACCTACGATTTGCCGGTTGACAGTCTCTTTCCTCTTTCCTGCGACCTCGGCTCCTTCGGCGTCTCCTATTGTATGATGTGTTTCTTTTTCTCCCCCCTGGCCGAACCTGACCCTCCCGCTTCCTTTGTCGGAGGCTTTGGCGAACGGACTCCACCCCCTTCTCTGTTTCGAGATCCCTTCACAACCTTCCTGACATTATTTGCCGACTCCGCTCTTTTTTCGACCGCTGTTGTGTTCCTTCTCCTCGTTCGCTACGGAAAACGACCTGTCCTTCCGAGCGGTCAGCGCGACCCCCTACTGAACTGGTTATGCTGCTCCTGTTCGATTTGTAGGCACCTTCTGCTTCGGTTGTTGTCCAGCTCTCACCGGCGCTCCTCTCTCTGTCTTAAGGTCCCCAACTTTTTTGGTTCGTCCTCTCAGAGCCGTTCCTGTTATCTTTTCTATATGGCACGGTTCGCTCCAACCATGACCACGCTGGCCGTTCTTCTCTTTCTGCGACGGCCGAGACTCACCTCTGATCGTGACTCCCTTCTAGAGACTGAACGCCCGTTTCGATCTCCCTCCCCTCTCTTCTGAAAAGCTCAGTCCTCGAGCTAGACCCCCTTTTTTTGAATCCCGGCGTTCTTGAGGCACACCCTCTCGTCTTTTAATCCCCCTCTGCCCCGTCACTCTGCGTCGAATGCATTTCTTTTCTCGAGGGTCTTTTTCAGGGATTAGTCTGTCTCAGTAAACTGGTCCCAGAGTTCCCCCGACGAGGCGCTTTCCCCCCGTGGGTCACCTGATCGGGATACGAATAGGTCCTGCAGCTGCCCCGGCCTTCCTGCTCCCGTCGCCTTTCTCGTTACTCTCTCCGGTCTGATATCCGATATGATTAGTTGCGTCCTTCGTGATGCTACCACAGGTTCTCATTGATTCTCGCTCTACAATTTTTCCAGCCCTTCTTTGTTAGACAGACGAACGCCCTTTCTGTTTTTTTTCTCGTTAGAATGACTGGATCTCTTTCCCCTCCTCCTTTTCGAACAGACTCTTTTTATGATGCAATAGCTCTTTCCAGTGATAGGCCAGTGATTTTTGCTAGGCCCTCTACCAACCTTTTTGTGCCAGGGCTCGTTTCGCGCCTTGCGGCGTTTTCGGTTTTTTTTCCACGACGTTTGCTGTTCCTGTCGGCGCGCGTTTTTCCCGTTTCGGACCCGTTACTTCGAATGCAGCGAGTCGCTTCTCGCTCGTTAGACACCGCGCGCCTCCCTGCTATTTTCCAGCTTGGACCGCCCACGCGCCCTGGTATGCCCGCGTCGCGCTTTTTGCCCCACCTGACATGAGGTTTCGCGCGCGGTTCTGAAGCAAATATGAAGGCGTGGCTGTCCCTAAATGAGTAAAGAAGACACTTCCTGACGTGAGGGAAGGAAGGTCTTCGAAGAGTAGGTTGCTCCACCACGATGTGGTCCCCCGTCACGCTCCCCCTGACCTTCCCGCTGCCTCCTCCTACTTGGGGGCTTTCTACGTCGTCTTCCGTCTCCTCATTCGTGATGTGATTCTGTTTTTTTTCTTCGCGCTCTTTCGAAGGACGCAGCGTCGTCCGGTTCCTACCTCCTAGGCGGGGTCGTCCGCGCTCGCCGTTTAGCTGGACGGCTGACTTCTGGCTTTGGACGTCGTTTTTTCCCCGCCTCGCGAAAGAGAGTGCGGCCGCGCTGCATAGGTCCCTCCTACTTAGGTCCAGAACAGGATGAGAAGCGGTCTCCCCTTTCACATGGGCTGCGAGTGCCAGAGAGTTTATTGTGGTCTTCAACCCCCCCCGCTGCGAGATAAAGGTAAGTAGCTTTTTCGCTCAAGCCTCCTCTCCCCTTTTCTTCCGCTTCGGGTCTTCATCGCCTCTTAATCCTCCCCGAGACGAACGATTACGAGGGACGTTGCCCTGCTGATTCCTCCTATATTCCCTTGAGGGCTCTTCTCTCTCTTTTCCTGCCGGTCTTTTCAG
>Ga0179593_1326420_pt1 | contig 11245 bp, 9 predicted proteins | sample CZODoug2_1_08_16_FD_185931 | JGI IMG/M metagenome (GOLD analysis project Ga0179593, IMG submission 185931) | Vadose zone soil fungal communities from Angelo Coast Range Reserve, California, USA - CZODoug2_1_08_16fungal (PacBio error correction) | ecosystem: Environmental > Terrestrial > Soil >... | reverse complement strand
TTCTGGTATTGCCCAACACCACCTTTCCTTTTTAACCGTTAAGAATACCGATTTCTCCCCGTTCCCCCCCCCTACCTGACGATCATGGATCTTTCCCCCGGCCTGCTTCTTCTTGGCTGGTCTCCTCTTTTTTTGGTCTCGCATGACATCCAGCGTCTCGTTGACTTGTTTCAGTACATTCCTGTGTCCACAGGGGCCACCTTTATTCTTCGGTTCATACTTTTGCGACCAGGGCCGTTGTCCATTTTGACAGGTGATGAGTTTGTAGTTGAGAGGGACTTTTCTGTGACCCTTCTTTTTCCCATTTTGAGGGTCCCCTTTATTTCCGTCCCTGTCCTCCCAGCCCCATGAACTTTCTCACGTTTTTAGGGGTAGGGCTTTTCGCTAGCCTTTGGGGCCCCTCCCGCACCAGTCCACTTTTTGTTTTAGTGCCTCCTTCTTTTTTGAGGTTCAGCTGCTCGACACTCTTGACGTCTGATCGAGTTCGAGTTTCCATTCTTTTTTCAGTCTTTAGGTAGACGGAGGTGTCATTCTTTCCCCCTGGTTCTTCTGATTCCCCTTTTCTCATACACCCGCGCTTTTTGAGGATTTTCCCGTTTCCCCCTTTTTTTTGTTTTTTTTTTAACGGGCCTCATCCCCTATTACACCCTTCGTTGGCTGGCAAACCAGCCGCTACCATGACCCCTTCCGTTCTTGTTCCCCCTCTTCTTCCTCCCCATCTTCCCCCCCCCAGTAATACCTTTTGGCTCCTCGCCTCGTCCCACCCCCAGTTCTTCCCTCCCGTCTCCTCCCCCGAAAAAACCCTCCCTTGAAGTTTTTTTTTGCTTCCGCGACCAGCATCTTGACTATGATCGCCAGTTGTTTATGTTCATTCCCTTCCCCCCCTTTCGAGTCAGTTCGGTTCCCGTACAGTTTTTTTCCCCTCCGCCCAAATGCCAAAAGGTTTCCTGGACTTTTTTTTTTTTTTTCCTTTCCATCCTGGTTTTCCTTTTTTATTGGTTCTCATGGTGACTTCTGATGTCCCCCCTTTTGAGTCCCCTCCCCCAGCGCCTCCGCAATGTTGGCTCTCGCAGGTGTCCTGGCAGTAACTTGAAATTGCCCCTGTAAGTTTTCATCGGGGTTTTACGACCTCCTTGCTGAGGCGTCCCCCGTCGACTGATTCGCCCTGTTTTGCATGAGAAGACCTCCGCTCAAAAGCATTCCTCTTTTTCGTAGGTCTCCCCCCCTGTTCCTCATTTTAGGCAATCTGACGACCAACCGTTCTTTCTTTTCCCTTCCCCCCAGGTTTAGTTGCATTTCTTTTTTTGAGAAGTCTTTTTGCAGTATGCTTTTTTCTCGGATTCGGGGTCTGGGGAGCTTTCACAGTTACCACCGAGTCTGTAGCGCTGGAGATAGTTAGCGAAGAATTTCCACACGTGCGTGTTGTGAATAGGAGGACCTTTTCGTGGCTCCCGGGGGGAGACCCCTTTCTTTCTAATTCTTCCTTCCCGGTTGCCACCAATCTTCCGGTCAATCTTCCCAGTCAAGTCACCTAGTATTTCGTACCCTGCCCCTTTCGTCAGCCGGCTTGATATTTTTGATGTGCGGCTTTATTCTTTTTTCGAGCTCTCAGACTCCTCCTTGTTTTCGAAAAGATGTGTCCTTTGGATTTTTTTTTTTGTGTTTTTGTGTTAATTTTTTTTCCCTGGCCTGGCGGCTTTCCGCATTCGTTGCTCCACCGGTTCCTCCGTCCCCCCATCTTGCTTTCCTTTAGCTCGGGTTCGCCGGGTTTGCCAGTAAAACCTTGGCACTGGCTCTTTTAGCTTCAGTTTGTCGTTCCCCAGGAAAAGGTAATTCCCCCCAGGCGGGCTCCTGATTGCCTTTTTCCCCCCTTTGGACCGCTGAGTGGTTCATGGTTTAAGGACTCTGTTTGTCCTAAACCTTTGGTTTGTGTTTCCCCGATTTCCTCACCGAGTGTCCTTTAGTTTCAGCTACTCATCTCCCTCCCCGCTGTCTTAGAAGTTTTGACGTATCTCCTGCTGCCTTTTTTTTTTTGCATTTCTCCCTCTTCCATCACCCTGCTCTTCCCCAGTCCGGAATTAGTTTTGTTTATCGTTTTTCGCGTCGTTTTTACCTTTCTCTGGTGTGAAGTGAGCTTTTTTGGACCCCTCGGGCTGTACCCGTTTTTAGACCAGTCGTTCCCCTTTCGCTCCCCTATTTTTCGGTGGTCTATTTTCCGTGGCTTCTTATTTCGACCTTTTTCTTCCCTTCGAGTTTGATTTGACGGTGAAGGGTCAGTTCGTGGGTTTTATCCTCCCCCCTGAAAAATGATCCCTCCCTTTCATTTTCTCTCCGTACCACAAAGTTACCGGGCCCTGATTGACGATGCTGGTGTGCCGACAACGTCCCGTATTTTCACCGGTGTACTTTCCCTTTTCACTAATCACCTTTTCTTTTTTTTTTTTTTTTTTCGGCTGAGATAACTGTCTTGGAACTTTTTTTTCTTTTTCGCCCCAATGACTTAAAGGCATTTTCTGTTCTGTTTTGGGACGTTTTGAACCTTACGCTGGCGGTTTTGTCCGTGCTCTCACAAGTTCCCTCTCTAAGTCTAATCCTGGCCGGCACTTGTTGCTTTTCCGTTCCCCTTTCCAGTCGCGGACAGTCTTTGACTGCAATGTTGGTTTTTTGATCCCCGTTTTCCCCTCCTTGTGTTACCTCTTCAAATGCCCCCTTTTTTTTCTGCAGGCTTCGGACGCCCGTGTCGATTCAGTCTAAGGTTTTAATTGGGCATTGCCCGGTTTGGGGGATGGTACATTTTGTTCTTTCCACCGTTCGAGGGTCGCGTACCTTTCGATGTCACCAGAGTTTCTTTTTTTTTGAGGTTTGCGCTTCGCCCGTGCCGGCTTTTTTGAACCCCTCTTTGCTCCCCCCCCCATTGCCCAAAACGTCTGTTTTTTTTTTTCGTGGGGGACTTTCTCGTGAACTGGTTCGCAGTTTTTTCCCTTCTCGTGGTTGCTTAGGTTTTTTTTTTGTTCTGTTGACCGCTTGGCCGGGGTTCCCTTCCCTCATACCTCTGCCTTTTTCAATTACCCTTCCTACAGCCGGAGGTCCTGCTGGGTAGGATCTGGCCCGGGTGAGAGTGTTTCTTGCAGCCTTCTTCAGCATCTTTAAGTTCCGGTCCCCCCCACCTTCCTCGGACCGGTAGCAGGGACGCCCCCTTTTTTTTTGTTCCCTCGACGCCCCATAGATTCATCCGTTTTGATTTTTCTGACCTGTGCTTCCTGATTTTCTTCTGTGTTCTGGGAAGTGGAAGTTTTCGCTTTCTTGGTTACAAGATTTACTTTTGAGGTGTTCTCCCCCTCCCATTTTTTTCTTACGCCGCGCCTGTTTCCCAGTAAGACAAGTGGACATTTTAAAAATTTTTGCCGGTTTCCTGTCGTCTTTAGCGTCCCTCCTGTAATCCCTTTAATTACTTTGATTTTCCCCTGGACCTAACCGTGAATTGTAGATCATTTATTCCTCCTACGGCTCGACTCCCCCGGCGATTTGGCGGTTTTTTTTTTCGCTGGCGTTTTGCTTTCACCGTATCGCTTTTTCTTCAAGTTTGTCCCTTCTTTCTTCGGTCGATTCCACCACGATTTTCTCGGTGCGTGCCGGAGTCAGCCGATTTTTTTCAACCTCTTTTGTTTGTTTGACGAATATTTTTCCATCGTGAACCTTCTCGCTCCCTTGCTGGCGGCTCTGGTCCTCGCTGCCCTGTCCCCCCCCTCCATTCTGCCACACCCGACGCGATGTCTGTGCTCCGACGGCCGGCCCCCGTTTTTCTGAACTTTCTTGCCCTGCACCCTCCCTCTATCCTCTTTATGACCGTTTTCTGCGTTGATCATCGACCCCCTCTTTTTCTTTTTTTCCCTTCGTAGGTTGCGGAACCCGCCCGCTTTTGCTGTTTTTCTCTTTTTTTTTTACGTTCCTTAGGAGATGTTTTTCATTTTCATCCGGCGGATGCCCCTGGGGGTTGCTGTCTCTCCTTGCCTGGTCCCCTTCCTTCGGGTGGCTTCCCTTTTTTTCCTGCTCATGTTTTACGCCGTGTTGGCGCACGTTTTTGCCAGGTCCCCCTTTAGGGCCTTCGCACCCCAGTTTGTCTGGGGGCAGTATTTTTCGGCGTTTTTAAAGTGCCATCTTCGATCACTCCCCCCCCCTCACGTAAAGCCCGCTTAGTTGGACGAGGAGTTCGTTCGTTCCCCCTCTTCCCCGGCGGTTTCTCTTGATCGTATTCTTCTCTGGTTTGGCGACGTTCTTTGTGGTCGTTTTTTTTTTCCTGCTCCCCGTGCGCAATGCCCGGACCTCGGTCGGGCTTTTTCCTTCCCCCCTTTTTTTGATGGGTTTTTCAACGTTTCTTTCTTTGTGGGTCTCATTCCTGTTTTTGGTTTCATTTGGTCCACTTTGGGAAGATTTCCCCCTCTGGCTACCTTCTTCTTGCTTTCTCTCTCTCCGGTTTTTCTTCTTTTTCCTTGCCAGGATGTTGCCCCACTCAACACCAGGCGGGTTCCTTTTTTCCCTTCCCCCCTCACCTCTCTACGACAGGAGGATATCTAACTGGTCCCTTTTGTAGTTTGACTCCCCTCTCTTTCGTGTAACGCCGGCACGCTTCCGGTTTGACCACGGTCAGCTTGTCCCCCCCACTAGTCAGTTTCGTGTATCGTGATTCTTTGGTTCTCTGATTCTTTGGCCAGGCTTCGTGTCCTTCGTCTTTTTTTTTCCGCCCATAACGAAGTTGGGCAATTCCAATTGACTCCCCTCTTTCCCTTTTTTCCTCCTCCTCTTTTTTTTTTTTTTTCTGTAGTCTGATATTGGGCTTGCCCCAACTCTTCGTTCACCTGGACTTAGCCTCGACGCAAAAAATTCCAGGTCACTCCCCCACACCCTCCCTCCTTATGGGTATCTGACCCGTCCGGCGTTTCTTTTCATTTTTTCAGTCGTTCCTTGTCCTTCCCCTTTGGATAGGACGGATTGGTTACACCCCTTTTTTCCCTCAGTCGAGCGCCGTTCCCGCTGTTTCCCGCGGTTTAGTGATGGTCACTGCCAACGCCCTTTTTGCGGTGTTCCCCGCCCTTCGCGGAACCAGCTGTCCTCGGCCAGGGCCCTTTTTGGAGTTTGGGCGTCCCTCTTTGAATTCTCCGCCTGAAGTGATGCCTGAACTTCCGGGTCCCCCTTCCCGCAATACACCCTCCCCCCCCTCAATTTCCTCCTCTTCGTCGTTTCGTGTCCTCCCTTTTCCTTTGCAGGGGGCCTCCCGGTAATTTCTTGGTTCCTGTCCCCCCAGATACTGATAGTTGGACCAAGATCTTAAAACCGTTCGGCGTGGCAGGAGGGTGAGTTATTATCCACCTTCTTCCCTCTCACCCTAGCTAGAGTTTTGGAGTGTTATCTCTGCCGTCCATGAACCGCCGCTCCAGGAGCGCACAGCCCCCACGTACCAGAAAATGTTCTTTCTCAGGCTTCCCTGGGCAGAACCGGGGGGGCCGCTATGCGTTGTTTTTTTTCCCCCAGTTTTTGTGATCTTCCCGTCCCACCAAAAGCCCGCCCCAGTGACACGCGAGGGATCCCCGGCCCGGCAGATACCCCTTTCTTCCCTCTCCTCTTCCATTCTCCTTACTAGTCTTTCCGCCGGTACTTCCCCTTTTTTTTTTTGGCCCATTTGGAGTTTTTCCCCCCTGCGGGCCCGCAGGACCAAGGCAAGCGGTTCGATTGCCTCTCCGCGAGGTTCCGTCTTAATAGAGGAGTCTTTGCCGGGGGATTTTTCCAGCGAACGGGGTCTTCGTCGCTCCAATCCATCTTTTTCGGCGTTCTTTTGGTTCCTTACTTGATCTTTTGAGTAAGGTTGTGGTTGCCGGAACAGCGCTCCTCATTTTCCTTTCTATTTAATTGTTGGACAGGAAGATTTTTTTCCTCCTTTGAGTTCTGCCCGACGACCTTCGTTGATCTTTTCGTCTCTACGATTCTCGGGGTCTTATTTTTCGGTGTTTTTCCGTATTTTCCCGGGCCGTCCCGGCGCCTTGTTCTCCCTGTGTGCCCCCTCAACCCAGTTGAACCTAATTCTCCCCTCGGTCGACCTCCCCCCCCTTTTTTTCCGTCCTTTTTTTTTGTGGCTCCGTTGCCTCCAGATGATTCTCGGCAGGCGGTGTTAGTTTCTTTGCCAGGCACGTCAGTTGTAGGGAATCCTGATTAGCTTCTTGTCTTCCCCTGCCGCAAGAAGTGTCTAACTCGGCGCTATCTATGTTTTTTCCTTCTCACCAGTCTGGTTTTTTTATTAGATCCCGTTCTTTTCCGGCGGGGGCGATAGAGGGGGCCTACCCTTTCCCTCCCCTGCTGACCGAAATAAGATGTACCCCATTACGGTCCACGACCTTTCTTTTTATTGAAAGACCCCCTGTCTGCGGTAATCCCATGCCCCTAGTTTGGGTGTCTCTCCCCGTATTTTTGGTTTTGCCCGTGTTTCCCGAGTCCGTCACCTCCCCCTGTGGGTTGGACTTGTTTGGAAAGGAGAGGGTAGGCTTTGACACTGATGAGTTTTGCGCTTTTCCCCCGTTTTACCTCCTGGTCCCAGGAACTTTCTCTTCCCGCCTAGTGTAAAGTAATTTGTGACCGTGAAGCTCTTGTTTCTTACCCCGGAAATTTTTGGACTTGACCACCCCTCGCTGTTCTGATATTTTCACCCCGCTGTGTAATTTTCTTGGCCTTCTTTTTCGTACAAGCAATGAGTTTTTTTTTTTGGTGGTCTCACTTGTTTTTGTGGGAACGACACTTGGTTTTTTCAAGTGTTTGAAACCCTCTGGGTTTTTTGCCTTCGTTTTCCTCCTTCCCGAAGCTTTTCCTCGAGGTAAGTTCCGGTTCCAGGCTCTCGCCGCTTCCGTTGCCGTTCTCTACCACCCCCTCTGTTTCTCCTTTTCACATTCTCTCTCTTCGGGAGCATTGCTCCTTTTCTTTTGGACGACTAGGGCGGGGGGGCGTGGCTTTTTTGTTTTTTTTTTTTGGTGCCGTCTTTTTTCCAAGTGTTCTCCTTGAGCGATGTGGAGCTCCTATCGGGTTCCCTTCCCCCTCCTTTTTGCGCTTATTTCTCCACCCGGAGCCGGGGGACGTTGAGGTTGACCTTGAATGTTAGAAGTGATGTTCGTGGTGGAGCTCTCCTGCCCCCCCCGAGCCTGGACGGTAGGGTACAGCTTTTTTTCCCCAGTACGTGCCCTCTGCGCTTTTCTTTCTTTTTCTCCTGTTTCTGACGACGTGTCACATTTGACCGACTCTATATTTTTCCTCATCTCCTTGTTTTTGTTTTTCTCGTTCTCTTCTTTTCCCGGTGTCCCCTAGTTCGGCTTCACGGCAAGCAGGGGCCCTTTTACTTGTGGGCCTGAGGGCTGTTTTTTCCCTTTGAGGGCTTTGTTTTCGTGTCTCGTTTCGAACACTGATCGACCTTCTCCGTCCGTCTAGGTTTTTTTTCATCGCTGCAGCTGATTTGACCGTCTACGTTGAGCGCCCTTTTTTTTTTTTGCTCAACCCTTGGTCAGCCTGCTTTAGTTCCTGTCCCCCCTTTTGATTCGATGCCGTCTTGATCCGCCTTCCGTTGTTTTTTTCCCGTTGGCTCGGGGTTTTTTTATTGGGTACGGGGTAGACTTCAACGTGTTTTTTTTTTTCCCTTCTTTTTTTTATCCCGTGCGATTGAAATGCCGGAGTTGGCGGCTGTTTGGCGCTTCGCCGTGGTGGATAGATTGCCTCTGTTTCCCCCCCCGTTGGAAAAAAAAGAGGCTGCGAGGCCTGCAGGCCGATGTGATTTGATTGGATCATATCCTGGGTACTCTCTACGGGGAATCCCCCCAGCTTCTGAGTTTTCTTTGTACCTGAAAATGGGTCCCGTATTCAATTCTTTTTCCCCCCAGTACTTCGACTTCTTACTTTTCCCGAACGCGGCTTAGCTCCCGGGATGTTGTTTAGTTAGTCTTTCTGATGTTCGTAGTTCTAGTTTTGATTAATTTTTCCCCCTGCTTCCTTTCCCCACGCCCCCTAAAAAGGGGGTAAGCGACTCCCCCAGTTTTTTTTCATTCGTTCGCTATTCTCCGAATCCCACGCCCCCTTCGAGCCCCCCGGACGGGCTTTGCCCAGGTTCCGTAGATGTAGGCTTGAGTTTGTGTCCCCCCTCCCCTTCCTAGTTGTTGGAAACCTCTGCCGAGCGGTTTTTCCCCGCTTTTTCGCCGGGACTGGCCGGTTGGCCCGACCCCTCGTTAGAAGTAACCCCCCTTTGGCTTACGGGATGCGGCTTCCTTACGATTTCGTCTTTTTTCTTTTTTGAACAGCTCCTTCCCTACCTTCTGTTTGGGCAACCCCTGACTAAATTCTCCTTTCTCTCATCGTTTTTTTGGGCAATTTTTTTGGGACGGCTTTCCACCTTGGTGCACCGCGGTGAGTGTCTGGTCCTCTTGCTCTTTTTGCTTGAATATGAGTTGTCTTCCCGCTTGAGAAAAGTGTCGCGGCGGTGGAAGGCGGCGTTTTGAACCCCCGCCATATGTCCTTCCGTCTGTACGAGTTCTTTCCGTCAACCATATTTTTTTGACGACTTTTTTGCCTGAACTTTTTTTTTGACCAACCTTTCGGGGCTTTGGTCGGATCTTCCCGTATTTAGTTGTTACCCCCCCCGCCTCGTAGTTTCATTGGTAAGGGAAGAAACCTTGTTTGTCCCGGCTGACTTCCTTGCGCCTTCCTTCTTAGTGTACCGGGCCGCCCTGGCGATATCGGGCCCCCTTTTTTTTCCGGCGTTTGCCGCCTGGTCTTGACTTCCCGACCCTGGTTTGATTGATGGCTTACACGTTTGATCGACTCTTCGAGCCTTCCTCCGGATGTCCATGTGGATTGCCCTTTCCCCCGGATGGTCCTCGGGCTGTTTCATTTTTTTCTTTGAGTTAACCCGGGTGATGCCCGGCTTGTGTCCCTCGTTGCTTGGCCCTTGGCCAGGTTTCGGGTTTTTCTTTGTTCCACCTTTTTGCTGTTCGTGGGTTAGGCCCCAACAGGTGGCATTTGAGCTTTCTTCTTGTTACGGGGGCACCCACTTCGACTTTTCCCACCAGAGGAGTGCCCCCGAGTCGGGTGACTGATTCGGTGACCGGGCACGATTTTTCCCGATGGTCTGTGTGGGTATTCGCTTCCCTCGTCGGGAGATGTGCTGGAACGTTAGGCTGGCGGCTGAGGGGACTTGATCCGGCGCCTGCCTTCCCTCCGGCCCCCCGCGAGGAGTCTCGCGGGTTTTTTTGATGTGTTGTCAGCTCTTTGATAGGGCAGCCGGGTCCCCCCCCCATTTTTTTTGGATCACCTAACTTCGTTCTTTCCCTTTGCCTGTTTTTTCCGCTTGTTTCTTTTTTTGTTTCGCACGCGGGGACACTCCCCCCCCCCCCCCATGGGCTTTTGTTCCTGCCCTGTCCTACCGATCGACACCATTCTGCGTTCGGTGTGCTCTTCGCATCGTTCAGTGCGGACGCCCGTTTTTCCAGAGCAAGGCTTCCATCCCCGTCTTGCAGTTCCGGGAGGAAGGTCCGTGTCCTCCCCATGATCGGCATTTTTTTGGTGGCCCTGGTCGGCCGCTGGAGTGGTGTACTTTGTGGCTTACTTCGTCGTAGTTTGTTGTCCCCGAGAGGTCCACTTTTCCCCCCCTTCTCTCTCTCTTTTTTTCTAGACGTTGTTTGTTTTTTGAGATGGCCTTTCTTTTCTCTGGTATTGGTGCCCACCTTTCTTTTCCCCCCGACTTTAGCGAAGTGTTCCCTCCAGCGGGCCACCCCCGTCCCCCCCCTTACCCTGTTTCCTGGCCCCCTTGCTTTTCCCCTTGTCGCTGCCATTGTCTGGCCGGGCTGGGTCCCAAATGCTCGACCCGGTTCTTAATGCTCATCCCAGCCCCCGCCGCAGGTGTCACTCGATTAGGTCGTTCGCCTTACACCGTGTGCGGTTCCCCCCAGGACTTTTTACCCAATGGTTTTTCCTCCTTCCCTTGTCCGGCACCTGTTTCTGCTGCATATGTGTTTTCTTCTCTGCCTTTTTTTTGCTTTTTTGACCCTTCTCAAACTTCCTTTTCTAGAAGTTTCCTCTCAAAGCCCATCTTCGACACTCGCATTCGCAGCCGGGTCTTTTCCGGGCACCCCTTTTTTCTCTTTGGACCTTGACAACCAAAGTTTCAGCTAAGCTTGACTCTCGGCCGGACCCGAGTTCTCGAAAGATTTTTTCGCGGGTTCTTTGCTCCTAGCCACTCTCTCGTTCCCGTTAGTGTCTTCTGTTGCCTGTTTTGCCCACTCTGCCTCCAGTTTATCTCCCCATGCCATTTTTTCTTTTTCCCTTCTTTTTGGCCGCAATTAAGCGCCTTCTCTTTTTTGCCCCCCAGCGGTCCTCCGGACACCCTCGAACATCCCCCCCCCCCTGTCATTTTTTTTCCCAGGTTTTTCTTCCTCCCCCCCCTTTCCCCGCGACCTTATTATAGTCCGCTTAAGTTGCCAAGCATCAATTTTTTTTGTGTCTCCAGGCGACGCCTACACAGTTTTTTGGTGACCTTTCTAGACAGGCTGAATCGTTCCAAGAGTGCATTTTTTTCAGTCGTGGAGAAGTTCACTGCCGCAAGGTCGGGCCCTCGACTAAACTCCCGTTTCGTCGCAGGTGTGTTCTTCCGTTTTTGAGTGACCCAGCTTGCCCCGCCGCCATGTGATCTATGCATTTTTTTTTTTTTTTAGAAGAGGTCGTCCGGTCCCCTCGATTTTTTTTGATTTTTCCCGACTCTGGCGGGCGCGTTTCCCCTTCCCTCCCCGAAAGGTGTTTTTTTCCGTCGGTGCGCGCCAAATGTTGGCGGACTCTGTGACCGTCATTCCTTGACAAAAGCGCTTTCACCCTCCCAACCCAGGATTCGACTGTGAGCCGTCTTTTGATACGACCCCTCGGGGGACTTTTCGGTTCGGTTTTGTTTTTTTTTTTTTACTTTTTTCGAGATTCCCTGCCTTTTTTCGCCGCCGATTACGCGGCGATTTTGACTGCTCAATTCCTGGGAGGATCCGGCGCCCTGGATATTTTCGGCGCAGTCGGTTTCGTGACGGACCCCTCGTACCTGGCTTCTCCCTTTTTTTTTCCCAGTTTTCCGACATGGGGCACACCATGCCGTCCTTCTCTTGGGGGGATTTTCATTCCTTCGTTTGGTCTTCGAACCCCGCGGGACGACTTCCATGCTGGTGTACCCCGTGGGGGATCGGTC
>Ga0179593_1292426_pt1 | contig 11245 bp, 15 predicted proteins | sample CZODoug2_1_08_16_FD_185931 | JGI IMG/M metagenome (GOLD analysis project Ga0179593, IMG submission 185931) | Vadose zone soil fungal communities from Angelo Coast Range Reserve, California, USA - CZODoug2_1_08_16fungal (PacBio error correction) | ecosystem: Environmental > Terrestrial > Soil >... | reverse complement strand
TTATGTCCTACCATGGCTATTTTTCCTGTGAAGATGTTGTCTAGTTGATCAGCAAGTCATCTATTGTCAGAAGATGCCATACCTACTCACGTGTTAGTGTTTACAACCAACTCTCCAACATTTTCTTAAAAGGGCATTCCTGATTGACCCTTGTCACCGAAATGAATTGGTTTGCACTCGAGATTCCCCGATCCCCCCCTCCGTCTGGACCCCTCCCTCTTTTTTGTTGGCGCCCAATGAATGTAGATGATAAAAATTAATGCCTCGTGTCGACCCGTTGAAAGAAGGAGGTGTTGAAGCTGATCCTCCCCCGTCCGGCCTTTTCCCATCCCCAATATCCCACTGCTTCTTCTTTTTCCAACCCGAAAGTGTTGTCGTCGTCCCCCTTCTTCCCTTTTTCGATGGTCTTCCTCATCAGGATGCACCCCCGGTTTTCCCTCTTTCCCCCTCCTTCTTTTCCTCTTTTCCCTTTCGCGTACATGTTTTTGACTGCTATTAAACGTTTACTTTTTTTTTTGAGCACTATTCCCTCCCGTATGGGCCCCTCTCCAACAGCCCGATTCTCCAAGCTCCCCCCCTCGCTTTCGCCACACGCTGAAGCAGGGAATTCAAGCAAAGCTAGTCTACCTTGCCTTTTTCCTTCCCGGGACTTCTCTATTGCTTATCTGGTCGCGCTCCTTTTTCCGAAGAGGAGCCTCTTTCGCCACCTGACATGCGCTGCATCCTCGGTGATTTAAGATCAGACTAAGGAGATTTCCTTCAGGTTAACCAGGCTTCCCTCTAGAAGCGTGACAGTTTCCCCCCTTGGCGAATTCGAGTGTAATCCCTTGTGACCCCCCGAATCATGCAAAGAGCCCCAACAGCCCGCCAGGTACTCGGGCTCGTCTCCCGGTTTTCCCCTCATGTCAGCCCTTTCCCTCCCCAGAGAAATCTTGCCCCCTTTCTTCCCGAGTCCTTATGAGGTTTTAACTCCATTGAGGCAGGGGCGCTTTCTCTCGCGGACTAGGGGTCCCTGCGTGGCTGGGATAAGTCTCTTTTTTTTTCCCCTCTTTTTCAGATGACTCCTTCATGACGCATCCCCTTCGCATGACCGATAGTCGCTGCGGCGGTGTTTACCTCATTATTGAACTCCGAAAACCCAGGTCTTTTCCTCTTTTCCCCCCCGCCGCCCCCCCATACCTGTTCCTCGTTGTTGTTTGTGGCCCCTCAGAATCGCAGGTAGTCGAACATCGCACCCGGTCCGGCCGATGATCTGACCTTGTCAAGGCCCCACAGAAGTGAGCTCTCCTGGAGTGCTGTTGAAATTTCCCCCAACAGATCGTCCCCCCCTCCCTAAAGTAATTTCGCGATTCCCGCTTGCAGGACTTTTTTTTTGGATTTCTTTCCTCTCTATTTGTTGTGTTGAGCATCTCTCCGCCCCCCTCACTGCCAGGTAATACGGCCCGAACGGCACCTGTTTTTTTTTTATGTTTTCCAGATTTTTTATCTTTTCCCTCCCCTCCACAGAATCTCCCTCTTTGGTGCCTGATGCGCACCTTCTGATTGATCGTCTTGCAGTGTGCCTATAGTGCGACCCTTCTCCGGCCACCCCAACCAAAACTCCCCGATGGACAGTTAACCGGCGTCATTCCTCTCTCCCCCTGATATGACCTCTTGATGTGACCCCTTCCCCTTCGCCACCTGAGCGAGCGTAAGGGATCCTGTTATCTCATTAATCTTTCCAGTTTTTCCCCCCGAGGCTCGTGCAGCAAAACGCGGGTGTCCTTTCACCCCGATGCGATCGCGCCTCTCACCCTCCCCCATGCCTTTGGCCTTTTCTCTCGGAAACCCGCCATCAGGGCTGTTTTTCATCATTGCGTTGAGTTTAGTAAACGGGGTCCTTGCCTTTCATAACCGGGCGACTCTCCTATTCCCCTTTGGGTGGGAGGCTCTCTGATTCAGGACGCGCGTCAGTCTCATTTTTTTCCCCAAACTTCACGGCGAGGAGCCCGGGGTGACCTGCCCTCTCTTCCTTTTATGTCCTCCCAGCATAGAGGCCTCTCACGATTTTTTCCTCCAGGTCTCGGAGGAAAACTTCTCGACCCCTTTTTTCACCCTCACCCCGCGAAGTTCCCCCACTTTCGAATAGCTATGATCCTTCCTTGCTTTCCGCTTTGGTCGAGTCGGAGATTTGTAGTGAAATCGGTGCTTTCACGGTTTAGAGACAAGTGACGATCCTCCTGTTTCCCTCTCCCCTTTTTCTCGACAGGGCGCTCTTGAACACTTTCCTCGGCTCTTCCCCAGAGAAAGAGGGCCTTCGCCCTTTGTTTTAAGTCCCGATTTTTTTTACTGCTCCCCCCCCACCGAATAATGGGTTTCTGCCCATTTCTGTTTAGCATTTCTCGCGGTTTTGCTGCCAGTTCCTTGTCTCTGAAGATCCCCAAGACTCCTTTCTCTTCGATTTTCTTGATCATCCCTCTTTAATTGCATTCCTCCATGACTTTTCTCCACCAGATGGTTAGCTTGGGCTTGAGAGATTTCCCTAGATGTACCCCTTTTTCCTGCCCCCCCTGTTTAAGACCTCGTTACTTCCCCTGTTCCCCAAGTCTTGGAAGGCAGCGTGTTTGTGTGAGAAGAGTATAACGCTCCCAGTTTTCCCGCATGGACTAGGTGAATCCCCCAACCGACGGTTGAAGTTTTCCTTCATCAGACATATCACTGCAGCTTCGTTGGCGTCGCCTCTTTCCATAGCCAGGTTGCCCCACCGGAAACCCGAAAGCCGCGGTGAGCTCTCCTTAGCTCCTTTTCATATCGTCCTAACCTCTTGCTAAGAACGCCGCCCTTTTCTTTTGATTCTCTTAAATGCGTTGTGGCGCGTGTCACGATGTCTTGGCCGCGTGCAGCCGCTCCTCTTGTGACACGCTCTACGGTTTATCCTCATTTTGTTTTTTACTCCCCCTTCCAATTTTTGCTGCGCACCCAGTTTTATATTAGATTAGAGTATGTCAGCGCTTTTCCGCTATCTAGAAGGAGATCCCTCCTGCCTCCTTCTTCCCCTTTTCAGATTTTTTCGTAGGTTCCTCCAGTTTGGGTTGAAATCCTCCCCTCCTTTTCGTGAGAATGAAAGCAACGTTATTGCGTTGTTCGGTTCGTATTCCCCAATTCAGGCAACGAGGTTCTCATTAATCAGCAGTCCCGATTTTGCCTTTCCCCCTGGGAATGGCATGTCCCTGGATACCCCCGATAGGAATGAATCTCTGCCGACCGGCCCTTCTTCCCGCCTGCTTCACCGACGTAAGGAGTATTGGGGCAGCGCAGTCTTACGGGCATCGTCTTGACCTTGGATTCCCCCTTTCCTTTTGCCGATTGGGTTCCCGGATCGCTGTCCTTTTCCCGTGCTCTGTACCTTCTTCCCTCTATTTTATCCATTTTGGCTCAGATACTTGGACGATTCTCACAGTCAATTTGAAATAGTGGCCCAGCGCGGCAAAACGCAAATCCCCGCTCCTCATGTCGACTTATCTTCCTTCCCCCCTGGTACCTCTCCCTCCGAGTTATACGATTAGAAGAGATGGAGAGCCGCCTTCCACAGAACCTGGCGCCGATTCAGGCCTTATCTGTTTTCCACTTTGTTTCCCTCTTACATTATCCGGACTTCTGAGGAGCTTCCTAAGCTTTCCTTTCTTTGAAGTTTTTTAACACACCAGGTCCCCCATTCCGGCAGTTTCTGTTGACGACCCCAATGTTTGCGCGTTCGGCTTCTAACCCCACTCCCCTTTCTTCCCCCCAAGCAGTTAGCCCTACTTCCCCGGGGAAGTTCAGGTCTCTTCTCCTCCGGATTCTTCCCATCCCCCCCGGATTGGCTCCTCCTTGCAGATATACACCTGCGAGAAAGCCTGGTTTCCCTGAAGCTCGCTCTTCAAAATTTTAGAGTTGAAACGGATGCGCTATTTCGATTTCCCCCCCCCTTATGAGATAGGCGCATTCTCTTTGGCACCCCAAACGGACAGGCCCAGTCTAGAACAAGGCCTTCGTCGCCCTCAAATTTCCAGAGATTGCGGCTTCTTTTACTCCCCCGATTTTCGCTGTGTTCGTCTGAACTGCTAATTCACCCCCCGGAGAGCACCGGGGCTGTAATTGGTCCTCCTGATTTTCCCCATGGCCCCGATGCATCTTCCCGTGCGGAACTCCCGGATTGGTTCGAAGGGAATCATGTTGCTGCTCCCCCGAGAGACGTCCCTCCCCCGGTGGGACCACCTTTTTGATTGCCTCCCGACGACGTCTCTTTATCCCACCACGCGGAAGGCCTCTGGGGATATGCCCCCTTTCATTTTGGGATATGGATTCCTCCCCCTGAACTTGGTGCCTCTCTCTCAGCTCCCACCACCGAGTTTACCCTGTCTGGTTGCTCTTCGATCAGCAAATTGAAAGCGGCGTTGCGCCACTGATCTACCGCTCAGGGTGGATCTGCTATCCCTGGGTCCGGACTGGGCACACAGAAAGTTTCAATGAGACCGAAGTGGCGCTGTTTCTCACCCCCCTGTTGTTGTAATAAGAATAATTCCCGTTAGCCCCCCTGCTCTTCCTCTGCACCCCCGAGATGATTCAAGATCGTACATGTCGCCATCCTGCAGGCTCATTTTCTAGCCCCGAGGAGTCATTTGTTGCTCACCCGCACCGATTAAACTGAGGAGAGAGAAAACATCTAAGATTATGAATTAACTGCCTTATACTCCCCCAACGAGTTCCTTCTCGTTCGTTTGATCGTGCGGTAACCCAGAATTTTCCCGCCTCTTTGCGTCCCTTTTCTGTTCTCCTCACATGATTTCCATGCTAGAGACTATAGTTATCTTAGTAATTCCCGCGATCCTAGCCCGTGACACGTTTCCCCTTTTCTTGCCGGCTAGCCTGACGTCCAGGCCCATGCGTTCCGCGCGCTCCCCTAAACCCGATATTACGGTACTGGCTATTGGTCCTCTATTTTTCCTATGGTAGCCTGACTTGACGACCGAGCCTCTTACATGATGACCTGAATTGTGAGTTTCGGCTCCCTCCACTCAGTCCTGCATGAAGTTGAATGGGATCTCTCCTGATGCCAGATTGACCCAGTTCCCGGTGTTCGTCAGCGCCTCGATTTCACAGCTGAGGCATTGCTCTCTCAGCCCTTCGTCTCTCACCTACCCTCGCGCCATTGGCGTCCCAGTCTTTGTAAAATCATCGGATCTTAGAAAGGTCGTCCGACGGAACGGAAACCTCCCCTTTGAGTTTCTATTTTTGTGTTGTCTGTAGTACAGCATCTCCCTTTCGATCACGAGAGGACACTGGCCTCCAATGAGATTAGCCTGTTCTGACTAATGCACCACACCTCTTTTTCATTCTCTTCGAATGGTTTTTTTTTACCGGGAATATCCTATAGAAAGCCTTGACGCCTTCGGACCCCTCCTGAAGGAAGGAGTTCTTTAGGATTCTGTCCTCTTTGGAATACTCCTTCCTTTTGTTTTTCGTTGATTCGGTTTTTCAGCCCCCCTCCCCTCCAGTTGAACTTTGGTAATAGGTCCTCGGACGAGGTATTTTCTTCTCCCGGCCCGGGTAGTCTATTCAATCCCTTCACCCATCTCCGAAGATTTTTTTCAGTCTCGCACCCTGAGTCCTGGCATTTTTCCCTCTCTCTCATGCGCATTTCTTTTCCTCTAAACCCCCCCGCCCCCGCCACGTATAGGGAAAGGCTCTTCGAAGTCCAATGGAAGAACCAGTGATGTGTCCGCTGCCCCCCCTGCCGATCGTTTCCCAGGGAGAGTGCTCATTTTTTTTTTCTCCCCAAGCTGTTATCTGGCGACGGTTAGGACACGCACACCCGGGGTGGCACCACTCTCGTTCACCGGCTCTCCAAGGCTCCCCCCCTGAAGGTCCATTGCTCGTCCCCCCGCCTCAAGGATCGGTAATCATTTGCCTATTGGAGCTTTTTTTGTTTTCGTACAGGCTGGCTCCATGGGCTGAAGAAAACGGGCGCGAGCCCGTCTTACTTCCTCTTTGTGTTTCCTCCCCGGCACGGCGGCTGAATGAAGTTTCATTTCCCCTCCAGCGCCAGTTTTTAACCTTGGCACTTTGGCTTCTTCGCTTCGGTTTTGACACCCTTCCACCGCCTCACTTTCTGAAGCCCCCCCAGCAATCGATCTCCTGGGTCAACTGCGCGTCCTGGAAAGTCAGCCTTTTTTTTCCGGCTCCCCCCCGCCCCCCGGCGTACACCTTGCCTTTGAATAGCCCTTGCTCCTTCCGCTAGGTTTGGTTTCAGATGAGCTTTTTTCTAAATTCCCCGGGCGTAGCCCCCGTCGTCCCTCCTATGGCTAATTTAGCAGTTGACTCCTTTTGCTTCATCGTTGAAATCACGCCGCTTTAATCGACCTCGGGCAGGGCCAACCCTGGTTTTTGCCTCAGCGCCCTTCTCACCTCCCCCACGGATATGGGGGTATGAGACAGCGACCCACCCTATGTTCTCAACCCGGTACGATCGATGGATTATTGTTTTCCCGGCATCCCCGTAGTGGCAGCTCAACCCAGACTCGGATTGGTATATTCTTTTTTGTAGCACTCCTGTTTTCCCTTTTTGTCCAGCGACATTACTGCCCCGACCTCCCAGTCTGCCCATGTCCTTTTTGCGTCTTGATTTTTGCCCCGGTGCACTAAAAAGTTCCAGGCGTTAATACAGCTCCTCCCCTCTTCACCCCGGTTCCCTTTCCTTAAGCTGGTAGCGTGGGTCGTCTTTCCTCTCCCGTCGTAGTGGCATATGTGATTTCACTTCCGTTCTAACTCAGCACGCCAGTCACCTGAAGCCTCATCTTGCATGTCTCTAGAACTTAATCGTAGCCTCAGCTGCCTGCCATCGTGGGCCTGAACAGAACGAGTTGCGCTCGGTCGCTCCCCCTGTTCATGTCTGTGACCCTAAAATTAAGCTTCGTCAGAAATGGTCTGTCCTTTTGATTATCCCTCTTGTTGAGGAGTCCTGTTTGTGCGTGTAATCTTAGGTGCCTCCCTATAGAATGTTTTTCAGAACGCGACGACAGTTACAGTCGACCATGTGGGCCTGAGTCTCTTATCCTCTGGCTTTGTTCGGTGTGACCTCCCATCGAGCCAAGCCTTTCCTTCAGATTGAAGAAGAAGGAGTCATCATCCGGCCCTCTGACCTGGACTGAGGCATATTTGTTGTTGTCTACGCCCTCAACTCTTGAGTTAGAATTTTTGAAAAAAGACATCCGTAATGGTGCGTGTGCTGTTTGAGGATGATGACCTTCCTTAAGTCCCCCTCTTCCTTGACAGTATCCTCCCCTTCCCTAGTCCCCTTTATTTCCATTCTTCCAGGATCAAAGAAAGGACGGTAATTTGTCGATGCCGACCGGTCCTTGCGCTTTTTTTTTTTTCTCCTCTTAACTCGTAAATCACTCGTAGTTGCCTGCGTTCCTCCCTTCGCCCAGTACAGGGCATCTCCATACGTTGTTTTGAGTTTGCCGCTGGTTCACTCTCTGGTAAGGGCAATGGATCAAGTCCCGTATCCCCCTTCTTCTTCTTTTTTTCCCCCGTTGTTTGTTTTGTTGAGATCTCTCCTTTCCTCTTCATTCCCTTTAAAAGAAACGCCTCCCCCGGTCCTCCTTTCCCGACGAGTTGTCGGAAACTAGACTTTGCCTCCCCCTTCTCGTTACCTGGCACCTCTCTTCTGAGCGTGCATTTCCCGTAGACTTCTCTCCCTTTACGCTGCTTCTTGTGATTCTTCCCTGAGACGGAAAAGATGGACCCCGCTATTGCTTGAGTGCCATCGCTGTCTTACGGGAATCCACCACCTCCCCCCTTGCAACATTCTGTGCCTGGTTCGTAGGAACCTTTTGCTGTCTTTTATCACCCTCGGAGAAACAGCCCCCTTTCTCCTCGAACATCTTGCCCCCTCCTTCTTTTCCTCGCCCCCCCTCTGATGAGGCTTTCTCTCTTATTTCCGAAGTCAAGTCATTCTTCGACGCTTCCGGTCCCCCCCTTTTGCGATGAAAAGGCTGATCAGTGTTGTCACCGTCGATTATCCCCGTTCCCTTTTCTCTCTGCCACGCGTATTGGCCACCCGCTCCCTCACCACCCTTTGTCCGCCCCTCACGCATCTGCTTGTCGGAGGATTTCTTCGGAGTTTTAAACGAGAAAGGTCCCCATTCACCCCTAGATCGGAAAAGAGGTTTCTTCCGACCTCTTCGGTCCGTGAATTCTTCGATCTGCCTCCCCGTCTCTGGTTCAGGAAGTGCCCTTCTATCCCGTCGGGCGCACCGTGCCATCCCGTACGAATTTCTCGTGATCTCTTCCACCAAGGTCCCTTTCCCCCCTAGGATCCACCGTTTCCAGTCCCTTCTGTCTGTATTTCCTTCCTTGGTTAAATCCCCGATGCCTCGCACGGCCCCGAGGAGTCCCCTCCCGCTGTTGTTTGTTAAGTAATGGAGAGTGATCGCCCAGGAAGCTTGGCGTGCTAATCTTTTTCTTCCCTCCCCGAGGAGTTTTTTCTGCTCGCCACTGTTTCTGGGACAAAATAAGCAGACGTGGGCTCCCGAACGTGGCTATTTTTTAACTTAAAAAACTTTCAGGTTTAGGCTGTGCAGCCGTCAATCGGCTTCACCCCCGTTTTTCTGCGGTATCCTTTCTCTTTTAGGTCGTTGAGTTTTTCGAGGCGCTACGCCTAGGATCCCTCAGACCACAGGCTTTATATCTGAGGTGGCTCTAACTCAATAGACAAGCTCCTCGCTCCTCCCCCCCCATTCCTTTGGGTAGTCATTACATCCAGAGACTTCGAAATGGGTGTCTTCTCGGGTTTTGGCCGGATTATTTTCGCTCCATGGTCCGCAGATGGCGCACATTTTCCCTTCCCCTTGAGATTTTTTTCTTCCCCCCGCTTCTCCTTTCAGGAGAACCTGATATTATCTTCCTTGTCACCCCTAGTGGCAGCTCCATGTGCAAGGTTTGCCCCTGGCCCTTCTCTTTTCATTCCCGCTTCCGCATCGAGTCCCCTCTTCGTTTTCTCAACAAGTCTTACTTCTTGGCTTCTCCCTTTTCTCCTTCCCCAGGTCTCCTCCCCTTTTTGTATACCGTGCCCTTATTCCCCCACTCGCCCTTGATGTTTGCAAGAACTGACCGGCCCAGGGGTGCGCTGTCTTTTCCCTACTCGGATCGCCCTTGTTCCCGTCCCCTAGTTTTCTTGCACATCCCAGGCCCCCCCTCTGCCTTGTCGCTCTCCGTTCGAAATGACTTCTCGCGCCCCTGGCGGTTTACTTATGGTCCCCACCTTTCTTTGCAACCGTCGTGCGGAGTCCTGCGTTTCCGCGTTTGTTTGCGCAGACGATGCGCAGGTCCTATCCACCTTTTTCTTTTACTTCCTCCGACTCTCCTGCGCCCTGAACCCCAAACGTCGGAGCTGCTGGTTTGGTTCTGAATTTTTCCCGTCCAGAACCGACTTTGTAAGTTCTTCCCCGAGCCTGCTTTCCCCCTGCCGTTTCTTTTTGCTTTTATCTCTCTTCTATCCTTTTTGTGGGAGCGCCCCTCCAAAGCACTTCCTTGCAATTCCCATCCCTACCTTGGCATTATTTCGTCCGAGTTACATATGCCCTGCCGAACCCGAATCACTGTTTTTGTGAAGGAGTTAAGTCCGAGAGCCCTAGGATTTTCCCTTGTTCCTCTCTTCTAGAATGGCCGCCTCACCCCCCCAACTTCAACCAGTTACCAGATAGGGCCCGGCGGCTTCTCGTCTACCTGTTCTATCGCTCACTTTTATTCCAGCTCTTCTGAGAGATCAGCTACACTATACTCGCCCCCCTTGAAGAGTTCTCTGAGAGCTTTCTTCACAAAAATAAAATTAGGGTATGGCCCCGATTTCGAGAGTCCCACACCCCCCCCCTTCTAACCTTTCCGGGAAAGGCGTAGTGTGTGCAACTTGAGATTTTCCCCCTTTCTTTCCGATTTTAGAGTAGTGTTTTTTGCACTTTTTTCCTGGTACCTTTACCGGTCCTTAACGAAAAGTCATGTCATCTTCGGTTGGCTCCGGGGAGCTGATTCGAGCCGTTTCCTTCGTCACTATGTTTTCTGAAAGGTTGAACCTTTTCCCCTTTCCGGAGGAAGCGCTAGTGTTTGACCCTTGCCCCCTAATAAGTTGTTCTTGTCCCAGCTAACCCTCGGCCCTCGTTTCAGTTTCGCCCCCCTTTTCTCATGCCGCGCCGACGGTCGGTTCCGGATAACGATCGTAACGCGAAGGCAAAAGGCAGGGTCTCCATATCTCTTCTTTTTTTTTTTTTTTTCCTTTTCCCGATTTCTCCTGTCTCTTGTTATCCCTCCCTTTTCTTTCGCCTCGCCCTCAGACCATTCTCACATCCTACTTTGCATCTGCCGTTTATCCTGAGTCCATCGATTTTCCCTCTAACTCACTCGCCCCTCTCCCCCCCTCCGGGTGGCTGAACGGGGGTGCCCCGAGTTATTTCGCCCACCCCCCAAGCATAAACATATTTTGTATGCTAAGTCCTGCCCAAGTCCTTCGGCAAATTTTGGTTTTCTGGAACTTCCCCCCCTCCTCCTTGGAGAGTCAGTCTCCCAGTCTAGTGAGAGTAGATACGTTTTAGCTTCTTTCCTTCGTCTCCAGCCTTCTCCCCCACTCAAGAGGTAATGTTTCATTAGCGGCCTCCGTTTTTTCTTTGACGGTCTCTCTTTCCCCAATTTACTGCTTAATACATTTCCTCGCTTTATTCCCCTTTTTTGCTCCTTTTTATTGGCGTTTTCAGAGATTTCCTCCAGAAATTTGATGGGAAATCGGTTTGATTCCCCCCTTTGCCTTTTTCGCATTTAGAATTGCTGCCCTCTCACAGACTCAATGAAGACTAAGAATGTGTCTCTATCACTCAGCGTTTACCCCCATCGAGGCCCCATGAACCTCCCGCAGGTTGAGCTATTAGCCTTTATGAGCCTTTCGTTCAAGAACGACGAGCGATCCTCATTTGGTTGCTGCAGTTTCGCTCCGTTGAGGCGAGGTCCCCAACGCTTTCTTCGAGTGACCACCTCCTCCCTTTTGACGTATCGCCGGTGATTTCCGAACCGAGAAATAATTTCCCGCCCCTGTGTGCCTCTGCTGATATAACTTGCTGGCGATGCGCGTTCATCCTTTGAGTCCTCCTTCCTATGGTGACCACTCCTTCGATAGAAGCTGCTCGATTCTGCTCCCGCTTTTTTTTGACATTCTTTTGGCCTTTTAAAGATGAACCCC
>Ga0179593_1818311_pt1 | contig 11246 bp, 13 predicted proteins | sample CZODoug2_1_08_16_FD_185931 | JGI IMG/M metagenome (GOLD analysis project Ga0179593, IMG submission 185931) | Vadose zone soil fungal communities from Angelo Coast Range Reserve, California, USA - CZODoug2_1_08_16fungal (PacBio error correction) | ecosystem: Environmental > Terrestrial > Soil >... | reverse complement strand
TCAGGGTGAAGATCGGATCATTGGATTAGGCAATATGGAAGCCGGATCGCACAACGGGCTGACTTCGAATCACATTTAACCTATCAATTTTTCGTTTATTATTGACCGTGTGATTTTTTTTTTTTTCATTTGTCGCATCGTCAATTGGCAGCCATCCGTTCGCCGCACCCCCCAGGCATCGTCGTGTTTTCTCTTGATTTTTTGTGTTCTTCCATATATGCATCTTTTTCACTGATTTTTTTTATCGCTTTTTATCGCTTCTATTTCGTTTTTGATGTTTGGTTTGCTCCTACCTTTTTCTCCAGCCCATTTGGACACCACACATGATGAGTTTTTTAGCCAGTTATTTTAAGTAGTTTTTTTTTTTTTTTATCTATCCACCGCCGACCCAAGGGAGGTTCCGGAGATTACTTGGTAGTTTTTCCTTAGTTTGGAACGACTATCCTCTTCTTTTTATTTTCCAGCTCCCCCCGCCTGTCCTTCGTTGGTGACGAATTTTTGCATTATTGTCTGGTTCTGGCTGCTCCGCGCAATCCCCTACATATTTTTTTTTTCTCAGTTCGGACCTTTTCGTTTTTTTATAAACCTTGATCCTAATCTTTCTTTGCAATATTTTTTTGTCACTTACTATTCTTTGGCGCCCCGTTTTTTTTTTCACAACCCCAGCGGAGCAGCCACAACGCGTCACCTGCTCGTTTGCAGTTTTTTTTTTTTTTATTCCTTGTTCTTATTTGTTTGGTCGTTCCATGACTTGGGCACGTGGCTGTGCGCATTACTTTTTCGCGAATTTTTTTTTTTTTTTTTGGTTTTTCTCGACTGTCCTGTCTTCTTTTTTGCGATTTCGTCACGTCTCTTTTTCGTACCTGGCATTTGTGTTAGTCTTTTGTCGATTATATGTTTTGTTGATTATTGATTCTGTCTTTTATGCCTGAAAGCCCCTTTTGTTTTTTTGCGGCTGTTGCTGATCTGTTTCCTCTATATTGTTAGCACGGCGCTATTTCTTTTTTGATTATTTGCCTCATTGATCGCCGCATTAGTCATTTAAGTGAAGCCCACCATACCAACGGTACGATGCCTTTACGCGCTTGACTTAAGTTTGGCTTTTGCTTGGTCCTCTGTTTTTTCAAGTTTTTTTGCCTGTTTTATTCTTTTTATTTTTTTTTTTTGTTTTCCATTTTGCTGATTTTTTTTTACCTTAATATCTTTTTTGTTATTAATGGATCTTATTACTTTTATCTGTGCTTCATGATGTTACTAACGTGGTAGCCTCAGTTTTTTTATTTTTTTTGTTTCTTTATTTTGTTTTGTTTTTTTGTTTCACCAGGGTTTTTGTTGGTCCCCTCATATTGAGATTTTGCACGTCATAGTGTCGACCCCATCCTCCACACGAATACTCTGCAGCACTCTCGTTGCTCGTTCCTGGGATCCCGGTGGTCCCCCTTTCCTCTCTTTGGTTTGCTTTTTTTTTTTTTTTGGGCAACGAGATGCATAACTTTGTAGTTTACGTCAGTTCCCCTACTTTTTTTTTTTTTTTTCCTTCGGTATACTTTAGCGAACATTGTTTCCTTGTTTTTTGTTTATCCTGAATTGGTTGGCCGGCTCCCACCGCCAAATCCTAGCCATCCGGACCCGCCCGTCGATACTTCGGTCAATCGTTCTCACTAATTTTTGTCAGGTTTCTTTATTCGTGAAGCAGCTACATCGGCGGAATTTTTTTTTTTTCCCCCCCTTTTTTTTTTTTTGACAAACGTGTTTTCATTTTGTAATTTAGCCTTTGTATCGAACTTAGAGCCGCCTTTTCTGCATGCTTTTTTTTTTTGCGTCTATTTTTTTTTTTGATCCATCTCCTTTATTTTTACGTTTGTGTTCTATAAACATGTTTTTCCTTGTTTTTGTTTTATATTTTTTAGTTTTTGGAGTAGTCCTGTTCGCTGTCTCATTTTTCTTTTTATATGTTTTTTTTTTTGATTTCGTTTCTTTTTATTATTTTTTTCTTGGTAGCTTTTTATGTATGTTGTTTTCCCACCCCCATTTCAGCTTTTTTTTTTTTTATATTTTTTTCCATGTGGTTTATTTCTGTAGCACTACTTACGATTCTTGTTTTATTTGCCCTTTTCATTTTGATGTTTTTTGTTGTGAGTTGAATGTTTTGCATTGTTGTATATGCTTTCTCGTATACCGCTCTCGGTGGTTAGTCTCTTTTTTCTTTCGTCTTCACTCCCTGCACTTTATTTTTTTGATTTCCTACTTTTATTATGTATTTTTTTTTATCGTTTTCTAACTTGTTTTTTTTCATTGTTTTTTTTTTTTTTTTTATTCTTACACCCTTGGCCGAGGTACCGCGCCCCCCCTATGTCGTCGCTGACCGGTTTAGCCTACTTTATTTTTTTTTTTTTGTTTCTAGATACCGGAGTCCGTTTCTAAGGCTTTTTATTGCTATTTTTTTCATTTTTCATTGTCATTATTGTTTTCCTTTTCTGCTTGGCCTACCCTTTTTTTTGTTCTTGAATACATTGTAAGTTACTTTTTTTACTTCATTCATCTTTGTTGATGGCAGCTTCGTAGCTTGTGCCTAGTTTGTTCGTTTAGTTTGTTTATGCTTTTTGTTTTTTTTTTTGATGGTTTTGAATCGTTTGTTTTTTTTTCCCCCCTATCTCTCTTTTATTACCATTTTGCCATTTTTTTTTCCCGCCCATTTTCCCACCTAGCGTCTCATTTATGGCCGTTGCCGCACTGAATTACGCTTTTTTAGTCATTAGAATTATTATGTTTTTCTCACATTGAGCGTCACGTTGCACCTGTTAGTTTAGTTGTTTTTTTTGGTCTTGAATCTAACGTAATGGACCTGTAGTTGTATGTTGTTTTTCCGCTTGTCTGGGGTTATTGTGTATAGATCCCTTGCTTGTGTTCCCCGCTTATCGGCTAAGTCGTCTTATTTTTTTTATGTTTCCCATGCCTAGTTTTTTTCTTGTTACGCCTTCGCGATTTTTTCCTTATTTTTTTTGTTTTTGGTTTCGCGTGTTTTTAATTGATAATCCTGTCTAGGTTTTTTTTTTTTTCTGATCTGTTTATACCTGTCATTTCTTACCGCCCCGTCACTGAGGAGCGGTCTTTTTTGCGTTTATCGTTACTCACTTTCGTCTTCTTGCACCATTTTTTGTCCGTGCCATTTACTATTTTTTAGGTTTCATTTTTGTGTAAGTATACCTTCATTTTTTATATGCCACTGAAGGGTGATGTCCTTTTTGGTTAGCGTTACCCCGTCTCATTATTTTTTTTTTCAGCCTCTGTGTTTTTTTATATGGTTTGATTTTCGTCTGCTTCCCGTGTTCTTTTATTTTTGGTTTCTTTTTTCTAGTAGTTTACCGCCATTCCCTTGTATACCCTTATGGTTCTTATTTTTTTTTATTATTTTTATAGGCCTTTTTATCTTTTTTTCTTTTTTTTTTGTGATTACATTGGCGCCAGGTGATTCGATGCAAGTGTTTTGGACCGATCTCCGTTTTATGAATGTGGTGTTTGCATTGTGTGTGCCCTCGTTTTTTTCATGGTTGTTTTTGTCTGTCTTTATAAATGCTAGTCATACGTGGGATCATGTGATGCTGTAATGTTCGAGAGTGTACCTCCTCGACATACGACATACGACGCGTTTTATTTTGGTACGGCGTGTATGTGTTTCGGGGTAGCCACGAGTGTATCATACACTGTGCCGACCGACGGGCAGCGGTTCGTTTGTTTTTCCTTTTTCCCTTTTTTTTTACTTTCCGCCACCGTCTACTTTTTTTGTTGTGTTTTTTTTTTTTGTGGTTGATTTTTCAAGTAGATTTGTTTGAGTTTTTTTGCTTTTCACGATTTTTTTTTTTGTTTTTGTTTGTTTTGGGCTGCTTGTCTCTGTGCGACCGTAAGGTATTTGGTATGCTTTTTTTTGATTGTTTCCCGGCGTGGGGCGCTTTTTTTTTTCTATGCGTTTATAATTTTTTTTTTTTTTGACATGTTTCCGACCCCCTGTGTCAGTTTTTTTGTGTTTTTTGCTTATTTTTGGTTGCATTGTGTTATACTTTAGTTTGTAAGGTTCCTACAATTCTTTTTCGACTTTCTATCAGCCGTTTTATTATTGCTTTTTTGTACTTATAGCCCTCACTCATTTATTTTTGTTCATTGTTTTATCCGTATTCGATAGTTCATTCTGTCTCGTATTATTTGATTTTCGCCAGTTTGTAGGTGTCACCAACCAACTTTCGTCGAAGTTTAAGTAGTTCGAAGTCGTCCCGCCGCCAATCTCTATTGCCGTTGAATATTTTGTCTTTTTTTTTTTTTTTTTTGCTATTTTCGAGTGGGTTTTTTTTTGACGGACTACCTTATTTTTTTCCATGTCTTCGTCCTGTAACTGTGATCCCCTTTTTTTTTATTTTTTGTTTTTTTTTTTTTATGAAAGCGCAAGAATGGATCCTCACGTTCTCTTTTATTCATGATGTGTAGTCTTTTTTTTCTACGCATTAGTTTTTTTTTTATTGATAGTATTTCAATTGTCGTGTTACATTGTCTCGAATTCGTTCCAGTCGCTGTCTAGGTGTCTGATTATGGATGCTGACTTGACATTTTTGCTGATGCTAATTTTCGATCTCTCCGCCTCAGTGGATTTACGTCCCTCTTTTTTTTTTTTTTTTGTCTTTTAGTACTATCTTTTGCCTATTTTGTCACTGTTATGTTCGCATATATGACATTTGTTTGCGTGAGATACTAGCATATGGATATTTGCTACATCTTTTTTTCTTTTTTTTAGCCTTTTTTGCACCCCCTACCCCACTTACTTCATACGTTTAATTTTTTTTTATATTGTTTGTGTGATTGTAGCTGGCGATCTTCGGTTTTGTCGCCGTGTATTTGTTTTTGTCACGCCTGATCTTGAGACGCGCCTTTTTTATGTTTTTTCGACTGATTGTTTTCCTTTATCTCTATTCGTTTCCACCTTTTTTTTGTGTTCTACATCTTATCCTTGTCGTCACTGCTCTCCCCCCCCTCGACTACTTACTCGGAGATACTCTTCTTTATCTATATTGCCTTCATCGTACCGTCGTCATTCTAGCGCACTTGTTTGGATCCTGTGCGTATACCCTCTCGCTTCTTTGCTATTGTTTACAGTTTTTAAGGGTTTTACGTTTTCCTCCCCTTTTTAGATTGTCTCGTTTTGTGTACCTTTTTAGTTTTTTTAGATCTCGACTAGTTTTATGCCCCTACGTTTTCATTTTACTCTTCTTTTTACTTTGTTTTCTTTTCGTATTATATAATTTTTTTATGCTCTTTTTTATGACTTTTATTTATTCCCTAAGTTTTTTTTTTCATTTCGTATTTTTATTTTGTTTTTTTGTTTTTTTTATCTTGGTTTTTGTTTTTTGTTTTTTATGCACAATATCGTAATTTTGCCATTTTTTTATTTTTTTTACTTTTTTCGATCAACTCTCTTATTGGCCATCTTTCCCTTGTTTTTTATCCTGCCGTGACAATTGGGAGGTGTATGGGGTTTTGTGGTTTTTTCTGTAGTTGTCCAACAAGTGTGGGCCTTTTGATATATGTTTAATTTTGGTGTTTTTTTTTCATTTTTTTTTATCCTTGTTTTGAATCGTGTTACTGTGTTTCATTTTTTTGTCGTCCTATTTGCGATTTACATCTCAGTGTTTTCAATAATTATCAGGCCTCTTACTTTTGGTTATTTAGTTTTTCAGATTAAACGTTCTGTTTTCCCTCCTCTTACGTACAGGTGTTTAAAGTATACTCGCCTTTCATTTTGTTCACTATTTGTATTGTGATCTCACTGTCATTTTATATTGTTATCTTGCTTTTTTCTAATGTTATCTTGCTCCTCCCACACCTTGATTTGTTTCTTGTACCTCTTACTGTCCGGTTTCTTATTTCGTGCGTAAGCTTTTTGTTGTACATTTTTGTAGCAGTCGTTTGTAATTTTTTTTGTTGTTCAGGAGTTAGCTATTCTAGTCTTTTTTTACTTGTATATTTTTTGCTTCTGTATTTTTTTTTTTTTTTTTTCTTCTTTGCGACTCTTTGTTAGCTAACGTCTTATTGCCTCTTTCAAGTTCTCTTCGTACTATTTGATGTTTGATATAGTTAGGATTTTTTTTTTGGATATCGACATTTTGTTTTTCCTTGTGTCTTTTTTTTTTTAGTTTTTTGTTTTTTATTTTTTTTCTTATTCGCCTGATCATTGTTATTCCTTTATTTTGGTGTGTTAGTATCGGATTCATGGATATGTTGCATAATTTTTTTGCAGTTGACCTTTATTGCTTCTGCCCCATGTGTGGTTCGCCCCACTCCCAAACTTTTGTTTGATCCTTGTATGTTATCTACAATATTAGCATATTTTTTTTTTTTGCTTCCCCTACCTTTGACGTGGTAGTCGATTAATTTTCTTTTCCCTGTGCTATTGTGCACTTCGTCTGTCTCAATTAGTGGCTGTGCACGTTATTTCTTGCCCACAGCACTCTTAATTTGTAATGCGTTTCAGTTCGCCCACCGTTTCTTTTGTGTGGTTGTTCCTGTTTTATGTTTGTGCTTGATATTTTTCGTTCATGTGTTTGTTATCCCATGACTTGTGTAATTTTGTGTTACCCTTAGATAAGAGGTCCCCCTACTACTCGCAACGTCGTTTGTATAGTGTGGATGTTGTTCTCTGTGCGAGAACGGAAGTGTAATGTTGTACAGGGATTTTTCTTGGATATCCGGTTTTGTATCGTTATGTGTCAACGGTTTTTTACTTTTTTCCTTTTTTTTTTTTCTTTTTTTCCCTTTTTTTTTTTTTTTTTTTTTTTTTTCTCCGTCACGTTGTTTGTGTTTGTTTTTTGAGAAGCCACAGATACGCGTTTTTTTTTTTTTTTTCTGGCCCCCCGCTGCCTCCGGCAACTAACACTCCCTTGGTTTTTACGTTATTTTTTTAATAACTTTTTCTTTTTGTTTTATATGCCTTTCCCCATCCCACCTTCGGTCACAACAGGATTGATTTTGTAACCTTATCGTCAACCTCCGTTTTTTGTTCGTGTTCGTTTTTTTTTTTTACCAGCTTCAATGTGTTTCCTGATGCTTTGTAGCATTTTATGTTGTTTTTTATGCCCTGTCTGCGTTTGTTCTTCGATTTTTTCTTTTTTATATCTGTTGTTTTTTTCCCCCCACTTTTTTTTGTTTGTTAGTCCTTTTGTATTGTTTTGACTTTGCCCTTTTACCTTGTTCTTTATTCGCCGTGATTTTTATTTTTTTTTTTACCCGTGATTTTCTTGTCAACTTTTGTGTGTTATTGGACCTTTTGTGATTTTTTCGAGTCTGAGAGCTGTTGTTGTGCCTGATCCGTGTCTTTGTCTTCGTATCCTTGTCTAGTTTAGAAGTATCTTAATGCCGATTAATCTGTATTCTTTTTTTTGTTTTGTTTTGACATGTCTATTGTAAAATATGTGTACCTTGTCTTGTATCGAGTTTCATTGCTTCTTTGTATGTTCTCTCTTTTGTCTGTTATGTGTGTTTGCGTTCCTTTTTTTTGTTCCCGGTTTATGTATTGATGTTACTTGGTTTTTGTTTTTCGTGTTCTTATGTTTTCGTCGTATTGTTTTTGTGTTGTGAGTTTTATTTTTTGATGTTTTTGATGTTTTTTCCTGCACTGGTATATAGTTGTTTACTTCCGTTATTTTCCGCTGTGATACAGCTACAGGACACGGGGGAAGATTGGCGAGTTGTGGGTTGGTCGTCCTTTCCCTCCTTGTTTTTTTTGTAGTGAGCCCATCCTGTCGTCCTTCTTTTTTTTCCCCTTTTCTTTCCGTCTCCCCTTCCCCCCCCCCCCCCCCGTGCCTCCCCCCCCCCCCCCCCCCCCTTTTTTTCCCTTTTTTTTTTTTTTTTTTCTTTTCCTTTTTCCTTTCCCTCTTTTTTTTCCCTCCCTTTTTCTTTTTTTTTTTTTTCCTGTTCCCCTCCCCCCCCCTTCTTTTTTTTCTTTTTTTTTTCTTCTTCTTTCTCCCCTCTCTTTTTTTTCCCTTTCCCCCCCCCTCCCCGCCCTTCTTTTTTTTCCCTTTTCTCTCTTTTTTTTTTTTTTTTCTTTTTTTTTTTTTTCTTTTTCTTTTGTTTTTTTCCTGTTTTTCTGATTGTGTTTCATTTGCATCGAGTTTTTATGTTTTCAAGACCCGTTGTTTTTTCTCTTTTTATTGTGATTTAGTTTTTTCGTATTTTCGTATGTGACTGTAGATATACTTGTCTTTGATGGAAGTGGGCCCTCGTTTGTTTTTGTTTGAACCTTTTTTTTCTTCTTGTTCATTTTCCCCTTTTTTGTTTTTGTGTTTTTTCCGCGTGTGTTGTGTTCCCCTTTCCATTTGGAGTATTTCTATCTATCATTCGTTCTCTTTATCTTCTGCCTTATTTTATGGAGGAACATGTGTTTTTTGAATTCTTCAGCTCCCCCTCTTGTTGAGCATTTTTCCTTAGTATGTTTTGCTTTTGTGTTTTTTTTGATTTTTTTTTTTTATTTTTTTTTGGGTTTTGGAGTGCGTGTCGTTTCTGTGGGACGATGCCCGGATTATTATGTCTTACCAGTTTGTTTTGCTTTTTTTTTTGGTGTATAAGTGGTTTGTGTGGTTATTTTTTTTCCGTACAAGGTTTTCTTTCCGTAATTATCTTTTTTCATTTATTTTAAGGGCGCTAGACTTTTGTGATGACGTTCGGTTTTTGTTTTGTTTGTTGTTTTTCCGTGCTATCTCAATAGCGCCAGCCCGCATTTTTATTGCTTGTTTCCACGCATATACACGTTATTCTTTTTTTTCCCGTCCATAGTATATTTCGTATTTTGTTAGTTATGTTCGTTTTTTTTTTTTTTTTTTTTCTTTTTTTTGTTTTACTTTTTTGTTTCTTTGGTGTATGATCTTCATTAGGTTTCACTGATCGGGTCCTCCAGCACTCCGCCGTCTTGAGTTTTGTGTTTTCGATATTCTTAGCTGTTTTCTATACCTGTTTTTTTTTCTGTTTACCCCCGACCTTTTCTTGTATGCGTTTGTCGTGATTTTTTGTTTACCCTCCTTTTTTGTTTTTTTGTTATCTGTTTCTTTTTTTCTCTGTATGTTCTTTTTGTTGTTTTCCCGTGACAAACCTTTATGGAGCGGTGTTTCTTTGGTTTTTTTTTCTTCACGACTGGACCCATTCATTCTGTGTAGTTTTTTGTTGGTCCTCCCCTTGCTATTTTCTGGTCTTAGAATTGTTTTTTATTTTGGCGTACTTTGTTTGTTTTTACCTCTGCGCGTTGTCATATTGTATTTGTTTTGTTTTTTGTTATTCGTGTATCTCTGCGTCTACGTGTACTGGTGTCTATTATTTTTGTTATTTATGATTTTTCAGCATTTTTGTATTACAGTGTCTGCCTGCCAGTTCTTATTTTGATCTTGTTTCTTTGATCTTTTCTTTTTATTTATTTTAATCCCCTCTCTTTTTCACATTTAGCCCTTTATTATTCGTCAGTTTTTGATACTATGGTTTATTTCGAGGTTTTTTTTTGCGACTACTGTCAGCTATTTTCTTCCCCCACCCCCATCTCTCATCTTTTCTCCTACCCGAAGTTTTTTTTTGTTGTTTTTTTTTGTTGCCGGTTTAGCCAGTTTTATGTTATCGTTGTTCTTTTTTTTTCCCCCTTTTTTTCCCCCCCCCTTGGTTGTGTCTTTTATTAGTTAATTTTTGTCCGCCCTGTTTTCTTTTCTCTTTGTTTTTGTTTTTTTTTGGGTGTTGTTGCGTTCCACTCTTTATTCGATAGGTGAGTAAGTTGTGATTGATGGAAGATTATAGATTATTCGTTTATAGTTCTTTTATGGGCTTTGTTTTTTTCCTTTTCAATTTCGTTTAATTGTTTATTTGATCATTTTGATTTTTTTTTAGTTACAATCCGTCTTTAGTAGCGCCATTGTCTGAGTGTCTAAATGTACCATGTATTTTTTTGAGTATCCTTCGCTACTTTTTTTTTGTCGTTTACTATTTTTTTCTAACGTCAGCCAGTTTACAACCCCCGTTTTATTTTCTCTACTCATGTCCATTTGTATTTTCTTGTGGATTAGTACCATTTTTTTTTATAGACCTAGCCATTACTGCGTTGAACCCGGCTTTTTATTTTTCATAGTATGTTTTTGCACGTCAATCCCCTTCCGTTTCTCGTTTTGTTTCTTTGTTGCCCTTCGCCCCGTTTAACAGGTCCGGGTTGACGCTATTGTTTTTGTTTTTCCCGAACTCTCGTGCGGCCGATCTAACATTTTCTTTTCGATCTTTTTTTCAATGCCTATTGGTCCCGACGCCATTCAACACAATTTTTGAAATAGCTTTAGCAACTATCTCAATATACACATGTTCTATTTGTTTTTTATGGCGGTTTTTTCGGGTTTGCTGAGCTTGTGCGTGGTTCGTTTTGTTTTTTTTCTTTTTTTTTTATGTTTGGTACGATTGCTACACCATTTTCCCCCTGACCTCTTTTTTTCACACCTTCTGGTATAAACCTACACTACCCGTCAGCTTAGACGCCATGTTGTGCTGCCATCACCTGCCTCTCCGTTTATCTACTTCTTTTTCATGTTCTATTTAGTCCCGTATAGTCTGTTTTTTTTTTCCTTCTGAGTTTAGCTCTGTCAGGGTGCCCTGCCCCCGCCACGCAATCTGTTTCGCTACAATTGCTATACTTTCTTGGATCTAAATATATCAGCCCGCCTCACCCCCCCCAGGACTTATTTTGCTTATTTTTTTATCTATGTATATGTTTGTTTTTGGTGGCATTTGTTTTATATTTGTATTTTTCCCCCCCTCCCCCCCCGTGTTCTCGCCATATCATTGTTTTTACCCGTCCTGATGGCTTCACTTGTCATTCGGTTAAGCTGAGGTGGGAGGTAGGGTCTCCAGGGGTGCTTTATTGTTATTATTCTCTTCCTCCCGTTTTCATGTTAAACCGCGTTTTTCCGTTTTTTTCTTTTACTTGTTTTTTTTTTTTTTTTGATTTTTTTTTTTTTTCTCTTCTATTCTTTTGTTAAATTTTTCCCCCCCCCCCCCACTTTTACCTTTTTTTTTTTTTTTTTTTTTTTATTGTTTTTCCCCACCCCTTTTGGCTGTTTTTTTTTTTGCCCTCCATCATTTGATTTAGATTCGGTTTTTTTTTTAATTTGTCAGTTTTTTACCTGATTTGTTTTTTTTTTTCTTTCCTTTTTTTTCTCACACAGTTTTTTATCTTTTTCATTTTTTTA
>Ga0179593_1794698_pt1 | contig 11246 bp, 14 predicted proteins | sample CZODoug2_1_08_16_FD_185931 | JGI IMG/M metagenome (GOLD analysis project Ga0179593, IMG submission 185931) | Vadose zone soil fungal communities from Angelo Coast Range Reserve, California, USA - CZODoug2_1_08_16fungal (PacBio error correction) | ecosystem: Environmental > Terrestrial > Soil >... | reverse complement strand
CGTCCCTCTTTTGAGCGAAAGATGCAGATGTTTCTTTTTCCAATCTCTTGTCCTTCGCCCCGAAATGATATCTTTCTTTTTTTCCCCCCTCACCCCTGGGTTTTTGAGATCGATCATTTCGCCCTCCCGTATATTGTGTCGAACTTGTAAAACCTTTTTCCTCTATTCCGCTATGAACGCTTTCTCCCTTCATGCTTACTAGAAAATCTAGGGTTTGTACGCGTCCTTCCGATGTATTGCGTCGTGAGTATCATTTCTTTTTTTTCTCGAACTTTCCCTCCCTCTCCTGGTGGCGACTATCGAATCTGTTTACTCTCGTGCTTCACTTTCTCTTGGTTCATCTTTATCAGACGAGGAGACATCCCCTTCTTCAATTGCGTCGGCCGGGCGAACGACGCCTTGGGCCTTTCTTGTTCCTTTCCCCTTCTTTAAGACACAAGGCTTGTGATATTCAACGCGTTGCCTTAGCTTCCCGAAGCTCCGTGGAGTCGCTCGAAGAGTCTTCCTTTGACCGGAGCGTTCTTTTTCGAGCGGAGTACCGGTACACTTTCCCTTTGTGTTAGCGCAAGTGTTCGATTCCCCCTCTTTCACCTTCGCAGGGATCCCTACCTGCGGGTTTGGGGGATCTCACGATATCTCCTCTCTCCGAGTGCTCTCTTCTTTTCTCGTTATATCAATCCCTTTTCCCTTTCGCCCCAGTTTTCTTCCGCTGCAATGAGCGAGTACGTTTTTGTCCAACCGGCAAGCCCTCTCCTCGTACGTTACATAAACCTCTCCCTGCCTTTGAGTAAGTTTGTCCAAGGACGCCTTAAGTCCCTTCCTGGTCTGGTCAGGAAAACCCCCACTTGACTTTTTCCCCCTCATCCCTCCCAGTGCAGTTCGGTATTTGTTTTGTAACCTTCATGTACGTAAGTCGTGTCCCTGAAACGTCCTGAAGTATCGGGGAAAACGTCATTTTTTTATTTTTTTGTTCGGAAAGATGTTTATTGAGAACTTTTTTTTTTTCCCCACCCCCACCCCCCCAAGGTTCCCCCGACTGGACGGTCTTACCCCTCTTTCCATCCTAACGGAAGGTCGATCCTCCCCCCTTGTACCAGTCTTGGCGCGTTTCCCTGACCCCCTTTCCTATCAATGGTTACAGCGAAGAGCTGCCCATGCGACCATGACTTCTCAGCCCCTCCTTTTTGGCCTCAAGACTTTTTTTTCTGAGGCCATCAAGAGTCTCTTTTATTGGCCCCTTGTTTTTTTTCTTCTTTTTTCCCCTCTGTCGGTGACCGACCAAGCTTTTCTTCCCTTTCTTTTGTGGGCCGACGTGGCTCGCTTTGCTTGGCCGATGGAGCAACTCGCTTGCGCAATGCACCTCTTTGGTGGGTCTTTATGCCATTCACAGCGTCGAAAACGATGACTTCCCCACGATCCCCTTTTTCTTTCCCCAATATCTATACAAGCGTGTTTCAGTCGCTTTTCCGTTATAGTCCCACCCCCCCGTTGCATCGACCTTCCGCCGGACAAAATTCCCCCTCGGATTTTTTGCTTCGTGACTTTGTTTCTTTCTTTTCCCCCCTGTTTTCGATTCTTTAAAGTTCATCGCTCTGATCCTGCAGTCTACTACATCTTCGTGCGTGACCAACCGCGACTCTTCTTTTGGTCCGATGGTTGTTGCCCCTAATTCTCTCAGGGAGATAAAGTTCCTTTAATGCATATAGCCTGGGCGTAATTTCCTCAGCAGTGCTTACTCTTTCTTTTTCTGAAATCGGATGTTCCTTCCCCCCATCTGGATAATTCCCCCCCTTTTCCCTTGCTATAGGGAACGATTGACCTCCTCTCTAAACGTTAGTGTTTCTCCTTTGGCGTTCCCACCGTAAGAGAAATTTTTCGTATGTCCCCCCTCAGCTTGTCTTTTCAAGTAGAGCAGCCCTTCTCAGTTCCCCTGATTTTCTTGATTAACGCGGGATTCACATCTTCTCTTACAAACCTCCTCTTGTCGAAGAAAGACCTGGCTTTTTCCCCCCCATTGTTTTTTCCCGGTATCGCTCCCTCCCCGCCCCGTAATGCTTCACGGGCGGTTGTTGTTGGCGACTGGACCGATAGTGTCAAATGATTCTGTCCTGGTTCTTCCTCCTCAGCCCCTCCGCCAGCAAATCTTTTTTTTTCTAATCACTTTCTTTTCTTCAGTGAAAGCACATAAGTGTGTCCCTTCCTCTCGCAGTTCCCCAACCCATGTATTCTCTCTCTTTAATATACTCAGTTGTGTTTTTGAGGTTCGGTACGGCCCCTTTGACTTTTCCACACGGATGGCGGGCATGGCCCCCCCCCCCCCGATGATTAGTCTCCCCCTCCACCCCCCTGCTGGCGCAGGAGGGCATGAGAGTCGTCTCCCCTTCCAGAAGCTGTACCATGGATAATGATGATTGCGTGGGAGAACTATCGTTCTCATGGAAGACTTCCTTGCAGTCCCCTTCCTGCGCGTATGAAGACTCCTGGAGGTCTCTCTTTTTCGTAGCCTTTTTCTTTTTTTCTGCTTAGAGCGAGGAACAAGGGTTCCCCTCGGGGAATCCCCTTGAATCAAAGGAAATCGAATCGAGGTCTTTTCTTCAAACCCCATCTTCTCACCTCCGGTGCCTCCTCCACGTGCCCCCCTTTAGGCCCCCTCCTTTCTGAAAAGAAGCACACCCCCCTTCTTTTTCTAGCTGTTCTTCCCGTGTCCCCCTATAGACACCGGGTGTTTTCTGCAATCCCTTTTTCCTTTGTTTCTGAAACCTCCCTTTGAACCTCGCTCCTCTTGCTTGATTTGCGGCTCGCATTTCCCGCCCCTTTCACGCCCATTTACTGAGATGACCTTTGCTGCCCTACCATCGTCCCTTTCCCCTTTGTCGCGTGTTGTACGCGGTCTTCTCTCCTGAAAAGATCTGAACTTCCCTCTCAAATATTCACCAGGAAAACCCCCCACACGACACAAGGCCACGCAATCAGCTCCCCTCCCTTTCTGCGTCATAGTTTTATCGTGTGCCAACTTTGCTATCTTACCACGCTTTTAATATTAAAATATAGAGGAGCTTTTTTTCCCTCCCCGTTAATTCGTTTCTGCTTTTCCGGGGCAAAGACCACTCTTTTTTCTCTTTGCGAGTTGCTCCTCTTTCATCCCCCCTTTCCAACCACACCCCCCCACCAACCCAAAACAACCGTCGAGTCCACAAAGAATGTTCCTCCTATCCCCCCCTGTCACCCTTCTATGCGCCCGCTCCAAATTCCCACCTCCTTTAAGATTTTCTCGTCACTCACGGTTATGATCCTGCACCCTTACAGTTCTGGGCTGAGAAGTAAGTGTCTTTTCCCTTTAGTCGCTGGTCCCCTTCCCTTGATCTAGCCACGATGTGGTCATGAGTCCTCCAAATCTGGTAAGAACTTTCTCCGTACGTTAGGAGTAAATACTCTCCCGTCCTGTTGTCCCCCTTTGTTTTTGCGGAACAAAAACACGTTCTATCTCCTCTTTTTCTCCCCCAGCCGAGCTTTCCCTTTTTTGGGCGACTCAGTCTTTGATTCCTTTTTTCTCGTCCTTCGGGAGTTAGCAAACCCCTTTTCGAGGAAGGTTTCTCGGTTCCTTTGTCGTAGTTGTTTCTTCTCCGCCCAGCGTACTTCCAGTCGGAGTCCTTTGTCCTTAGGAAGGCACTTCTCTTTCTACTCAGCTATCCGATATCCCTTTCCGCCACCATTCCCTCTTTTTTTCCCCCCCCTTGAAGAGGGCAACCATTTCCTGACGTGATTTGCATCCTCTTGGCAAGCCGTGGAAGGCTCTCATCTGCAATGACAATCGAGCCTTCTTTAGCTTTGCTTCATTTTCCTCCTCTGAACAATGCAGAGACCATTTCCCTCTCCTGGCACTTAGATGAGGCGGAACATGATCAAAGGATCATCCATTCCCCATTTTTCGGGATCCACTGTATCTGGCGGCCTTCATCCCTGTCCCCAGAAAGGTGGAGTCCAGGAGGAACCTTTTCCGCCGTTGAGGAACCAAGTGCATCCGTTTAAAAGCTTTTTTTTCCCTTGACTCGCGGACTCCCCTTTCTAGAGACCAGAGCTTTTCCTAACAGATTCGATCTTTCCCCCGAGTGCCTCGTTCAGATCCGTTTTCCTTGTACCCCCCGCGGCCAGGATACTCGCAAATGCGAGGGTTTTCCCAAGGGCGTAGACGTTTACAAACATTGTTTATAGGGGGACGTTATGCAAGTGGACCCTTCGAGGAACAGTCCAGATAGTCCGCCTGCTGAAAACTACCTTTGGGCAAGGACCGTGACGAGAAGACAATCGGCAAACATCGTGGAGCACTGCCACCCCCCCCCTTCCCCGCCCGAATTCCAACCCCCCCCCCCCCCCCCAATCCCCCCCCCCCCCCCCCCCCTGTTGCCCCCCCCCCCCCACCCTCCCCCCCTCCCCTCGACCCCCTTGTTCCACCCCCCCCCGAGTTTCATTTCCCCCCCCCCCCCCCCTCCGCCCCCCCCCCCCCGTCCCCCCCCCCCCCTAATATTTTGCCCGAGCAATGGGAAAAACCTAACCCCCCCCTCTTTTTTTCCGCGCCCCATCTAGTTTTTCCTCTCTGTCTTTGAAAACAATCGGGCACCCCCCGGGGGGTTGGTCTGGTGAGCTTGTTATCAGGGTACGCTAATTCTCTCTTCTTCGACTATCGAATCTGTTATTCGAGACATTTCCCTTCTTTTATATATACCTGACCATCCAGTTCGTCGCAGCTTCGCCGACACTCCCTCTTTTCTGGCCCCTAGGTTCTTCTTTTTTTCATCGGCCTCCCCACTGACTTACGGAATTGAATTAGCTTTTCCCCTCAAGTTCTTACAGTGGAGTCGATCTCCTTTTTCTTCTTGGTCCCTGTAGCCCTCGACGGGATTCTTTTTTTCCTCCTCAATTGAAAAGTCTGGTCGGTCTTCGCCTCCTTTCCACAAACTTCCAGCTCCTGGTTTCTTTGTCTCTCCTCCTTTCCTCCCTTTTTTCAGCCATCATTCCCTCATCTCTTCCTCTGTCCCTTCCCGTCTCGCTACATCGGGCTTTTCTTATACTTTCCCAACCGTGCTCCCCCAATTCACTATACCTTTACTCAAGATTCCGATTGTCGATCGACTTCTTTTTCTTCTTTGTCGGTTTCTAGTGTCCTTTGAGTTTTTTTAAGATGGTACGGCGGCCCCTGTTAGACCTGGCATACCTGCCCGAAACTTTAGAATTGAACTCCGCTTTCGATATTCTCCGACGTCCCCTGCCCCTTTCTTCCCCCCTCTCATTCTCGTCGTCTAAAATGTCTCCCACATCCGTCAATGAGCGAGTTCATTTTTTGAAACCCCTTCTTTTTTCACGGACTCCGATTTTTATCGGATCCTGTTATACATAAAACTCGCCCCTGCCTTCTCCGGACCCGTTTCTCAGACGAGATTTGTACGGGAATTCTTCCCCCTCCTTGGCCCAACCTACGGACCATTCCCCTTCACGCCCTCCCTTTAAGGTCGGTATGTTTTGTAACTCCCCGCTTCGTCAGTCGTTCCCCCTTCACCAAGACTGAAGTAGCCCCTCCCCCTTATTTTTTGAGGCTCGGGTTTTCGGAAGAGGAGGCGCTCGGTTTTTCCCAAAAACACCCCCTTCCAACAGACTTGACGTTTCCACTGAGCGAGTATTACATCCTAACGGACGAGCTATGAGTTGCGCGGTTTTTTTATGACCAAATCGTGGCTCACGTACCATTCTCCCTGAGACCAATTACCTGTATCAGCCGGACTTTGACATCTCCATGTCTTATCAAGAACGGAGTGTCCTTCTTTCAAGATCCTTACCTCTTTGGCCAAACTTCACTTTCTGCATAGACCTCCTTTCCCCCCTTTTCCTCTTAGGGACATTATTTTGTGGGACTCTCCTTTCTCCCGATGGATTATTGTTCGTCCACTCTCAAAAGATTTCCGTTGCTTGTCTTTTTCCCCCCTTCCCCCCCCCCTCTAAACGCTGAAACGGGATTTCTCCCTCTATTTTTGTAAAAACAAAATATATATGGCCCCTCGTGTTCATTACCTATTTGTCGATTAGTCTCTGTCGAATCAAAACTCTTCCTCTTTCGGAAAATGGAAGAGGTTTCTTGATTTCTTTTTTCTTTTTTTCCCTGGGAATATTTTATAAGCTTCTTACCCTTTTTCCTTTTCTTTCGGCTGAATACCTTTGTCTCCACATCGTCGCGCGTGAACAACCCTCGATGGATGGTAGGGCCCCTTCCCCCCCTACGGACAATGGAGGAAAACTTTCTCGGCGTCCTCTCCTTTCCGGAAATGGAGAGCCTCCCTAAATCATCCGTGTTCCTCGTTCGCGCGTCAGGCCCCCCATACAAAATCTGATTTTCTCGAATGTTTTCTTCTCCTTTCCAACGATGAAAGATACCCTCCCCCTATTCTTTTGCTTTCTGTTTAATGTTACCGGTCTCTGAGCTTTCCTTTTAGTCAGTGACACGTAAGCCTCCTTCCCAAGCGTTTTCTCCCTCTTGATTGTTGGTCAAGTAGAGACCTGCTCATCCTCCGTATCGATTGGATCAGGGGAGTAAAATCTTATTACAACCGCCCCTCCACCTTTTCCGAAAGAATGGAATGCTCCCCCTTGCTCTGATTCCGCTCGTTTCGTTTGGCACGTAAGTGCTCAGACTGCATTTTTTTATATCCTGCCCCGCAGATTAGGTTGCCAAGAAAAGAGAATGCTCATTCTTTCATGGTCGTAGACTCTTCTGCCCTTCTCAGCAATCGTTCCAAGAAGCCTTGTCCCTTTATTACGTTCTATTCTTCCCCCCCCTCGTGTGTAATATTCTAAGCGCCCTTACCGACCCAATTACCGATCCTATTTCCTCTAATAAGATTGTTGTGTCTTTTTTTCTTTTACGGCGTCTTTTCTCCTCTTACCCCATTCCCCTTTGCGATAGACGGCAAATGATTTACTCCCAGATGCTTCTCCCTCTTCCTTTCCTGAGGCGAGTAGTAGCGGACCCCATCCTCTCTTTGTCCATCCGTGGGGGCATCTTTCCCTTTGCCAGGAGCAAATACAAACCGCCTTTTCCACGGGCCGCATATGAGAGAGTCTCCCCCTGTCCTTTCGTTTCCCTTTCTGTGGCGTGTCGGCGGTTGCCAAGATGAACAATTAATGGTATTCCCCCGTGAATACACCTTTATGATCCGGCTTTCTCAACATCTGAGCACCAGATTGGCTTTCTTTTCTTACGTGCAGCTTTTCCTCCCCCCCTCGAGACATGGGACTAAATAGAACAGCACACCACTAGTTTCGAGAGGTCCTCGATAGCACCCAGACTCCAGGGTGGGTCATGACTTTTTTTTTATACCATCCCCCGCCTTTGACACGCGACGAGTTAATTCCCCCTTCTTATTGCCGGCGCATTTCCCAGCCCATGTCTAGGACGCCCCCTTTTCTCCAAGATCCCTATTTCTCTTCCCTCTTTCCAGCTGCACTATGAAATCGGTCGCGTTCTTGATAGAACTCCCAGTATCTCCCTTTCTTGTAAAGAAGCTAGAAAATATTCCCCCCCCGTAACTCCGACAGACCTCCTCCCCCCTTCCGGGCGCATGCATATTCCTTTTTGTGAGTTTGGTCTTTCGTGTCCCCCTTTTGTTTCCGACGAAATAGCGATACTTACACTTTCTTTGTTTTTGCAATCCCGCTCTCCCTCACGTCACAGTTTTCGAGTCTCCTTTTGCAACACGAGTCCGTGAATCGCGCATTGCCTTTTTCTATCCTCGAGCAACTTTTCCCCTCCCCCCCCACCAAAAAGAATTCCCTCTGCTTTTCTTCCGAAAGCGTGTATGGCAGCCCCTTTCCCCCCCCCCACATGGAAGTTGGCCAATCCAATCTTTTTCTATGGACTTTCCTCGTTTCCTTTCTGAGCCGACCTTGACCTCCTTTCTTGAGAGTCCTTGGTCTTTCCCTTCTTTTTTACTCATTGATATTGCCACTCTTTTTCCCTTGAGTCTTCAGCACACCCACGCTCAATATGGTACAGCCTTCTTTAGATGTAAAAATACTCTCTTAATACCTTCAAGTCGTTGCTTCTTTTTTGGTTTCCCACCCCCTTTATATCGCGTATCCTATTCCGCCCACAAGACCTTTTCGCAATTACGTTTCCTCTGGGAGCGGGATGGGCTACCTTTGAACGACTTCGTCATCGGTTAGTTTTCCCCCCATACGAACTGAAATTGTTCGAGTTCTTTAATTTCCATTTTTCCTTTTTTTCCAGGCGGAAATCCCCTCTCTGACTTTTTCCCAGTCTGGCTTCTTGAGCAAACGTCCATTCCCTCCTGAAGAGATCCCCCCTCTCTTCTTCCGTTTGTCAGCACCCTAACGTTTTCCCTCTGTAACTCGCTCCTCTGACGCGGTTCCTAACCATTTTTTTCTTTTGTCTCTCCCTTCCCATCAAGCGTACCTTTTCCCGTATGATTTTGAACTGAAATCGATCCCTCAATTCTGAGCCCTTTTTTGAAGCAACGAAGCGTCCCCCCCCCTTTTTTCCTGGACTTGTCATCCCTTCTCTTGAGAAAACGATAGAGCTTCTTGTACAGCTGATCATGACTCTAGCTCCACCTTTTCGGAGTCACAGTAAGTAAAGGACTTATTTTCCTTTTTTTTTTTTTTTTTTTTTTTTTTTTTTTTTTTTTTTTTTTTTTTTATTTTTTTCTTTCTTTTTTTTTTTTTTTTTTTCTTTTTTTTTTTTTTTTTTTTTTTTTTTGCGTTTTTTTTTTTTTTTTTTTTTTTTTTTGCTTTTTCTTTTTTTTTTAATTCGTTTTTTTTCTTCCGAGGCACCGGCCTCCATTTTGAACCAAGGGCCTCTCGACATTCCCAAGTCCGGTCCTCGCGCCAAGCAATACTCTCGAGAACGGTATGTTCCTTTTTTTCGTCTTCGAATACCCCTCTTCCCCTGTCCGCCCCCATAGCGAATCACGTGCGGCATTTTATGATACTCCCCTTTTCCAAGGAAAGCTTCGGCTGTTTGCAAATCCGCGTACACTTTACGCGTGATTCCCCTCAATCGTGAGTGTTTTCAATTTTCTGTTTTTCAAATGCTTTTCCCCTAATTTATTGGACGCGCTCCCCTCTCTCTTCTTTTTTTCCCTCCTCCCCCTTTTGAGAGAGATCATTCGGCCTCTTTTAATATTGGACCCTCTTTTTCTTGTGAAACAACTTTATTCCGTACTCCCCACTTTTCGCCCTTTCCATTCACGGCGGGAACCTACGGTGTTTGTCCTTCTCATTTGCAAATCACCCTCTCTGCTGTTGTATTGGTCGTTATCCTGTCCTTCTCGCAAACGATGCGCTCTTCCCGGTAATTCGAATCCCCTCTATGCGTATCTAGAAGAGGAACAGCTTTTCTTCCCCTCGATTCTGCTCTCGCGTTTTCCCCTGAGGCCTTTTTTCTTTTCTTGGAGCAGGTTTCTCGGACGTTTTGATCTTCCCGTATTTGCTTTGACTCCGCTACCCCCTGGGTTCGTCTCGCAAGGTATGCTTGTACCCGTCTCCTTCGAGCGGGATGTGCTCCCCTCCCGGTAAACTTGAATTCTTTCCCGAATACTCTAGTCCCTTGTTCGATTCGTTTTCCAGGCTACCGCAGTGTTTTTCGATGACTTTTCTTTTCCGACCCGTGCAGAGGATTCTTCTTGCCTAGATCCCTCACCGTCTCTCCCTTTAGACGTTTTCTCGGTTGAATTAACTATGGTGGCTGACAAACGGAAGCAGTCTTTCCCGATCTCCCTTCTCGCCTAGTGCCTTCGAATGACGTTTGATCCCAGTCCGCCCTACTGTTTAAGTCATCGTACTTTTGACACTCCTCAAAACTTCCACTTACCTCTCGAACAATTTCAGGTCGGTATTTTTGTAACGCCTTCGAACGTGCCATACTCAAAGATCTGATCCCAGCGACAACTTTCCCTTTTGGTTCGGCAGAGGATATCCTTTTGACGTTTTTTGTTGTTCATTTTACATAAAAGTAAGTCCTTCATTGTAGACCTTTTTCTTCCCCCTGTAATTACATCAACTATTTCACCTAGGATTCAGATAACCCGTTCTGGTCCCAGAGTTGGCTTCTCTTCTGACCACATCGTGTTCTACTCCTGATTCACAGCGACGAGCTGCGTTCCCGCCTCGAACATCTTCCGTCTTGCCCCCGTGAGTGAAGATGAGGCAATAAATTCTTCAAATGGATTTGTAAATACTTTTCGGCTCTCTCCTCATGTCCCGCTTTTTTTACACGTTAGGACTCTTTTGTGTTTTTGCTGAGCAACCTCTCGCCCCCCGGCGCGCAAATTAACTGACTCCCCTTTCCCCCTTCCCTCTCGAAAAACGCTGAACCCTTTCCTCCGCGATATTTTTACCAATATCTTAGGAAAAGCGTTTTCGAAGGAACACCCCCCTTTTCCCCCCTTCCCCTCCTACTGAAGCCGGAAAACCTTTCCCTCTTCCCTGAGTCGTGGTGTTGCTTTATTGTCGTAAGTTCTGGGACATATCTTTTTTCTTATTCGGATACACTCTAGTGTCTCTCTCAAAGCGTCGATTTCCCTTAGGGATCTTTCGATTAGCCGAGCTTCCCTACTGATCTACTGATCCTTGCCTCCGTATGGCGTCCTCTTTTTGAAAGGCGGAGCAGCAAATCCCGTGCTTAATCCTCTGCTCTTCGTCCCCACCTTTCTTAAAGAGGATGTTCCTTTTCACGGACCAATCTGGATTCATCTTTCATGTTTCTTTGCTCTTGAGACAACGATTTGAAAAGATGCCTTAGAACCTAGGGTCTTGGGATTTTTTTTCCATCAGTCTCTGAGCGTGTTCGTCAAACTAGTCTGCCTTCCTGAAGGCAGGGAGTATGGCCCCACCTTTCGAAGATTTTTCCCTTCCCTATCGATAATACGATTAGATGGATATTGGATTCTTTTGATTCCCTTTTACTCCTTTTTTTCCATCGCTATTATTCAAGGCGACGTGGAAAGACACCCTCCCTTCAGGGGCTCCCTACAGGAGCTCCCCCTTCGGCCGAATTGCTCCTTCTTCTGGCGCTGGAAAAGATAGTTGTCCCGCACAGCATTGTACTTTTTTCCAAAAGGTTCGTGTACTTTTCCCCGCCTGCAGTCCCATTTAGCCTTGGATTGTCGGGTTATAATAATCCTCCTCCCACAAGTGCCCGCACCACTTATTCTACCGCCAGCTCTCGACACCTGCACTTG
>Ga0179593_1612344_pt1 | contig 11246 bp, 13 predicted proteins | sample CZODoug2_1_08_16_FD_185931 | JGI IMG/M metagenome (GOLD analysis project Ga0179593, IMG submission 185931) | Vadose zone soil fungal communities from Angelo Coast Range Reserve, California, USA - CZODoug2_1_08_16fungal (PacBio error correction) | ecosystem: Environmental > Terrestrial > Soil >... | reverse complement strand
GGCGCTTCCCGTTTGAATCTTTTACATGTTTCTATAATACCTTAGACGAATTTGATCTTGTCCCCCTCTGGCTTCGTTTTCCTTAAGAACGAAATGCTGGCTCCACGCCCGCACTTCCTTTCCATCCGAAAATACGTTCGTCTCCCCTCCCACGTGCACTCCAAGCGAGCTGGGTTTCTCTTCCTGGGTTTATGAGGGTGGAGGGTCGGGATCGACCTCCCAATGGAAGTCCCGGTGCTTTTTCTTTCCGAGCCTAAAGCTCCCCCCACGGGGAATCCCTTGCCCTCTCCTCGGCGAATCCGCCTCCCTACCACCGGGCACCTGAGATTCCCCCCCTTGATGCCTTTCCAGGTTACTCCCTTTTTCTGTCACTCTTTCGAAATCGTTCCTTTCAACCTCTCTTTTTCTTTTTCTGCTTCTGGCCCCCCTCGAGTTGCCCGGGCGCTGATCATGACGTTCCCCCAAGGTAGGCTTCGACATTGATGACATGTCCCGTTCGACGTGCGACCGGCCATTCTTTTTCCACTTTTGTCTCAAGCGCAGGTTGCCCGGTGTTTGTGTGCCTTCTCTACCAGCCGTACTTTTCTGTCCTGCGTCCAGCCCGCTCAGCATACGGCGACCCCTTCCTCCGGCATCATCGCGCTTTACAAGACCTGGATCGGGGTTAATTCTTCGGTTCTACTCCCCCCATGCCCTCCCCTTTTGACTTTTTTTCACTTGTTTTATGGGTTACAGACCTTTCCACTGCTTGTCACCCCCGCTTGTCCGAACTTTGACGATTTCCCGCTCCTGCGGCAGCGGGGTGTTTTCTGCTCGACCTGGTTGTACACCCCCCCGCGCACTGGTTCGCCGACCGCCGTTGGCCGGGAGGCTTCGCACCGCCGCCAATGGGTATTTTTTTCCCTTGGCGGTCCGCCGAACACGGCTAGCGGCACGCTCGCAGTTGAAATGACAGCGGCCAGTTTACTACTTCCCCCCCCCTCCCCCTTCCGGGCAGTTTCTATCCCTTTTTCAGCTTTCCACCCGAGTCGCCCTTCTACTTGTCTTTTTCGATGCGTTTTCGTGACGGGTTCCGCCCGTGGCGATTACAAATTCCTCCTCTCTTGAGAGCCCCCACGAAGCTGGACTGTCCCTGAAACAGATTTCGGGCGTTTTTTCGTACCAACACCCCTTCCCTGATCGCCCGCTGCCGCTCGCCTTTCTTCGCCCTAATCCAACCGGAGCGTCGTGCTGCTCGTCCCTCTCTGGATCTCAGTCAGTGGGCGCCTACGGTTTCCCCCAAAGACGCTGCTTTCAAATCGGCTTCAACCTCGCCTCGCCATTTTACACGCTTTTCTTTTTTTCTCCTCTTTCTCGCTTAAAGACGGCGACGCTTGGCCGCCTGCTTGTGCCCGCTTTCCACACCACGATGTGCCGGGTCCCCAGTCCGATGGTTTGCTTGGCGAAGAAGGTCTAGATAGGCTTGCTTGCTTTTCCCCCCTTCCCAGGTCCAAAGCGTGATCTAATACGTTGCTTCTACTCTTCATGCCCCGACGTGGATTCCTCGAGCGCCTGGACAACGAGACTTTACGTGGAGGGGTTTATCTAACGGGACCGGGTCCAGGTCAATCCGTGTTGGGTACAGGGAGGGCGGACGGACTTAACCTTTCCCTGGCGTGACTCCTTGGCTTTTTCTTTTGAGCCCCCTTCGCTGCTGTTAGGGGGGGCTAAACCTCCACCCCCCCGACTTTCGCACTTTTTCCTTGACATCTTTGATCCGGCTTTTTTGGTGCTTTTTCCCTTAGCTGTCTGGACTTTCCTTGCCAGAGCTCGGCAGAGGCAATACCCTTCTTTTCCCTTTTTTCTCTCCGACTAGATCCGCGCGGCAGTTTCTCCCGAAGCCTCGCCATCAGTGTCCCCAGCGCAGAACGAACCCCTCGTCCCGGCCGGCCCCCCGGTTTTTCTTTTGGGTAACAACGGAACCAGCAGTTTTTTTTTTTTTCATTCTTTTTTTCTCCAGCGCCCCCGCTTTGGCCGGTGAATCCGCCTTTTTCCACGGGAGTCCCAACGGCATTTATGGCACAGGTACCGTTCCCTTTCCCTCGTTCCAGTTTTCTTTTCCCCTTCCTCGGCAGCTTTTTTCGGAAAGTCCACGTCGGTCATTTACTTTCTCGTCTCAGTCTTTGGCAACCTTTTTGGGCAGTAAAAGGGCCAGCCTTATTTTTTCTTTTGTCCGTACTATCCAATCGTTGGGGGAATCCCTTTCTTTTGGAGCCGGGCACTTTGGGCGGCCTCGGCCCCTTCTCTCATCGAAGACCGGCAAGCTGGGCTAGGCTGGCGAATCACTTGGCCCTAGCCGCGTTCGTCTCAGTATTGTTCCACGTTAGTTGCCCTCGCGTAGGACCAACAGGTTTTCCTTTTTTTTCCTCCATAGATATGGGTTATTTATCTTCTCCCGCAGTCGCGTAGGCCCCTCTCTAGCTAATGGTGCCCCGGTTGGTTTAGACCCCCCCCAAGAGATGCCATCGGGTTGCGAAATCCCCCCGGCTTCTTTTTTTTTTCCTCAGGTGACGTTCCCACGTCGATTCGCCCCGCACACTCCGTTTTACCATCCACTCCATTCCTTGGCAACTCCTGTGACGCTGTGCCACCAGTTCCTGGCTGCCCTTTTTTTTTCCCTTTTTTGGTAGTACTTAGCTTTCATGCCAGCCTTTTTTTTTGGCCCTTCCTGTCCCAGTTGTTCTTGCGGCCCGAGTAAGGACTTTCCGTCCCCACACTTTAGCGGAGGGTTCTTTGGTTCCCCCCCGACAGCGGCGTCCCGCGACGGTGCTTTTTTGTGGTCGGCCCCGCGAGCAGCACCATGACTGTCCCCCAGCTAGACGGCTTTCAACGTTCCCTCTACCCAGATTTTGCCAAGATCGGGTGGAGCCTTTTTATTCCCTTTGTAACCCTTCCTTGATGGTGGGTAGACAGCCCCGAAGGAGTCCCCCCTTCTTTCAAGTCTTTGGTCCACGCCTGTGATTTTTTCTTACTTCGTGATGTCCTAAAGGGACCTTACATTTCCGGGCGCCGTGACCACCACCCCGTTTCAAGCACTTCAAACTGTTGTGAGCCTGTTCCACCCAGGACCTTTTTCCCTTCCTCCAGATCCTTTCCATTTCTTCAATTTTTCTCTTGCCCCCATTTTGACCTTTTTTTTTCGAGATCGACCCCGTGTTTCACTCGACCGTTTTAGTTGCCCCCTTTTTCCTTCCCCGATCCGGTTGCCCAGTAGGACCGCTCTCTTGGCCTCTTTTGTTCTCCGGAAAACCTGCCAGGGCTCTTTTTCTTTGCCCCTCCTTTGCTGGGGATCTACGGGCTGAGACTTTCCTCCCCCAAGGATCCTTTGGCAGGTCCCTGTGTTTCTCTAGCCCGAAGGACATATCCGAGGACAATCCCCGTTCGTTTTACTAGCTCCAATTTCCGCCGCCAACCTCCGTTAGCATAGCAGAAGTACGACTTCTTCTTGCTTTTTCTCCGTAGTTGTATGTTTCGTGGAAGGTGCTTTCGGTCCCGCGCAGCGTCGCGTTTTTTTCTCCAAATTTTCTGCTGGCGAAGCCATAGTCTTCAAGATCACTTCCCTTCGATTATCTAACCACCCTGGTACCCCCTCTTCCCTGTACTACTTCGTTCTTTTTACTCCTTTTTTTCTTTCTCAGTATTCGATTGTGCTTATGCCTGGGAGATCCTCTACGACTATCTTGGTGTCCATCCTCTTTCTTCGCCCGCATTTCGACCCTTTTTTCCCTTTTTCGAGCCCTCCCGAAGACCGGCCTTACGACACACGTCGATCCATCCCCCCCTTCTGCACGCCCTTGAGAAAGGCGGCGATCGAGGGTAGCCTCTTTTTGGTTGTCGTGTTTCTGGCGGACCTTGAGGAGTCATCAAATTCCCTTGACGGACGGTGTGTTCTTTTACGCGCTTCGGATTTGTTTTTTTTGAAAACTCCCCTACCCCCGTGGGTAGGAGACAGTATCGATCCTATAAAACCTTTCAATACCCTGTAGTCCCATCCACGGGTTTTTCCAGGATGTAGATTTGCTACATCGTAGACATCTTCCTGACTGTTGCACCCCGTTCGTAGCGGCGGTGCCCCTGTTTTTAGTGCAAACTTTTTCGAGCTCGCCTGTCATGTCCCTTATTCACGTGACCATTGAGCCCTGCTCTTCCGACCCTGTGCAGACCCTCGGAATAAGGGGTAGGATTCACTTTGGTTCTCCCAGTCTTTTTTCCCCGGGCCCCTTCAGTGGTGTCCGCGACTTCTTTAATTGTTACGTGCGTCGTCTTTTTATGAGTGACCCACTATGACTTTCTACCTGCGCGGCTTCTTCTGGCAAAAATTGAATGGTGGGGTCTCCGTCGGTCTTCTCCCCTCCCCCGAGGACTGGATTTTCACGTAGTGAATACACAGTCTCCCCCTGCTGCCGTCTTTTTCCTCTATTCTCTTTTTCATGCCGGCGGAGCTTTTGCTGGTTCTGTCGTTTTCATTCCCCAACCGCGCGCGCACCTGTTCGGATTTCGCGTAGTCGGGATTCCCCGCGGCGTCCAAGGCTTCGGGACGCAGAACCATGGCTCGATTCCGCCCGTGGCACAGAGGCATCCTAAATCCACTTCCTGCCTTGCAGCATTGACATTATTCTCGGTCTTCCCCCCTAAAGAGTTATGGTTTAGAGAGAGTTCCCGTGCCGTGTTTCATCATTTCTGTCCTTAACAAGGACGCCCGAGTCGCGACAACCCCCGACGATGGGGACGTCGTGCCAAACCCGAGAAGTGTGGGGACTTTCCCCCCCCCCTTTTTGCCAACAAACCGCCCTTCCCGCAGGGTGTTTATACCGCGGTTCCTTAGCGGTGAGCTACTACCCCTGAGTGCGTGATGCTTACCTGGTCCCCGTTGAGCAGCAGCTGGACGCCTTACCCCGGCCCGGACGAGTCCTTCTTCCCCAGTCTTCCCTTAGCTTCGACCTGCCCCTCAAAGGCCGGCTGGCCGATTTTCATCCGTTTAGCCGACCTGCCGAAAGGCTCGTGCCATTTTTATAAACCGCCCTTGGGAAGGTTACCCTAGATGGTGCGTCGTTTAGCGTCCCTGCTGGTACTGCCACTCCCAGAGTGACTCAAACGGAGACGAGATTTATGACAGACGTTCTTCCGCCCCTCCCCCTTCTTTGGAGCCTCCTCTTTGACGGTGGCTTTGGCGCGACCGGGGACCCAATCGGTTGGCGATTCACCGGGCGCGCGATTTTTGTTTGGCTTCCCCCCGGACGCGCTACTGCTCGGGGGGGACGACACCACTGCCTCCCTTTTCCGTTGCCAGCTTACTCCGGGTTACGGTTGTGTCTTTCCGGCTTGCGCTTCCGAGCTGCCCGGTTTTCCTCCTTTTCCTCCGTTGTTGTTGTTTCTCTTCAGGGCGCGGCAGCTCTCCCCCCGTGCTCTTTTTCACCAGAGTCCCGCACCGAACCAGGATAGTCCGTTTTGGCCACCGTCGTTTGGGTTGTTCGGGTCCTCAGCCATGCGCGATCCGGGTCTAAAAGCCAGACAGTTTCGCACCTGACGCCGGTGAAGCCGCCGCCCGGCGGCCGTACAAAGGCATGTTCCTGCCCCCCCCCCCCACCAAGTTTGTTTCAGGTTTTCCCCTCACTCCAGGTTCCGGCGCGCGGCCGAGTCCAGTCCTTGTCATGGCCCCGCTCTCTGTTTTAGTAGAGGCCCGTTGGAGTCTGGCAGCGCAGTTCTTTGATTTTTCGCAGAAGTCCTTCCTTTCACCTGAGTCTTTTGGTTTGGTCCCTCAATTTCCACCCAGTAGCGCAGGGAGGCCAGCTTTGCGACCTTTGTCTTGGCCCGGCCAGGCTGGCCTCAAGGCGACCCCTTAAGTTGAGCCGCCCGCTCGTCTTTTTCGCTCCGTATGCAGGCTGAGCGTCGGGGCCCACCGTCTACCGCGCCTCAGCCTGGGGGATTCTCTCTCATATATCCTCAGTTTCTTCCCGGGTCTTTAGTTCCGGCGGTGTGTTTAAGAACTCACCCCCCCCCTCGACTCCATAGGTGCCGCGTCCAGCGGGGTTTTTGTTCGCCCTTTTTCTCGGGTCCTTGGACAGTTCCTTTAAACGTCGATGAGTCCCTGGAACACTAAACGAGACCCCCGACAGTTATTGACGACAGTCAGGGTGTGCGACAACCCGTAAGTTGAGGAGTAACACGTGACTTTGAAGTTTAGTTTTGCACCCCCTCCGCGGCCCCCTAAAAGGACCGGACGGAAGCGACCACCACCCCGCCCCCCCCCCCCCCCCGGTGACCCCCCCCCCCCCCCCCCCCCCCCCCAGTTCACCCCTCCCCCAAAAGCCTCACCCCCGTCCACGCTTTTCCCCCCATTTCAGTACCCTCCCCACCCCTCCCCCCCCTCAGAGGCGTGCCGCCCCCCCCCTCACCCCACCCCACGCGGCACTTTTGCACCTAGCCCGACTCACACCCACCCCCCCCCCCCCCCCCTTCGTCCCGTGCCCCCCCAGCCCCCTCCGGTGTTATCTCTCATCGCCACAACCCCTCCCCACCCGCCCATTTCCCCCCAGGCTTGTCGTAGGCAGTAAGATGTGTGGTTTTTCCTTTTAGGTCCCCCTAACGTGTAAACCAAAGTCCTTTTTCTTGGTTGTGGGCTTTTCTTCCTCCGCTGCCAGGTCAGGTGGTCCCCTGCGCGATGATTGCAGGTCGTTCCCGTTGCTGTCCCGCAGGCCTTGACACGTATGTAGGATGCCGTCCACTTTCCCCTGTCCGGCTGCGCTTCTTTTTTCCTTTCCCGATCCCTTCTTGCCAGTCCGGTCCTACGTCGAAGTGAGCTTATTTCATTTCCCCACCTTTCTTCGCCATCGCCCCGCCCTGGGCATCGATCCGTTTTTTTCCCTCACCAGTAGGCCCCTGCAGAACGATTTTTTTTTTTGCCCCAAGTACTTTAAGATTCGAAGAGGGTCCCTGGTTCGTTCCATCCCCCCTTTCCCCTTTCATTAGGGTAGATTTAGTATTGACCTTTTTTTTTGATGAGTCGTTGGACTGGCGGGCCGGACACCCGGATGCCTGCCTTTTTTTTTGATTTCACAGCGATCCACAGCCCCAGTCGCAACCGGCCAGTCCTGTCCTTTCTTACTCCGCAACGTTCCCTCCCAGACGCCTCACGCATGCCCCTCCTAATCTTCCTGCCGGCTCGCTGTTGTTGTCTGCCTTGTGGATCGGTAGTTTTCGTCCAGGTTTTTTTTTTTACCTGTCGGTCACGGTCAGCTTCTTCTGATCCCCCTCTTTTGGCGAAGCCATCTGCCAAGAGCGGCTCCAAGATGATGATTCCCCCACCCCTTTTCTGTTACTCCCACGATTCACTGATACCTCTCTTTCCTCCAATCAGTTCGTTGTTTTTTGTATCCCCCTTTTTCTCTGGGTTATGCGTGTTGGGGGTGTGGAGAATCTCTTCTGGCATTTCTTGGCATCTATGTCGTCGCTGCATCGTTGTTCTTAGCATTCCACGCTGACGACGGCCCGACCCTCCCCCCCTTCAGAGAAAGTAAGACCCCTACGCCGGATCCACCGGAACCGTTTTGGGAAACGCCCTCGCTTCCCATTCTGGCGAGCTTCACGGGTAGCCTCCGCGGGTGGGCTATAGTTCCTGTAGCCCCTCCTCGCACTGGCCGCTGTTGATGTCCGTCGCTTTTTCCGACTGCGTGCGTTCTCAACACCGGCGGGAAGTCCTGTTGGCCTCCGTTGTATTCTTCGAACGCCTCACCCCGTCATTCCTGATCCCCCGAGCAGTCACGGGTTCGTTCAGGACTTTCCCTTCCTTAGACGTTCTTCCTCCTTTCCTAGCCGCGCGGCAGGGGCCCTCCTGGTGACCACGGCTCGAGTTGTTGCCCTATTAAGGTCGGTTTAGGCGGGCGTCGTATTGATGACATTTCCGCTCTTTCTCTTTGCAGACCGGATGCCATCAGTGGGTTCTTTTTTTTTCCTCATTAGCAGGTTTGGGGCAGGAACGGCCCGTTGTGGTCCGCCTTTCCGTTTGGTCCTGGACACAACGCTTCTTGTTATACCTTTCCCGCGCGGCCTTTTAGCGATTTTTCCTGGCTCTTGGGGTAGTCCGCTGGCCCCCTTTGAAGAGGACTGTTTTTTACCGTCAGTGACTCGCCCAGTCTCCCAGTCGGACATGGACAGCTTATCGGGCCTTTTGCAGCGTTTTTGCGACCGGTTGCCGACCACAACATCGCCCCGCGCACTGTCGCCTGGACCCTTCTTTCAGGGTTTCGCGCACCGCCGCTCCCTTGTGGGAGTGCCTTTCGGCCTGCTTTTCCGACGACAACCGGGCTACCCCCTGCCGGCCCCTACTTCAGTTGCTAGGGCCCACCCCATTAATCTGGGCAGCCTGGGCCCAACTTTCCCCCGTCACCCTGGGAGGTCGCTTTTTGATAAGTTTAGTCTCGGGGTTTGACGGTTCCTCATTTCGACGTTCGTTGTTAGCTCCTTTTCAACACCACAGCGCTTTGCGACGTCTGCAACCGAGGAAGGTTTTTCTTTGTTCGTCCCACAAACACCCCCCCACGCAGGCTGACTCCTTTTTCTACCCGACTGGCGGAGATGGTCTCCCTTTTCACCGAGCGGTGCTGGACTCATTCCCCGTAGAGCAGCAGTGGGAAGCCGGATGTCCCCAACTAGCACCGGCAACCCCCCTTTTTCCCCCCTTCCCATTTCCCAAGGAATGGCCACAGGGGGCCCCGGCCCTTTTGGAGAGAAGGTCGACCTGCTCCGGCGCAGTGCAACCAGGGTGTTGGGCTCCCCCCAAGATCTTTAAATACTCTTTTTGCGGCCGTACTCACGATCCCTGGGGCCATTTTTACCAGGCCCGCCCCCTTGAGTGATATACTACGGCGACGCAGATGTTTCCCGACCTGCCGGACGAGCAGGTCCGTTTCCACGCTACGCTGATTCCTCAACCGACAGGTTTCGGTAAAGGTATGACTGGGAAGGCTAGGAGGAGGCTTCCACCGTGGGAGTGACGATTCCGACTTCTGCCAGACCCCGCCTGGTTACGGGGGGGACCCGTCCCTCCAAACAAGCAGCTACAGGTCTATTTTGTTAGTGATGTCTGCGCATTCTCTTTTTTTCAGCCCCCCTAAGAGATAGGCCGCGCCATATGACCTTCTTCCTAATTTTTGTGAGTGAGATAAGGCAGATGCCTCTGCCCGGCCGCAGCCCAGTTGCTTGGATAGTACCCGATGGAAGCAACGTTCTTTCGGGGGGTTATTTTTTATTTGGCTGTTTCTTTTTTGTCGTGTGTGTTCTTGGGGTGTTTCGTTTGGTAGTTTTCTTGGCCTCTTTCTTAGTGGCTGGCTGGGGGCATTTGTGTTTTTTTTAGTGGGTCTGGTGTGTTTGGGTGGGCTACCCTTGCCCTGGGCGCGTGGTGTTTTTTTCTCTCTTTGGTGGGGTCTGTGGGGTGGGGGGGGGTTTTCTTGTTTTTGGGCGTTGGGTGGCCGGTCTGTGCTTCTATGTGGGTTTTTTCTTCTTTTATTTTTGTTTTTTTTTTTGTTTCTTTTTTTTTTTTTTTTTATGGTGGTCGTCCCCACTTCACGACAGATTTTTCCGGGTGGCTCCCCCAGCGGCAGACACGGCGTCACGCCCTGGCACGGTGACCTTCCCTGGGGCCTCTCCCTTTTAGGTGTACTGGCCCGGGCCCGGCGGCCAACCTCTCCATCTTAGAGGGTTTCCTTTCCCGCTTGCGCGGCCGGCCAGTCCACGTGTCAATATATAGTCCTCTCCCCCAGATGGTATTTCCTTTGGCCAAGCCCCGGGCCAGCCCGCGCAGCGGCTGGATTTTTACCGGCCCCCCGGTATATCACCCCTTTCAAGCGTTTTGGGGCGGCATCGCTTCACCGTCTGCCCCTCCCCTTTTCTTTTTTACGGTAAAGGCGCGTTCCCAGGCCACGGGAGGTGAAGCCGAGTTCAGTTCGTCTCCCTTAGTAGGCGTCAACTCTTTGCTGAGTAGGGACCCATTCCACCCGAGATTCTGCCCCGATGTTGGAGTTCGCTACCGACCCCCTGGGCCTTCTCTTCCTCATTGAGTGAGTCTAAGGGCGGTGTTTGTGGTACTGAAACCCGCGCATGTTATAGGGTTTCAGTTAAGTACCTCCAGCCGCTACCTGCTTCTGTAAAGGCGTTCGGTTCGTTCCCTGCTCCCTCTACCCTTTCCCCCTGATAGGTCCCCTTCCTTGGTGGAAATTTGCCACCAGTTCCCCTCCTGAGGGAATTTGTGAGTAGTAAAACCCTGGCCGCTGTCATGCACTGCCAGTTTTGGCCGGGAAGTCGCCCAAGTTTTCTCTCCTACTCAGGGCCTCAGTCCGCAACCCTCAATAGTAGCGGCGTGGCCTCTCTGGCGTGGCGACGGTTTTCTTTTTCGGACAACCTGAGCAGCCACCCGCATCCACTAGCCGGCCTGGCCTTCTCGCCATTTCCCCCTCTTCCCCAACAGAGTTTGGGGACGCGGGTGTCTTTGTCAATGATCGTACCCCAGTTCGGTTGGGGATAAGACCCCCGGCCGTCTACCCAGAGCCAGTCAGGTGGTACATCCCCCACCAGCCCTCGACGTACCCGTCGTCCCCTTGATTTTCATACGACCCGCACGTCGATGGAGCCTCTTTGCACCTGCTTGCCCCGGCCCCTGAACTTGCCTTTGAGACGTTACTCCTAACCCTGATGCCCCGCGTTCCCCTGACGTACGAGCTGCATGTAACCCCCTTCCCCTTAATTTTCATGAGCTCGACCTTTGGCAACTGTCAGTCTTTTTTTCCCAACGCTACTAGCCAGGTTGCCGGAACGATTCCCGACTGGTCTGAAGGGCGTCCATTTGTTGCTTCCCCTTTACTAGCACCCTTCAGTCTTGCACGGGGGATGAGGGGCAGACGGCTCCCATTTTTCCTTTTCATCCCCTTTTTTTGGAGCCGCAGCGCTCCCGAGCGTAAGGACATTTTACCGTCCCCTCCCCTGTTCCCGATTCCTCCCCCGTCCGCCATCCCCGCCCTCCTGCGGTTAACCGTTTACGTCCCCGTGTCTACGATGCGTGCGCTTTTTTTTTTGCTTTTTGGTTAGTTGTAGCTTACCCTTCTCGGCCGGTCTTTTTTTTTTTTTTCCTTCAGCGTTAGGCGTTTGAGACCCGATTTGGCCTAAGCCATAGCTGGACCATCAATTTTTTTTTATCACCCGGCATGGTAATCCAG
>Ga0179593_1595603_pt1 | contig 11246 bp, 16 predicted proteins | sample CZODoug2_1_08_16_FD_185931 | JGI IMG/M metagenome (GOLD analysis project Ga0179593, IMG submission 185931) | Vadose zone soil fungal communities from Angelo Coast Range Reserve, California, USA - CZODoug2_1_08_16fungal (PacBio error correction) | ecosystem: Environmental > Terrestrial > Soil >... | reverse complement strand
TCCTGCTTAACTTCTTTTACGCCCTTTTTTCGGATTTGATTCTGTTTTTTTGTGGGTGATTTTTTTTTTTGTTTATTCTCAGATCGATTTTTTTAATTCCTTGTTGCCTGTCTCTACTTTAGTTTCTTGATTGTCGTGCCGGTGGTTTAGTTGTTGTCGGAGGTTGTCTTTTTCCGATCTTTTTTTTTTCCTTTTAACCTTTTTCAGTTGTTTTTTTTCATTTTTTATGGTTCTTTTTTGTTTCTTTTTTATTTTTGTCTGTTTATAGCTTTTACTCTCTTTGTCCCCCCCCATGCCAGCTACCATATCCCTACATCAACGCGACCTCTCTCCCCACCCCCCCCCCACCCCTTTATTCACTTTTATTTCCCCCCTCGGTTAGCCGCCCCTGCCCCTCTTTTAGGTTGCCCTTTCTTTTATATTCCCTCGAACCCCTCCACCGCACCAAGCCCTTACCAGCGTCAGGATATTCTCTCTTTGCAAACCTGCCTCTTTTTCCTCTTGTGTACTCTCTTTTCCTTCAGTTTTCTACTTTCCTTCACCGCCCCCGACTGTGTTGTATTTTTTATTTTGATTTGCCCCTATCTCAACCATCCTCAACCCACTTGTGTTTCTTCCCCCCCGCCCCTTTTTGGTTTTTATATTTATGACCCGTCGCAAAAAGCACCCCCCCTCCCTACTTTCCCCCCCACTCCCCGCTTCCCGCCCCCCACCCCGCACCCCCCTCCCACCCCCCCACCCACCCCGCTTTCCCCCCTGCCGGGCTCCCTAAATATATGAATTTGTCTATCGGACTTTTTCTGTAGCATCCTTTCTCTTCAGAATCCCCCCCCCTTTTTTTTACTCTTCTTTAGAGAGTTCAAACGGGGCGCTTTTGATTCGTAAACTCTCCCCCCTGGAATAAGACCATCCCTCCTCCCCCCGCCGTGGGTGCAGGGTCTCCTTACAAAAATAGGGTTTTTTCTTTATCTTTCTTTGCATGAGATGTTACCTCTCTCCCAAGCTTGTTGCTATCCCATTTATTTTTGCCTTCCCCATGATGTGCTTTTCCGGTTCCGGTCATCTTTTTTATCTAAGTCCCCCCCCCTTGCGAATCTTTTCAATATGGTGAAAAGCCCCTCGGAGATCTCTTCTCGGTGTCACGTTTCCAGCACTGCCCCAGCTCGAACATTGTGTCCTCGTTTTTTTTCTATCGGGATGTAATCGCCGCTCGATTGAGCCCGCCTTGTAGAAGATTCCCCGGTCTTGCGGGAAGTTTTTTGATTGCAGTGATCCAGACCATTCAGGGTATTTTTTTCATTTAAAGTGCCTCTGTACTCGGAGGTTCCCGAGATAGGTCTTTTCCACCCCAAGGACAATGCGCTCGGTTGCTGGTCCGCGCCCTTTTTTCGTATAACCTACTCTGGATGGGCCTTCAGCGTGCCCCCTCGTGCTCCCCTCCCACTATTGACTGACCCCCTCTGGATGCTTCGCGGTCCGCTGAAGGGATTCGGTTCTCGCCTTTTCTCCACGTCTTCCGGGATCATTTTCAATCCTTGTTAGAGTATTGCCCAGGATTTTCTCAATCTTTTTTTCTTTTCTCCCGATTTCACAGCGAGGATCCAGTTTGTGCGGCCATCTTCCTGATCTCGGCCTATTTTTTTTACGATCCTTTTTTTTCCACCCCCCAGTGGAGAAGCCTTCCCCCCTTTGTTCACCATTAAGAGACTGCCTTGTCAAGTCTTTAAGCGTTCATTGTTTTTTCTCAGAGCCGCCTTTTAGAATATTCGCGGCATTTCTTTTCTTCCCCCGCTCTCCTCCGCCTAGGTAACTTTCTAGTACTTCCCCCCATCGAGGATAGCGATTTCCCTCTCGGTGGAGTTCCCTCCTTCTCTCGCTTTTTTAAGCCCCGTTTCTCCTCTCACCTTCACCCGCTCAAGTCCCCCTTTGATTAAAGGATCTCCTAACAGGACCGCGGCAACCTCTTATCAGACGACATGTTCCTGTTAAGTGCACGTCTCCTTTGATCGATTTTTGCTTACCAGTGGTACTTACTAGTCCTCGACCGTTCAAGTAAAGTCTGGAGAAGCGATACGCCGTTAGAAAGAACCCCCGGGTCCCTCAGGCAAATTTTTTTTCATGATATCTCGAAGCCCCTTTTCCAGTTTTTCCCGCCCCTATGCCTCTCCTAGAATAAGCAACGTTTCCTCCCCCATCCTGCCTTCCCCTGAAACCCCAGTCCCCCTTTCTGGAGAGGCCCCCCTCCCCCCCTGATACTTTTCCTTTTGTCCTAATGGTCACGCAGTGCTTCACTAACTTTTCCCTCCCCCCTAGCTTCCCCGGAGCCAAAAGAAAGGTGCCCCACACACGATGACAAAGAGGTTTTTTGCTTTTTCTCGACAGAGGAGGCCCCCTTCGGAAGCCCTGTGTTGCGTGAGAAGCCCCTCCCGGACCCAGCTGTCTTTCCAATTTCCCCCCCTCGCACCCCTTCAGAGGAGATTCACTCCGACATCGTTCATCGCAGCTCTTCTGTTGCCCCCCCCCGCTCCACCCATAAAGTCCCCCAAGCCTCATCGCACGTGACTCTGTTCGCCCATAAATTCCCTGGTCACCCCTCTCCTTGCCGATTTCCCGCCAATCTGCCCCCTGACCTATCTCGCCGAAGTTCGATTCCAGCCCCCTGACCTTGCCCCTTTTACGCGCTCTTTCTTTTCCGCCACCTTGATACGACCACGACTCTCGTCTTGTTGTGGCTTCTGTTTTAGTACTTGAACCCCCCGGCCTCTCCGTTATGCTAGGAAGGCTAATTTCCAGGAGAAAAAATCTCTGAGCGAGAGACGTAGGGGCCTTTTCTCTCGGTGGTTTGTCCCTTCGGCTGAGACGCCTACGTGGGGTACTTCTCCTCTAGACTTGCGCTGGGACCCTTTCAGTTAGGACGGGGGGAGAAGGTCAGGACCCGGAAACAGAAACTCTCCCTGAGATCTTCCTTATGCTCTCGTTCTCAAAGCGTTGGGGCAAGAAGCCTTTGGGAGAAGGTCTCTCCCTCGCGCAAGTCAGTGCCTCCCCGGTCGAAGGAAGGCTCGAGAGCTAGTTTCACTTTTCTCCGCCTGCATTCGCCGATGGCGTTGCTTGATTGTCTTTCCAGTCGATATGGGTGGGGGGTTCTTCTTTGTAGAGATTGTGGAGGCGCTGGATTTGGTTTTCTATGGTGGAGATTAAAGCTTTTTTCCGAGATTTCCTTTCCTATGAGTTTTTGGTCCTCGCTTTCATATATAAGATTCAAACCAATTCTCCCCCCAACGTTCGGCCCCCCCCCCCCCACTCAGGTTCTTTTAAAGTTAAGGTTTTCTCCCTTCAACTTATGGGAGCGGGAATTCAGGACCACGTTGTCGTGCAAGTGGCTTCACTTTCCCTAAAGAGACCGGGTCTGGGCCAACCTCGGATTGTGGGCTTCTCTCGTTGAGCTACCGTTCTTTCTACAAATTCGGGCCCCCTCGGTGTTGGGCCGATGTTTGCCAGGCCTTCCCCCCCTTCAGACCTTTCCCCCTTTCTGCCTACGAAGAATTGCAAGAGAGTTTCGGAAATAGAATGCCCCCTCCCGGACCTCTGATCCTGACCGTGTGTCGTTCCACAGAATAAGTCCATGACTTGATACCCTGCCGCTTATTCCATTGTGACTTTGATCCCGTACGTTGACTCGTTTTCCGGGAACTTTTGCGTCAAGCCTAGTTCAGTCTGTTACCTCTACCTCGCTTTTCTGTCGGAAATCCTCGAGGGGGCTGGCAGTCGTGCAGTGCCTCCCCCCCTACGAGGAGAGAAGGAGAGCTTCTTGAGTCCCCCCTTCACATTTCTCATCCTCCTGAAAGATTTTTTCCTTCCGGTAGGTGTCTTGTTACAGTACTTCTTAGAGATTTTCATGTTGCCTTCTTTTTCCTCTCCTAAACCAGCGCTCCCTGTCCGTTTGGCGAATGTGCCAGTTCTACAAAAAGCGACTCTTTTTTCCCACCCGCGATGTCCTCTTGGAAAAAAACCTCCCCTTCTTCTTTGTGATAAACTCCTTCAACATTACCCTGGCCCTTTCAACTATTCTTAAGGATAAAGAAGCCCCCCTTCCCAATCCGGTCGTTAGCACGATGTAGTAAAGGGTGTCAAAGTTTTTTGCTCACCTTTGGTTTCCTTTCTCTTCATTAACGCTCCCTTTATGAGTCGAACAAGAGACCTAGATAGATCCTTTTCTCTTGAGTCCACACTCAGGCAGCATTTCTGTCTGGTGGTTTTCCGTTTTGGTTCGACCTCCCCGAAAACCGATGCAGGCCTTGCGTTGAACTTCCTTTGGTTTTCCAATAGATCGTCCTAAACTCACCCCCGAACCTAAGAGCCCGGTGATTTTTTGTGCGATACTTAGAAAGTGAGAATATAAGGAAGCCCCCAAAGTTTAGGAGGCCACCGTCTTATCTGGCTCCCCCGGGAGGACTTTGTCTGCCTAACACTATTTATGAGAACTTTATCTGATTGTCAGGATTGAATTGTTCTCTCACACCGAGTTTTAGTACCCCCCTCCCTATTATTGACATTTTCCCCTTTGTCATACCCACGACTAGACGATTTTCAAGTTTTCACAAAGTCTCCACCACAGCAGTTACTGATAGTCCATCGCAGCCACTTTAAGTAAAAAGTTTCCCCAACATCCACCCCCTCGAAAATAGGAGAATCACACTGACCGGTTTTAGTTTAAGCTTCAGGGCCCGATTACTCCCCCCTTAGCTTAGCCTGTTAGTAATCGTGTCACCCGCTCCCCCCCCCTCTCCGTGTTCTTTCGCAGCCTCCAGAGACTGGTGATTCTGCCCTCCGATCTTTACTTTTTTTCCACCGCACACTCCGAGACCCTTTCATCGTCGTGGCGAGGACAATCGTCCCCACTTCTTCGCATCGACTCCGTCAGTCGTTGCCCAGAATCTTTTTTTGGTTCAACCGGGTCCCGACAGGAAGTAACTCCCTTTGTAGGAATCTCTAACCCCGGCCACCAGATAGTCTGTGTGATAAGGAGAAGACCCGAATTTTCTCAACGTAGGAGGGGTCTGTCGACCACCATGTTTTCTGGCGAGGGTCTCTCTCCGAGGACGCTGCCTCAGTGCGCTGAAGTCTCTGATTTTTGGAGAATGCCGGCAGCATTAGGGGGATTTTCCCATCCGGCCGGGCGCCTTCGACCTGTTTCGTAGCCTTCTTTACTGACGCCAGTTACAGGACTTCCTTGATAAGCGATGATTCTTTGTTCCCGTCCTATAAGCACCCCCGAGCTTGAGGCAGTGTCAACGTGTTGTATAGGACAAAAAATAGAAAATTTTTTTGAAGAACAGGAAGAAGAGTCAGGATTAAACTGTGTCGATGGACCCTACCGATTGAGTACTCCGATCGTACGCTTTTAGGAACCCCCCCCTCCTAAGTTGTTGTTTTTTTTTCTCTTGGCTCCTTAAACGTACTAACCCAATTCCCCCTCCCCCCTTCCTGGAACCCCGTTCCTCCCCCCAAGAAATTTCTGCACGCTGTTCTTCGTGGGGTGTCACTTCCCCCAAGTGAATAGGCCTTCCTTCTTTAGCTGCTTGTGTGGGTCCTTTTTCGTGTAGCTAGACGGTTCAAGCCGAATATTTTCCTGGAAGTCATTAGAATGTCCGGCATCTCGGCTGCCAGTATCCACTTGCAAATGATTCAGGTCCCCCCCCCCCCCTTCGCCACTGCGTCGCGCTTAAGCCGCCATTCGAGCAGAAAATCGATATCGACACCGCCGTGAGTGGACCCATTAATGACAACACCCCCCTCCCCCTTTAAATTCTTCGATGTAGCACGCGATTTTTTATGCTGAGTCAGCTCCTTGCCAACTTCATGTCGTTGCCCTTGGGGAACCTCCCCCTCCCAGAAGCTCGACCGATTGAGACTCACTCACTTGGACTAGACACCCCCCTCTATGAACTGGTCTTTTTCTTTGTAGGTTCCCCTTCGTCGTCAGACTCCCCCCCAGTAGATTAATAAGTATTTATCGTGCCCCTCCGCTGGGGAGCCCTGATTTTCCCCGACCTTTTTTTTGAAAGACCCACGGGCTTTAACAGATCCCATCCCCATCTGTTTAGCCCCTTTTCTTCCCCCCATTATGTATGACCTTTTTACGGATGGCTGCTTTGTTTGAAGTCACCGCTGTTCCTGTAGCAATTTTGTTTTCCTTTCAATCGCTTTTTTTTTTGTGACCCCACATTTTTGCTGTGAAGATTCTTTCCGACGTACCTCCCCCCGCCGCGAAAGTTACAGGCCTCCTTTGAAAAGCCCTCTCGCGAACTCTGGCTTTCCGTGTGATTACTACCTTTCTCCACTTCGACTCTTTTGTGACTGGCGTTTCTGCACGTGCTCTTCATGAGGACCCTCTCGGTTTCGGTGCTATCGGCCGGAGCTTTGACTTAAATCCCAAACGAGGCGTTTTTCCGGCGGCTTTCTTGCATCGTGTTTTTTCGAGACGGTGTTCGACCCCAACGACACTTGCGGCTTTTCGTACCGCCCGCGCTTCGACTTTTCGGCCCTCAAGTACCTGCGGCGGCCCTCCCCCATCTTTCAAGACGGTGATTCGTTAACATCCTTGACTCTCCTTTTGTGCCGATTGAAGGGCTGTTCTAGAGCCCTCGTGAAAATTTGGTAATTAAATGTTTGCCTACACTTTTCGGTTTTTTTCCCAAGGAGTTCTCCCTTTTCCCTAGTTTTAGGAGATCCTTCTCTCCGATTGGAGCACCTTACGGTCCTTCGAATCGGGAAAATATACCGCTTTTTCCCCTGACCTTCGTACCGTCCCTGAAAGCGACCGTGCGCCCCCCCCGTTCCGCAAGCGTTCTTGCAGCGACTTTTTCTGAAAGGTGATCTCCCCCTTTCCCAGAATCGCGCGTACGCTCGCTGACCACGAGTACGTCAGCGAACCGCTACTCCCATCTATCGCACCCGCTGAGAGACTTTTGATTCTTAGGACCTGGTTTTCGCCATCGGTGCTTGGCGCCGCAACAACGCTCGAAACAGCTTTTTTTCCGTTCCCAACGGGAAATCACCAGCGCCCCGGAGTTCGACAGACTTTGAAGGACCTTCCCTTTATCACTAACTACTGGGTTTAGTTCCCGAGACTTGCTTGACCCCGTTCCGAGCGCAAGACTAAGCGTTTTCTTACGGGACCCCCCCATCCGCGCCCCTTATTTTTTACTGAGAGAGTAGCCCCCCCTCCCCCCCCCCCCTTAAGCCCTGGACTGATTCACGCAATTTTGAGATTCCTTTTTTCGAATCCTCGCCCCTCCCGCTCCCCTTTGCGAAGGGGAATGCTAAGTCCTGTCACGAACTTTAAGTTTTCGACGTTTTTTTTTCAGCTGAAGATGATTTTTCCCCAAGCTGAAACCACCTGAGTTGACTTCAGGCCCTCTTTCGATCTAGTTGCAATAGCTGTTACTCCTCAAGACAGACCCCCCACAGAAAGAATCATCCCGATCCCCCCATCTAAAAGACCCCCCCAAAAAAACAGCCGAACCGAAACCCTTCCCAGGGACAACCCAGTTTTCCTATCTGCGCTGACCTGAAAGCAGTCCCCCCCCCCTCCCCCTTTCTTTCTATCTCTTGGAAAGGAATCATATCCCGCTTTAATTGCCGCTAGGAGAGTTCATTTCAGGCATTCCCCTGATTAGTTCTGTGACCCCCCAGTCTGAGTCTATGTTGCAGACCCCCTTTTTTTCATCTTCCAGTTTTTTCCCCCACGAAGACGGATCTTGGACACTCTGATCCTAAGACTGATCATCCCCCTTTTCTATATCATATTTACCTTCAGAAATACGTGTTTGGTTTTCCTCTTTTCTAGATAAGGACTTTGTTTGGAGGGCGCGATTTTTCCTTGATGCGGGTTTTTTTTCCCTGACTTTTCTCTACGCAAACAACGGACAGAAAAGTTTGGTTGTTCGCAACAAGAGACGCAGTCTGGGCTCCCTCTTGAATTGGCTCCTTGAACGGAGATCTATCTTTTTTTTTTTTTTCAGCTCTTTTTTCGGTCTTTTAGCTGCAGATACCGTACGAATTTGCTTTCTGTCCTTCTCTCCACCTCAGCCTCCCCCCCCCCCCCCCCCAGTCAGCATGCTTTTTTCCCGTGAACCCCCAGATACCAGAGATTTCGAGCCTTGTTTTGTCACCCCCCCCCCCCCCCCCCCCGAGTACCTCTCGAGAGATACCCGGTGAAGTCCGTATCGTCTCTTGCTGTGGGGATGGATGAGCGATAGTGATTTCTTTTTTGCGAGGTCGCTTTTAGAGCGTTCCTTAATACTTGCTGGCGCATCACTGTTCTTCAGTTGTTTGCTCGACGGTGTAAAATTTTGGTCCCGGTGGGTAACCCACCCCCCCCACCAACCACACCCTTGATAGATACAGGCCCCCCAACAACCCCACAGTCTCCGCCCCCCTCCCTTCGATGCCCGGCACCCCCACCAGTTTTTGGATTATTGTAACAGATTTCTGCTAACTTTTCGGACCAAAACCCCCACCACCAACCCTCACACCCACCACCCACCCCCCCAACCACCAAAAAACCAAAACAAACCCCACCCCCCCCCACACCCCAACACCCAACCACACACTCCAACACAACCCCCCACACACCAACCCCCCCACAAAAACCCACCCAAACCCACCCCAACACCAAACACCCCAACCCCCAACAACCAACACACCACCCCCCCCTCTCCCCCCCCCCCGCACCCTTCTCGGACAGCCCACGCCCCCAAAGAAAGGGTTTTTTTTTTTCTTTTTTTTTTTTTTTTTTTTTTTTTTTTGTGTTTGGATTTTATTTTTTGTTTTGTGTTTTTTTTTTTTTTGTTGTGTGTGTGGTTGTTTTGTTTTGGGGGTTTTTTTGGTTATTTTTTTGAATTTGGTGTGTTTTCTTCTTCTTCCTTTCATTTTTTGTTTTTTTCGGTTTTGGTATTTTTGGAGTTTTTTCTGGTGTGTGTGTGGTTTTCGGTGGGTCCGCACCGGAATTTCTCGGATTTTTTTTCTTTTACGCCAATTTTTTAAAGTAACTTCCCGGACGACTCCCTTTTCGTTTTGCCACGCCATCTCCCTCTTTTGCTGACCCCCCGCCTCCCCCACCGGGTCGCCTTACTGAGCCACCGCTTTCCCAGAATTTGCAAGCCTTTCTATTACTCTTCAGTAATTTCCTTTCCCGATAACATTCTACCCCCCTGTACGACATCCCCCGCTGCAGAACCCCCCCCCCCCCCCCGACTACTCTATGTACCCCCAACCACCCCCCACCACGCGCCAAACTGCTCACCCCAGACCACACCAGTAAGCCCCCGCCCCCCTTTCTATTTTTAGCCGACCCTTTTCGGAAATTTTTTGCCACAAACGAATAGCCTTCGGTCAGACCCTTCGTATGTGTACAAACCATCTTTCTTCTGCTCGATGGTCATTTAGTCCCGGGCTTTCATTTCTCCCTCTCCTGTCCTGGTGCTTCGGATTACGTCTCTCTACCCTTCCCTCATGTTCCTTCATCTTTCCTCCGTCTGAAGAATTCGACCGGACGCCTATACGCGACGACCCTCCCTTCCCCCTCCGTATCTTTCAAGTGTGCCGGGCGGTCTTTTACTATTCGGTAACAAACCTTCGTAGTCTCTTTCAGTGTTCCCCCGCGTTTTTCTCCTACCAAAAAAGCGCGCGCCACCACCCCAGACAAACCCTCCCTCCCCTGGCCCGTTGTGATCCTTTTGGCACCAAACCCCCTTGATTGTCTCCCTCTCCAGTAAAGTGGAGATCAACGCTACCGGCAGGATACTAGCCCCCTCTACCGTTCGCCAATCCCATCTTACGCCTCCTTCCCCCAGTTGTCCCGCACCACCCTTTTCTAATATAGATGTTCCTTACGCCATTCTTGACGTAGAAGCCCAAAGCATAATCTCTCGAAGCAGCGGTGCCCCTTTTTCCACTCGCCCCCCCCCCTCCCCCTCCCCCTTTGCTCCCAGGTGACTCGTCTTTGCGTCCCCTACCCCCCGACCTCCCCCGGACCCCCCCCCTTTGACCCCGCCTACCCGCTCCCCCCCCCCCCCCCACTCCCCCCTTCACCCCCTGGCCCCCGATTCACACACTCACGACCCAACCCCACCCCACCCCCCTTGACAAGACACCCGAACCCCACCCACGAAGGCCCCGTACCATTTCTCTCTCTTTTTTTTCTACATATAGCACGTTCCTTATAAAGACGCCCCAGTCACCCCAACGGCTCCTGCTTTTCCCATCGCTAGCCCCGCACCTCCCAGTCGTTGTAATCAGTCTTCCGAGAAGCTATCCTCTCTTTTGGTTTGTACAGTTTCCCCTGCGGGTTTTTTTTTTTTTTTTCCCTTGGTTTTGCGTTGTGGTGGGGTGTCCGTTTCCTTCCATTACGCACCTGTGGGTCAACCCGCATAGCGATGAAGTTGGTGAAACTTGCTCATCGACCCTGTTAGCGTCCGTCGGTCCTCCCCCCCCATCCGGAACACGTCCCTTTCCAAATCCAACGCTTTCCACCGTCTCCATTGATGGGAGCCCTCTTTCGGTGGACCCGCCGTGGTTTTTTGTAGCCAGTCCGGCCTTCCCCCCCCGGCTGTTGGGAAAGATAGCCCGAAGAGGAAGCGACGGGACACGTAGTAATGCTCAGATGGATTGAGATTTCCACCTTTCCCCCCTCTAAAGTTCCTAGAGTTTCTTTCCCTAGAAAACCCTTTTGATTCTCCGAAGGTCTCTCAGCTGACAACAATCTTGTTTTTTTTCTTTGTGTTACACAGTGGTTATGGCACCACTGCCTTTTTTGCCTTTGAATAGAATAAATCCCTTTTCTATTATTTGCTGCTTCCCCCTCAGGCCTTCCTTTCCCTGGCAACCTTCAGTGAATTCTGTAGCATTTCTGGGCTCCTTTCGATGCATCGATTTTTTCCTCCTCCTGCATGGGCGTAAGCGACTGATTGTTTTTTTATTTAGGGTTTCGAGCCCGCTCTTTTTCCCCGGCTGGGAGCCCTGGCCCACCCTTTGGCGCCGGCTCTTTTTATGCGAATGACGCCATTTTCCCTTATTCCCCTTTTTCTAGTTTCCCTTGCTCAAGCCACCACAGCCTTCTAACTCCGCAGGCCCTTCCCCCGTGGTTAGTCCTTTTCAACGAAACCCACCTTTTTGAAAACGTGCGTGGTTGCCGTGGTCGTGGTTTTCCCCTGGTGTACGAATTGGATACGTGTTTTAGAGCA
>Ga0179593_1492539_pt1 | contig 11246 bp, 9 predicted proteins | sample CZODoug2_1_08_16_FD_185931 | JGI IMG/M metagenome (GOLD analysis project Ga0179593, IMG submission 185931) | Vadose zone soil fungal communities from Angelo Coast Range Reserve, California, USA - CZODoug2_1_08_16fungal (PacBio error correction) | ecosystem: Environmental > Terrestrial > Soil >... | reverse complement strand
CTTGGGTATGTTGCGGACTTTTCCTCTCCGAACGATCTTCCCCTTTTATGCCCCGTTCTCTTCCCCGGCTCTGCAATCGGAATCATTCCTTCTCACTAGAATCTGGCTTTCTTGTAACAATCTGGGTTTTTTTTTTTCATTCTAGACCTCACTAGTCGTACCTTTTTTCAAGCAAATAGATTTACGTTGAGTCGAGGTGTCTTACCCTTTCCCTTCGGGACGTTAGACAGGAATAGCCCCTCAGAGCGAACATTAGAAGGCGATCCCCGTTTTTCCCGAGTCGATTGAGTCACAACAGTCTCGTTTGCTATCGGTAGACCTATCTTCGACTGATTTCTCTTGTAATGTCTCCCTGCTACCAAGCAAGGGCCGCTATAAATCCGATTGCTATTTGGCCCCCGCATTCAGCTTTATACTGAGCAACGTTTCCCTTACTCTAACGCTCCCTCCTCTTTTTTACCTAATATTTTGTTTTGCGAGAGCGATTTATTTTTCCTGAGAGGTTTCTATTTCTTGATTGGTTCGTAGAACCTCATTTTTTTGATTTTTTTGTTTTTCTATAACGGTGCCCCTCTTCTTTAGAAGGCTTATCAGTAATATTTTACTTTTTTTGTCCGGTTTTCCTTCCAGCCCGCTGCGAGGGTTGCTTTGTTCCTTTTTAAAAATAAGCGATCCCGGCCGGTCTTTATCTAGTCTCGGGGTCCTTGTCCGTTGTTACTGTTCACCTGTCCTTTGTTATTACGCCCAGCTTTTTTCCCCACTCAGCCCGGCTCCCCCTCCTCTCGAGTTTTTTACGGTATTGAAGGAGCAAATTTTCTTTCTCTCACTGCGACGAGTTTTCGGATCGGACTTTCGAGCTGAAAGCATACGCCTTTCGCGTTTCCCATATCCCTTGACCCCTTCCTTCCCTCCCTTGATCCTCCTTTTCTTTTGCCTCCCGCATCCAAAATAGAAGGCCCCTCATGACGGGTCGTTTTCAATTCCGCGGCGGAGTTTTCACACCCCGATCCCTCACTCCCTTTCCGCTTGCCGGTTTTTAGATCCCCCCTCTGACTACGCCCCTCTCCTATCACCCAGCAATCGCCCTGATGATTTGTAGTCCCCCCCACCCTGCTCCCCCCCCTCCCTCTCTTTCCTGTTTCCCTTCTTCATCAAATCAAGAGACGATTGTTTTTTTTTTCTTAATATTAGCTATTCCCTTGATATTGTTTGCAACTTTTCAAATAAGTTATCAGTGAAAGTACCACCCTTATTTAGGTCCCCCCCCTTCTCCCTACGCCCTCCTCTTCTGGCAGCAGCGGGAACGTAGACTTTCTTGCTCTCTTTTTTGCTTTATTTTTTTCCATCAACTGCCGTCGGCGTCACCATGCATGTTCCAAGGGGTCGGCCTCGTCCCCCCCTCCGGCCTTTTTTTCTCTTTACTCGCTTGGCAGTCCGGGTCGACCTCAGATTTGCTTGCCGGTCCACCTGCCCGAAATTCACTGCCTCTGTTGGCGGGGTCTTTTCACCTGTTATCCTTAGAACAAAACCATTTTTCTGCGCTCCTCTCGTCTTGATTTTCGGATTGATGACGATGCGACCCTTTCGTTTTTCCCCTCTACGGTCAGCCTTTTAGTGAGCCCTTCTGCGACGGTGGAGGGGGTTGTTCTTTTGCGCGCCTTATTCTCCAACTTCATCAGACGATGATTGGCCCCTCCCCCCTGTGAGAGCCTCCCGCCCCCCCCCTTAGTATTTCTTTCCCTCTCTATAGACGCTCCATCCTCCTTTTTTTAAGGCACACAGGGTCTTGGCAGCAAGCCTCACAAGTTCGAGCACTTTCCCTCCCTCATATTTCTTCTTGGTGTTCTTGCCTTTCCTCAAATTCCATACACACACCCTGCAGCAGCCAGACAGCCATCGTCTCTAAATGAACAGCACCTTATCGTTAGCCCCCCCTAATTTTTTTATTGCTTCGTCTTTGTCGCCTGCCGCGCCATACTCCTCCCCAGTTGTATTTTTTTATGGTATTCCCATTTTCTCGCGTTACGCAGATTCTTAGCCCCTCCTACTTACCAGCATCCCCCAGGGCCTAGTGACTTGCCATGGTAATAACTTAACCTCTCCCTTGATTTCTCCCCCTCCCCTTACCTTCAAACCGTCGGAAACCTACCCCCTTATCTTCGATTAGATTCCCAAGGTCAATAGTTATTTTTCTCGCGAGGTATGCGGTGCTCCCCGGAACTCGACTTATTAGATCTACCAGGCAACGATGCTTTACTTTCCCCCTGAGCCTGCGTACTGAAACATTTTGGTGGCGAGGTCACCTCTTTTCCCTCCCCTTTCATTGACAACTTCTTTCCTTTCGGCACGATTAAACTTCGCTTTCCTTTCCCCTGATATATCGGTTCCTTCTTAGGATAGATTCTTGACCCGAGTCGCTCTATCAACCCCCGCCTCCCTTGAGCGAATCTGGTTGACTCTACCTGTCTGAGCGCGATTCTTTTTTTTCTTCACGCTCGCTGCGCGCTGCGAGTATCTCCTCCGCTGATTCCCGCCGCGAGTCTTGGCGTCCCACTTTTCTCCTTTTCCCCCGGATCCGAGAACTCAACTTTTTTTTTATATTCCCTTCTCCGATATCCCCCACCTGCACGCTACCTTCTTTTTTTCCCTTCTTGTGTTCCGTCGCCCCCTCCGTTTCCGGCGAGGAGCAGTATTATGAGATTGTTTTTTGTTTTTGTTTGGGGGGTCCCCTCCGACTTTCCATTGAGACCGTCCTCCTCACCTCTTTTTCCGTATTCTTTACCCCGGCCTATTGAATATATCTATTATCCTCCCCTCTTCGTGGTCCTCCTTCCCCCTTTTTCGCCCCGGGCGGTTATAAACCCCAGATCGGCTCTTAACGGTGGAGATGTCTCCCCTACCCAGCTTTTTTCTTTTTCTCTATTTCTACTTTCCCTAGACCCTTGAAAAGAATGAGGCTTCAGCAGCCGCCTTTCTTGCGGTCATCCCTTCTATGACGTGCGTCCCTTTCCCTCCTAAACGCCCCCTTACGATTAGGGGACCCCCTTGAGAGACTCTTCTTTTTCCCACCTCTAGGGTTATTCAGCGAGTTCCTTCTATCGCCTGAGTGCGGTCGTTCTTCGTCGAATAAACTTTTCCCCCTACTACTTTTGATCAGTCTTTTTTTCTTCAACCCCCTATTCGCTTTGCGCTTTCGAGCTCCGATACTTCACTCTTTACCCAGATAATCCCTCGTGCCTTCATGAAGTCCTGCTATCTTTCCGCGGGAGAGTGAACTTTCCAGCCAAGTTTCCTGCTCAGGGACAGCGCTTTCTTCTATCGGTGGCAACCCCCCCTCTGGAACCGCGCCCTTCAAGCTTCTTCTTTCCCTCAAGAAGAACCGGCCAGTCGGTTGCGGTCTGTTTGCCCTTTTCGATTCTCACGTTGCGATCCGATGTTCTGCGGTTCACTCTGAACCCCCTCTTTTTCCCAGTAACCTCTGCTGACCGTAGCGCCTTGATGACTAGAGAATGTGCTGCGGCTGAGTCGACCTCCCTTTCTCCTTTAGATCGTTTCTCCTCAGCGCCTGCTTTATCGTCCTTTTCCCTTCAGGATGTATCCCAGGGTTTTAACTTCTCCTGCGCAAAGTCTTTCCCCTGCCGCACTCCAAGTCCCCCTTTCATGAAGTCTACCGTTCCCCATGTCCCCCTTCAAACGACCACCCCACTGATGGCGACGACACTGTTTCCCGCTTGTTCTGGCACTGCCGTTCTTTTTTTCCCAAGGACCTGGTCTCACTCTTGCCATAACCATTCACGCTTCCGATAGCACAGAATGATCGAGCTATTGGCCGGAAGCCCCTTCCCTCCCCCCCCTTGCCCTTTTGATGAGAGATAGTTCTCGGTCCACCCCGCGACTTCGGTGGCTATCGCTTGCAGCATCGATTTGCGTCCCCCAGATGAATCCGGCACTCTTCCCCTTGTTACTTTTCCCCCTCGTCTCCTAGAAGCAAAATCCTCCCCCTCAGCAGCTATTTGACCCGACTCTCGAACCGAAAGTCTTTGGGCAAGATCAGGGTTCCCCTTTTCTTCATTGCCTACCTCCCGTCTCCTTCCCCCAACTTCGCAGGACATTTTTTTTTGTGGTTTCACCCGTGAAATGCGTAATGCCTCAGTGGTTTTTCAGGTGCCATCCCCCCCCCCTCATCGTCTTTATAGTCATTCCTATACCTCTACAACCGCGGTCCTCCATTGCGCGGAGCCCTTTCCTTTCCAAGGCCGACGGCTCCCCCTTCTTTACCGTCAAAAAGACAAGATTCTCCCTGAACCCGCCAGATGTTCCGCTTCTTCGGTGAAGGGTCATCTCGAGGTTGGACACTGGCGATACTTTTTTTTCTTGCTTTACGTAAATTACTTTCCCTAAAACGGCCCCCCCTCTTAAGAAGATCATAATCTCTGCCTCTCATATTGAATTGGTTACACATTTTCATGGTAGTCCCCCTCAATGGAGAGAAAAAGGTTTTTTTTTTCTGAAAAAACTCCCCTCCCCTTCTAGATGGCAGGTGCCTCGTAGGCTCCTTTTACAGATGTCCAGCCGGACGTTGAGGCTGACTTCTTCCGTACACAGACCGCAGCTTTCCCTCCCCGATATCCCTCTGTGGAAGAGTTGGCTTGATTTCGGCCGGGCCACTGACGACGCGAGTTTTTTTCCGGATTGTTCTCTTTCATTTCCCGCAGGCGAATCGACGTTTCAAAGTTACTTTTGTCTCAAATACTTGGCGCATCTATCAGTTTTATAAGTAAACCCTCCCATGATGCTCTCCAGCTTCCCCCCCCCGAGTCTTTCCTGGCGCGTACGGTACGCTCCTCTTTCCTTCGGTTTGGAAAAGTACAAAGTTCTCCTCCGATCCCTTTTCCCCTCAGGAGAGTCCGACCCGAATTATTGTGGAACAGACCTCATACCGCTAGACGTCCTGCTTGGCGGTATAGATAAGCATCCGATTCCCCCCTCCTGCGTCTTCGTTCAGAATCCAGGCCAAGCCACTCCTTCCTCCGGTTCCTGCCAAAAAAATTCGCTCGATTTGCCCTACCCTCTTCCCCCTCTATTCGTCTCCTCCTCGACAATTCGAGCTAGCCCCCCCCCCTGCACTAAATGAGTCCAACTGATGGGTCGAAGCCGGTGTCCCGGCTAAAATTTCCGATGTTTTTTTCCCTCCTTTCCTGTCTTAGATAGTCTACCTCCTCGCTCCCGTACACTCCACAAGCGTCCTCCCTTTTCGATCTTACATGACAGAAATGGACGTTCCCTCCTCGGTCAGCGATCCTTCACGGAGGGGGCGTCCCCCTGCCGGTCCCTCTCGAAAACTGTACCTCCCTTTTTGACAAATGCCTGACCCCCCAGAGTCATAAGAGATCGGTCTCCCTCCTCCGATTTCTTTTTCTCGTACGAAACTCTAAGCCCCCCCCCCCCCCATGACCCCGTATTTTCCCATCCCCCCGCCTGGTTACGTTAGTTCGATTGGCACCCGTGCCTCCCTATTCCCGTCCGCAAATGGACCTTTCCCTGATTTTCAAGGAAGGACTCCGCTTCTGCAGTGGCCACAAACTCACGACCCAGCCCTATCTCCTCCTCCGTTTTTTAGAGGAATTCATTTTTCTCGGTTGTCGTTTGTTCGGAAGAATTTCGTCATTCCTTGACAATATTACAGCTGCGTTGTATTGCGCAACGCCCGCCATCCCATCAGAACGTAACCAGCCCCTTCTGCGTTTCTTTGGTGGCATTTCTTTTTTTCTTACATTCTCTTCTTGCATAGTAATTAATCCTCCCTGCCCCCACTACTGTTTGCCCTGTTCGTTCTTTGTGAGGACGTTTTTTTCCGCCTTGGACTCGCCCTCCTCTCGTGGCCCTTCCCTCCGGGATGACTCCTTTTAATCTCTGGAGTAATCCCCTTCTTCAGAAACCCCTGTTCGACTCCTAGTGAGACTTTCTCTGTACGTAGTAGTACGAGCTCAAAGTCCGCGGGATAACATACGAGCGAGCGTCCCCCCCTCACCCTGAGTACAATTTTATCTCCGTCCAAAGTTCTCCAATAGAAAGTTAAATCTTACTAGGTTTCGGGGCCTGTTGTTTGACGAGTAGAATTGTAGAAGGAGCTGTCTCCCTTCTATTTTTTTTTTTCTCTTTCCTCTTCTCTACCCTTTTCTTGTGGGTGTTTCTAATCCGAGTCTCAGCCTTTCCTGACTCTGGCTTTTGCCTCCAACCTCACCTTCTTTTCCCTTTCCTCCTTCTCGATCGGCCTATCAGCACAGTCCGCGCGGTCTTTCTGTTGAGACCAGCTATCCCCTTTTCATTTTCCCTTCCCTCCCCCCGTACTGCTGCTGTTGTAGTGGTTTCAATGTTTACTTGTTCACCGTCCCTGCCTCTCCCCCCCGCCGCCTCTCGTCAAAATCCCGTCGGCTGTCCTCTTTTCCCCCCCTTCTCTTCCTTGAAAACCTGACTTACCTCGAACTGCCTTTTCTTTCATTGGACGTCCCTTTTTCGCTCCTGCCCGCGTCTAGACGTCGAGGGTCGCTGCATCACCGTCTTGAGTAACCCTTTCCCTCCGCGTACGCTGACGCCCCCCTCCCAATCGCAACCCGCGGCCAGAGATTTTTCTGCTTCCCTTAGGCGTTTTTAACCCCAAACTATCGTCCATCTCTGTCCCCTGGCCTTCCCTCTTGAGACGGCGCAGACGAGAAACCCGGCCCCTCGTAGCATCGTCTTCTGTCCCAACCCCCCGTTTTGTCTCTAAGTCCTTTCTCCTTCCGCTCTATCGCAAATGTGTGCCAAATTCCCCCCCCCTGCCCTCACTAATGCATTTAGAGCTGTCCAATATTAGACGTTTCTGCCCCCAAAGTTTCTTCCCTTCCGACATCTCCCCCCTTTTCCACCGCGAAGAATCGGCTACAGATATCCCACCCCCCGGCATAGTTTCATTGCTTGTCTGATATTGGTAGGTTTTCCCCACACATTCAGCCCTTCCTCCCATGATGTGCTACGGGTTCTTGAGCATAGTTAGGAACACGGCCCCTTTTTCTCTTCCTAGCGGTTTTTCTCCCTTTCTAAAGGCCGATGGCGTTGAACACCTTCCCCCCCAGAAAATTAAATGGTCAGGGCGCACCTTCGAGACCACCCCCCCCACTTTCCCCCTCGCTTGGCCAGTTGTCCTCCTGATGTCATATTAACCTCGCGACCCGCTTGCTGGCTTCGGTTTAGCATGTTCCCCTCCCTATTTCCTCTTCTTCGGACTGTTTGCATTTTCGATGCTTATTCTTTGACCGGTTTTTACTCTCGTCCGATTCGATGCGCTCCGTCTCTCCCCTTTTCTCTGAGTCTTTCCCCTTACCGACCTCTTTCCCTCATCCCCGCCAATGTTGCGATAGCGTGGGCAGCCTCAACGTTCGAGGCCCCCCTCTAGAATCTGAATGGTGCATTTCTTCTTGCTCCCATTAAATTGACCCCCCCCCCAACAGCCCCCTTGTGATCCGGCGCCGTATCGTCCTTCCCGCGTCGTGCTTGGTCGTTCCGTGCCTACATGGCCCCCCCGCGCTTTTCTATCTACACAAGTTGGCTTGGTGCCCCCCCTTTTCGATCTCCGCCGCCTTTGCTTGAGTCGTAATAAGTCCGACGTCCCTCCCCCCCTTCATTCGCCCTGACGGCGGCTCATCCGTCATAAGGGATTAGAACCTTTCCTGCTCAACCCTCCCCGTTTTAGCCCACCCCTCATTTTCGCTTCGATGTCACCAAACCTGTCAGCTCGTTCTTTCGATCGATTCTGCCGACCGCCGACCCCCATCGATCGTTCACCGCTCTCTGTCCCGGCCCAGGAAGACTGACGTGCCTTCTTGCGCATTCAGAGCGTACTTGAACTGTGTTTTCGCGCTTGTTCCCCTCCCCCTGCAGACGCGACCTCCTCCTCCCCCCCTTCTCAAATTTTCCCTTTACACGCTTCACGCTCAAGAGTACACTACCCTCTGAGTCAGGTCTCTACTATTCGCCTTCCTCTGAAACCCTTCTCCCGAATGGTTGTAGAACCCAGTCGAGCTTCGTAGAGGGAGTTCCCCCAAAGATTCTGACCCTCCCTCTTTCTCTTTTAAAGAACGAGATGCATAATCCAGAAGATCCTGCGTACTTCCGTTTACGAGTGTTTCTAAATTTCCACCTTCCCCTTTTCTTAATTAACCTTTCCCGATGAAAGGCAACGCTCCCGTGCCCTTTCCAGCTCTCTTATTTTCACGCTCTTGCCGTATTCTCCCCGTAGGATCTCGAATTCCCTTCCCCAGCTGATGCATTTCTGATCACCCCTTGGCGCCTCTCCTTTTCCGCCGTTTGCCCCCTTTCTCTCTCCCCTCTCTTTTATCTCGTTTTTTTTCTAGATATACGCAGGTCGACGCGTGGTCCCCCTATCTCCCTTTCCTCTCCAGGGTCTTGCTCCGCCAAAAGATTCGTGCGTTGCCTCTCTCTCGCTGAAGAGCGAGCAGCTCAGTCCTTTTGGTAATCTCGTTGCCCTTCTCCCCCCCGGCGGTGGTCTTTCCTTGATCGGCGCGTGAAGATCCACCCTCCAATTTACTCTCGGTGACAACTTTCGAGCCGCTTGATAGGGGAATAATCTCCGGTTTTTTCCCGAGAGTTCTTTTTCCCTCTAAGGCTAGGAGGGCCCGAGAACGCCCATGAGTCATCCCCTGCCCGCTCGTCAGCTTTTTCACACCTATTTCTCTCGCAGCCGCTCCCGACTTTCCGTCTTATTTATTGATTCTCTCCTCCTTGATGCTCGCAGAAGGATATCTGATATTTTAGCGTGAGCCCGGCCCAACGCACGGGAATTCCCCTCCAGATTCTTTTTTGCAAATTAGCCGTCAAGGCACCTCCCCACTTTTCCAATGACTCCTGCCGCACGTACCGTGCAATTCCCAGGTTCTTTTGGCTTGGTTTTTCCGTTCCCCTATCTGAAGCTCTGTTCCCTATGTTGTCTTGTCCCCCGCAGACCTCTCGTCTAGCACGTAAGACGATCTTCCCCCTTCTCGTATATCTCTCCAGTTTATTTTCCGACTGTTGTGGTCTCGGTTTTTCGAAAGCCCAGGCATGACCTCTACGGGATGCACCTTCAGCGACCTGAGTTATCGGTGAGTCCTTGCAGGTCTCTGCTAGAATTTCTTACCTTCGAGACCCCTTATCACAGGCCTCCCACTTTCCTGTCAGTCGACTGCTCCTACTGGCCTTCCAGTCTCTGCACCCCCCTCCGGCCGCTCCTTTCAACTTTTTCCCCTCTTGGACTGGCATATGAATGATGTTTTGGTCAGGGATGCGCACCTTTTTGACTTGAATACACCCCTTTCCCCTCCTTCGTCGGAGAACCTACGCACCCCCACCGTCGTTACCGCCCCAGAACCCCCCAACCGCCCTACCTGACCCCCTCTTCCGCCACCCCCCAATACCCCACACGCCACGCCCCCCCCCCCAGATGTCCCTTTCGCAAGTTTCTTGTTTTTGTAGTTCGTCACGAGAAACGCGCCTCCGACGAGGCTGTTCGCTGCCAGCGATTTTTCGGCCTATGAATCCTTTGACAGAGGACCAGTTTGACTGCTCTCAGACCCCTCCCTCCCTACCCCAAAAATATTTCACCCAGCTACATTAATGAGATCTCCCCCTGGGAAGATTCCTTTTCTCCCCCCCGAGCAGGGTCCCTTTCCCTCAGATGCATCTAACCCTTTGAGATATAAAGGTACCCCGTATGTCCCTTTCCCCCCCTCCCCGCTCCTCCCTTTTATGAATGGTCTGGGTAATGTTACAGTCCCCCCCAAGCCAGTTCTAACCGGACTGACCACTCCGGTATCTCAACCCTTCCTTGTCCGACCTCAGGCGCCCAGTAGACACCTGGGAAATGACGCCGTGGATGTCTACCACTCTCTCCCTGCAATCGACCTATGTCACGCTGGCTGGTGATATAGAGGCGGCTTCGTACGGTTGTCACCCCTGGCGATCTGTTTCCCTCTTGAGACCAACTGAGTTCCGTCCCAAGCCTTTTCCCCAGGTACTCTAAGGTCTCTCTCCCTTGCGCTGGTCGTGTTCTCGCCTCACCTTTGTAAAATGAGTGGCTGACGAAAAATTTTTTGTTTTCTCACCTCCCCCCCATATAGACGACTATGTCGTTGTGCCTCTCGCCAGGCTCTAGTCATCTCACCCGCCAGTTACTGAACTCTTTTTCAGTGAGGGCTCCTCCTTTTTAGCCGACGACTTCCTTTAAAGAATACTACCCCCCCCTTTTCTATGCCCAGCGATTTGAGCGTGTCTGGATTAAATTCTGAAGCTGGTATATCATCCTTTGGATCCAAGGCTTTGCATTGCTCATTGAAAAGGACGGAGCTATTTTTCCCCTCCTGTTTAGACCTACGTTCCATGTGAGCATACAGATCCTGCTTGCATTCTCCTTTTCAATACTCCAACCCCCCCCCCCTTCCCTCAGTGAGCCGCTTTGTGCCGAGATTCATGTCTCTTATAAAGTTTGTCGAGTGATCCCAGTAAAACGGCCTACCTCCGTTACCCGAGTTGGCGTAAGTGCTCTCTTTGCTTTCTTAGGTGTGCGCAACAAAGCAGCCCCGACATCTGTAGCGTTCTCCCCACCTTCTTTCCCTCCATTTCTTTCCCTCGTCAATCAGCCACTTTCGCCCGGTCTGACGACCACCAACAATCCTCCGCTCGATTCTCTCCCAACTCTTACCGATCCTCTCCTTCGAAAGTCGAGCAACCACTGACTTAGCTAGGTGAACCTTCTGGCCCTTCTTTCTCCCGTCCTGCCCCGTGCCCGGAAATTCCCTTTGGATGGCGTAGCCTCTGTTTCGCGCGCCTCTCTTTCTTCCCCTCCCCCCGCCGCCTCAAGCAAGATCGACACTCGTCTCCTCACGAGCTCGCCCCACTTGACCCGTTTTTACCGGCCACAGCCTCCCTCGAGGACCTCCAGCTCCGAATCGCGCCGCATTACCCCTTTGGCCTCAGCGAAAAATGCCTTTAACTTTCAAAATCAGATCCGCACGTATCCTCGAGTTCGATGCATTACTGACGAGTGTCCTTTCTCTTCCATGTCCCGAAGACAAACGGCAAAACGTGTCCCCCCATAAAGCTCGTTCGGTCCTGCCGCACCTGCCTCCCTTTCGCCCTTTCCTCCTGAACTTTGGCCTCTCTCCCCGGAAGGAACTCCCGCTATGAAGAACAACTCCACCATGTTTCCCAGG
>Ga0179593_1487086_pt1 | contig 11246 bp, 14 predicted proteins | sample CZODoug2_1_08_16_FD_185931 | JGI IMG/M metagenome (GOLD analysis project Ga0179593, IMG submission 185931) | Vadose zone soil fungal communities from Angelo Coast Range Reserve, California, USA - CZODoug2_1_08_16fungal (PacBio error correction) | ecosystem: Environmental > Terrestrial > Soil >... | reverse complement strand
AGATAGAAAGTAAGACACATCCTCCCCTTCTCCCTTTATTTTCAGGTTTTCTTTTGGGTTTGGGTTTTATGAAAATATGGCCCTCTTCAAGTTCTGAGTCAACTTCCCTGGGTGGAAAGGGGCTCCTTCTTGTCCTTCAAGTGTGCGCCCCCAAAGGGGGTTCCGAGGGTAGGCTAGGGGAAAAGGCTCCTCAAGCGTAAATTGTTAAAAACAGCCCGGACACAACCAAACTCTCCCAAACACAAAAACCCCCCCCAACGAACACACCAACCAAACCAACAACACAACCAACAAAAATCAAACCCCACACCCCCCCCAAACCCAACTTATCCCCTCCCACACTACCACACCACCAACCCACCCCCCCCTAAAACCCCCCCACACAAAAAACAACCCCCCCCCCCCCCACCTACCACCCCCGCCACGAACCCCGAACAAAAAACCCCCCCAGACACCACTCCAACCACGCACCAAAACACCCCTCCCAACCCCAACAAAACCAACCCGAAAACACAGCCCCCACACCCAACCCCCCGAATACAACAACCCCATCATAACTCATGAAACCACGTCTCTCAAAAAACACCGCCTACCCACCACACACCCCCCCAAAACAAACAACCCTAGCCCCACCCCAACACCCACGCCCTACCACCAACCCCCCCCCCAAAAAACATCTTTCCCCCCCACGTCCAAACCACGGATAAACCCGCACCCCCCCCCCAACCAACCCCCAACCCAACACAAAAAACCTCACAAAACCCTTCGCCCCCCCCAAAACCCAACAAAGACCACCCACATCTCAACAAACCAAAAAATACCAACAAACCCACCCACACCCCCCGAAACAACCGCAAAACCCCCCACAACCCAAACCCCCCCCTCACAAAATCCCAAAAAAACACTACCCCCCCAACAACAACCAAAACCCCGCCCAAAACAAAACCCCCCAAACACACACCACCAACCGCACATACCAGCCCCAACAACAATACCCCACTCCAACAAACCCCCCCGTACAAAAAACCAACACCCTCCAAACTCACCCCTCAAAACCCCCACAACAATCTGCCCCACAGAAACCACACTCAAAAACTCGCCCGAGCCAACCCCAAACACACCACACCACAACAACACCACACCAAACCAAAAACCCAAAAAAACACCCCAACACCCGCAAACACCCACACTCTCCCACCCCAAAATACAACCCCCCCAAAAAACCAACCCCCCCCCCCCCCCATTAACCTCTCCCTCTACCAACCCCCCAACACACCCAAAACCCTCACCCCCCAAAACCCCCCCCCCCCCCCCCCCCCCCCCCCCCCCAACCCCCCCCCCCCAAACCCCCCCCCCCCCCCCCCCCCCCCCCCCCCCCCCCCCCCCCCCCCCCCCCCCCCCCCCCATACGAGTACTGGCACCCCTCCCTTTTCCCCCCTTTTCCACTTCCCTCGCAGAGGTCTTCCCCGCTTTTTCCCTTTCTTCTTGCTTTCGTCTCCGGATTAAACCCGACGGTAGACGCCTGTTTCCACCAAACTCTCACTCTCATCGATTTTTTTTTTCTCTTTTCTTTTGTAGTCCGCCGCTTCCCCCTTTTTGTCCTGTTTACCTTCTCTGCGGGGTCACAAAAGGTTGCTGTCCCTGGATCATTCAGACTGGTGGTCTGACCCCCCCCCTGACTTTGTCTTCCAGACCTGGTTCTTGGTACTTCTTCTCCGCTTTTCCCGGAACCGGTGTGGAAAACCGGTTTGCTCCCATCTTTTCGAGTTAGTTTCTTTTGAAGTGATTCTCCCTTTCTGACGGTCCCAATGGCGTGGTGTGCGGGAATACCCTCAAAAAAACAGGTCCGCTCCGTTTTTTTGGCCGCGCCCACTCCATACTTCGACGACCTGCCTCCTATCTTCGGATGCGGCTTTCGCGTTTAGTGATATATTCTTTTTTTACGTAGTTATCTTTCAGATTAAGGATTCCCTCCCTCTTCTCCTACCTGGTCAAGTTCTTATCCATTCGATTCCGGTGTCTCTGCGCTTCCGTTTCATTCTAATTCCGATGTTGCCGCTTCGCCTCTTGGTTCCTTTGCCTCTGCAGTTTCCACGTTAAATCTTTTCATTTTCCTGCACCCCACTACATGACTTCCCTCTCCGGAATAATGTTCCTCCTTATCTCTCTCGGCAAGCTCTTGAACATCGACCTTTTTCTTCCCCCTTTCGACCCTCAGTTTTAAGTCACCTTCTTTTCCCCCCCTTCCCTTAGCCATCGGGCAAACCCTTTTCCCCCCCTCCTCTAAATAATCTCGGCCCCGTCTCCCTTTTTCTCTTCGTTCAAAGCAACTATCTCTTTTTTTCCGATACCTTCTACGAATCCATCCCTCTCAGCGCCAAAAAATCTGCCCCTTTCATCCCCCTGCCACAGATTCGTCCTCCCCAGATGCAAAGGCCTCCGTTTCGTTCTTTCCTTATAGCGATTAAACAGTGATACATCGCCCCCTCCCTTCCTCTCCTCTTTAACAAATATTTGTTTGCACCTCCCTTCCTCAGCTCCTGACTCCGTTTTGCAAAAGATTCCCCCTTCCTTCTTACTGATTTTTCGGCCACTCTGTACGTTGTTTTCTTCTTTCTTTCATCACAAAACTATTGATTTTTTGACCCTTCCCCCCATTCGGATTGACGGGATAGAGCGCTCCCTCAGTTTTGGGTAAAAATTTTTTTTTTCATCCCCAATACCCCCTTTAACTTGATTATCCCTCTCCGCATCTAATCCGGATACTGAGATCGTGGGTGTCTGTGTCCCCTTTCGATGATCGGCACTTTACGTCGTCCCCTCTCTTTGCTTTCGGCACCGCGCAGGTACCTTCTCCTCTTCCAATTTTTTCCCCGATCTTTCCCTTCAGCGAAAGGATTGTTTTCTTCCCATCTTCATTCCGGTATTGTTTTCCTTCTCCCCCTGCTGTTTCGCACCTCCACCACTTTCCCCCACCCTCCCACCTCAGTTTTGCGCTCGAAGAGAGCTCTCCCTTCCCCCTTGAGTCGTAGCATACCACCCCCCTAGCGCTGTCCTCCCCCATCATTCTTCACCCAGCAGGAGACCCTCCCCCCCCTCTCTTCCTCCCGTCAAATGCAACACGATCCGCGCTAACTTCTTCATTCGCCTAACGCCGCATTTACTAGCAATTTCCCCATCCGATGCGAGCCTTTCAACAGATCCTTCCTTGTTTTTTTGTCTGTGCTATCGAATCGCCCCACGTTAAAGGTCATCTATTTTCTCTAATCGCGCGGGTAGGGAGATTTCCTCCCTTCTCTCTAGTCTTCGATTTTTTCCAATTTTTTCCCCTCTGCCCCTCTTCTCCAATTACTTGAAGCCTCCCCCCCCCCCCCACCCCCCCCCACCCACCCCCCCCCCCCCCCCCCCACCCACCCCCCCCCCCCCCCCCCCCCTCAAGGCTTTCCTTCCCTTTCTTCTTTTGGTAGGAAAGGAATCTCTTTGATTCTTCCCCTCCCGAACCCGTAGTTATTCCTTTTCCCCATCTCGGAAGGCTCAGTCCTCCAATGTCGTGTTTTTCGTAACCCTCTTGAGTCCCTTCCCCTCCCCTAGGTGGGCTGAGTTTTGGTCAACGCATCTACTCGTGAATATCTGAGTGGTAACCTGTTGTTTCTTGTGAGAGAATATTCCTTTTGTGTTTTCTTTTCCCCCAACGCAGCCTTTTTATGCAAGACTACGTTCGTCCTCCCAACACAAGACCCATTTGAGTTTTTTCCTTAACGCTTTTTATGCGCTGACTTTCTGCTCTCAATTTACAGGATGCTGTCCCTCCCCCAGGCCAGTCCATTTATTTTTTCCCTCCTTCCCTTTTTTTGCTTTTTTTCAGTTGTTCATTGGGCGTTCGGTCCTCCTGGTGCCGACTTTCGCGGTTTCCTCCAGAGAAAGTCCCATCGTCCCCTCTTTCGAATACGTCTGAGCTCTCCCTTTTTCATTTTTTTCTCTTTTTGCGTTCTTATCCACGTACGACCCCCCCTGTCCTTGCTTGAAGCTGGCTCGCATGATGCTCTCTCCTTTCGAGATTATTCAGTGCGTATGTTACGGCATTTTCTTCTCTCCGTCAAGCGGAATTTTTTTACTGTTTAGGGGCATTTTTCCTTTTTTTTGATTGTGTAATAATTCTTTATTTGTGGTTTTTTCTTGGTTTTTCTTAGAACGGTGGCATTTACGCATGTTTGTTATGCTGCCTTTTGCTTTTTTTAACAAGTTCCCCCCCTTCCGGGTTTTGATGTGAATGTTGGACAGGTGCGTTTCCTGGCTTCGTTTCGCCCATCCCTTTCACCAGTCCCCATGAACAACATTTTTTAAGGCGGATTGCTGATTTTCTTTCCAAGGTTTTGGGACAGCTTTTTCTTTTTCTTCTCGTTTATCGGTAAAGTTCTCGTTACTTTCAGGTGTTCTGCGGTGCCTTTTTTCACTTCAAGAATTGGCCCGAACCTTCCTTTCACCAGTGAAGCTATCTTTATTTTCCCCTTTCATTCTTACTCCGAGATGGTCGTTTCTCCTGGTTTTAAAGATTGTCAGTGTTTTTTTTTCCGCGGCCCGAGAACATTTTCCATATGTCCCCTTCCTTGCTTCCCGTCAATCCGGTTTAGCATTTTTCCCTTCTTTCTTAAATCAATTTTCGTCCACCCCCTATTTTATTATCACACGACTTTGGTTCCCCTTGTACATCCCCTCATGTCCGCATGGGATCTTTAGTTGTCTCTTTCTTACTGGGCGCTGGCAGGTTCCTTCACCTTTTTTCCGATCATTATTTCGTGCAGACTCTGGCGCATTTCCCTCTCCTCCCTATCGCCCCCCTCCTTTCTCATACACCTACCCCCCTGAAGAAGTTCTTTTTCCCCCTGACTTCCGGGTCCCTTTGTGACAGAGGCATTCTTTTTTCTGCTTCTTTCTTTGCGTGCTGTAGCATTCGGTCCGACCTGCATCTTTGCCCCTCAGTACTTTTTTCTTCCTTAGTAGGATGGAAGTCTTTTTGAGTGGAGTGTGGCTCGTTTTCTTTTTTTTTTTTTCCACCGAGCGTAACGTGTTGTTTTTCTTTCATCAGCTTAGAATTTCAATTTGCTTGCCGAGTTCTTTCCTTCCTACTCCTTACTTCTTCTCATGACCTGTGAATCCCTAATTCTTTTCCTTTTTTTATTACGATGACGCTGATTTTTTTTCCTGCCTTTCTTTCCTTTTTTGAATCGTTGCCCCAAATAGGGAGTTCCTTCCCTTCTTTCTCCTCCTCCCGTTACGACCCTTTCATCAGAAAGACGTGACCTTGATCGCTAACTTGTCACCGTTGTTTTCTTTTTTCCAATCCTATTTCGATAAATCCCTCCTGATCTCCCCCCCTCCCCCCCTACAAACGAGAAGGTCCTCCCCTTCCCCTCCTCTTCGCTTCATCTTATTTCCTCCCTTCTCTGTAACCCGTTGTGCTCTCCCTTTTTTGTTTTAGATTTGTTATATACTCTCCTTCTCCCCCGCCATTGGGGAAATCCCAAACTTTTTTGTACGAACGATTCAACCCCCCTCACCCCCTATTTGATCCCTTGAATTTCCGGTTCCTTTTCCCTTCTACTTTCTAGAAGAACTCATTTACTCTTGCTGACCCGATAACAGGTCTTGGAAGTAGGGTGTTTTCCATTCCGGAATCCCCACCATGTGTGTCCCCCCCCTTCCCCACCTCAGTTCCTCATCCCCTTTTGTTTGTTACCCCGCTCCCTTTTTTCCCTCCCAAAATGAGCAAGCCCTGGCCCCCTTCCCCCCCAAATTGACCCCCCAACGGGCTTCTTTTCTTGATTTTGGCTTTGTCGAAATCGTTTTAGCCTCAGCCCCCCAAGAAATAAGAGGTCCCTCGATGTGTACTATTTCCTCTCTGACCTGGGCTTCCTTCGTTGTGCACTGGCTTTTGTCTTTTTGATGTCAAAAAGTAGCTGGTACCTGTGAGAAGTCCTCTTTTCTCCCCTCCCCATACTTTCCGAGAGACTCCCCTTTAATAAGATTAGATTTTTATAGCTGTAAATGGCTTTCTCTGTTTGCCTTGGTTACAATTGGCCTTTGATCTTTTTCATATTTCCTTCATCCTTTCTTTTGATTTCCGCAGGAGAGGTCTTTTCCCTTTTTTCAGTCCTTTGCGATAGAGAGATAGCTCTCTTCTTCCTCCCTTTTTTTCTTTTTGATAGAGAATTAGTTTTTACAACCCCCCCTCCTCCTCTTCGTGCTCCTTTTCCTTTTTCCTCATTGATCCTTTTGATATCTTTTCCCCCTCTCCCCCATCTAGATCCCCCCTTCCCCTGTGCGGCCCCCCTTTTCCCTCATCCTTGGCGTCTCCATCTTATTATAAACATTTAAATCACATTTTTTTTTTTTCCCACTCTTTTGATTCCTGAATCTCAATTTCTTCCCCTTTTACTTGTTTTCATGAACAATAACCCCCAGAGGCACATTTCCCATCCTTTCACGCCAGTGTACCCCCTCTCCTCTTCCCTCAGATCCCGAGAGCTTGGAGTCGGTCCTTCAACACATAAAGGTTCCCATCCACTTCTCACGATAATCGGTTGGTTTTCTATTTTCCTTTTTTTTGTAGTCCGACTGCAATTGTCACTTTTGGATTCCCCCCTCTTTTGCTTCGGGAAAACCGATGAGACCTTTTCACTTTCACCCTTTTTGATTCCTGCCCAAAACAAGGTTCCCCTACTTTTGATCTTTTGGGTTCTGACGATGAGGTTGATCTATTTCCAGGTGACTTTCCCCTCCCTTTCTCATATATGTCGAGGCAGCTGGTTCGTGTCAGAATTTTCTATTTCCCCATGGCTCTTCTTCATCGTAACCCAACACCCTTTCGCTACAGCTTGTGGGGACGCCCGTTTTCCAATACTTAATAGTTCTCCTCAATTAGTAGTTTCTTTCCCGGCTGGTTTCTCCTCGTTAGATTTTCTTTTTTTCTTCCCGGAGTTGAACGAGCTTCAAACCCTCATTTCCCTTCTTACTTCCCTTTTTAAGTCGATGTTAGACTTTTCCCTTTTGTAATCCCCGGTGGAATTCTGATCCATCTCTTTTTCCTTCCTCTTTCTTGGTCCTTTGACGATGCTCCATACCCCCCTCCTCTTTCTTCTTCCACCAATTCATATTGCCTATTCCAGATAGTGTTTTCTTCCTTTCTATAGTTCAGGCCCCTACGACGCACGGCATCCTCTTTCAACCTTCTTCCCTTCTCCCCTCCCGCAACCCGGACCAATTGTATTTTCCCCCTCCCCCGCCCACTGCACACCTTTGCCCCCTCCTCCTAAACCTTCATCGAGGTCGGGTAGCTTCCTTTCCCCCGACACTTCTACGTTCTTCAGGCCCTTTTTTACCCCGCAGCGAGACTGACCTCCGCCTCCCCCAAATCTGGAAAATGCAAGTCATTCCCTTTCCTCCCCTGATGCCACCAGGATGCTCGTTTTTCCCCCTAGCCCATCTTTCCCCCTTCTCAAATCGCGCCCGAAGTTTCCCCGTCTTTTGTGCAAAACGCCCCCCAGCTCCTTCTGTGGATTCCAACCGAGAGCACTTTCCTCCTTTACTTCTTATTAGAATATTGCAACCCAATTGTTCCGCTTCTCTTCCTCTTTTTCACCCAACTCTGTTTTTGACGATTAAACAATTCCTTTTTCCTTTTTATCGGCCGCAATTTTGGTGGTTTGTCAACTTTTCTCCTTTTCCCCCCCCAGCACCCCTATTTTGATATTCCTTCCCTCCAGCGCCCTCTGATCTTTCTTTCTTATACTTTCTTTTGTAGTGCAAACTCTCCGATGCGTCAATTTTCCCTCCTTCCTTCAGCAGCCGAAGAAGACAGCCCCTTTCTTTCCTCCCGCCAACGAAACCTCATCCCGACACTCCTCTCCTTGAATGATGCGCCGTCCACCCCATCTAACCGTTTTCCGTTTGTTCTTTGCATGCACCCGATGGCGCTTAAACCCTCCCTTTCCCCTTCACACGAAGTTTCTGCCGGGATGTGCCTCGTCGTTGCATCAATCCGCTACTTTTCCTTTCCTACTCAGACACCTATTTTAGAGTTCTTCCCTTCCCCCCTCATCGCCCCTAACCCAAGCAGGCTAAGGAGACATTACCATCACTTTGTTTACGTCCCTACGTAATGCACCAGAGCTTGCCCTCTCCTCCCCTGCTTCCTTAGCCTCGCCTTGAAGCGTCTTCCTTCCCACTGCGCTCCTCCCACTATACTTGAGACATCTTTCCCCAAGCCGTCCTTGGTTTTTACGACTTTTTCCCCCCCTCCCCCATTTAAATTAACAGAGGCTGTCCTTCCCCCTTTCGGTCTGATTATATCTTTCCATTGGTTCGTCGTCTGCTTTTCCAACCCCTCTCCAGACCTGCTCCAGTATTAGCCGCCCAGATTGACCCACCTTTTCTCTCCTCCCGTTCAAAAAGGAAGGATTCTCAAAGTTCCGCCTTTTGGGGTTATGGCCAGGACCCGATTCCCCCCCTTTATCCCCGCGGTCCCGAAACGTAGCCCTCTTCCCTTTTCCTTTTTTAGTAAATGTCCTTCTCCTCTGTACCCTAGTGTTGTATATACCTACGTCTCGAGCCGAAACCCTCCCTGGTTTTTTTTTTTTTTCTTTTTTAGTTTTTGTCTTTTTTTGCCCCGAAACAGAACGTGAATTATCTCTTTCCCCTTCCCCTCACCCGTGTTGATTGTGCTTCTGTTCGATATATTCACTATTTTTTTGGTGCTTGTTTGCCCCCTCCGACATCGATTTCCCCAATAGCTACTTTTCTTTTTTCGCCAACACGACTGATGGAGCCCCCTTTTTTTTCTGACACAAAGCAGGGACTAGCTCCCGTTTGCCTCGGGCTCAAGCGAACAGCGATTTCTTTTAAGCCCCCCCCCTTGTGTCTCCTTGTTTTTATTTTCTGGTGGAGTGCTGCTTCAGTCGCGTTCTCCTATTGGGACGGACGAGGTTTGAGTTAATTTTTCCGCGGCGAATTGGACCAAGACTCTTTCGCACCGAACGCCACCTATTTTACCCCCGAATTAGAGTTCTGGATCGTTTTTCCTCTTTGTGAATTCGAGTGGAACATCTTTCCCCCCCCCCACACCACGGTACGGCCTGTTGAAGCTGGTTTTTTCTTATGCGCTCCCAGTCGGATTCGCTTCAGTGGGTTTTTATTTGCTCCTAGGCAGGTAGTCTAGTGAAGATCTTTTTTCTCTTTTTCTGGGTCAATCGGTGATTCCATGTACTCTTATCTCTTTTTCTTTTTGAGTATTCTTTTTTTCTGTTTCTTGCCTATAACTCGTGTGGCGATGCCTTTCCTCCCCCCCATGCTTTTTTGATGCTGCGACCGTGAATCCAACTTTCCCCTACTTTGTTTGAAGTTGGTCAGGTGCGTGTGGAGTCTTGGGTTACCCTGATTTTAGTCGACAACCCTTAGGAGGATGTCTTTTTTCCTTTACGTGTCAGCAATGCATTTCAGTTTTGTTCTCCTGCTCGGAAAGTTCGCGTCCTTTCTTTAATTTAAAGGAGGCTGCTTCTCGTCCGGAACCGAGGCTTCTTTTTCCTCCCCTTTCACCTTGCGACTCTCTTCCTATATTCCACTTTCATATCACGACATCCTCCCTGCTGCGCTGCTTCCGCTTTATAAATATCGGATTAATCTGTTTTGATGTTTTTGGTCCGCGTTCCTTCAGTTTAACCCATCTGCAAAATTCGCGCGAAAAACCCAGAAAACAACCCCCAACCACAAAACAAAACCCACCCACACCAAAAAACAATATTCCCAAACGAGGTTCTCCTTGTTGATTTGTCGCAATACATCGTTGGTAGGCAAATGAGAGAAGTCCATTCATTTTTCCAAGTCGTCCCGAAGGACCCCAACGCCATTTTTTCTTTCGTTGGAACCACGGATCTTTGCTTTGGCTTTTCGCCACCAGATCATTATTCGGCCCTCGATTCCCGCGCCTTGATCATCTATATTCCCGTTCTCCCCTTCATGACTTTGCTCTGGTCTAATCGGCATGGGGATGAATCCTTGTGTCCACTCTTTGAAGTTCTTTTTCGTCGCTCTTATGAATGATCGGTCTTCTGATAGCCATTTCTTTTTACGCCCGCGAACCTTAGAACCCTAGAAGATCTTTTTTCTTTTCTTTTTCTTTGTTCTTCCCCTTGGCTTTGCTCGCGTTCTTTGTAACGTCTTTTTTCCGGTTTGCGTTGATTGCTTTAGATTCCATATCTTCGGCGTATTCAGGACCTATCCGAATTGGACCTTTTGGTCCGCGATCACTTCCCTCCCCTACCGGGTTTGAGACGATGACGATTCCCGTTTTTTCGCATGTCAACGGACCCGGCTTTTCCTCTCCCCAGGCAAATTCTTTTTATCTCCCGGCCCACTCCTTTCAGAGTTACACCCTCTCCGGGCCGGGAAAATTTCCCAGCTTGACCGGAAGGCACGTTCTTTTGTCGTATGCGTTCAACTCTGTTTTTGTCGATAACTAGAAAACGATCCTTCCCCCTCGCCAACCGTGGAAGCTCTTATCTATCTTCTTTTTCTTGCTTGGAATTAGGTCGCGTTTCCTTCCTTTTTTCCCCCGATTGAGCTCCATGTGTTTTTTCGTTTGGCCTTCCCTCAGCCCCCGCCGGTTTTGTACCTTCCCTTTTTGACGACTTCAACACGCCCCCCCTCTTTTCTCCAGTTGAATTTCCCCCCATGTCATCTGATCCGCGAATAGTGCTACTCCTTGTTGGCAGACCCTTTTGTGGGAGTTACTGTTTCCTCCCAACTGGTTTGACATGTCCTGAAGTCCTCCTTTTTTTTTACCGCGCTACATGGTAAGCAAACCAAATCTGTCGTCGGCCTACCCCCCCCCTTTCCTCCCCCGTTTGCTGTGAGCCCTTTTTTTGGCTAGGAGTCATTTTTCTTCCGGGAGAAATCATATTTTCTCCTTTTGGACCTATGCGAGGCTTGTCCTGGGCGTCGTCCAATGTGTGTCCTGCTTTTGTGATTTTTTGCTTCAGTAGCTGGCCTTGGAGGATGTCCTTTCCGTCCCGCTTAGAAGCAAACTCTCTCCTCACTTTTCCCTGGACCATCTGAGGTCTCCCATCGCGTCGTACATGGATGGCAGCACATGTTCCTGGTTTCCAGTCATTTTTCTATTTTCCCCTATATCCTAAGGAAGTCTTTCGTTGTTTTTCCAAATGAATTTTTTCCCTGTTTGGGTTTTCTTTCAT
>Ga0179593_1433602_pt1 | contig 11246 bp, 18 predicted proteins | sample CZODoug2_1_08_16_FD_185931 | JGI IMG/M metagenome (GOLD analysis project Ga0179593, IMG submission 185931) | Vadose zone soil fungal communities from Angelo Coast Range Reserve, California, USA - CZODoug2_1_08_16fungal (PacBio error correction) | ecosystem: Environmental > Terrestrial > Soil >... | reverse complement strand
ACTTGCCTCCACATCGGTCGACTTTATCGCTCTTGCTCCCGGCAGTCCCCGACTTCTACTTCCCCTCCATCCTCTTGCTTTTTTTTTTTCCCGGGCCCGCCTTATGCGCAGACCTGCCTGATTTTTTCCCCCTCCCGGTCGACCCACCTCCCATTCCTCTTGTTGTGCGGTTCATCCTTTTCATTTTTTCTCTACTTCGGACGCCCTTTTTTCGCGGACTTCGCATACTTTCTAGAGTCATTCCCCCTTGCTGCACTTGATCAGGTGTGCATGGTCTTGTTCCCCACGTTTCTGGCGATGAGTTTGCGTGGGCCGCGGGTCTTTTATCTTTGCCTTTTTTTCTTTTGACGTCTCTTCCCCTTCTTGATTTCTTTGGTTTTGTCCCCCGAAGGGGGTTCGCTCGTGTTTTTTTCGGTCTGCTGCCCTGCACTCTGTGTTTTTTTCACCCAGCTTCGATCGTCCATTTAGACCCTTCCCGGGTCCCAGACCCGCCCGGTTCTCCCACCCCCAGCACTTTGCTGAAGACTGTTCCCAGTAAACCCTGTCCCCCCTGATATAATTGGTTTTTTTCGCGTTTCCTTGGGTATTAGTCTTTTTTTGTTTCGCCCGTCCACTGAGCACATTTGCATTCTCAAGCCACCTTCCCCTCCACTGATGCTTCCGACAATGTGCTTTACACCGCTGCCGATCGCGACCCTTTTTGATTACCCAGCCGTTCTCACTCCGTTGCAACCCTTCTCGAGTTTATAATCTTCGAGAATCCTACGACACATTTGCTTTTTTCTGATTGCACTATGTTTCCGTCATTTCCCCCCCTGTCGCCGCATTGCTGTCCTCCTCCGTTTGGGCGCCGCTTTTTTTTCCCCTAAATACGATGGTGTCTTTTATAATTTTGGCCCTCCCCTGGGAGCGGCTCGTAACCCTTCTTATCCCCCTTTGATGCGCGCTCTTTTCTCTGTGTCCCCTCGGTGTCCCCCTCACCGCCTTGCGCTTGGGTCGCGCCGTTTTTTGGCCACTGTCCCTCCGTGTTTTCGTTTCCCCCCCCTCCCTCAAGTAGGCTGCCGCCAGTTTTTTTTTTTTTGTTCTCGTGTTCTCACCTCTTCGGGACCCTTTGCCTTCTGTCCTTTCGCCTTTCACCCACCTCGCTTAAGGCCTTTTTGCCTGTCCCCGTCGAGGTAGTTCTGGTTTTTAAGTTGTTTTCCTGCCCCTGCGCCCCTTTTCGCCAATCGTGGTCTTGGCCCTGAAATCCCTCCCTTCTCCGAATCCCCGGGAGCTTTTTCGGGGTCCTCCACAGTGATTCTTTGTTCCTTTTCCCCTCCTTGGCTTTCAGAGGCCCCCCTCTTTTGTCGCTTGCTGTGCTTGATAACCACGTCGTCAAAACCTTTCGTTATCCCCTTGTGTGCAGCTCCTTTGCCTTGATCGACAACTCTGGCCCCTGCTGAACTTCCTTCTTGGTGGTCCGTCAGACTGCCGATAATTTTGTATCGACCCACCCCCCCCCCCCCCCCCTAATGGAGTTTTTTTGCCGTTTTTTTGTTTGAACGCCTTCCCCGCGTCCCCTTTTCTCCTTCTTTCGTGCACCTAGTCGTTCATTTTAGTGCGACACTCCTTCAGCGGGAAACTTGCTCCCTGTTTCCCCTTTGCCATATTCTTGCTTTTTCTCGAATAGCGGTCCGGCCCCCTTCCTCCCGCTGCCTTTCCGTCCCCTTCGGCCGTTGCTTGCGACTTTCGTACTTCAACGTGTCTTTCCCTGCTCTGCTCTGGTTTTTTTTTTTTTTCCTGGTACTCAAGATGCTTCCCTTTTTTCCCCTTTTTTGTATGTTGAGATCCTTGGTCCCCATCCTTGGAGCCGACTAATGACGTGTTGTACGTACCCTGCCCCACTTGCGACCCAAGTTTGACCATCCGTAGGTCCCGGCTTTTATTGTTTTTTTTTTTGCACCCGTTTTTTTCTCATCGTTGATGAACCTCCCTGTTTGCTTGCTTCCCTTTTTTGCCCCGACGTCCCCTGGAGGTGGGTGTCCGCCGACCCTTTTAACCGCGGGGCCGTTCAGTGACGACACTTGAGGTCTTGGACGCGGCCTTCCCTTTGGCCTGCCTTCAAACTTTTCCTTGTTTTCTTTTTTCTCTAATTTTTCCCCGCATCCCGCCACTTTGTCAGTTAAGCGGTTTCGGACCTTCCCTTAGGAAGTTTTTCTGACCGACCGTTTTTTCCTCCCCCCTCAGGTTTCCTCACGTTTTTCTTTAGTTCTTTTCTCTTTCCTCTTGACGTTTTTGTCCCTTCCCGCGCCCCAAATTTTCTCGACCCCTGGCCTTTTCACACTTTCTTTGTCCTTGGAGCGCTTTTTTTTCCCCTCCCCCTATTGCGCTTTATCTTGTCGGAAGGCGTTTCTTCCTGTGAATTCTTTTCGTGCCCATGGTTTGTCCGTATCCCCTTGTCCCCGTGGTAAGGCCCAGCTCCCTCCTCACCGGCAGGTCATGAGTTTTGCGCCATTCCATCGATAACTCCAGGCCTTACCTTTCCCCCCACCCCTTTTCAACTTCTTTCATGTGTACCCTCAACCCCCGGAGGTTGTCACTCTTTTCCCCCCCCAACCCCCCCGTTTTTCTTTGCGCGCAACACCCAAGGTTTATATTACACCCGTGCCCCTGATGCTGGCGCTCTTATTGAGGCATTTGTGCTTACTTCCCTCTCCATCGTGTTCACGCCCCCCCCTATTCACCCTTTTATTTAGTGGTCCTGGAGGTTTCTTTTCCCCCTTTTTTTCGAAGATTAGGACCCTTCGGTTTCTGCCTTTTTTTTTCGTGGGGGGGGGCTGTCTTGCATCTCGGGCGGCGCCCCAATTGGTCCCGTCTCGGGTTCCTGCAGGCCGTGTGAGCTTGAGATTTCCCCTTGACTCTCTTCCTCCTGCTTGCGCGTCTGGGAGCGGCCAGCGATTTTTTTTTTTCCCTTCTTGGCTGGTACCGGACCTCTTCCCCCCCCGTCATCATTTCTTTCGGCCCCCCAGCTGTGCTTCTTTTCCCCGTTCAACCCCTCTCAGTTTCTGATATTGTCCTTTCCCCCTGCGGGACGAGTGCTGACCCCCCCCACTCACGTCCCCTTCCCCATTTTTTTTTTTTTATTCACCCTCTTTCATCTGGCAAGTCGGTTTTTGTCTACCCATTGTCCCCTTCTTGTTTTTTTTCCCCCTTTTTTGGGGACTTTTTTTCTCACGCTTCGACGAGGTTTCTGAAATTCCCCCCCTCCTTTAGTGCAGGTTTTTGCCAAGCGCGCCATTGCCCTTCTTGTTGCCAAATACTGGTTATCGACGTCTCATTCGCGGGCTTTTTTTAAATATTTTTACGATCCTCCCTTGCCTCCTTCCGAACTTTTCATCGTTTTGCCCAGATTCTGTTGGGGTGACGCGAACTACGGCTCCCTTTGCCTGTCCCCGGTTTTCCCCCAATTTTTCCCCTCCCCATGTGGGCCGTTGTTTTCTAGTTCGTCGTTTGCCGAGGGGCGTTCTTTTTTTTCTGCCCACGTTCACTTCTAATGTCCTTATTCCTTTCTGCCCCCCTTGTTCTTGCCTTTTTTTTCTGGTTATCGCTCCCCCCCTTTTTTCGGGCCACCCAACCTAATCCTTTTGCTGCTCTGTCGCTGACTTTCTTCTTTTTTTCCAGCGACGAGTACTTTAACACTTTTTTTCTGAGTTTCTCGTCCCCCTAAGGCGTTGTTACCTGCTTCTTCCTTCTCTATTTTTCCCCTCCGTTGTTGTGTTTGATCTCTACATCGCGGCCCCCCCGTCTGCCCCGGTTTTTTTCCGCTCCGCGGACGCTCCCCACTTCTATTCCCTACTGCGAACTGCCGTTTGACTGGACCGGTCTTATTTAGTCCTCTTTCTTCCTTTTGTTTTTGGCCTCCTGATGCACACAAATCTCCCTCCGCAATTTTGGTCTTTTGTACCCCTCTTATCACCTCATGTGCCGAGTGCAGGTCCGTTTTTTCTTTCCGGGTCGGCGTCCTTTTCCCTCCTAGTCTAGTATCCGTGGCTGGGGTGCATTTTTTTTCTCCCGTCTTTGTCGTATCTTTTCCCACCGACCCGTTTTCCTTGAAGAGGTACTTTTCCGCGTGGGCTCCTTGCGCCTATTTGACCCCCTTGTTTACACAATGATTTCTTCTGTACCAGTATTTTGTCGAAGGGTCACTATTGCGCCGTTTTTTGTCTGCGTTTTGCCCCCCACTCGCTGATTACCCCCCCCACATCTTCTTTGACCCTCCCTTTCTGAACAGCACTTTCCGCGCCAGGTTCTTACACACTCACCTTGCATTCCTCAAGTACGGCACCCCCCCCAAATGGAGGCCCTTTTTCATTGTGTTTGTTCAACTTTTAAGTTACGTGACAGATCGTTCTGACCCCGACACCTTTGCTTAGGCAGTTTGTCCCCCATTTGATTTGTCGCGCGACGGCCCGGGACCGATCTTCCGAATACTTTTCCCGGCCCAAGCTTCTCTGACCCAGCATCAAGCTTCTTCCCTGTTTCTCGGCCATCTTTTCATAGTTTTTCGAGAGCTCCCTGTCCTCGCCCGACCTATCCCCTCCTCTCCTCTGCCCCCCACCCTGCCCTTGCCGCCCTTTGATTTGCGCAGCCGTACGCCGCCCCCCCACCTGACTGACCGGCTATTTTCTTGGAGCGATTTTCTCGGCTCACAAGTACTCCTCTAGTATCAGCAGCACCCCTCTTGCCGCGCTCCTTGCAGTGAAGCGTTTTTCTCTTTCGGTCGTTTTCTGTTTCCTGCCTCTTGGCCTCGGTTTCGTCATCCCCTGCTAAAGGATTTGTCGGTGTCCCCAAGCGGCTTTTCTAGTGTTTTTGCTTGCTTCACCCGATTCACAGTTTTCGCGATTCCGGTCCGAGGTAACCTCCCCCTCCTATCAAGGCCCCGCCTTTCCTCCGCTTTTCGTAATGACTAAGGCTTTTCGCAGCCTGCCCTATTGCAGCGCCCCAGCGTCCCTCCCCTCCCCCGCTACCGTTTTCCCATCCTTTTTCCTTGGCTTTCGTGCCCGGGCCCTTTATGTCTTTTTTTTTTGGAATCTTTTTGGGTCAGAGGGCCCCCCAAGGTTTTTCTTTCTTTTTAAGCGCAACCTTTTGCCCCGTCACCCCTTTTAGGAACCGGTTCGTTTTTTTTTTTAAGTACTTACTCCTGTTGCTTCCGAGAATTTCTTTCTGCGAACTGCTCTGGTTTCCCCCTGTGCCGGCTCTCTATACCATATCGTTGCCCCTCCGTTGCCTTTCCTTCCCCCCAGCAGTTTTGCATTTTTTTCCCCTGTCGTGTATTCGGACCCCCCTCTGGTAAGCCGTTATATGGCCGACCTTATACGGGCCTTTCACAACCGGCGGGTTTCAGCTTCCGTTTGAGTGCTCTCCGATCGCGATGCGGGGCTCCCCACTTTCGCCTTCTTCTCGGCTTCCCGGATGGAACATGTTTTCCCCCCCCCCCTTAGCCTGTTTCGTTTCAGACTTCAACGCATCTCCTTGTGGCGGATGTGGTTAGCCCCCCCTGATTTTCTCTTTTCCTCTCCCCCCCGTTTTTTTTTTGTTAGTAAATCTTTGTCTTACCTCCTCCTCAGTTTCCCGCCTGCTGGCAGCCTTGTTTGAATCTGACTCCCCACCGTAGTAGAATTTTTTTTCAGCGTCATCCTCGTGAGATACGCCCTGCGGTCTTGCCCCGTGGCTATGGTCACGGCACCTACTGAGATTTGTGCTTCACAACTTCCCGCTTTTTTTTTTTTTGCTTTTGAAAGCTTTCGTTTTTCCCTCCCCCTGCTGGCGATGGGATTCGTTCGGACATTCTCGGCTTTTTCCCGCAGTTTTGAAGACCCACCTCTGAGTGGGACTTGGCCCACTGCTTGAAGTTTGTGCCGTTTTTCCTCTTTTGATACTACTTACCGATCGACCACCCGTTTGGAGCCATTTCAGGCTGGCGTGCGCTGATCCCTGCGATTTTTTTACGTCTGGCCCCCGTACCTTTATTTGCTCGAACACTCTGGTTCTTGCTTTCATTTATTTCTCTTTTAGCCTTGATCCAATATTCCTTTTTTTCCCTCTGACCCGCCCCGGGACTTCCTCCCCCAACTTGCTTTTTGACTTCCTTTCGCTTCCCCCAAAACGCCTTCTTGTTCTTGAAAGCGGTCTGGATTTTTTTTCGCGAGCTCTTATCTCCTTGCTGGTTTTCCTAATCCTCCCCGTTTTTGCTCGGCTGCTGTTTCCCGCCTAGACTTGAGCCCGGGTGCCGGTACACGCGCCGTCTTCAGAAGGGCGTGCCCCCCCTTTTCCCCTAAGAGTGGATCTCCGTTTTCCATCTGCCGGATTTCCCCTTTTTCTCCCAACGGTCCCACCTTTTTTCACTTGTTTTGTCTTCCGGTACCCACCGTTTTGGTTTTTTCTCTGCCACAACCGTTCTGTGCGCTTCACCCCCCGCTTTCCCTCTGAGTCCCCTGCTGCGCAAGGTTGATTTTTGAGTATTGCGGCTCTGCCGGATATTTTTTCCCGCTCCCCCGTTTTTCTTTCCAATTCCCCCACCATATTTGGTCGGCTACTTTTTTTTTTTTGATTTTTTTTTGCGGGCGCTTGTCTGCCGTTCTTTTTTCCCCTTTGCCGGAGGGGTTAGTTCTTGTTCCGTTCTCCTGTCTTGCGGGCCTTCTCTTCGAGTGTTCCTCGCTGATAGAGCTTTTTTCAATTCGCTTTACTTGTCCCGAAGAAGCTTGGGCGTTTGATTTTTTGTTTTCGGCGCCGTTTCGCCTTTGTTTTTTTCCCCCTTGCGCTTTTCTCAGTTTTTAGCCAAATCGGCGCTTCTTTTCCCCCCAAGGGGGGCTTTTTCAGGTGTGTCCCCGGGAGTTTCCGTCCTGAGGAATTCCCCGACAACTTGGATCTCGGTTGCCTTGCCAGGGGGACTGGCACTTTTGCGGTGCATGCCCGCCAAGGTCGGTTTTCTCCTGTGCCACTTTTATTTGGCTGTTCTTGCCCTTTTGGCCGGACCCGTGCTCCCCTGTTCGACAATCCCCATGTGCAGCACGCCCGGGAAGTTACTACCCACCTCTTCTGTCCTCTTCGGCACCCCCCTACTGGGACGACGACGTTTCCATCCCCCCTTCGTGGCTGCTGGTTCCCCCATATTCCCCCGATCCCCCCGCTACCCCCCTCGTCCCTCCTTCCCCGATTTGGTTTTTTTCCCTTCCTACGGACAGTTCTTTTCACCAAAGCGGCCTTTTGACCCCTCTGCCTGCCCCTTGCCCTTCTGCTCTAGCACAGTCCGCCGTTGCCCCCTCCCTCCCAGTGGCCGCTCTGCTCGGCACCTGACGGCAATTTTTATGCTCGCCCCAGCTGGATGTTTCTTTCTTTTTTTTTTTTGGAATTGGGCATCGTTTACTCATCGGCGACACCCAACCCCTCCTTGCGCTTTACCTGTAGATCCCCCCTTTTTTTAGTCCAGTCAGATTTTGTAGAAAACCTTTTTTTTTCGTTTGATTGGTGCGTGTGCTGTGTTTTTTCCCGGTCCCGATCGTTGTCGTCCCAACCGCCTCTATTTCTCTGCTCTTTTGTTGTTTTGGCATCGCTGCCACTTTGTTTCCCGTCCTTTTTTCGTTTTCTGCGCGTCGCTTTTCCACTTTCCGACAGACTGACCTGCGGACGCAGTCTTTCTGTTGAGCTTCTTTGTACGACACGTTATCTCTTTTTCCCCTATGCAAGCTCAATATCCTTCCGTCAATTGGTTTTCCTCATATTCGGTCCGAGATTTGCTTTCAGCGCAATCTTTTCCACCCTTCCCTTACGGGGCTCGCAAGGTCCAGGGCTTTTTGTGCGGCATTTTCTTTTTTTTAAGGCCCTTTGTTCACCGTTCTTTTCCTTTTTTCGCCCAACATAGATTTATCAGAGGTCTTCCTTTTTATTTTCTTTTTTATCGCCTTGAACCCAGCTTTTTTTTTCTTTGTACCTTTATGACGTTCCGTAATTGGTTCGACTCTGTGCCCCCCCTTCATGCTCGGTCCTTTTTTTAGAGTCTGACCGCTATTTCCGACGTCTGAGGCGTGGCACACTCCTCTTTCCCCCCCCCGGACCTCCCGCCTTTTTTTCGACACAGCCACTGTTTTGAAGGTTTCCCAATTGGTTTGAGGCCCTGTTCTTCATTCAAGGGGGCCTTTCCCCCGTTCTTCCGCTCTTCCGTCTCCCCCCCGCCACTTCTCCCTTGGCTTTTTTCCGGCTCTTTGCTCCTTCCCATGACCGGCACAGCCCCGTTCTTTTTCCTACGACACCCAGTCGTCTCGCTCCCATCTGACCAGCTCAGGCTTGCTGCTTTATCGGTGCATCGATATACGAGTCCCGCGGTCCCTTTGAGCCACCCGTCCCCTTCTGCGCCCTTTTCCCCGGCGGTCCTCCCTCCTAGCTCCCCGGCCCCCCGACCCCAAACTTCCGAGGTTCCTGTTTCCCTTTCTGGCGTTGAGCGATGGGTGAGTAGTACCCCCCCTGGTCAGCGGCTGCATTCCTTGTCTCTGTCCCGGACGGTTTCTTCATAGGGGCCTTGGTGTTTTGTCTTTTGGGTGGGCGCTGCCTGGTTGGCCAATACTCCTTTGTTCTCCCAATTGAACTGTTTGGCCACCCCCGCCAGGGGTTATCTTGATGTTTTTTTTTTTCTTCGCTCCAAATTTGATTTTCCAAAGGTTTTGGCCTTCTGTCCCCCCAAGGCGGTGTGTACACTATTAAATTTTTTTTACCGTGCCACGCTGGGTCTAAACTGATTCGCAAGTCTCTTCGCGCGCAGGCTCCCATCTCGCTTGTTTCACCAGTTTTGCAGAAGGGGTACCCCACAGTTTGATGCGTTTTTTGTTTTTCCCCTCTCCCTTTGCGGTAAGTATGCCCCCCTTTCATTTTCCCTTTCTGGCTTATACACCAAGAACCACCGGTTTAGCGTGGACACCCTGCGGCAGGACGTCCCCCCCTCCCCCGCCGTGTTGTCCATTTTTCCCCCCACTCGGCTCAAAATGCTTGGGTTTGTGTGTAGGCGTGACCTAATATTTTAACGCGAAGGGCTTGCGGCCGTTTTGCCCTTTCCGGATTTTGGTTTCCCTCTTTTTCCCTTTATTTTTTTTTCCCTTCCGCCCTCTGTACCCGCGCAGTGAGCCACCTCTTCGGTGCAAAGGTGTCTTTTTTCATTTTTCCCTCCCCGTCTGAGGGTTTCCTCGACTACGCTGGTGCCTTTTTCTTGCTCCCAAGCGCTTTGCCAGTTTTTTGGCAGGGATGCCCCTGGTCCCCGGGTGGGGTTTTCCGTCCTTCAACGCTGCCATTTTTTAGGCGGGCCTCTTTTTTTGGTATGGGTCCTTTCTCGTTTTTCTCCGTTTGTTTTTGTTATATATCTGGTTCCCCATTAACGCCACCAGTGACCCCCCTTCCAGTGGTGCCGACAGTTTTTTTGAAATGACACCACAGTGTCGCACAACTTTCCAGGTCACTGCGTCCAGGCTACTTGCAGGGGGGAGCTTCCCGCCATTGGTGCACAGGCCCTCTTGAGGTCCCCCCCCCTTTCCGACTGGTTTTTCTGAGCCGCGAGTTTTTTGCCCAATTTTTTTTTTTTTCCCGGATTGGATTCTTCGCGGAATTGCCCCGCCTTACCGCGGCTCCGAAGACCCTCGTATTATCTTTTCTTTTCCATACCTTGCTGCAAACCGGTCTTCTGGTCGATAACTTTCGCTTATCTGGACTTTTTTCCCCACCGTTAGCCTTCCGGATTTTGCTGCTTGCCCACGGCGATAGGTTCGTGCACGTTACTTTTTCTTCCCTGAAAACCTTTTTTTTGGACGGGTTTCGTTTCTCGCGCTTAAATTCTTTTTTTTTTCTGACCCGACATTCGGGACTTCCTTTTCAGACACTTGGAGTTACCCCTTTTTTCTTCTCTCCCCCAGCCAATTAATGGCGTTTTGTGGCGGCTTGGATTCCTGATTTGATGGCATTTCTGTGCGGAAGGCGTGTCAGTTTGTAGCCTCGTCTTCTTCGACCCGGTTTTTTTTCTCGGCTCGTTTCTCCCACGCCTGATGGGTCTTCGTACACCGCTTCCTTGATCAGCACAGTGCGAACTTCCCCGAAAGGTCTTGAGTCTTCTTTTCTTAAACCCGCCGGGCTTTTGGCGCCACTTCCCCCAATGTTTGAGGGACCTGAAAACCGGATTTTTGTTCAGGAGTTTGGCCCCCGGTTTTCGCCAAACCACCCTCTTTCGGTCATGGATCTCTGCCTCCTGTCTCCTCTCTTTGTGTGATTCCTCGGGAGCTTTAACTTTGGGTTTTGCAGCTCTTTTGGCCCGCCATACTGTCCCCCCCATCGTTTTTATGTTTTTGCTTTGCGCTTCTTGCGTTAGCGCTTTCCGGCGGCTACTTTCAGGCTCCCCTCTTTTGATCCTCAGTTTGTTCCTTTCGGGGAGACGGCGCAATGTTCCCCCGCTTTCCCCTTTCTCGAATTACGATTTGGCCCGTGGTGCCCAGCTGTTTGACTCCTTCTTGTCGCAGTTGACGTTTTTCTCGAGTGTTTTTCGCCTGGTTCTTCGGCACGTTTTGTTGGGTCCCGGCCTTCTTTGCCATCTTGCCTTGCAGGTGGTCTTTTGTGACGCTTTTTTCGATTCCGGAGGAGACCCCTTTACACAACTGGTGGGCATTTATTCCATTTACTCTTGGGCACTCAGTTTGTCCGGCCAACAATGACGGTCTTTTTTTCACTGGAGTTTTCCGTTCTTTTAGATGTGGCTCGTTTGCCGACTGACTGCAAACCGGCCATTTGCCTCTCGACCTCTTCCCCCCCCCCGGCACTACTGGACGACGTCATCCAACTTCGTGTTTTTCAACTTTCAGGTTCTATCCCCCCGCTCGAATCTTCTCGTATCATCGTTGTTGACGAAAGGTTCCTACGACTTCCCCCCCCCCCCCCAAAGGGGCTGATTTACACAATGCTCGCATTTGCCTGGACCGTTTTTTATTTAACTAGCGGCGTTTTGGCCGGCTTCGGTTCTGGCCCCATCGCTGACTGATTATGAAGGGTCCCCCCCTTGAGTTCTCTTTTTGAGGCTTGGGTGTCCTTTCGTAGGCCCGATCCTTTTCCCCACCAAAAAATTACATTTTTACACAGTTTGTCTCCGTCTTCACTTTTTTCGCAGTTCCCTTTTTTTTCCCCTAGGTCCCTTTTTTCCCGAGTCGAGCTTCGGTGGATGCGTCTGTCGTTCTTGCGCCTGG
>Ga0179593_1397197_pt1 | contig 11246 bp, 16 predicted proteins | sample CZODoug2_1_08_16_FD_185931 | JGI IMG/M metagenome (GOLD analysis project Ga0179593, IMG submission 185931) | Vadose zone soil fungal communities from Angelo Coast Range Reserve, California, USA - CZODoug2_1_08_16fungal (PacBio error correction) | ecosystem: Environmental > Terrestrial > Soil >... | reverse complement strand
CCGCACCCCCACTGAGGCCTTTTCCTTCAGAGCTCTTTCTATCTTTCTCCTCCCAGCCCATTACAGCCTCTCGTAAGTCGGCATCTTCCACATCGAGTCGTTTTTTTCTCCTTTGCCTGCGCATCTCCCATCTGTTCTCACCAGCTTGTTCCATCCTTTCCCCTTGAAGGGCTTCACTGGCACGGTCCTTCCCACCGAGCGACCAAAGTTCTCTCTTTTGAAAAGTCGGACTATTCTTTTCCACAGCGCTTCAGAATCTATTTTTTTTTCCCAGTGGAGGCACCCCTCCCATATGGAGACCCTGATACTCTCCCTCCTAATACAACCGTTGCCTCTCTGTTTCTGGGAGATAGCTAGCTTTTCCTCTCAGGGTGAGTTTTTTCTCCCCACCCTGTACCATTCTGGAGTTTGTTTTCCGCTTTTTATGAATTTGAGTCCATGTTTTTCCCCTCCTTCAAGCGGAGAAGAGCTCTGAACCCCCCCCTAATACGTTAATTGACCCAGAAAACGTGTGTATTCCCAACGCCTGAGCCCCCCTGACGCATTCCCGGCATTTTCCAATCCCCCTCAGATCGCAAACACGCTCCTTGGCACATAACTAAAAATCCTGTCCATATGAATCCTTCTCCCCCGCGCGCGACGTTCCTTGGACAGATTCCCCCGACCGACCTCGTGAAGGATACGAAGCTTTTAGTGGCGCCAACCCCTTGGGTTTATGGAAATCCCGCTTTGTTAGGTCCCTCATTCTGTGACCATGTTTTAGTGAACTGAGTTTTCCCCTTCTCTCCGCCGAGGACCGCCTTTTCCCCTGGGAGCGCTTTGATTTTTCTCCTTTGGCGCCGCCTCCTCTTTTTCCTATCGCCCTTCACCGATTTCGCGGTAATCCACTTCGGCTTTCCCCCCGACTTTTACCCTTTTTTTGTTTTTTCTTTTCAATTTTCTTTTAAATCCATTGACCGGACTTCTTCTCCCCTTTCCGCCCCCCCCCCCCCGTTTCTTTTCTTTTGGATGCAACGATTTTTTTCCCTGTCCATATTAGAACTGAGGGCTTTTTTCTTTTTTTTCCCCCTGATTTTGACATCTCCCCCTCCCTTTGAATCCATAGATTGCGATCCCGAAGTTTCTCGTCCATTCGCCGATCTCTCCAGGTTTGAACCAATGCTTCTCCCTAAAGAATGGGCGAATCCCTCATTTTGGCCTTTTCCTCTGACTCGCCGTTCCTTCCTCGTCTTTTCTAATCCCCCCTCTGATTTTTACAAAGTCAGCCGCGCTTGCAGCGATTTTACCCACACTGTTTCGCTCTTTATGAGAGGATGCGGATTTTTGAGTTTCTTCCTTTCCCAGTCGGCAATAGGTATCATTTCCCGAGTTAAGCGAGACCTTGCTGATCCCCTCGTACTACACTGACTTCCCCCTCCTAGCGATCCGTCGTGCCCTTCTTTTCAGTTTTCGAGTGTGGCGGGCTACCACGGGAATCCTCTGACCTTCCGTCCCCTCCTTCCTCTTGGGCGAAGTGCTTTTCTTTGCCCTCTCCCCATCGGAGCCCCTGGGTTCCTTCTCCAGCATGTTTTCTCGGGTTGAACTGTCTGGCGTGCAAGTTTACACTTAATCTTCGGCCTTTCCTGCGGCGAAGGCCCGCCCATGGGACGACTTTCCCTCCCTCTGCAGATGTGTTCCCCCCCTTCCCCCACCCACAACATGTATTTTTTCTTTTTCCAATCCCAAAACGCCCTCCCCCCCCTGCGCACCTTGCGTCAGAAGTTTCTCTCCCTTCTTTGCAACGGCGAAAACACACTTGTTTCTGAGTCTAGGCTTTGGGTTAAGGAGTTCCTGATCGCCGAGCCGGTCCTTTTCTGAGGACGTCCCCTTGTTTTCCTGCATAATTTGACTTTTTTTTTGGCCCCCCCGTTCAGTCCCGCAGGCCGAGTTCATTTCTTGCTCCGGACGGATGAAAGTTTACCCCGTGTCCTTTTCTTTAGAGGGACGATCCCCTCGTGCTTCCCCAGGAACTTTGTTCTCTGCCCCTGTTCTTTCCAGCCTTGTCATGGAGGCCCCTTCATTTAACTGCCCGCCAGTGATTCCTTCCCCCCTCCAGTTTCCGATCAGCTGGGAGGCCCCAGGTCGTCAAATTCCTCTTATTTCTTTCTTCCGACTGTCCCTTCTCATGCCGATGTCCCCTTTCCTTCCGCCCAATCGCGGGGTGCATCACTTTGGATTCGAGTTCTCCCCCCCCTCCCTCCGCTTTAGGCGGGTGATGGCTCCTGGCTCTGGCTCTACTCGCAGGAAGAACCGTTGAATTTTTTCCCCCGGCGTTGCCGGAAATTTGTGTTCTCGATCACGACTACCCTCTGAGCGATGCGGTGCACGTCCTACCCCTCCTCTGCATCGTACTTTTCTATTCCCCCCCTTCCTCCCGCGAGATAGTCCCCCTCCCCCCTTATTTGGTCGCGTAACAGTGGGGCGTCCTCAACCGAATGCAAAGTCAGAGATTTCCGCGTCGAAATTTTGATTTTTTTTCTCCCCCAGATAAGTTTTTTTTCCCCCCTGACTTCCCCGACCTGCGAGACCCATGCTCCGGACGGACGCCATTCCTTCCCATGTATCAGGCCCTTCCCGGATGGTTATCCCCAACCATCTCCGTCTTTTCCAGGTCTCCCCCTTTGCCTTCCGCCCAGGCCCCGTGCTCTCTGTTGGGTCCAGTTTTTTTTCTCCCTTTCCTGTCCCCCCCACCCCGCCGCCCCCATTCCTCCCCTGAAAGCCGCAGCGTTTCCTTGTCTTTTCTTCTGTCGAAAGCCTGTTCTCATCGCCCCTCAACAAACCCCTCTTTCCTTTTCCTCCTCCTCCTTTGTTCTTTTCTCCTTTTTTTTCTTTAGATGATGATGCTTGCGGTTTCCTCATCTTCCCCTCCTTCTTAACCCAGCCGCGATCTCAGGCTCTTTTTGTGTCGATGCCACTCTCTCTACCAACGCGCTGGCCTCCCTGAATGGGGCTTGAGCGTTACCCTCTTTCCCCACTGGTAGCCTCGGTCACTTATTTTCCTTCGGATCCCGGGAAGGCCTTTCCTTCTTCCCTTGAATTTTTCCTAATGTCATGAGACCACTGTTGGTTCGCAGGTGGCTCTTTTTTTCCAAAACTTATCTTTTTTCTTTTTTCTTTACAGGCACCGATCAGCTGTACTTGTTTTCTTCCAGCCCTTCGCATTTAAATGCGTTTTCCTTCCAGCCTCTCTAGACGGTTTGATGAGGCCGGGAAGTTTCTTCCCAGGAGTTTTCGAAAGAGTCGTTGGACCTATTTCTTCTCCTTCATAGTGAGACACATGTGAATCGTCCCCCGTTCCCTCCTGACTCCATCTCTACGGTTTTTACGCCAGTGCCTCGGGGTCTCCCTCCTGACTCTCCGGTCGTCCGACTTTTTTCCCCCAAAGATTCTGATTAGCCCCTTCGGATTTCGTGCGCCAGTTTTCTTTCGCCGGGTTCGGGCACTTCTAATTGGCCAGGGGCTCACCCCCCTTCCCTCGTTAATTTGACTATTTTCTTTCCCCCCATCACTTTCTTTCTCCTTTCCCGGTCCGATGGCCTGTACGAATTGACATCCTTTTGATTTCTCTCCGGGCTGCCACTCCTACCCCCTGTAACCAGGCGCACTTTTTCCTTTTTGCCGATCTCCTCTGTAGCGCGTCAAATTGACGCCCCCCCTTCTCCGTACTCCCCCCCCTAGGCCGAGCTCGTATCTTTTTTTCCCCCCCGCAGTTGTTCATTCGTCCTCGTCCCAGGCCACTTGTGCTTCCTTCTCCTTTATGTCTCGGATTCTCCTCCTTATAGCCTTCGAACTATTGGGGTCGTCTTCCCCGTAAGCCGCTCGCCAAATTCTGCTCCACAGGGGCGCCGTCTTGGTTTTGAGCGCCCCCTTTAGTTTTCCTTCATGAATGCCCCTGCATTCATCTTCTGGGAGGCGTTTCCACACTTCCTATGTCCGATCTTTTTCCCCACCACCCGCGGAAAGTTTTGGATGCAAGCACCCCAGATGAAGTTAAAAGAAACCCCACACCCGATCAACAGTGGCCCGGGTGAAGAAGAAGTGCCAACTCCCTTCTCCTCCTTATTGCTCTCCTATTTCCCCTTTCCCAATATACCTCCCCACCATCGTTCCCCTATTTCCTCATCTCTTCAACCTAATTTCTCTTACCCCTCCCGTCTCCTCATACTTATAGCTCCCCCCCCTCCCCTCCCTCACCATGTCCCAATATCGTTTCCCACCCCCCCATCTAATAATCTTCCAGTATCTCCCTATCCCTCCTCCTCCTTCCTCCTTGCTCTCCCCTCACCTTTCCTCCGTTTCTCCCGCTCCCCTCTTTACGCTGCCATCCCGACCCCCTCGCACCCCTCCCCTCTCTTTCCCCCGCCTCCCCCCCTCTCCCACCCTTACCCTCTCCATCTCCGACCTTTCCTCCTCTTTCTCCTCCCCTCTATCACGTCCCCCTCTCCCCCTGTCTTACCACGCTCTACCCCCACTATCTGTCACCCCACGTTCTCCATTTATCTCCACTCTATCCTTATACCCTCTCACGACGTTGGACTCATCGCTCTTCTTGCTATCCGCACTCCTTTACTCCCCTTGTCTCCCATAGGCGTCCGTTCATCCCACTTAATCCCTTTCCTTGTTCTCATCTATTGAATTCCTCCTCTTGGTTCTCGCTCGCCCTTCATCCTAATCGTCCGTTCCTCTCTCCCCGACTCTTGAAACCTTTTCCCTCTAACCCCCTTCCTACATTCCCCTCATCATCATCACCGCCCTCATTCTCCTCTATCTGATCCCTCTTTTCCCCTCACCCCCTTCTTCTCCTTTCTCATCTTACTTCTCCCGTCGCTCTCCCGCTTTGATGTTCCCCCCCGTCCCCTCCCGCTTCTCCCATAGCTACTACCTGTCCCCCCCCACATCTCCTCCTTCTTTACCTTTAACCGCTTCCAGTCCGCACCGTCTCCCCCTCCTTACTTTCTCCATTTCTCGCCGTTCACCTTGTCACATTACCCCACTCCTGCTCCCCTTCTCTCGACCCTCTTCTCCCCCTTTTCTTCTCTCCTCAGTCTAGTCCTCGTACCCCGATTTTTTCCTCCGCCTCTGTTAAAATCCTCCCCCCCATCTACCACTGCATTTACCGTCTTTTCCCCTTATTCTTCACCCTCCGCCTCACCTCTTCTCGCTTCTCTTATCCCATGCTCTACCCTCTCTCGCATCTTCTCCTTCCAACCCCCTGCACTCTCCCCTCCCTCCCTCTTCTTCCTCCCATCTATTTATCCTACCCTACTTTCTCCATGTCCCTATTCCACTCTCCCTATGCTTTCTCCTTCCCCCATCTTTTCTCACGCTACCTCCTTTTTCAACTCCCAAGCTCCCGTCCACTCTTATTTCCTCCCCCTTTGTTTCTTCCGCCACATCACCAGCGTACATCCCCGCCTCACCCCCTTCTCTCATTTTGCCCCTTACCATTTTTCTCCTCGTAACTGTTACTTCTCCTATCCCCCCCTTCCTCATCCCCTCCCTAATGAACTCTTTCCCCCTTTACTCCCCTCCTCTATCCCCTCTTCCGTTTCTCCCCTTTGCGCCTCCTTTTTTCTATCTTCCGCGTCTTTTCTTCCTTCCTGCACTTCCTTCTTGTTGCTGTATCTCTAAACTCTCTCCCCTGCTTACCTCCCCCTTAATTCCGTTTCTACCCCTCTCCCGCTTTCGTTTCCTATGTCGTTATCCACTTTATTCTCTCTTTTTTTTTTTTTTTTCCGCCACGAACTATGGGACCTGTTCGATACCATTGTGACGCCATTCTTCCCGAGATGTGCGTTCTTTTTTCTTTTCTAGATTCCTTTTCCTCAGGGCTCGAAACGACAGCGGTGAACCCTGAGAGCTGAGGAAGGGTAGTTCCCCCTCAAGGTCTTTCATTCGCTGCTCCACCCGTAAGGATCCCCTCTTTGTGCCCTTGATGCCCCAATCTAAGCTGCTGCCCTCCTGAGTAAACGGTTCTTTGATTCCTTCCTGCCCCCCCCTAGCCGGATGCAGTGTACCCCAGCGCCTTTCCTCTTCTCCCTCCAGTACAGGAACGCGTCCGTGCCTCCCTCCCTTCATTAGGACACTTGAGTGGCCGCTACCATTATCGTGCCTAATGGCGTGGAAATACTGCGCTCCGATCATTGTCAGTTTTCTATTCGCGCCTGTTTCCCAAACATTCTCCTGTTTTCCTTCGAACTATTTCCCGCACCTCCCTTTTCACAGTCCCGAAAGGTCGGGTTTTTTCGGCTTTGAAGAGAAACTTTTTTCCCTCTTGGCCATCTTCCCCCGATCCAATTTTCCCCCATCGTCCCTCCCCCCGACGACAGTTTAAGAGGCTCCTTATCCTGATACGCCCCCTTTGGTCCGAGACACCCTTGAACCCGATATTGTCCTCTTTCCCATGCGTCTTTCCTGTGGAACTCCGTTTTCTACAGACCGTGGATGTAACTAGACACTAGCTTTTCCTCCTTTTTTTTCCAAAAGAAAGCTTCTTCTCCCCGCATCCCTTTTCCTTTAACGGGCGGAATTTGATGGGTCTATATTAATTTCCCCCATTTTGAGGATTGTTTCCCCTCCTTCCCATGGAAAAGACTCCTTGGTTTCTCCCCGGCTGTTCCCTTGCTTTTCATTGTCGACTTCGTGTGAAGTCCCAGCCCGTTTTATCGTTTCAATGATCTTCTTATTAATTTCTCGGTCCACAGCTGACGAGCGCCCTCAGTTTTAGGAACCACCATCAATAGACCCCTTAAATTGGACTTGTGCAGGTTCACTACACTTAGCGAGAAAACCCCCTAGACTATTGAGCCCCGTCGGATCTTTTAGTTGTTTTTTTCTGTCTCCTAGTTATCCTTTCTCCCACGTGTGGTGCTTTTTACACTTCTAAGGACCTGCTCAGAGATTTTGCCTCGACCTGATGAAGGACTTTTTCACCTCTTTTTTTACTCTTGGTTCTCTTTCTGCCTGTTTTCCCTCCTGACTAACCCTTGAAAGAGATTTCTTTCTTTGCCCCTGTCCCGAATGGTCTCCCCTTTTCCGAGTCTCCTTTTTTTTAAGAGTTCTCGATTGCTTCTTTCGGAGCGCTGCTCCAAGCTCTTAAGGACTTCTTTCTTTTTTTTTTGAGGATCTCTTCATGCCAACCTTGTTGATACGCTCCGCCCCCCCCGGGATTGCGCCTATTCCCCTCCGCCCGATCTTTCTGATCACTCTCTTACGAAGTTGCTCACTCTCCTATCCCCCCCTCCCCCAGTTTTATTCGCCTTCCTTCCCCGGGGATGTGATAAAATATACCAGCTTTCATACATCCCCCCCTTATCCGTGTGAGCCCTGATGTCCCCCGGTTCCCAATTCATTTTGAGACCTGATTTGTCCGGGTTTGAAAGTCCGTCCTTGATGACACCCTCTTTTTCTCCCTTCCTTCGGTTAGCTTGTAAATCACCGCCCGCCTTTTCCCGACGGAACCCGATGACCCCGCAGCTCCCAACAACGGACCGCTTAGTTTTTGACTATTAGATGAATAGTTTCGGCTATGTTTGTTGTCGAAACCGTTCAACTTTCGAGGGATCTGGGAGTTGTTCCTCTCTTTCCCGGTCAGGGAGTCAGCTCGCTTGATTGCTATTTTGAATCCTTCAAGCCTGACTTCCCCTTCCCCCGGTCTCTCCCCCCCCCACTATTATCCCCTCCCCTCCAGTTCCCAAGACGGTCCATTACCGCACAGATCGTCACCCCTTTGGCTTTTCTCTTACCCTCCAGCTCGAAGCAGTTCCTTTCTCTCCATGGCCGCGTCGCCGGGCCCGCCCCCCTCCTCACCCGCGGATGATCCTGCTTGGTGCCAACGATTTCCTCTGACAATCAAGCCCCGTTCTTTTCAATCTCGGGGCCAAAGTCTCTTCACCTTCGTCCCCAGTGTGTGACGAGCTGACTCTTTTCGGGCGCGCGATTTGCGATAGTTTTTCTCCCTCCGCCTGACCAAGATCGTTCACTTCACCACTCGCCCCGCCCCATTTTAACCCAGCTTTTCCCATTGCGTCCCGGAAATTATAGTTTTATATTCGCCAGCACCCCTTCCCCAGCCACCCGAAAACTTTCTCTTGTGATGCACCGCTTCGCGAGCGGCGGCACCTCGCTGAGGACCACAGGTTCGGGCATTTTCGACCTAGTCAACCCTTTACCCCATTCTTTGCCTCTTATCCGTGCCGAAGCCCCCCGGTTTTCCGTTTTTATCGCTTGGCATTTGAACAGAGGTTCTCCTCAAGAATGGTTTCGTCTTCTCCCCTGCGAGTTTGATTCCTTTTCGCCGTTCTGGCGAGTCGAAGCTCTCATGGCGACTTCATTCCAATTCAATCCTTCAGTCGAGCCCGAGGCGATCACCTAAACCCCTTGCCCGGCTTTTTTGAGGGCGGATGCTTGACGCGCATCCGTCTCCTCACTGGAGAGTTACCAGGGGCAACCCTGTTACTCCTGGGGCCCTGCCACAGCGTACCCCCCGCTCGGCGGGGCGCTGTATTCTTTTCCTCTTGGGGGCTACTCATGCCTCCGGAACCTTTTCACTTTAAATCGGAAGTGGCTGCCCATTTGGGCATGAATCCCCTCTTCCTTCTCTTTGGCTGCCTTCTGCTAATTTTTAGTTTGTGTCCCTGGCGTCCCCCTCGCGGGTGACTTTTCCGCCTCAACTTGCCGGCAAACCTTTGGGGATCGGTCACTTTTTTTACCCCCTCAAGCTGAGGATGAGGGTTTGCCCCTTTCATGCTCCAAACTCGGGGGGCCACCGGCCTACTCCCAATGCCGGGCCCTCGGCAGACTTTTTTAGGATAGATTATCAACCCCCCACGAGGTCGATGAGAGTTTATTTCAGTGCGAGGCGCATCAGAGAAGAATCCTTTATGAGGCAGCCAGTCGGATTGTGGGTCATCTTTGACGTGCATGTCCACTGTGGTAAATTCACTCTTTCCTACTTTATAGCCCCTATTGTTTTACGGCCCTCGAATTCATCCTCTCTCGTCGGACCCTCTAGCCTTAGAATGCATGGCGCCCTGAAAAGGGCGCTATTAATTGAAATGAGAAAAAGAAGGCGTCCAGGAGCCATAGTAAATCAATGGTCCCCCCCTTTGTAGGCAAGGGGAAGCTCCCGAGGGGGTGAAAAAGGGTAGTACACCGTTTATGTTTTAGCCCATCTATGATCAAAACATAGGACGGTGCCCCCTTCGACGCCAGGCGCCCTTATGGGAAAGTCCATACGTGAGTTATGCTTGCCCATCTTTCGAGGCCGCCCCTTTTTCCGCGCGCGCGGTGATGTTTATTCCCGTGATTTGCTCGAGAGGAGCTGTCCCTTTATGGGCATTGTTGATCCTAACGTGCTCGCCGTGCTTTGCCGAAGCGTTCTCCGCCTAAGATCGTACCTCAGACTTCTCTCATCCCCCGGAACTACGAAGTCGGAGTGTAATGAAAACGCCACCCCTGATGTTGTAGCGGTTAAGTTTTGACTTTTTTCGGACGCAAAAAGACTGGCAACTTTTCACGCTAGAACGGGCACGTTAAATTACTATCCGACCGACCTCATAGGTTGAGTCCCAAAGCTTGAAACGATCATCTCTTACCTTGGGGCTACGACCTTCCCTCCCCATTGAAGCTGACCTGCCTTTTCATTACGAGAGCGGCCTACCAATAGCATGTGAGTTCCTAAGTTTCTCCCAATGCAACGACTCACCTCCCAATTCAGGCTTTGGGTCCTGAAGCCTTCCTTTTGATGCGGTCCCCAACCCTATGCGATATCTGCAGCAGCGGTGATGAATGTGAGCGGAGTATTATTCAGACCCTCTTCCCTTCCCCCTCCCACACCTTCTTCTTCGTTTTCCCCCACCGTACCTTTTTAGATAGATGTGGGTTGCTGTCCCTCCCCTTTTCAGATCAGTACAGCGATTTCTTATTCTCTTGCTTCTGTCAGTAGCCTTCTGCCGAATACAAGACTCGGCCCCAATTCTTCTTTTCCTGTGCGGAGGCGGAGTCATTGCTAAACGGAAGCCCCCCCTTCTTCGATGTTTCCCTTCGGGCCCTCAGGGAAGTTGCCTATAATCTATTTTTGCTTCCGTAATCTCATGTTCTTCTCATGTATGATCGTGCCACCTCTTCAAAAAACCCTACGATTTGAATGGAGACCGGAGAATTTCTCTTACAGGCAAATCGGGTTTGCTAGCTTTTCCCCTTCCTGCCCTAGCCCTGCACAACCCTTGGCTTTTCGACTAGTTAGTTATTTGAGGCACCTCGTTAATTTCCTATGCGCTTTTTAGAAAGGCTTCGTTTCCAAGACTTATGAGAGTTAGTTTCCTTGCCCCCCACCCCCACCCCCCCCCCCCCCCCCCCCCCCCCCCCCCCCCCCCCCCCCCCCCCCCCCCCCCCCCCCCCCCCCCCCCCCCCCCCCAGCTTCGGCAGCTCTCCCCTGATGCCCTAATTCGGCGGTATCTGCGACACTCGTCCAATCACCTCCGCTTGCGGCGTCCTCTCCCCCTCCAATCTTTTTTTCCCCCGTATCCGCGATGTTCCTTTCCAGTTCGCGGGCTCCGGAACCGATTTTGTGGTTGAACGGGCCTAAACATTCCGCGCTTCCCCCTTGCGACTTGGCCGACCAAGCCCTTTGATCGCCCTTTAACTGGCTCTGAACAGATGTTATTCCCCCTAATGATATTCAGGACGTATCCGGGTGCCACCCGTCCCTTTTTACTTGACCCTTGAAAGTAAGATCCCTCGAGAGCTTCCCATGACCCTTCCTCCCCGCGTAGCCGTTCCCCAGATGACCTCATCGGAAGAAAATGTGCTCATGTCTCAATTCGTCTTCGTCCTGGCGTCGCATTCGCCTGGCCGCCTTTTTAGACACCGTGTGCCGACTTCCGTGATCAATCAGTAATGCCAAATAGATTTCTTGAAGCAGGGATGCCAAGCCTACTCCCGTAAACTGGAGGAACTCCCCCGGAATCGACGGAGGTTTCACGCAGGTTTAAGGGGAGGGTGATGGCCCCCAAACTGGGAAAAGTTGGAGCTGGACCCGAATTTTCTCATGAGAGGGTCACACGGCAATCTTTGCCGCTCGCCACAACCCTTCCTTGCCCCGATTGATCACTTGCCCAAGACTTGAGTAGTAGGGGAAACTCGAGAGGAAACCCCCCAACTCAAAAATGGTCCCCTCACCACCTAGCCCAAACTGGCATTGTGGA
>Ga0179593_1378459_pt1 | contig 11246 bp, 12 predicted proteins | sample CZODoug2_1_08_16_FD_185931 | JGI IMG/M metagenome (GOLD analysis project Ga0179593, IMG submission 185931) | Vadose zone soil fungal communities from Angelo Coast Range Reserve, California, USA - CZODoug2_1_08_16fungal (PacBio error correction) | ecosystem: Environmental > Terrestrial > Soil >... | reverse complement strand
TCCTCTCACCTCCGCTCCAATCCCCTGATCTTCTGTTGAAGTCCAATGGTTTTTCGCAACCGAATTTGGACAGGTAGAGAAGGGCAAATGCTTAGTTACCAGCTTGAGACTCGCCCTTCCTTTTTCCTGCTATTTTTGGTTCTGCTCGAAACTTTTCTTCCCGCGACAAACTCTTTTTCATCACTTTAGGCCCCTTTCACTGACCCTTTTTTCCATTACTAAAAAAGACGCTTGCACTTTTCAGTTGTCGTTCTTTCAGATGCAAGTCATGACATGCAAAGTTTCGCTTCCCCTTCTCCAGTTGGGTTGCGTTAATGAGTATTGCTTGTAAACTTCTTCTTTGCATATGACACTAACGATCCTTTTCTGAAACCGGCTGCCGCCTTGACGTACGAGCGTGATAGCTGAGTCCGTTCTACCCTACCGTTTTTTCTTTGCTCGCCCTTAACTACACCCCGCCTTTTCTTGTCTGGTGGTCTCGACTTAACGTCAGTCCACTTCCCTCAACTCTAACTCAGGCGCTTTCTTGATAGCCAGCCACCCTGAGCCGTGATCCTGCTCTTGATTCTTTGAACGTCTTTCCCCTAAGAACGAGTTTGGCTTCCCCCAGTCCCCCGGTTGGGCACCGTAATACCTCTGCACCCGCTCCCTTACGAAGTTATCTCTATGCCCCTTGAATTCCAGTCTCTCCCTTACTATGGTCAATCCCTTCATGAAGCCCCCAGTAGGCCCTCCTTCTCCAGCGTCCTCTCTCCAGAGTAAGTCCCTTTTTTCCCCCCTTCGATCTCACTTGCTCTCACGTCTGAGTGGTCCGGTCATTCGGAGTTTGATGTCTCTTCTATTATCCCTTCTCTGAACATATGAGCGCCCTCTCTCACCTGGTTCCCCACCTTTTCATCCTGTAGTTTTTGACTTCCTCAGAAAAATGGTCCAGAAGGCGTTCCCTGCTTAGTGCGATTCCCTAGCATGGTGCACTCGCCTGGCCCTTTTCACTGCTCATTTAGGTTTTCTTCTAGAAGTTTCCCCCTTTTTTTTCTTTCCATTTTGAGATATCTATCTATTGCCTCCCCTCCTTTTTTTGTCTCGATATTTTAATGGAAGCCTGTTTCTTTTTGTCATGGACACTATTTCCCTTGATTTCCCAATTTGTTTTTTCGCTACAGGGAAATCCCTCCCTCCGGCTCCGTCCCTCCGTGGACAGGGCCTGCTGCCCGCCCCCTGTGATCACCCGGTGGTTTATCCCCTGTCCTTTCTAAATTTGCTCGTGTCCTCTTCCTCTCCTTGCTTCATAGAATCTCACAGAAACAGCCAATCTTCCTTGACAACTCCTTTCTCGCATTTCTCTTTCGATGGCCTTTTGTTTTTGCCAGGAACCTTTTAGATCCTTTATTTTCTCGGTGTCGGACTTAGTCGTATGTCCCTTCTTCTCTATCCTCCTATTTGCGGATGCCGGTGGTTTTTTCTCCAGGGCCCTGCTTTCTTCGTCCTTTGAGGTTCGGAGGCACTGCTTTCCCCCCCCTGCTAGTTAACGTTGCAACCTCTCTTTTATAGTTTTCTCTTTCCAAGCAGATTCAGTAATCGGAAGTCTCGTTCGGAGGAGTTTCAGAGGGAATCGCGTTTTTATTGGTGTTTGCGCCAGCAAGGATGTGATTTCCTCTACGATCTCCGTTTCCCCTCCCACCTTTTCTGTGCCATCTCTAGGTGAATGTAAGTAATGGATGTCAGAATCCCCTTCCGCTCAAACTTTCGAGCGTTCCCCCCGTGTCTTTTCCGACGAGATCATCCGAGTTTCTTCCAGGCAAGCCCGGTTCGTCTGTCTTTTTTCGTTGTTCTTCCCCTAATTAGACGGCTTTTTCCCCTCTTGAACCGTCCCTAGTGGAGTTCACTGGAGGGGCAGTCAGGCAAATTCTAAGTCCTCCTTCGACCCTCTGTCGTCGCTGTCGTTTCTCCCCCCTCTTTCTTCTTTTAGAGTTGGGTCTTCCCTTTTTCTATTAATTTCCTGGTGTTCCTCGCCCTTCACCTTTCCTAAACTGATTCTCTCCCTCCACAGGCAGATTTCCGCTCCTTCTTCTAGAATCTTCTCCCTTTGCAGGTCTCTCCGTACCGATTCCTCGGTAGGACGTCTTTGCTACCTCGGTTCATGGTATTAAGCTTCTGTCTTCAGCCCCCTTGGTAAGAGAGTCAGCCTTCTTTTTCTTTCGGGTTCTTTCAGCGATGAGCAGGTCGCTCCGGCCCGTTTGTTCCCAATTTTTTGTTCTGGGCCCCGTTCCATAGACGAACAGTGTGCTGAAGGTTTTTTTTTCTTCACCCGTGACCCTGATCATTAGATTTCTTTCGTCCAGCCTGCTTGATCGCCTTTCACCCGCGAGGCCTGCATCAGACTTCCCCCATAACACAACTTTAGCTCCATCTCTCTTCGGTTCTCCCCCCCTCCCCGCATTTTCGGTAGAATTCCACTTTTTCCTCCCCTCTTAATCGCAATCCGCTTTGCCCCCTTTCCTCCACTGATTTCTTCCTTCTCTCCGAAGCCGGCTGTTTTATCCCTTCTCTTCTCCCAGGGCGCTTCATGTGTAATTTCCTAGCCCTTCACGCCCTCGTTTTTACTCCCCCTATTTACCAGAATGTTACTTCCCGACTTAGATATTTCTGACGAGATCATAAGTCCCCTAACGTTTCCTTTTGCCCTCTCATAACCTAAACCCTGTTTCCCGTCCATGCTCATAGGACTTTTCCATGCTTCGAAAACCCTGCTCCCTATTTCTAGCAACTTCCTTCCTTTCCAAGTCCTCCATTGTACGACCTATTACCCCTTCCAGGGAGTTCTGTAGTCCGTGATTGGACCCTTTTTCCCGTAATCCCTTTCGTCTTCCTGCCCTGAGCTTCACTCTACCTCTGGGGGTTTTCCTCTCACAGACTCCTCGCCGTTTGTTCTTCCTGAAATAATCCGTAAATAGCTGGTTCCCGAAATATTCCCCCCCTTCTCAAGCTACCATGGAGACCTTCTGTCTCCAGAGCCATCCCTGGAAGACCTCGATTTCAAAGAGAGCCGGGGCATCGGCTATCAGTCTATCCTTTGGTTTTTTTCGATAGCGCCTCTCTTTCGGAGTACTTTTGCTGTTTTTTGTGTTCCTCAATCAGTCTTGTTATTGATAGAGACCCTCTTCAGCCTGATTTTCACCCAGATGGTGTAGGACTCCCTCTCCCCTCCTGCTTGAACGATTCGTCTACCCTCGAACTTCCCTCAATTCCTGGGCTCAGCTATTGTTGCAGTTTTTTCTTCATCGAGCTCTTGGTTGGCCCTTCTCGTGATTGATCATCCTTTGTCGGGCTTTTTTTCGCCTCCGCAGGTCACGCATAGCAGGTTTCCTGATTTTCCACCCTATCGACGAACTGTCCCGCAGTCACGTCACCCCGATGAACCCTCTCGCCGTCTTCCGGATCCCCCCCCCCCCTCTTTCTTTGGCAGTTTCACCTAGAGAACCGACACCTCCTCCCAGCCGATCACCTCAAAACTGGCCCTCCCCCCCTTTTCCCCTTACCCGCTTGTCCGTACCCCTACAACAGTGCCAGTCCGCAGACACCCCGGTAATTGGTGGTGTCGCCCCCCTCTCTGAACTCCCTCCATCCTAGATCCCCTCCTCCAAAAGGACCGTCAGCGCCTTGTTTCGTTTCTCGACACTGTACCCCCCCCCTCACCCCCCGCACCCTTTACTGATACCTTGTTGCGACCGCCCTGGTTCTTCTGCTCCTCCGTTTTTCCTTCTTCACTCCGTAAGGTAGATTTTTCCCCGTTTTCATTACCCTTGGAACTCATGTATAAGTTTCTAAATGAGCCTCCAGTCTGACCCGGAATCCCTGGATCTCCCTTTGCCCCCGAGACTGTTCCACTTTCCTACCAGTACCCTCCACCCTCCTCCTGGTCGACACGTCTTATATTTCTTATTCCTATGTCTTCGGCACGAACGAGTCTTCTTCAACTCCCCTCTTATTTAAAAGCCCCCTGGAAGGCCGCTTGAGTCTCCTTTTTATTTGACTTTCCCGATCTTGGTGAGACCGTATATCCTCCTCGGTAGGGTAAGTAGATCCTGCGAATAACATCTGCAATGAAAAAGACTCTGTTCTAAGACATCCTTTCTCAGTCGGTCCCTCCAACCGCTGCACACCCGACGTCCTCGCAGTCTACATGCTCTTACACTATGAAGCTACCTCAGAGAAGATTCCCCCTCCAGACCGCAAGGATTGACGTTCCTTCTATGCTCCGCCGTGGCCCCCCTATTCAAACCCTAACCAGCCCTTACACTTTAGAAACCAAAACATTCGGCCCAGACAGCATTCATTAGGACGTGGCTCCCCCTTGGCAAGTTCTAACGGCAGGATTCCACAGGATGTCCTCTTTCGTCCTGTTCTGATGACCCCTCGGCCCCCTTTCCTTCGGATGACCTTTCAGAACTATCTCTACTCTGCTTTAGACGACTCTCTTCCCGGTTGAAGCTCTTTCTAGACATGCCATCTCTCCCTTTCTTCTTTACCAGTGATCAGCACGAACCTTCCAGCTACCCGTTAAGAAAACCTATTCTCCTAAGTATAATCCGTTCCCCCTTGATTTATTGACCCCTTTGAGCATGCTTTTAATTTTCTTTAGGTTTTCTTCTAAGTCCTTTACATCTTTCAACTAGCTCCCTCTTTTGCCTCGGTCATGCCTTCTCCCTAGACTCTTGCTTCGCAAAAAGTAGGGCACTCTTTTTCCAGTTTTGTGCCTTGAGTTTCTACCTTATCTGCACGGGTCGCTTTACATTCGATGTTTTTTGGCTCCGCGGGATGCTTTTTTCGAGACCCTCTCCTTGTTTTTCCCTTTTTCTTCTGCTGGGCAATCGTCCTTCCCTGCACCGGTACCTCCCCCTCTTTCACCTAACCCACCCTCGGGTAGTCCAGTCCTTTCGCCCCGTTTGTGGATACGCTACGAGGTTTCAGTTTTCCCCCTCGATCCCTTCATTTTGACTCTCCCCTTTCGCCCCTTCGCCCGGGACCCACGTGAGACTTTCATCCCAGGTCTATTTTCCGTTTTTCCTCCAGGTACAGTTTTTTTGCCCCTCTGGTTTTTCTTTTGCTTGTCTCTGAACCAAAAAATCCGGACTCGATAGTCTCCAGGGCGTTTTAACCAGGCGCTGTTCTTGTCTCTCTTCTATCTCACTACTTTTTCTCTTGTCTCTGCCAGAAGCAGCGCTGTTCATCGCCGTGACTTCTCGCGGACCACCCGGAGTGGTGGTTTTTTTTCCTTCCTCTCAACTCGGGTTTTGGCCGGCGCGCGGCCACTCCCTGAGGCAGGATCAATCAGTCGGGCCTTTCCCCCGTTTTCTTCTCATCCACTTGAAGTCGTTTCCGAATGTTCCGACAGATATCTCTTAATCTGACCGTTGGCCTTATCGCGTCGTGAAACCTTTTTCGGTGACCTTGCCTTTTAGTTTTTCCTCCCAGGGGAGGCGTCCCGCTTTGCCCAGTCTCTCACCAATGCCGACTCAGTTTTTTTCTAGCTTCCCTTAACCTCCTTCATCCGCCCAACGATACCCTTTCCCCCTCATTTTCCTTCGCATCCTTCTTCGCCGTCCCCTCTTGTTAGGAAAGAAAGGAAAGATTTTGCTTACATGCTTCTTGATGGGGCCCTCCCTGTACAGCGCCTACGGCTTTCTATTAAAAGAGACCGCTCATGTTCAATTTCTCTAGATCCCCCAAATGACCCTTTTCAGCTGCTCGAATTCTTCGAGCCAAAGATTTTTCAGATAGAATGGTTTTCCCATCCAGCAGGGTTTCTTTCTGCTTTGTCCTTTTTCTTTCCCGGGTTGATACATTTTTCATCGACCCCGACTGTCATTCCTCTTCACGAACTCTCATACTCTTTCCACTTCCGATCATATTTGGCACAAGAAAGTGAAGTACTTTTTCATTTTTCACATCGAAGACTATTCCGTTAACGCATTTTTCTCCTCATTGCGTGATTCACGCGGTTTTGAGTTTCACCCTCTTACTTCTGTGATGTTCCCCTGATTTTTTCCGTCTCTTTCGATCTGCGTGAGGGGGGAAAAGGTTTTTCCTTGGACTCAAATCCTGCAGCTTCCCTTGAGTTTTTTGCTTTTTCATTAAGTCTCTTTTGGCAAGAAGAGTCTGTGACCTATCTGTCTTTTATCGAGTCTTTCTTCCCCTACACATAGGTTGGATTGAGCTCTTATTTTATTACTCCACGTTTTCTCTGGGCTTTTAAGTAAATGACATGTCTCTTCTTTTGTAATGTCTCTCTCGGTTGACCCCTCTCGGCTCCCCTTGCCCAGCTTTTTACTCGTTTGAGTCAACTCCGAGGTTCTTCCGCCCTAGTTACGAAGCGGTCCCGTTTCCTCTTCCCCTTTGAGGTTCGTTCTTTCCTTATCTTGCTTTCGCCATTTAGTTTTTATTTTTTTTCGGTGACTTTGGCTAAGCGCTCTTCCTTGAGTTTAGATTTGCTCTCCTCTTCCTTTTTGATCAGCTTTTCGAACTTCTCCTGTTAGCTCCCGCTTTTTACCTTCCTTGCTGTCACCCCCGACCGCTGTTGGTAGGCTCGGTCCTTTGCATTTTTTCGGATATTCGTGTCTTTTGGTTTTTCATGGGATTCTCCCCTCCCCCCCATCCGCCTGTTTTGAACGAGGTCTTTCTGAGTTGTATATACTTCATTGGGTGCTCCTTTACAACTCTTTGTTTTCCCATCCCCTCCCTTGTGGTGCGTTATGAACCCATAGCAATTCGCGTTTTCTTTTCTCCTAGCTACCTTTCGTCCCTTTGAGTTGGATCGTTGTCCGCGCGTCTTTTAGCGCTTTTCAGTGCCATGCGCCTTCTTTTTCTTCACCCCCTGATTTCCCTCCTTAGTTATACTAGTTTTCTTCTTCCTGCGTTGCAATTCTTTTTTGGAATCCCTTTTTTTTTCACCCCTTCCTTCCATCCTTTTTGCCCCCTATTCCGCACCTTGGATGTTTCTTTAGAAGACTCTTTCCTATTCCCAACCAACGCCTTTTCTTGGCATGATCCGTCCTGTCCAACGTGATGTAACTTCCAACGTGCTAACCTTAAATTGTATTCTTGCCCCTGGGTTAACTTTTTTTTGTCTAGATGGCTCGGGTATCCACTACACCATCGCCTTTCTCCGGGATATTCCCCCCATCCCTAAGCTCGCTACTCCAGTTTTTTTTTTTTGTCCGGTGTTTGGTTTTTTGTTTGGTTTTTTTTTTTTTCTTTTTTTCCAAGAGCCTCCCTCTTTTTCCGGATAGACCCGCACCTGTCTCCGTTTATAGTGGAGAGGCATCGCCGCTCTTTCCAGGCCGCTTGCGTCTTTCATGGAGAACAGGTGGTTGTTCCAGTTTACAGGAGGAGAGAGTCCTCTGGAAAGATGTCTTCCCCAGTCTCCTTGACTGTCTAGCAAACTGATAGCTTCTTTTCTTCGGCACAGCCTGTATCTGTCTTGAAGTCTGCGCTTTTCTACGAGGAGGATGCTGCCAACGTGGCCCCAAGAAACTCCCTCACGTTGCTGGGCTTCACCTTTATCATGTCTCCTTTCTTGAGGCACTGACTCGTCCTTAAGACTTCGATTTTTTGTGTCCTTCGAAGAGTAAAGCAGTTTCCCAACTCCACCATGGAGGGGCGAGCTTCCTCCGGCGTTTAGGGCTTTTCCTAGCGATCTCCCCCCTTTTTCGTCCTTCTTGTTTCTTTTCCTAGTTCATACCTTGCGGTTCCTCCCTTATCCTTAGGCCCTTCCCTGACACCCCCTCTTTTCTTCCTTATAGTGAGACGAACCCTCGTCTCTTCGTCTCCGCCTTGACCCCAATTGGTGACTGCTGACGGTCATAGGGGTTTAGTAGGTCCATCTTGCGAGTTATCATTCGCGGGGATTCCTCCACGGAAGGGAAGTGTTTTCGACAGGTCTCTCTTTAAGTTTGTACTTTTCTATGTCAGTCGGAGCCGGTTTCCTCCTACTTGTGTTTACCTCCTCGACTACGATTCTTTTTAAAAGGGAAGCCTCTTTTTCTTTTTGACCTCACCGCACCTCCCCTCTTATTCCAGTACTCTTTCGTGTCGCGAAAGCTGATAACATGCTGAAGTGATCCGCCTCTTGATTATGTCCTCTTTCCCGAGCCCTCCCTTTCCCGCTTTCTTTTTTCTATTCCCCAGGTAGACACTGCTAGTTCCAGGTCATTCCTCGGGACAGGTCGCTGACCTTCAGCCAGGGATCTTCCCCTCCCTCCTTGGTTGTCTCTCCTCCTTTCGTTGTCTCCCTTTAGCCTCAGCCTCCCTGTTCCTGAGATCAGGTAAGTCCCCCCTCGTTAAAATATCCCTGCCCCCCCAAGTTTAGTGTTGACTGCTTCCTCCGCTTTGGAGCCTTCTTCGAGCGTGGGCCCTTCGTCCCCTCCTTGAAAGTTGAAGTTTCATGAGGTGATTATCCCTTCCATCCGTTTTTTTCTTTCCTTCTCTCGTCTGAAAAACCCCCTCCCCCCTGCGTTCACCTGCGGGGCCTGGACTCCTCTTCCGTTGATCGATGCTTTTCCTAATGAACAGATTCTGAGCTCCTTCGACCGCCATTCAATTACTCAAAGCTTCTTTCCTGGTCTCCTGCCGTCGTAATCTCCCGTCTTCTCCCCTCTCACGTTATGGCCTTCAGTACAGCTCCTCGACTTCCTTGCTGTCTCTGGGAACAGTTCAAAATAAGAAGAGGTAAGTTGTCCCCCTCTTCCTTTGTGGCACACGTTCCCTGCCTTTCCCTATCCGGGAAGAATGATCGTTCTATGTTTCCTTTGCATGCCCCCCCGGCGCGCCAAGTACGTCTTCTCCTCAGTCAGCTTCGGACTACCCTGCCCCCTGCCCCTCCTTTCTCCAAGTTCCTGCGGAAACCCTGAAAGTTAACGTCCTCTTTCTTTTAAAGTAAGAGTTTCGCTTTCCCTTTCGGTCTTTTTTGGACTTTATATTGCCGTCAAGGAGTTAACCATATTCTTCCCCCCGAGCAATCTCTCATGTTTCCCTCCCCCATGGGTTTGTATGACATTCCCTGGTTTCTTTTTTTATAAGATGGTAAAGCTGCGGTCGTCTTTTTTCTAGTTTAACTTATATCTTCCTGCGACTTTCCTTTGGCCTCTCTTTCAGGATAAGGAAGATCAGTAAAATTCGTTTATTCCAGGACTATTCTCCCCTTTTCCTCCTCCCTTTTTTTTTTTATATCTATTTTTTCGAGACTTTTTTTCTCATCCGGAAAATCCTTTAGGCCCCCCTTTCCCCCTTTGCTTCGTTCCAATCTCATTGCACCTCTCCCTCCCTTTTCGTTTGAAGTCTTTTACCCATGGTTTTCTGCCTCCATGGCCCTTCTAAATAGTGGTACGTTATTCTCCTTTTTTGGCGAATCTGTTTTTTCCCTTTCTGAACTTTGCATTTCCTCATCCCCCACGCCGAGGTTAAGGAAGCCCGCTGCCAGTCGCGCAGTTTCTATCGACGGTGCGCCCGTTTTTTGGTGTCATCCGGTTAGATGAGAGTTTGGATGGTTTCTTTGTTTTTCACTGCTCTTATTCTCATTTTCTGATTTTCCTTGGTTCCTAATGGCCTCGTGTGATCTAATTTCTCTTTAGCGTGACTGACTGTTCCCCCGGTCTGGATAATGAGGTACCTGTCCCCTTTTTTATTGTGAGATTCTTCCCCTTCCCGATAAGGCTAGTCTCCCGGTGGGGCGGGAGCGGGCACAATGCGCCTTATTTTGGGATCCGGTTCCTTTTCTTTTCAGTTCCTCGAGACGACCGAACCGGCTTCCATCATTTTTCATGTAGTTCATCTTCTTGTAGTAAGAGCTCCCTTCCAAAAACAGTTAGGTTTCGTATGCGGGAGCCTCGATCACCCCCAGTGTTCAGTTCCCAGCAGTTTTCACGCCGGACGTTCTTTTTCTTTACCTTGTCACTCCTTTAAGACACGGCTTTACCTCCCTCCAGAAGGTACCCTCAGGGGGGGGGAGTTACACTTTCGGGTTCCATCCTTCCCGCTCCCCCCCTAAAAGGCTGTCAGAACCAGCGGCCGTTGCGGGTTTTCCGAGGTCGTAGATTTGCAGCGCTTGTTGTATTGAGTGGTCCTCTCTTAAAAAGCAGGGCTGCGGCCCCGGTTTTTTTAGTCCATGCGTCATCCCCATGATTTTCTCGTCCCCTCTTTATTCTTCCCTCCGTCTGACTCTGTTCCGAGTATCTTTGTGTTAGACCTGGGAGCTTCCCTCATATCCTGCTTGTTAAGCGAGGCAGATTCACTTCCTAGAGCATCTTTATGTCGGGTTTATTCCTCATTGGGGACTCCTCAGATCTACTCTTTCCACGTAGGGATATTGTTTCCTCCTGTTGGTCTCACCCTTTTTTTTTCATGACTGAGACCTTCCTCCCTGATCCTTGGATCCCAGATCATAGAATTGCCTCCCTCCTTTTCCATCAGCCACCACGTCCTTCTTTGCCTCTCGCGGAACGGCTTCCCTTTCCCTTCCTTTGGAGGCCCCTCCCCTAGCCCTCTCCTCTTTTCCTTTTTTCCTTGAGGCCGTCGGTACCCCTGGGTTGTATTTCGCGAGATTCATCCCCGGTTCTTCATGGCCAATTCTCCTCCCCGGGGAGGCTTTACTTTGCTGACGTACGGCGTTGACCGTTGCCCCTTTTCCGACCTGATTCTAAGGACCTTCTCCCGCTCGGTCGCCTCGCGATCAGTCACTAACCAACAGTAGGGAAGGTTGAATATATTTTTCCAGCCCTTTCCGTCCCTTGCTCCCTTTTGGTTCCCCGGTAACCCGGCTATCCAGTCTCTCGCACGTCCAGGTTCCCCCCACTTCCTCCATTCGGACGCCTGAAAAAGGCCTGTTTTCGTATTACCTTTGTCTGGTCCAGGTTAACGAAGTCTTAATTTTTTCGCGACGCTCCTAATGTACACTCTCACTCCTTGGTTGGACCCCCCCCGATCCAGTCGCCGTTTTTTCCTAACCTCAAATGTAAGACCGCTTGTGAAAGCCATCTTTGAAAACCTTTTCGTCCGCGACTCTCGTGCTTGATTTTCCAGCGTGAGGCCGCATCTCCTGTACTTTTTGCGGAGGTCTCCCTTCACTGGCTACCAGCTGAGAGCCGTGTGTTTCCGCTGCAGACTCTTTCCGTCTTCTTTTTTGTCTGATGGGAGTCACGATTCTTTTCATGATCTTTCTAATGGGAGATTTAGTGGATCTAAACGCCGCC